>Ga0265320_10000263_pt1 | contig 43371 bp, 39 predicted proteins | sample 4827metaG_FD_202087 | JGI IMG/M metagenome (GOLD analysis project Ga0265320, IMG submission 202087) | Rhizosphere microbial communities from Carex aquatilis grown in University of Washington, Seatle, WA, United States - 4-8-27 metaG | ecosystem: Host-associated > Plants > Roots > Rhizosphere >... | reverse complement strand
GCACGGACGTCCCTCGTCGAACCCGACGGCTCGGCGGCGGGCTCGAGTGGTGCCGGCGGATTCGGCGGGTTCGGCGACACCGGGGGATTCGGCAATTCGGGCGGCAACATCGTCGTGCCGTACGGGTTGCCGGCGGGCGGCTTTGGTGGAGGCTTCGATACCGGCGGCACGACGAATATCGCCCCTCCGTATGGCATTGCCCCGCCGCCGATGGGTGGGTTCGGCGGCATCGAACAAGGGGGCTTTGCCAACTTCGACGCCGCTTACGGCGCGCCACCGCCGCCAGCGGGCGGCGCGGGCGATATCGACGCCGAGCCCCCCGCTGTCGATGCCTCCGTGGCTCCGCACCTCGAAAGCAAGTAGTGCGGCGCTCGCGCCGCGAATCGGTGAGCCGGTGGCGTCACGGTGCGATGAGTCGAACCGTCGGGAAGTACGTCCGATAACGGCGGGCGTCGCGAGTCAGAAGCGAATACCCCGCGATGGCTGCGTGGGCGCCGATGTAAAAGTCGGGTAGCGGCGAGCCTCGCGCCCCGCCGCGCTTCCGGTATCGCGAGAACGCCTTTCCAGCGAGAAACGCTGCCTCGTACGGCAGCGACTCGCGCAAGAACACGCTGGCAGGAAGCGCACTCTCGAGTTCCTCGATTCGCTCGAAGCCCATCGATACCTCCGCGTACACCAGCGGATTGATGACGAGAGAGGACTCGTCCGCCACCCGCTCCATCGCGGCGCTCGACCAGTCGCCCCAGTTCGGATCGCTGGTCACGACGTCGAGGATGACGTTACTGTCGACGAGCACGGCGTTCATCGACGCCGAGTCAGTGCCAGGATCGCTTCGGTGCTCATGTTCACGGTCGCGCGGCCGCGAAGACGGTTCACGATGCGTTGCCCGCGGCTCTGCCCGCCCTTCGTGGGAAGGCGGAAGACCCGAACTCCGTTCCCGTCGAGTGCGAACCCGACCTCGGTGTCGGGCGACAGACCGAGTTTCTCGCGGAACTCGATGGGAATGGTGACCTGACCTTTGGAGGTGATGCGCACGGTAATACTCCTACCGGTAAGAGTACGACTCGGCGGGCCAGCGTCAACTCACGACCTCCGAGACTCGGCCCGCCGCTACTTCGTCCCGAACAGGCGATCGCCGGCGTCGCCGATGCCGGGAAGGATGTAACCGTTCTCGTCGAGGCGTTCGTCGACAGCGGCGGTGAACACGGCGACGTCGGGGTGCGACTCGTGAAAATTCGCGAGACCTTCCGGCGCGGCCACCACGCACACGAACTTGATCGAGCGCGGATTCGAGGTCTTCACGCGATCGACCGCGGCGATCGCGCTGTTGCCCGTGGCGAGGAGCGGATCGACGAGGATCACGTCGCGATCGGCCATCTCGCCGGGCATCTTGAAGTAGTATTCGACCGCGCCGAGCGTCTCCGGATCGCGATAGAGACCGATGTGCCCGACGCGCGCCGAGGGCAAGATGCGGAGCATCCCTTCGCTCATGCCGGTGCCCGCGCGGAGGATGTTGATGAGGACGATCTTCTTTCCCTCGAGCACCGGGGCGCGCATCTTGGCGAGGGGCGTCTCGATGTCCTCGTAGACCAGCGGTAGGTTTCGCGTCACTTCGTACGCGAGGAGCATGCTGATCTCCGAGAGCAGGGTGCGAAAGGAATTCGTGCTCCGCTCTTTCTGGCGCAAGAGCGTGAGCTTGTGCTGCACCAGCGGGTGGTCGACGACGATCAGGTTCGAGGCCATGCGACTAGAACACGGTGCCGTCGCTGCGCACGCGAATCGGTGGCGCCGCAGCGGGCCGGCGTTCCTTGGCCAGTTTGCGGCCGGCGCGCCAGGTGCCGCCTTCGAGCACCTTCGCGAGCGGCAACGCTTCACGCGACAGCCCGAGCTCGGTGCGCATCCGTTCCGCGACGCGATCGAGCAGCGCGACGGTGAGCGCGCGCCACTCGATGACGACGTCTGAACCGACGTCGTGCGTCTCTTTCAACACGCCGGGCTGCTTCGGCACGATCGCGCCGCCGTCGACGAAGAGACCGCCGTTTCGGTATTCGGCGAGCCCGGTGAGCTCGTCGAGGTCCACCACTTCGATGCCTTCCGCGAGCAACGGTTCGACGAGCGAGTACGTGAGCCACTGCGAGAGTTTGTGAAAGGGAACCTTTCCGTGCTCCGAGTGCTGAAAGACGTCGCCGAGCGGCTTGTCACCGACGGTGAGGCGCCCCGGCGCAATCGCACGGTACGCTTCGAGCACTCGCGCAAACACGGCGCGCGCCGGCAAACGGCCGCCCGCGGCGGCCGCTTCGGCGACGAGCGGGGTCACGAGCCGCCCGAGGCGCGGCGGGTCCCCGCCGAACAAATCGTGCCGCGTTCGAACCAGCTCGCCGAGCCGGCGGAGGACCGCGGCGCGTCCGGGGAGCCCGACGAGGGGGTTTTCCGGAGTGACCTGGAACGCCTTGCCGAGACGGTCGGTGCTCATGCGTTCGAGCGCAGCCGCATCCGCGCGGAACGGCGCGCCGGTCGGATCGCTCGAGAATCCACCGGCGACGAACAGGTGGTAGCTCGCGAGCGCGAGCCCCTCGGAGCGCGCATAACCTCCGCCGCCCGGTTCGCGAAATGACCACCGCTCTCCGGCGCCTGCGTCGAGGAGCACGCTGGTGATCGCGAGCTCCGCGCGCGCCGCGAGCCGATCTTCCGGCGAAAGATCGGCGATGCTCGCCTCGAACTTCGCCGTTCGATCGACGCCGCCGACGGCAAAGTGGCGCCAGCGACTGTGATACGGGATCCGAGCGACGTCCGGGTACGCCTCGCGTGTGACCCCAATCACCAGATCGGCGATGGGCTGGAGCCGCGTCTCGTCGATCGTGAAGTGCGCGAGTTTGCCCGCGGTCCCGAGCGCGTACAGCGCTTCACAACGTTCGCGGATCCCGGCCGGTGACGTCAGCTGACGAAATTCGGATTCGGCGCCCCTGCTGTCGATTGGATTGTCCGTCATGCGTCGAACGCTCGGCCTTTTGCCTTCGAGAGCTCGTTGCCGTCGGGGACCCTGCCCTCGGTGAAATAGCCGGCGGCCATCTTCGCGTCCATCTCGACGCGGGCATCCGGCGGGATCAACTCGTCGGGGATCGGCACGCGCGTCACGATCTCGATGCCGGCGCGAACCACGGCGTCGTACTTCATGTTGCTCATCGACACGAAGCGATCGATTTTCGAGATGCCGAGCCAGTGCAGGACGTCGGGCATCAGCACCTGAAAGCGCATGTCCTGAACGCCCGCGACGCACTCGGTGCGCGCGAAATATTGAGCGGCGCTGTCTCCGCCGACCTGGCGCTTCCGCGCGTTGTAGACGAGGAACTTCGTCACTTCGCCGAGCGCGCGCCCCTCCTTGCGGTTGTAGACGATGACGCCGGTGCCGCCCTCTTGCGCCGTGCGCGTGCACTCTTCGATGCCGTGGGTGAGATACGGACGACACGTGCAGATGTCGGAGCCGAATACGTCGGAGCCGTTGCATTCGTCGTGCACGCGAACGGCGAGCGGCTTCGTCGGATCCGCGATGCTCTCGACGTCGCCGAACATGTATACCGTCGCGCCGCCGATGGGCGGCAGGAAGACCTCGAGGTCGTTGCGCGTGACGAGCTCGGGAAACATGCCGGCCGTGTGCTCGAACAGCGTCCGTCTGAGCACGGCCTCCGAACACCCGAAGCGATCGGCCACGCCGGGCAAGTACCAGACCGGCTCGATCGCCGCTTTCACGACGACCACCGAGCCGCCGTCGCTCAGGATCTTTCCGTCGACCTTGAGACGCCCCGCTTCGACCGCGTCCTCGAGCTCCGGCAAGCGGATGTGCGCGCGGGTGACGGCGATGGTCGGGAGAATGTCGTAGCCGTCGGCGAAGTATTTCGGAAACGCGGCGCTCACGACCGCTCCGAACGGATCGAGCGACACGATGCGCTTCGGGTCGAACCATGCCGGAAAAGGTCCGATGGGATGGGTCGGCGACGTGTTCGTCAGATCCGGCTTTTTGAGCGGATCGAGAGCACCTGCGGCGACCGCCAGCGCTCGGTACACGGAATAGGCGCCGGAGTGGGTGCCGATCACGTTGCGCTGGGACTTGTTGGTCACGGTGCCGATGAGGGGTCCGCGCACCATCGGATCGGCCGCCCCCCACACGATGGGGACCGGCTTCGGCCCGTGTCCGCCGGGATGCGACGTGAGCACGATGGCCTTGGGTTGCTTCTTCTTGGCTTTCTCGATCGTCATTCGGAAGGTCACGACATCCAGTTGGCGTCTTTGGAAGGCGCCCACTTGGTCGTCACTTTCTTCAGGTTACTCCATAGTTCTACCCCGCCGGGGCCGGTGATGTCGCCGTGCCCGAATTTCGACTCTTTCGTGCCGCCGAACGAGAAGGGGTCGCGGGGAACCGGAACACCGACGTTGATTCCGACCATACCACTGGTCGCATGATCGACGACATGGCTCGCGACGGCGCCGCTCGTGGTGAAGATCACCGTCGCATTGCCGTAAGGGCTCTCGCGCTCGAGAGCGAGCGCGTCGTGCAAAGTGGGCACGCGAATCACCGCGAGGATCGGGCCGAACAGTTCGACCTGTGCGCACTCCATTTCCGGACGCACACCGTCCAGGACCGTCGGGCCGAAATAGTGTCCGCGCTCGCCGCCCGGAGGTGGACGTGCGTCGCGACCGTCGAGCAGCACCGTCGCACCGTCACTGTCGGCCTTCGCCACCGCGCGCGCCAGACGGTCGCGCGCAGCGGCGTCGATGATGGCGCCCATCTTCGTGCCCACTTCGATGCTCTTTGCCGCAGCCACGATCGGCGCGACGAAGCGCGCCGCGTCGCCCACGACGACGAGGACGCTCCCGGCCATGCACCGCTGTCCGGCGCACCCGGTGAACGAATCGACGACGCCTTTCACCGTGATCGCCTCGTCGGCGTCGGGCGCGACGATGAGATGATTCTTCGCGCCGCCGAGACAGAGCGCGCGCTTGCCGAGCGTCGTGGCGCGCACATAGACGGACTTCGCGGCGACCGAAGAACCGACGAACCCGACGGCCCGGACACCCGGATGATCGACGAGCGCCTCCACGGTCCGCCTGTCGCCATGCACGACGGAGAACAGGCCCGCGGGAAGCCCCGACTCGGCCATTAGCTCCGCGAGCCGGCAGGCGGTGAGCGGGACCTTCTCGGACGGCTTCAGGACGAACGCATTGCCGACCGCGAGCGCGATCGGGAACATCCAGAGCGGCACCATCGCCGGGAAGTTGAACGGCGTAATTCCGGCGACCACGCCGAGCGGCTCGCGCCGGTACTCGCAGCTCACGCCGCGCGACACGTCGAGCGCTCCGCCGACGTCGGCGTTCGGCAACCCGAGCGCGAACTCGACGACCTCGAGCCCGCGTTCGATTCCGGCGAGCGCCTCGGCGACCGTCTTGCCCGATTCCATCGCGACCAGGTTCGACAGATCGCTCGCGCCTCGTTCGACGAGCTGGTGAAACCGCCGGAGCGGACGCACCCGCTCCTTGATCGGTGTTTCGGCCCACGGCCGCGCGGCGTCGAGGGCCCGCGAAACGACGTCCGCGACGTCATCGGCGAGCGAAATGCCGACGCGGCCGATCACCGCGCCCGTCGACGGATTGGTCACGTCGAGCGAGAGTCCCGAGCGTGGCGCGCGCCACTCGCCTCCCGCGAAGTTCTCACAGTCGCGATCGTCCTTACGAACCGTGCGAGACAAACCACCCTGACTTTCCCCGCATTCCTACCCCAAGTAAAGAAAACAGGATAAACCACGACAAACGGCGACGAGCACGCGGATGGTCCCCTTCCTGGTCGGCATTGCCGGCGGCACCGGTAGCGGTAAGACGACCGTCGCGCAGAAGCTCGTCGGCGCGCTGCCGCCTGGGCGAGCGGCCGTGATCGAGCACGACTGGTACTATCTCGATCGCAGCCACCTGACTCCCGAAGAGCGGGCGTTCGTGAACTTCGACGAGCCCGGCGCGCTCGACAACGCACGCCTCGCATCGGATCTGCGCGCGCTGAAGACCGACGCCTTCATCGACTGTCCGCAGTACGACTTCGCGACGCACACCCGAAGGGCCGCGGACAAGCGCGTCCCGGCGAGCCCCATCGTGATCGTCGAGGGCATTCTCCTGTTCGCCGTTCCGGAGGTGCGCGAGCTGTTCGATTTGCGCCTCTACGTGGACACCGACGACGACATCCGCCTCCTTCGCCGGATCCGTCGTGACGTGGAGGAGCGCGGTCGCGACATGGAGTCGATCGAAAGCCAGTATCGAAACACGGTTCGGCCCATGCACCGCCTCCACGTCGCGCCGAGCCGCGAGCACGCGCACCTGATCATCCCCGAGGGCGGCGACAACGCGCCGGCGCTCGAAGTCATCGTCGGCAGATTGCTCCACCTACTCGGGCCCTGAGCGACCGCCCGACGCCTCGAACGTGCCCACCCCGACCGTCTGAGTGAACCAGCCGCCGGTCAAGACGTCGAGCGTCACTTCCGCCTCCATCGCCGAGATGGCGGCGTGCCGTCGATCGTCGTCGGGGAGATTCAAATCGTCTTTCGCGAGCAAGGCGCGCTGCCACGCGAAGAGCGCCTCGAGCACCTTGTTGGTGAGCCGCCCGGCGACGTCCGAGCGCTCCGCTCGGAGCCGCTCGACGCCGATTTCGTCGCGATCGAACACGAGCCGGTCGAGGTGCCACACGAGCCGCGCTTCGAGAAAGTACCCGACGCCTCCCACCTGGCTGAAGTGATACGGATCGCCCGCGGTGGGCGAGAGGCTCAAGCTGTCGTCGTGAGTGCGCACCGCGCGAAGCCAGAGCTCGGGGAGCAACGCGGAGGTGCGGACCCGTGACGCCATGCTGCCGAGCGCCGCCAGTTTTTCCGGATACCGCGCGGCCCGGAGCGCGGCGAGCACGGCGCCGCGCGCAAGAAGCGGCGTGACCCGCGGCGCGACGCGCGGCGCGCCGGGATCGGCCGGCGACCCGCTGCTCGGCGGGTGCGGCGCGCCGGGATCTACGGAGGGATCGACGTGAGCGGGCCGCGACGCGGGCGACTCCACGTGAGGCAGCCGCGCCGCAGGCGCCTCGGCGTGCAATGGGCGCGCGCCCGCGACGGCATAGAGCGCGAGAGCAAACGCGGCCGACCGGGGCGCGTGGAGCATGCCGATCCCTCGGTCGCGCCGGGCGCCCGGTTGTGTCTCTCAGCGAATGGCAGCGAGGAGCGGACCCAGGCTTCGTTCGGTCACCGCGGGGCGCGGCAAGAAACGTCGCGGCACCCAGACGATGTCGTGGCCTTCGTCGTGAAGGCGAAGCTCGCTCGCGACGGCCGTCGCGACGAATTTGCCGTCGCGACGCACACCGAGCGCCGCCCGCACCACGGCGCTCGCGTCGATGCCGTCGAACGCGACGACACCGCTCGTGCCGCCGATCGGCGCCTCGTGCTCCACTCGCTCGACGGCGCCGGCGTGGAGACGCCACTCGACGGCCAGCACGACGGGCGCGCCGGCCCCGCGGGGTTCAGCCTCGAAATAGACGAGCGCCCGCGTCGGCGCGGGACGGACGAGGATCGCCGAGTCGCCGTCGAGACTCGCCCGTCGCTCGCGCGGCGCGGTCTCCGGTTCTCGATCCGCCGAAGACGCGCCGTCGAATCCGGCGGGCCCGGAGTCGGCCGGCGAAGGACGCAGCGTGAGCGGATCCTCGCGGTCGTCGATTACGTCGCGATCAACGTGCCGTTCGTGCCCCTGCCCCGCACCGTTCGTCGGGGGGCGCAACGTGGGGTCGTCGTCGCGCTCCGCGGAGAAGCCAGGCGAAGAATCGATGTCCGACTCCGAGTCGGGGTCGGCGTCCAAGTTCGGAACCCGCACCGAGTCGAACTCCGGCGCGAACTCGGACATCGTCGCAAAGCTCGGCGGCGCCGGCCCGTCGTCGGACGGCTCCGGCATGACGGTGGGCAGCGCGTCGGAATCGGGTGCGAAGACCTGGAGTGCGTCGCCAGCCTGGGAGTCGTCCGGGCGGAGGGTCGCGAGATCGACGGGCTCTTCGGGCCCACCCGACGCCTGGGTGCGCATCAAGCGATCGCGCAAGGTCTGAGCAACGCCGTGGTCGGGCTCGACCTTCAGCACTTCTTCGAGCATGCCGAGGGCGCGAGCGACGTGTCCTTGTGCGGCGTAGATCCCCGCGAGCGTGACCGTCGCGACGGGCCCGTGCGACGGCCGGAGCGGCTCGAAGCGAACGTCACCGCGAACGAGCGCGGCAGCGTCCGGAAGATGTAGCCCCTGCTCGATGACGCTGGCGACGAGCTCGCGCGCGACCCCGAACCAGCCGCGGACGCGCTTGCGCTCGACGGGGTTCGGCGTCGAAAGCCGGAGAATTTCGTCAGTGAGCTCGACCCGCGTCATCACTTCGGGGCGCGGCACGGCCAACCGCAGCGCTTCGGCGATGAGCGCGTCGCGATCCATCTCGTCGAGGGCGGCGCGGTCGGCGGTCACTTCAGGCCCTCGCCTTCGCGTCGGCGATCACGGTTTCGAGTCGATCGCACGCCGTTTCGAGCACCGGTAGCGGTGGCCCGAACGAAAATCGCGCGTACTCGGTGAACCGCGACGCGAGCGAGCGGCGCTTGCCGGGGTTCACGTCGAAGAATTGCCCGGGAACGGTGATCACCTTGTGCTCGAGCGCCGCGCGAAAGAGCCCCATGCCTTCGTTCAACGGCGGCGGGAGCTTCGAGAGCTTGCCCCAGACGTAGAAGGTGCCTTCGGGTTCGACGTCGATGGTGATGCCCATCCCGCGCAGACGCCGCACCATGAAGTCACGCTTCGCCTTGAACGCGCGCGCGATGGCGCGGGTCTCGAGGATGGTGTGCTCTTCGGTGAGGAGCGGCACTGCGACGCGCTGGAGCGGGCGCGAACCGCCGCCGTCGAGGAACGAGCCCGCGCTCGCCACCGCGTCGATGACCGGCTTCGGCCCGATCGTCCAGGCCACACGCCAGCCCGGGTAGCGCCAATTTTTCGTGAGCCCGTCGAGGATCACGACCGGATCTTTGTCGACGTCGTCCACGTAGCGCGCGGCGCTTTCGACGGGGAGCGCGTCGCCCTCCGTCGTCCAGATGTAGTGCGAGTAAAACTCGTCGAGGAGGAGCGTGCAGTCGAGCTCGCGCGCGACGCTCACCCAGCCTTCGAGCGCGTCGCCGCGCACGTGCTTGCCGGTCGGATTGCACGGATTGGACGCGAGCAGCGCGGAGAGCCCGCGGCCGCGAATTTCGCGACGCAGATCTTCCGGCGAGAAGCTGTAACCGCGATCGCCCTCGAGCAAGATCGGGATCGCGGTGAACGCGCGAAAAATCTCGAGCAACTCCTCGTACGCGGTGTAGTCCGGCAAGAAGTGGCCGAGGTTGATGAGGCCGATGCTCGCCGCGACGCGCGTGAGCGCCGCGCGACCGCCGCTCGAGATGCCGACGTTCTCCGCCGAGTACTGCGACTTTCGCCCGCGCCGGTAGAGCTTGTTGTAGAGGTTCGCGACCGCTTCCCGGAGTTCCCACACGCCGGCGACCGGCGCGTATTCCTGGTCGCTCGGATCGATGCCGAGCGCGGTGATCCGCGGGGGGGCCCCGGGGAGCTCACCGGTGTCGGGTTGGCCCTGGCCGAGGTTGCACCACGTCGGATCCCTTCCGGAATACCCCCTGCGAACCGCCTCGGTCGTGACGAAGATGACGCCGGTGCGGGGAACCGAGCGAAAGGCGGTGGTGACGTGGTCGTCGTTCACGGGGCGCGATGCTAGCACCGCCGTTCTCGATTTGCAGAGCCTCGGGTTCCCTTCCCGGCGGAGACGTCGGCGATTCGACGCTCAATACCAGGCGGCGCCCGCCGCCGGATCGGGGACGCGCCGTTCCGTGGCGCGGCGCGCCGTCTCGATGTCGTTCCGGATTTGATGGACGAGGTCGTCGAGCGACGCGAACTTTTTCTCGTCGCGGACGCGCTCGACCAGGTGGATACGGAGTCGCACTCCATAAAGATCGCCGTCGAAGTCGAAGAGATGCGCCTCGGTGCTGAAGCCGGCATTCACCGTCGGGCGATTGCCGATGTTGGCGACGCCGGCGGCGAGCCGCGTCGCGGTGCCGTCGTCCGCCAGCCGATCGACGACGCAGGCGTACACGCCGTGGGGCGGCAACGCCTCGACCACGCCGTCGAGATTCGCGGTGGGGACGCCGATCGTGCGGCCGCGGCCGTCGCCGCGCACGACTCGACCCGACACGGCGTGGGGTCGCCCGAGTAGTCGCTCGGCGTCTGCGAGATTTCCCGCCGCGATCGAGGCGCGGATGCGGCTCGACGAAAAAGGCCCGGCGGCGTCCTTCGCGAGCTCCTCGGCGCGCGCGACGAACCCGAGGTCGGCCCCGAGCTTCTCGAGCACCGCGAGATCTCCGGCGCGGCCTTTCCCGAAGCGAAAATTCTGACCCACGACGACGACCTTCGCGCCGAGTGCCCCCACCAAAAGATCCTCGACGAAGGAACGGGCGCTCATCGCGGCGAGGGTGTGCGTGAACGGTTCCACCACGACTCGAAGCGTCGGGTCGAGCCGACACAAGAGCTCCACTTTGCGTTCCAGCGGCGTGAGCACCGGTTGCGCTCCGCGCCCGAGCACGACGGCCGGATGCGGATCGAAGGTGAGGACGAGGAGCGACAAGCCGCGCGCGTTCGCGTCGCGGGACGCGGCGTCGAGCACGGCGCGGTGCCCCGCGTGCACGCCGTCGAAGTTGCCGATGGCAACCAGATTGCTTCCCTTGTCGGCGCCGAGAGCACCGGCTCCGTCGACACGCCGAACCTGCACGATGAGCGGCTTTTACTACGGCCGCTCGCCCTGAGCCAAGCGACCCCGACTTGCCATCGGGCGATCGCAGGCGTACGGGACCGCTTGCCCGATGTTGCCGGAGCAAGCCGTTCGAGAAGCACGAGCAGGAGAGCCGCGGCCCGTCTACCTGGTGCTCGGCGAAGAGCGCTATCTGCAGTCCATTGTCCTCACGGAGCTCCGCAAGGCCGTCATCGGCCCGGCCGATCTCGGTCTGAACGAAGATCAGTTCGACGCCGGTGACGTCGACGGCGATACGGTGCTCGCCGCCGCGCGCACCTTGCCGATGATGGCGAAGCGACGCTTGGTCGTCGTGCGCTCGCTCGAGCGATGGGAACCGAAGGGCGAGGCCAAGCCCGATGCGAAGGGTCGCGGCGCGGCGCTGGATCGCCTCACGGAATACGCCGCGGCACCGTCGCCGAGCACGACCTTGGTGCTCATCGCCGGCAAGCTCGACAATCGCCGGCGCCTCGTCACGCTCGCGAAGAAAGAAGGCTTCGTCGTCGAATGCGACACGCCGCCGCGAAATGCACTCCCCGTGTGGCTCGCGCGGCGCGCGAAGGACCGGCAAAAGACGCTCGCCCCCGGAGTCGCGGAGCTCCTCGCCGATCTCGCCGGGCCGGATCTCGCGCGCCTCGACGACGCGCTCGAACGATTGTCGCTCTACGTCGGCAGCGCGCCGGAGATCGACGACGACGCCGTTTCCGAGTGCATCGTCGGGGTGAAATCGTCGAGCGTGTGGGAGCTCGTCGGCGCCGCCGGACGACGCGATCTCGGGAGCGCTCTCGCGGCACTCGCGCGAGTCTACGACGCGAAAGACCGCGGCTTGCCGCTCCTCGGCACGCTGGCGTGGTCGACGCGTCAGCTCATCAAGTTCAGCGGCGCGGTCTCGCGCGGCATGAATCCGGCCGACGCCGCCAAGGCCGCCGGCGCGCCGCCCTTCAAGGCCGCGGAACTGGCCCAGCAATGCCGGAACTTGTCGCCGCGCGAGCTCGAGCGGTGGCTCGCGACGCTGAGCACTCTCGATTTGGACCTCAAAGGGGGCTCGAAGCGCCCGCCTCAGGCGCTCCTCGAGACGGCGCTCATTGCGATGTGCAAGGGACCGCCCCAGGAATCTCGAGCCGAGGCAAACGTTCGCCGGCCCTCATGAAACCGCGACAAATACCGGCCCGTAGCATCGATGGCACCTTGACCGGCGATGGGCAGAACCCAAATTCCGAGGTAGTGTTCAACAAGGTCCCTTCCAGCAGCGATGAAATGAGCCGAAACGGGCACAAGATCTCGAGGGACCCCACTGTGGGAAATTCGGCGCAGCGCTTGGAGGCGCTCGCAAAGGCCCGTCTTCCAACGGAATACGGCGTTTTCCAGCTCCACGTGTTCCGCTGGGACGACCCGGCAGCGCTGCCCGGGCTTTCGGACGAGCACGTCGCGCTCGTCATGGGAGATGTTCGCGGCGCTCGCGACGTGGCCGTGCGCGTCCACTCCGAGTGCCTCACGAGCGAAGTCTTCGGCTCGCTCAAGTGCGACTGCCGCGAGCAGCTCCTGAAAGCCCAAGAGGAAATCGCGCGGCGTGGCGTCGGCGCGCTGCTCTATCTCCGCCAGGAGGGTCGCGGCATCGGCCTCGCCAACAAGATCCGCGCCTACGCGCTCCAAGAGCTCGGCGCGGACACGGTCGAGGCAAATCGGCTCCTGCATCTTCCGGTCGACGCGCGCCAGTACGACGTCGCTGCCGCCATGATTCGCGCGCTCGGCATCGAATCGGTCGACTTGATGACGAACAACCCGACCAAGCTCGTCGCTCTGCGCGATCTCGGGATCAACGTCGAGCGTCGCATTCCGGTGCTCGTCGAAGCCAACTGCTATTCGGCGAACTATCTCGACGTGAAGCGTCGCGAGATGAATCACGAGCTGCCGAGCGACGTGAGCCACCTCATCCCCGACCCCGTCGGTGGCCCTCCGTCGCGCAAAGTCTCGGGCTGACAGGGCGCTCAATAGCCGTCGACGTCCACGACGGCCTGCGCAAAGGCCTCCGGGGCCTCTTGCGGCACGTCGTGCCCGATGCCGGCCAAGATTCTATGGGAATATTTGCCCGAGAATTTCTTCGCATAGGAGGCTCCGTCCGCGGCAGCGCCGTCGAAGTCGCTCCCGATGGTGATCGTCGGCACCGTGATCACCGGGCCTTCACCGAGCTTCTTTTCCAGGCCCTCGTACTGGGGATCGCCCGGAGCCAGACCGAGCCGCCAGCGGTAGTTGTGGATCACGATGCTCAGTTGATCGGGGTTGTCGAAGGACGCTGCGGTGCGCTGGAACGTAGCGCTCGGGCCCCGAACCCGTGAGGAATGCTGCGCGGCGCCCGGCGAACCGATACCATCGTGCAATCGCTCCGTCTGCGAGCGGCCGCTATCGCTGGTCGAGGTCGACAATGAACTCCGCGTTGCTCATGGTGTTGCAAGTGACGGTGGCGGCGCCGCAGAAAATCGGTGCCGTTCCACACGGCACCCGAGCTACCGCTCCGATCGTCAGTGGGAGCTTCGAAGGACCGCGGCTTCGCGGTCGGGTGCTCACCGGCGGAGGCGACTGGACACTGTTGCGCTCCGACGGCGTTTTGGAGCTCGATCTCCGCGTCACGCTGGAAACCGACGACGGCGCCCTCATCCACTTCGCGTCGTTCGGCCTCCGTCACGGTCCGCCGGAAGTGCTCGCGGCGCTCGCGCGCGGCGAGACCGTCGATCCCGCGAGCTACTACTTTCGCACCACGCCGCGGTTCGAGACGGGCCATGCCAAGTACGCGTTCCTCAATCGTCTGCTTGCCGTCTCCACGGGCGATCGGAGACCGACGGGGCCGATTTACACGATTTACGAGGTTCTTTGAGTCGCGATGAAGGTCGCGCGACGAGAGGCGCTCGCCATGGTCCTGGCCGTTGGCTTCGGCGGATGCGCCGCGACCAGGAGCGCTAGAACGATCGCGGTCCCCGAGAAGAGGAGATTTGGCATGAACTCGCGTCCGCTCATGACGTTGCGCCTGGATACGGCGACCACGCAGAACCTGGGAGAGACGCCGCAAGGCAAGCGCGTGACTTACCCGATCGTAGGCGGGGTGTTCGACGGCGAGCGTTTACGCGGCAAGGTGCTCTCCGGCGGCTCCGATTGGACGCTCCTGAGGCCAGACGGCGCGATGGAGCTCGATCTGCGCGCGACCCTCGAAACCGAGGACGGCGCCCTCGTCCACATGACGTTCACCGGCATTCGCGACGATGCGCACGCGTACTTTCGAACCCTTCCTCGGTTCGAAACGGCTGCTCCTCGATACGCCTTCCTGAATCGCCTCCTCGCCGTCGGCACCGGCGAGATCCGCGCCGACGGGCCCGTGCACCTCATCGAGGAGATCCTGTGACGAGCGATCGTGCGAAGCGACAACCGCCGTACCGGCCATGAGCTTCTCGGCGGTGAGCACGCTCCTTTCTCTCTTGTCGATCGACCACCCGATCGTGCAGGCGCCGATGGCGGGAATTTCGACGCCGGAGATGGCGGCGGCGGTCGCCAACGCCGGAGCGCTCGGCTCGATCGGTGTCGGCGCGACCGACGCGAACGGTGCGCGCAAGATGATCGCCGCCTTTCGAGAGCGCTCGGACCGCTCGCTCAACGTGAACGTCTTCTGTCATTCGCCCGCCAAGGCCGACGCCGCGCGCGAGACGGCGTGGATTCGGCGACTCCGCCCGGAGTTCGAGCGCCTCGGAGCCACGACGCCGCGCACGCTCTCCGAGATCTATCGGAGCTTTCTCGTCGACGACGACATGCTCGCGGCGCTCGTCGTCGCCCGTCCCAAAGTCGTCAGCTTCCACTTCGGGCTTCCCTCACCCGAACGAGTGCGCGCGCTACGCGACGCCGGCATCGTTCTGCTCGGTTCTGCGACCAGCCTGGACGAAGCGCGACGGCTCGTCGCGGGCGGCGTCCATGCGATCGTGGCACAAGGGTACGAAGCCGGCGGACATCGCGGCGTCTTCGACCCGGACGCGTCGGACGATCGACTCGGGACGATGGCGCTCACTCGTATCCTGGTTCGCGAGATGAACGTGCCGATCCTCTCCGCCGGCGGCATCATGGACGGCGCCGGTATCTCTGCGGCGCTTCGACTGGGGGCTAGCGGTGCCCAGTTGGGAACGGCGTTCGTGACGACTCCCGAGTCGCTCGCGGACGATGGCTACCGTCGAGCCATGGCAAGCGATGCCGCTCATCACACCGTGATGACTCGCGCCATCTCGGGTCGACCGGCGCGGTGCCTCGCCAACCGGTTCACCGCGTGGGGCGCCGACATCGACCCTCGCGAGATCCCCGACTATCCGATCGCCTACGACCTGGGAAAGGCGCTCAACGCGGCCGGCAAGGGAGCCAACGAACCGGGCTTCGGCGCGCAATGGGCCGGACAGGGAGCGCCGCTCGCGCGCTCGCTCCCTGCCGGAGAGCTCGTGGCGACTCTCGTCGCCGAAATGTCGTCAGATCGCGGTGAGTAGTTTCTTTCCGTCGGGGGCGCCCCAACCGGTGCAGGCGTCCCACCCCGGGCCGGCGGGGAATTGGCCGCCGAGGAGACCGTCGGTGTCGTTGTTGCCGATCTCGATGTCGCGAAGGACGCCGGAGGGCCCGTACTTCGTGTAGAGGAGCGCGTTGAAGTTGCCGAGCTGAACGTTCGCTGCTGCGTTGATCCGCGCGATCAGCGCGGCCCAGAGCGGCGCTGCTGCGCTCGTTCCCCCGACGATGCCGAATTGTCCGTTCGACTTCGTGAGGTAGCCGGTGTTCGGATCCGCGTTGGCCGCGACGTCGGGGATCGCGCGACCGCGAAACGCGCCGGGGTTGATCGACGGAGGCGCCACTTCGCGCTGCCAGGTCGGCACGGGGATCAAATCGCTCACCCCGCCGCCGGTGCCGCTCCCCGGTCCGTCGTTCCATACGACTTCACGAACGTTCGATTGTCCCTTCGCCGTTTTCCGGACGTGAAGCGTCGTCCCGCCGACGGCGAGCACGTACGGGCTCGAAGCCGGGAAGCACACGTGCGCTCGGCCGTCCTTGATCTGCGCCTCCGAGCCGTCGTCGCCCGTCGAGACGCACACGGTGATGCCGAGCTGCGACGCGGCGAGAAAACTCTGATTGACGTGATCGATGGCGGCTTGCGACCAGAGGATCCCGCTTTGAAACGGCTGGTTTTCGTCCCATCCCCAGCTGATGGAGACGACCTTCGGCGCGTTTGCCTTGTCGGCGATCACGGCCGCGATGGCGTCGACGAGCCCCTTCTCGTCGAAGGTGGAGAAATAGACGGCGACCTTCGCGCCTGGAGCAAGCGCGCCGACGACCTCGACGTCGAGCATCACTTCGCCGGTCGAATCGGGATCCGCCGACGGATCGGTGGACACGCCGTTCAGCGCGATCACCTGGACGCTCGGCGGGGGGACTTCGATCTTCTTGAAGTAGTCGTCGAGGTCGGTCTCGTCGACGCCGCCGCCGAACTCGAGCAGCGCGATGCATTGGCTATTCACGTCGGCGTTCGGAAAGTCGTAAATCTGCGCGAGCTCGGTCGGCACGAACCACGAGCGCGACGTCTGCGCCGCCGCGGCGAGCGTCGCCGGGAGCCGGTGGTTCTTGCGGCGCCGCAGGATGCGGTGATTGTTGAAACCGAAGACGCCCGTGACATCGTCCTTGAGGTTCGCGGGAAGCGTCACCGGACCGGTACGCGCGTGAAATTGACCGAGCGCCGCGTTGTCGTAGTCGAACAAGGTGACCCCGAACGCCGCGGTGACGTCGGCGACCGTGCCGCCGAGCCCGAGCGTCGCCGAGCCGCGATCATCGCGCACGACGGTCAGTCGATGCGCCCTGGCGAACGCCTCGATCCGCGCGACCGCGCCCGGATCCGAGCCGTACTCTTTCTCGAGCTTGTCGGCGGTCAGGTACTTTCTTTGCGCGGGACGAACGAGGTCGAGCGCCGAGAGATCCGGCAGGTTTTTCGCGCGCCGCACCGCGAGCGTCAGCTCGATCCACTGGTTGTCGTTGGTGCGCCGTTTGGCGACCGAACCCTGCGGGATGTGGTGAATACTGTTGGGAAGTTCGATCCGATCGGATGCAGTCATGCTCTGGCCTCCGTTGGTGTTGCCCCACGGGAACGAACCCGCCCTCTCGCGCGCTCGCCCCGAGTCGAACTCTAGCTATCGGCTCGGCGGTCTCCCATTTCAAGAAGGAGTCGCGGGCTCCAAAGAAATGACCAGGCGAACTCCGTCGCCCGGACGCGTCACGCTCTCGTCCAACTCGTCTTGCGCTCGTCTTACTTCTTCTTCGCCGCGAGCCGGCTCTTCAAGCGAGACGCGTACCCGGCCTTGTTTTCTTGCTTCACGCGGCCGACGGCGAGCGCGTCGTCGGGCACGTCGCGCGTCACGGTGGTGCCCGTCGCCACGTACGCACCTTTCCCGATCGTCACCGGCGCGACGATCTGCGAATCGCTCCCGATGAACGCACCCGCACCGATGATCGTCTCGTGCTTCGCGAACCCGTCGTAGTTGCAGAAGATGGTTCCCGCGCCGACGTTCGCGCCTTCGCCGATGTCGCCGTTACCGAGGTACGAGAGATGATTCGCCTTGGCGCCGCGGCGCACGCGCGTCTTCTTGGTCTCGACGAAGTTGCCGAGGTGCGCCGCTTCCTCGATGTCGCTGCCCGGCCGGAGATGCGAAAAGGGCCCGATTTCAGCGCGAACGCCGATCGTGCTGTCGGTCGCCACCGTATAGGGTTTGAGTAGGGCACCTTCGGCGACGGTGACGTCGGTGAGGACGGAACCGACGTCGATCACCGCGTCGGCGCCGATTTTCGTATTGCCGCGGAGATGAACGCCCGCGTCGATGCGCGCGCCCGGCGCGATCTCGACCGCGTCGTCGATGCGCGCGTCGCCGCGGATCAGCGCGCCGGCGACGCCGTGGCGGTCGCGAATGCGCGCGAACAGTCGGTCCTCGGCGCGCGCGAACTCGCGCGGGTCGTTCACTCCGACGAGCGCGTCGGGGTTGCCCGAGAGCGCCGCCGCGCCGCCCGACTTCGCGGCGAAGGCGACCACGTCGGTCAGATAATATTCGCCCTGCGCGTTGTCGGGTCGTAGCGTCGCGAGCCCGTCACGCAAGGTCGCCGCGCTCGCCGCGTAGACGCCGGAGTTCACCTCGCGGAGCCGCGTTCGCTCGTCGGCCGTGAGATCCCGATCCTCGCGGATCGCGACGACCCTGCCCGCGCCGTCGCGGAGCACGCGACCGTAACCGCGCGGATCTTCCATGTCCGCCGAGAGCACCGCGAACGAGACGCCCGGCGCGTCGAGGAGCCGCGCGAGCGCCGCGAAGTCGTCGGCCTGGACGAGCGGCGTATCGCCGCAGAGCACGAGCACTCGCCCGGCGTTCGCCGGAAGCGCGTCGAGCCCGACCCGAGCGGCATCGCCGGTTCCGCGCGCGACTTCTTGCACCGCGGTGGTCACCGCGCCCGCGGGAAACGCCGCGCGAACGTGCGCTTCGACCCGTTCACGACTGACCTCGCTCACGACGACCACCACTTGCCGAGCGCCCGCTTCGAGCGCCCGAGCAATCGGATAATGGACGAGCGGCCTACCGGCCATCGGCATGAGCACCTTCGGGAGACGGCTCCGCATGCGCTTGCCCTGGCCCGCGGCGAGCACGACGGCGAAAAGTCCGGACATGGCCCCTTCTTTACGCCGTTCCGCGCGCGTCGACCATCCTCCGACGGAAGCCCGATTCGCCGGAGGCCGAAGAACGGCGATCGTTCAGCGCGAAACGGCGCGCGTCCCGTTCGCCGAGGGCGCGTTCAACTGCGAAAGCGGCGGAAGGAGATCCGGTTTCGGCGGAGACGGTTCGGCCAGTGCCGACGCGAGGTCCGCCGGGGCGAGCGAATCGGCGACACCCTTGGCGTACACGACGACCTTGTCGCCTTCGCGGAGCGCCGCCCGCGCCGCGGCGTGATTGATGCGCTCCATCATGCCGTTCGTCATGCCGTGCCGGCGCCCGATGGTCGCCAGGGTATCGCCTTTCTTCGCGGTCACCGTGATCCGCTTGCGCCCGTTTTGCGCCTCGAAATACGCGTAGAACTCCTCGCTCCCCGCGACCAGGACGCGCACCTCGTGCTCGGCGAGGCAACGGATGCCCGAGAGATCGAGACTCGGCTTCACGTACACCTGGATCGTCATGGCCGATTGCAACGTCGCGCGCGGGTCGAGCGTATTCCACGCCGAAAGCTCCGACGGCGTGACGTCAAACGCCCGCGCCACGTCGGACAGCGTGTCGCCCGGAACGACGCGATAGAACACCCGAGCCCGCTCCGGCGCCGCCGCGGCGCGCGCCGGAACCACGACCGCTTCCTCGTCTGCGGGGGGCCGCGAATCGGCGTCCCCCGGCGCACGCGAAACGAGCAAGACCGCGCCCGCTTTCAAGCGCTCGTCCGCAGTCACGTGATTGGTCACCGCGATATCGCGCGGCGCGGCACCGGTGTCGAGCGCGATCGTGTCGAGGGTGTCGCCGAATCGCACCACGTACGGATCGAGCTTCGGCTTTTGCGCGAGCGGCGTGCTCGCGAGTCGCTGCGCCGTCACGACGCCGCTCCCCGACGGTACGCGCACCGGCCAGCGCTTGTCCGGCCCCGATTCGACGGGCGGCGTGCGGAGCGACAGATACTCCGCGTTCAGCGCGCGAATGTCTTCGAGCGGAACGCCCGCCGCGCGCGCCACGTCGGCGAGCTCGGTGTTCGGGCGCACCATCAGGGTGTCGAACGTGAGCGGCGGATCCGGCTCGATGCCGTCGAGTCCGAACGCTTTTCGGTTATCCATCACGATCGCCGTCGCGAGGATCTTCGGAACGTACAAGGTCGTCTCCCACGGCAACCCGGCCTCGTAGCGCGAGAGCGTCCAGTAGTCGTTCGTGTTGTACTTCCGCACCGCGCGAAGGAGGCTGCCGTGGCCCATGTTGTACGCGGCCATCGCGAGCTCCCAGCTGCCGAACCGCGATCGCAGATCGTTCAGGTAGCGCACCGCCGCTTCCGTCGAGCGCACCGGATCGAGTCGTTCGTCGACCCATCGGTCGACCGTGAGCCCGTACATCCGCGCCGACTCCGGGATGAATTGCCAGAGGCCGGCCGCGCCCGCCGACGACACGATGAGCGGATTGTGTCCGCTTTCGATGAGCGATAGCCAGACCAGGTCCGTCGGGAGCCCCGCCTTCGCGAGCTCGGCCTGAATCGCCGGAGCGAGCCGGCTCGCTTTCTTCGCCCAGTTCTGCGCGATGCTCTTGCCGCGCGCGTCGTCGCGATAAAATTCGAGGTACTTCACGACCCGCGCTTCGAGCCGCGTGGGCAGATCCGGCATCGCGAGGCCGCGAAGCCACTCCGTCGCCTTCACCGCGTTGCTCTCGTGAGCGCGGCCCTGCGACGAGAACGCCGGTGGAAGCCCCGAGGCTTCCACCGAGGGAACCGCGTCATCGGCGACCGGAAAATCGAACGAGAACCCGGCGTGCACGCCGCGCAGCGGTCTCGGAAAGAGCACGCGCTCGGCCTCACGCAGTTTTTCGAGTTCCGGATCGCTCTTCGGCGCCGCGAGATCGTCGACCGTCGGTCCTCCCGCAATCTGTCGCCTCGCATCGTCGTCCGCCACCGCGGGCGTCGCGCCCTCCGGCAAGGTCGCGCTCGGCACCTTCGGCGGTTTCCCCGGACGGTGCCCCTTCGCTGCGGCAGGCTCGGCTCGCTTCGGCGTAACTGCCGGTGCTTCCGACAACTCCGCTGGTCGAATCTTCCGCTCCCCGGTTCCCGCGCCCGGCCCCGCCGGCTTGGGCGACGCGGGCGTCGAGTCCGCGTCGAGCTCGGTCTCGCGAGTGGATTCCGTTCGAGTCGAGCTCCCGTCGGATTTGGGTTTGGGTTCCTTTTTCGGCTCGCGGGTCTTCGAGCCGTCGCCGATCGAGTCGGCGGGCGCGACCCGCTCGGTCGTCGGCGGGGCGGCCGAGTCGGCGCGGGGCTTCTCCGGAACCTTTTTCGACGGGCTCGCTGCTGCCGATGGCACCCCCGGAGGCGGCGAAGGGTCCGCCGAAGCGGGGCTGCCGATCAGGAGGAGCCACGCGAACGACGCCAGCGACAGCGCGGGCAAGGGCCGCATCATCCATTTCGTACCGGCGGGCTCGAAGCGGGTCAAATGAAGGGTCACGTGCGGGCTAGCGTGGCCCGGCGCCGGTCAAACCGGCAAAAAGCTGGCACCTTTCGAGGCCACTCGACCCCCGCGACCGAAAGCGCCAGAACCTTTCCATGGCTGAATCTCGCGTCCGCATCGAGCACGATTCCATGGGCCCCGTTCAAGTCCCGGCCGAGCACCTCTGGGGTGCGCAAACACAACGCAGCCTGTCAAATTTCCGAATTTCGTCTGAAAAAATGCCGCTTCCGCTCGTCCACGCGCTCGCCCTCATCAAGAAAGCGGCGGCCGAGGTGAACATGGCGCTCGGGTTGCTCGATCCACGGCTCGGGAGGGCCATCGTGGTGGCCGCGGACGAGGTGTTGCTCGGCGGTCTCGACGGCGAGTTCCCGCTCGTCGTCTGGCAAACCGGGAGCGGCACCCAGACCAACATGAACGTGAACGAGGTCCTCGCGAACCGGGCGAGCGAGATCCTCGGCGGTTCCCGCGGTGACGGGCGCCTCGTCCACCCGAACGACGACGTGAATCGCGGGCAGTCGTCGAACGACGTGTTTCCGACGGCGATGGCCATCGCCGCGAGCGACGCGCTCCATCGTCGCGTGGTCCCCGCGGCCCGGCGACTCCGCGACGTGCTCGCCGAAAAGTCGTCGGCGTTCAGCGGCATCGTGAAGATCGGACGCACGCATCTCCAGGACGCCACGCCGCTCACGCTCGGACAGGAGATCAGCGGCTGGGTCGCACAGCTCGAACACGCCGCCGGGCACGTCGAGTCGGCGATGCCGCATCTGTGCGAGCTCGCGCTCGGCGGGACGGCGGTCGGCACGGGGCTCAACGCCCATCCCGAGTTCGCCGTGCGAGTGGCCAAGCGACTCGCCGAACTCAGCCATTTGCCGCTCTTTACGGCTCCGAACAAGTTCGAGTCGCTCGCCGCACACGACGCGATCGTGTTCGCGCACGGAGCCTTGAAGACGCTCGCGGTCGCGCTCATCAAGATCGCCAACGACGTGCGCTGGCTCGCGTCCGGTCCGCGCGCCGGGATCGGCGAGCTGCGCATTCCGGAGAACGAGCCGGGGAGCTCGATCATGCCCGGCAAGGTGAACCCCACCCAGTGCGAAGCGCTGACGATGCTCGCCGCGCAAGTGCTCGGCAACGACGTCGCAATCAACTTCGGAGGAGCGAGCGGAAACTTCGAGCTCAACGTCTACAAGCCGCTCATCGCGCACAATTTTCTGCAGAGCGCGCGCCTCATCGCGGACGGCATGGATAGCTTCGTCGAGCACTGCGCGAACGGCATCGAGCCGAACGAAACGAGGATCCGTGAAAACGTCGCGCGGTCCCTCATGCTCGTCACCGCGCTCACTCCGCACATCGGCTACGATCGTGCGGCCGCGATTGCGAAGCGCGCACATCATGACGGCACGTCGCTTCGCGACGCCGCGCTCGCGCTCGGTTCGGTAACCGCCGAACAATTCGACGAATGGGTTCGGCCGGAATCGATGGTCTGAACGCCCCGAGGCAAATCGTCGCGCGAGACCATTCTGCGCAGGACCGAACGCCACGAAATAGGTGAAACGGCGGCGGAAGCCTTATCTTTGGGGTGGCATGTGACGTGCAGTTGAACCGACCGCACGGACGTCATCGCCCAGACCCACGAGGAATTTCGCAATGAACTGGGACAACATCCAAGGGAATTGGAAAGAGTTGAAGGATGCCTTGCTCGGCCGCCTTCACCTGCACCTCGGGTTTGCCCAGGACGAAGCGGAGCTCGAGCTCGATGCGTCGCACGGTTTCCGCTCGGCACGCTCGTTCATCAATGACGTTCCGAGCCACCCGAAACGTCACTGACGCACCCCGGCGTGAGCGTCCCGCGGCGCGGTTCGAGACCAGGGTGGGGGCACGTCCCTCGCCCGCTCGACCCGCCAGCGGCAAAAACCCACGGACGGTCGGCCTTTCGACCTTAGTGATATAGTCTTAGCGATATAGCCGACTGGCCGGGTGCGGCTTTCTACGCGAGGTGCCGGAAATCCCGACCTGTTATCCTCGGGAAGTGCAGCCTGTCGCCGGAGCCGATCGCGAGGAAGAATCGCTGGCCGAGAAGGCGGATAGCGACGCTTCTCGTCGCGCGCGCGATCGTCCGGAGCTTCCCCTTCCCTCGGTATTGTCGAGCTGGACGCGTACGATCCTCGACGCGCTCGAAGCGCTCGGCGTAAACCCGGAGCGCGTGCTCGAAGACGCCGGCGTGTCGCGCGAGGCGCTCCGCGACCCGAACGGACGCTTACCGATGATCCAATCGGCGCGGCTCTGGCACGCCGCGGCGCTCAGAACCGGTGACCCCGCCTTCGGGCTTCGCGCGTCTCGCTACGTGAAGCAAACGACGTTTCACGCACTCGGGTACGCCGTCTTCGCGAGCGCGACGTTGCGCGACGCCCTCAACCGGCTCGTTCGCTACAGCCACTTGGTGAGTGACGGCGCGGAGCTCGTCCTCGACGAGTCGGGAGACGCGGTCCGCTTGCGTTGGATACCCGAGCCCGGTGCGCCGCGCCCCTCCGTCGAAGCACTCGACGCGGTCATGTCGCTCATCGTGCGGACGTGCCGCGGGCTCACCGATCGGTCGTTCAGCTTGCGCCTCGTCGAGCAGCGGAGGCCGGAGCCCGCCGACTTGTACCCTTATCAACGCTTCTTCCGGTGCGCGCTCGCGTTCTCGGCCGAGGTCGACGCGTTGACGCTCGACGCCGCGGTGCTCGATCGGCCCTTGCCGACATCGAACCCGTCGCTCGCGCTCCACAACGACGACCTCGTGCGGCGCTACCTCGCCGACATGCGAAAGGGTTCGATGCTCGATCGCGTGCGCGCGATCCTCGCGGAGCGGTTGAACGGGGACGACTCGCCCGCAGCGGTCGCGTCCGCGCTCGGTACCAGCGTGCGGACGCTCCAGCGCAAGCTCCGCGAGCAGGGGTTTTCGTACGTGTCGATCCTGAATGAAACCCGTCGCCAGCTCGGCACCGCTTATTTACTCGAGGAGCGCTACTCGATCACCGAGATCGCGTTTCAACTGGGGTTCGACGACGCCAGCGCGTTTGCCCGTGCGTTTCGACGATGGACCGGCGTATCGCCGTCCGAGTACCGAGCGCGCGCGTCGGGCAAGGAAACGCGGGCGAAAGCTCGGTGAATCGTTGCTCCGTGCCATCGTGACCTTGGCGCGCCGAGCATGGTCTCTGGCGCCGCTGGCCGAGCAGCGGCCGACGCCGAACAGGTAAGACCGCGAGTGATCCTCCGGGGACGAACCGGAGCGAGCCCACATGCCGAATCTGACGATCCTCGGCTCGGGGAGTTATATCCCGGGTGAACCGGTACCGAACGAGCACCTGGCACGGGTGATGGACACCAGTGCGGAGTGGATCCGGAAGCGCACCGGCATCGACGCGCGCCATTTCGCGGAAGAAGGCACGGGCGCGAGCGATCTCGCGGTGCCCGCATGCCGGGCCGCCCTCGAGGCCGCGAAGCTCGGGCCAGAAGACGTCGACTACATCCTCTTCAACACGATGACGCCGGACTATTTGCTGCCGGGGTCGGGAACGTTGCTCGGCGCGAAGCTCGGCATTCCGGGAGTTCCGGCGCTCGATCTCCGGCAACAATGCGCGGCGATTCCCTTCAGCCTCCAGGTCGCCGACGGTCTCCTCGCGGTCGGCGCGGCTCGACGGATCCTCCTCGTCGGTGCGGACGTTCACTCCGGATTCATGCCGTGGTCCGATTGGGACGCGCTCCACGGCAACGGCGCCGCGACGCCCGATGATTTCCGTCGAGCGACGGATCACCGCGGTGTGTCCGTGCTCTTCGGCGACGGCGCGGGAGCGCTCGTGCTCGGCGATTCCGAGCGCCCCGCGTCGAAACTCCTCGCCGTGAAGGTCCACAGCGATGGACGGCTGCACGACGCGCTCCGCATTTCCGCGGGAGGCTTCCGACATCGGCCTTACCTCGACGCGGGCATGCTCGAGCGCGGCGAACACTACCCGACGATGAACGGCAAGGACTTGTTCCGGGCCGCCGTGCAGAGGCTCCCCCAGGTCGTACGCGAAGTGTGCGAAGCCGCGTCCGTCACGCTCGCCGACGTCGATTGGTTCATCGCGCATCAGGCGAACGACCGCATCAATCAATCGGTGAAAGAGTCGCTCGGCGTCCCCGACGAGAAGGTGCCGTCGAACATCGCGCGACTCGGCAACACGTCGAGCGCGACCATTCCCATCTTGCTCGACGAGCTCATGAGATCCGGGCGCGTCCACACCGGGCAGCTCGTGTGCCTCTTCGCGCTCGGGGCCGGACTGAACTGGGGCGCGGCGTTGATGCGTCTCTGATCGATGTCGAACCTAGGTTCGAGAAAGGAAACCAGTGTCGATTGAACGAGGTGTGATTCTGGGGCGGATGAAGACCGTGATCGCCGAGCAGCTCGAGGTCGATCCAGCGACGATCGACGAAGGGACGTCCTTCGTGGACGACCTCGGCGCCGATTCTCTGGCCATCGTGGAGCTCGTCCTCGCGATGGAAGAGGAGTTCGAAGTCGCGATCCCCGACGACCAGGCGGAGGCACTGAAGACCGTGGGCGACGCGGTGACCTTCGTCATTGCGCACGCGGGCCAGAAGGGAACCCCGAAGAAAGCCGCGTCGTGAGCCGACGCGTCGTCGTCACCGGGTTCGGCGCGGTGAGCCCTTGCGGGCTCGACGCGGAGGCGACCTGGCAATCCATTCGCGAGGGCCGAAGCGGCATCCGCAGTCTGACGGCGTTCGACGCATCGGACTACGCCTCGAAGATCGCCGGCGAGTGCCACGGCTTCGAGCCGGAGCGCCATATCGCGAAGCGCGATCTCCGTTCGATGGATCGATTCATCCAGCTCGCGGTCGCCGCCTCCGATCAGGCCGTTCGCATGTCGGGCATCGCGGAAGACGACCCCGTCAAGCTCGACACCGGCACGTTGATCGGCGTCGGCATCGGCGGCCTCGCCTACATCGAAGCGATGGACAAGGTCCTGATCGAAAAAGGACCCAACCGGATCTCGCCGTATTTCATCCCGGCGACGATCTCGAACCTCGCGCCCGGGCAGGTGTCGATGCGGCACGGCCTCAAAGGGCCGAGCTTCACGCACACCAGCGCGTGCGCGTCGGGGGCGCACGCGATCGGCGAAGCCTTCCGCGGCATCGTGCACGGCGATATGGAGGCTTGCGTGGCGGGCGGCACCGAAGCGGCGATCACGCCGCTCGGCCTCGCCGGGTTCGCCGCGATGCGCGCGCTCTCGAAGCGCAATGACGAACCGGCGCGCGCGAGCCGTCCCTGGGACGTCGATCGCGACGGGTTCGTCATCGCCGAAGGCGCCGGGCTATTGTTCCTCGAGGAGCGGGAGCGCGCGGTTCGGCGCGGCGCGACGATCTACGCCGAGCTCGTCGGCTACGGTGCGAGTGCCGATGCGCACCACCTCACTCAGCCGGCGCCAGAGGGCGAAGGCGCGCAACGTGCAATGCGGCGCGCGCTTACTGACGCCAAGCTCGCGCCGAGCGCGATCGACTACGTGAACGCGCACGGCACCTCGACGCATCAAGGCGATCTCCTCGAAATCGACGCGATGCGCGCGGTGTTCGGTGGCCACGTGTCGGACGGGCTCTGGATCTCGAGCACGAAGAGCATGACCGGGCACTTGCTCGGCGCCGCGGGCGGACTCGAAGCCGTCATTTCGGTGCTCGCCCTCCGCGACGGCATCGTCCCGGGAACGATCAATCTCGACCATCCCGAACCGTCGCTGCGCGGCATCGATCTCGTCCCGCACGAGTCGCGACGGCGTCCGCTTCGCCACGTACTGTCGAACTCGTTCGGTTTCGGCGGAACCAACGGCGTGCTGGTCTTCGCGAAGGGTTGAACGACACGGCGAGACGCGCCCCGAAGGGCGGTCTCGCCGTTTGTCCATGCTCGAGGCTCAACGCTTCACGACGACATACAAGGTGCGGCCTTCGCGGACGATGCGGAGGAGGGCGCGATCCTTCGCCTTCGTGTACGCCGCCTTGAAGCCATCGACGTTGGTGACGGCGGCGCGGTTCACTTCGAGCACGACGTCGCCGGGACGGAGTCCGGATTCGCCCGCGGGGCTTCCGGAGTCGACCTGGGTGATGACGACGCCCGATTTGACGCTCGACGGAAGCTGCAGCCGCTGCCGAAGCCCGGGGTTCAGATCCTCGAGGGTGAGCCCTTCGAGTCCGCCGGGCTGCGTTCCCGGCGTGGTCCCGCCCGAGGCGCCGAGCTTCTCCGGAAGCTCGCCGAGCTTGGCGTCGATGGCGAACGACTTGCCGTTGCGGAGCACGTCGAGCTTGACGGTGGCTGCGGCGCCCGCGGCGGCGATGGCGTTCCGGAACTCGCCGGTGGAATCGACGTCGAGGCCGTTCAGCTTGAGCACGACGTCGCCGCTTTGAAGTCCGGCCTTCGCCGCGGGTCCGGTGTCCATCACTTCCGAGATGAGGACGCCCTTCGTCGTCGGCAGGTTCATGGCCTTCGCGAGGTCTTGATCGACGTCTTGAATGCCGACTCCGAGCCAGCCGCGCACGACCTTCCCGTGGTCGAGCAGCGCCTTCATGATCGGCTGGGCCATGTTCGACGGAATGGCAAAGCCGATTCCGTTCGAACCACCCGTCCGCGAGAGAATCGCCGTATTGATGCCGACGAGCTGACCCTCCATGTTCACCAGAGCGCCGCCCGAGTTGCCCGGGTTGATGGCCGCGTCCGTCTGGATGAAGTCTTCGTACGCCGCGATGCCGACGTTGGCGCGCCCCTTGGCGCTCACGATGCCCATCGTGATCGTCTGACCGACGCCGAAGGGGTTGCCGATGGCGAGCACGACGTCGCCGAGCCGGAGCCGCGACGAATCGGCGAGCTCGATGGGATGCAGGTCCTTGACCTCACCCTGGAGCTTCAACACGGCGAGATCGCTCTTCGCGTCGGTGCCGATCACCTTGACGTTGAACTCGCGCTTGTCGGCGGTGGTCACCTTGATTTCGTCGGCGCCGTCGACCACGTGGTTGTTCGTGAGGACGATGCCGTCCGACGAGATGATCACGCCCGAGCCCAGGCCGTGTTCGATCTGCTTCTGCTCCGGTTGTTGTCCCTGCGGCCCACCCTGAGGACCGAAGAAGCGCTGGAAGAACGGATCCTCCAGGAAGAACGGCGCATTCTCGCGCGCGGTCTTCACCGTGCGGGACGATGCGACGTTGACGACGCTCGGCGCGGCGCGCTCGGCGACGTCGGCGATGGACATCGACGACGTATCGACGCCCTTCGCATAGGCGAACGACGGCATCGGCAAAAACGTTCTCGGAACGAGGTTCCCCGGCGCCGCCGCCGGCGCGCCGACCGTCGAAGCGCTCGGCGGTCCGCCGTGCCCGGTGCACGCCGCGGGCCAGAGCCCGAGTCCGATCGACGCCGCGGCGACGAACGCCAGCTTGGGACCAAAGGCTTTCATCCTCATCTCTCTTGTCTCCGTTCCTCTCAAAGTCGGTTCCGTCCGGTCGTCGAACGACGACTCGGGGGGGCCAACATCCGGCCGGCACGGTTCATTCCGACGCCGAAAACGGGCGGGAATGGGCTAGCGGACCAATTCGTCGAGAAAATCGGCGATCTGATAGAGCGGCAAGGCCCGAGTGACAACGCCCGCACGCGCGGCCTGGCCGGGCATGCCGAAGATGACGGCGGTTTCCTCGCTCTCGGCAATGACGATCCCACCCGCCTCGCGGATGGCGCGCGCCCCGTCGGTGCCGTCGTCGCCCATGCCGGTGAGCACGACGCCGATGGCCCGGGTCCGGGCCGCCTTGGCGACGCTCGTGAGGAGCCGGTTGCCGCTCGGCGCGTACCGGTCTTCCGGAGTCGGTGGAACGACCCGCACCCGAAGCTGCCCCCCGGCGGCGAGTTCCACTTCCATGCATTGACGACCGGGACACACGAACGCGCTATGACTCACGACCACGTCGCCGTCCTGCGCTTCGCGGACGTCGAGAACGCTCTTCCGATTCAAGCGCTCGGCGAACGTGCGCGTGAAGCGCTCGGGCATGTGCTGCGCGATGAGTACCGCGTAGCTGCCGCGCGACGACAGCTGAGCGAACAGCTCGCTGAGCGCCGACGGACCGCCGGTCGACGCGACGATGGCGACGAGCACCCGCGGCGCGAGCCGAGGCGCCTCGAACTGCGGCACGTCACGATGTCGGTCCGAGGGCGGCATGTGACTCGGCCGCACGTTCACGCGGTCGCGAGTGCCTTCTCGGAACAGCAGCACCTTCTGCAGGAGCCCGTCGAGCGCGTCGTCGGCGTCGCTACCGAGCGAGGCGTCGGGCTTGGCGACGAAATCGACGGCCCCGAGCTCGAGCGCGCGGAACACGTTTTCCTTCTGGCCGTAGCTCGAGACCACGATGACCGGGCTCGGGCGGCTCGCCATCAAGAGCCGAAGGAAGCTGAACCCGTCCATCTTCGGCATCTCGAGGTCGAGCGTGATGACGTCGGGCTTCAGGTCGTAGGCGAGACGGAGCGCCTCGTTGCCGTCGGCGGCACGGCCGACGACCTCGACTTCACCGGACGCGGTCAGCCGGGTCGTGATTGCTCGACGGTTGACGACCGAGTCGTCGACGACGAGGACCCGGACGCGTCGCTTGGGAGCCGTGCTCATGGCCCATTCCTTTCGCGGCCTTCTCGGTGCACGAGATTGGGGCGCCTATAAACCAGATCCGAAGACAAATGAACCAACTCGAAGGCGGTCGACAAATTGAGGAGCGACTCCGAGTGTCCGAGCATGAGGTAGCCCCCTGGAACCAGGCGATCGTAAAGGTTGTCGATCACTCGACGGCGAGATTCGGCATCGAAGTAGATGAGCACGTTCCGACAGAACACGACGTCGACCCTGCCGAGGGTCGCGGCCTTCAAGCCATCGAGCAAGTTTAAGTGCCCGAAGTAGCAGTATTTCCGCACCCAGTCGACCACGTGGGCGCCGTCGTCGCGTTCGACGAAATAGGACGTTCTGAATTCGGGTGGCGTGGAGCGAAATGCGCCAGCTCGATAGACGCCCCTCCGCGCAGCGGCGACACTGCGTTTCGAAATATCGCTTCCGAGCACCCGAACATCCCAATCTTGAAAAAGGCCCGCTTCGTGCACCATGACGGCGATCGAGTAGACCTCTTCGCCGGTCGAACACCCCGCGCTCCAGACGACCAGCCGGCGCTTTTCGGCATTCGACTTCGCGAGACGCGGGAGCACCTCATTTTGAAAGGCGCGAAGCTGATACTCCTGCCGGAGAAAATAGGTTTCGTTCGTGGTGAGGATCTCGATGGCCTCTTCGAGCTCCGCGCGACCTCGGACGTTGAAGCGTAGGTACTTGTAGTACTCATCGAAGTCGGACAGCTCGAGCGCGGCCACGCGCTCGCCGAGCCGGCGATCGAACAGGTACGAGGAACCGTCGTCGAAATGCAGCCCGGCTTGCTCGTTGACGAGGTCCCGAAGAAGGCGAAACTCTTCGGGCCGGATCCGGAGCCGAACCTCCTTGCGGTCTCCATTCCCTATCACCCGGCTCCTCCACCGAGCGGCGGCACCGTCCGCCGAAGGGTCGCGCCATCGGCGTCGACGAGGCTACGCTGGATCGCTTCTCGAACGAGCGGCTCGCGTTCGCCGATGAGGCGCTGTCGGAGCAGATGTTTCGCGGTCGGATCCGTCCGGCGTCCGAGGAGCTCGGCGGCGAGCCGGCGCACGTCCCAGACCTCGTGGTCGAGGCATGCTGCAACATGGGCCGCCGCCCTCGGATCGCGATCTTCGCGAGCCACGGCGCGGAGGGCGGCCTTCACGACTTCGGGCTCGGAGTGCGAGAGAGCGTGGATCAACGCGTCGACGCGACCCGGGGCGTCGATCCTGCCGATGGCTTCGACCGCGGCGACGGCGCGCATCGCCTCGGCCTCGCGGGCGAGCTTGCGCAGGACCGGGAGCGCGTCCGGGTCGAGGGTCTCGCCGAGCGCATCGATCGCCGCCACGGCGAGCATTTCGTCGCCGAAGGTATCGACCACGCCGAGCAAGGGCGTTACGCCCACGGCGCGACCGTCCTGATCGCGCATCCGCCCGAGCGCGCGGATCGCCGCGAGCCTCACCTCGGGAACCTCGTCGGTGAGCGCGAAAGATACGGCACGAACTGCCTCCGGACCCACCGAACGCGACAGCGCCTCGAGCACCGTGCGGCGCACGAGGGGGCTCTCGTTCGACGCCGCCTCGGCGAGAAACGCGACGTCGGCGCCGGCTCCCTCGAAGACCGGGCCGTCGATGACGCCGATGACCGACGCCGCGAACGCGGCGTCCGAGCCGTCGGGTCGTGATTGTCGCGCGAGCGAGCGCGCGGCCTCCGGATAGCTCTTCGCGCAGGTCGCGAGCGCCGCGCCCGCGGCTTGTCGAATCGCGGGCGGCGCGTCGGCCACGAGCCAGCGCCCGGCGAGCCCCAAGGTGCTTTCGTCGCCGATGCGGCCGAGCGCGACCAGCGCCGCGCGGACGACCTCCGGGGATTGCTCTTCGGTCGCGTCGATGATGGCTCGGCACGCGACGGAGCGCGTCGACTCGTCCGCGAGGCGACCGAGTTGCTCGACGCACTTGGCTCGCTCTTCCGACGACCCCGTCCCGGTACGGCGCGCGAGCGCGAGGATCGCGGCCGGGCCGAGCATGTCGAGCGCCTGCTCGGCTTCGGCGGCGATGCGGTCGTCGGCGAGCGCGTCGATGACCGCGCCCGCGGCTTCGGTCGTCCCGAGAACACCGACGACGAGCAAGAGGCAGCGTCGCGTCTCGAGATCGTCGCGCGGCGCACGCGCCTGCTCCACGAGCGCACGCTTCGAAAAATCGCCGAGCGACGACAGCGCAGTTCGCGCAGCGCGATAAGCAGCGGCATCGTTGACGACGAGGGTCGCCAGCGCCCGCGTGGCGGCGATGAACCCGCGCCCGTCTCCGCCCGAGAGCGCGCGGACGAGATACGGCGCGGCGTCGGCGTGACCGGACAGGCCAGCGGCGGTGAGCAGCGCCTCGCGAAGCACCGGATTGCCGAGGTGTGGTTTCAGCATCGGCCACGCGACTCGCGCGCCGAGTTGGTTCAACCCGTCGAGAGCGGCGAGCGCCGACAGTGGATCGTCGGTGAGCAGGCAGCGCTCGAGGAGCGACGCGGCGCGATCGACGTCGGTGCCGCCGACGGCCGATATGGCTTCGATGGCCGCCGTCCGCACGTTGACGTCGTCTTCTTCGAGCATCGTCTCGAGCACCCCGAGCGATGCGGCGTCGCGCGAGCGCGCGAGCGCTTCTGCGGCGAGCTTTCTGCCGTCCGCGTCGAGCGAAGGAATGGCGACGGCGAGCGCGTCGACGGCGAGCGACCCGAACCCGCCGAGCGACTCGACCGCGGCGTTGCGGAGGCCCACGTTGTCGCCGGAACGGAGCACGTCCACCAGCGCGTCGATGACGTCGCGCGACGCGAGCCCGCGACCGACGCCGACCGCCTCTTTTCGGACGCGCCAGTCGCGGTCGCCGAGGGCTCGGATCAGGAGCCGCGGACGATCGTTCTCCTTGGCGTGGGCGATGCTCGCGACGGCGCGCCGCCGCTCTTCCGGATCGTCGGAGCCCATCGCGAGCTCGAGGTTCTGCTCATTCATGGCGGAAGCCCTGCCCTTCGAAGCCGTTACCGAGCTGCGGGTGCTCGCTGAGCGCCGCCTCGGCGAGCCCTTCCAATCGATCGACGTCGAGCACGAACGTGAGCACGCCGTTGTGGGGAATCACGCCGACGATGCCGCGGCTGTCCTCGCCCCCGCCGAGCGACGGCGGTGGCCGTACCTGTTCTCCGCCGGTGCCGAACACGTCGGTCACGTGATCCACGATGAGCCCGACCGTGCGATTGCGAACGGCGACCAGAACCCATTTCGAACGCGACTGCTCCATCGCCGGGCCGAGACCGAATCGGGAGCGAAGATCGACGATGACGATGACCTGTCCGCGGTGATCGGCAACGCCCGCCACCGCGCTCGGCAGGTGTGGCAACGCGGTCAGCGGACCCGGGTTCACGATCTCGCGCGCGATGGAGATCGGGATCGCATAGGCCACGTCGCCGACGATGAATCCGACCAGCGTCTTGTTCGGATCCGGTCGCTCTTTTTTGGTTCGTTTCCGCATGGCGGCGCTCAGGTCCCTACGATGCGGTTCAGATCGAGGAGTACGACGAAGTCTCCGTCCGGGCGTCCGACGCCGAGGACGTGATCGGCAAGATCGCCACCAAGCACGTTCGCCGTGAGCTCGAGCTCGCTCGCTCCGAGCCGGACGACTTGACGGACCTCGTCGACGAACAGGCCCACGACTTCGCCGGGCTCGGTGTTCGCGAGGAGGATGCGGGAGAGACGCGACGGAGGCGCTTCCGGGAGCCGCAGCCGGCGACGGAGATCGATGACCGTGACGAGCAGTCCGCGAACACTGCAAATGCCGATGATGTCGGGGGGAGCGCGCGGCACTTCGGTGACCGGCGGGGGGCTCACGATTTCGCGAATGCCGGCCAGCGCGACCGCGTACGTGTCGGCGTCGAGACGAAACGACAAGAATTCGCGCGGACCGAGCGACTCGGCCGGCGCCCTTCGTTCCGCGAGCGACGCGGGGGCCCTCATCGCGTCAGCCATGGCTCAACCGCCTTTCCCGGACGACTTCGCCGCTGAACATCTCTTCGATGAGCGCCGCCGGATCGAGCACGAGGGCGACGCGCTGGTCACCGAGCTCCGTCGCGCCCGAAAACCCGCGAACGCGACTGAGCGATTTGCCGAGCGCCTTGATGACGATGTCCTGCTGCCCATGAAGATCGTCGACCGCAAACCCGAGCCGGCGCGACCCGAGCGACGCGACGACGATGTACCCGCGGCGATGGGGCGCGCTCCCCGGCAGCGGCGCGAGCCCGAAGATCTTCGCGAGACGGCACACCGGCAAGGTCACGCCGCGCAGGGTCGTGACTTCGCGACCGTCGAGTGTCCGGATTTCGGCTTCGTTCAACGAGATGGCTTCGGCGACGCTGGTGAGCGGCATCGCGAAGACGCGCCCCGCGACGCGAACGAGGAGCGCACTCACGATGGCGAGCGTCACCGGCAAGGTGATGGTCAGCTTCGTCCCGATGTCGGTCTCGCTGTGAAGATCGATCACGCCGCCGAGCTTCGAGATGTTCGTCTTGACGACGTCCATGCCGACCCCGCGCCCGCTGTAGTCGCTCGCCTCCTCGCGGGTGCTGAGGCCCGGCAAGAAGACCAGGTTCAAAATTTCGTTCCGCGCGAGTTGCCCGATGTCGTCGGGGCCGACTTTGCCGAGCGCGACGGCTCGCCGCAAAATCGCCCGCTCGTCGATGCCGCGACCGTCGTCCTCGACCTCGATGACCGCGTGATTTCCCTTCTGGAACGCGTTCAGGGCGATCGTGCCCGCGACGGGCTTGCCGACCCGCCGTCGCTCGTCGGCGTGCTCGATGCCGTGGTCGATCGCGTTTCTGACGACGTGCATCAGCGGATCGCTCAACTCTTCGACGATGAGCTTGTCGATCTCCGTCTCGGCGCCGGTGATGACGAGGCGGATGTCCTTGTCCATCTCGCGGCCGATCTGCCGGACGACTCGCGCGAGCCGATCGAACACCTGCCCGAGCGGCACCATGCGGACTTCCAGGATACCGCCCTGCAGCTCGCCGAGCCTTCGATCGAAGCTCCGCTGAACGCTGTGCAACTCCGAGCCGAGCTGGCGATGCCCCTCCGCGCGGATCCGCTCGGCGAGACGCCCCAGCGTATTTTTGACGATCGCGAGCTCGCCCACGACGTTCATCAACGCGTCGAGTTTGCGGATGTCGACGCGCACCGTCTGCGCGACGGCGCGCAGCGCCGCAGCTTGTTCCGCCGGAGGCTCCATGATCGGCGCGCGTTCCGAGACCACGTCGCCTCGGCGTGGCACGAGCGACGGCAGCGGCGGGGGCCGCGACGCTCCGTCGCGCTCGGGCGGCGCGGTCGCTTTGGGCTGAGACGCGGGGGAGCGAACCGGGATCGCCGCGACGCTCACGCGCTCGCCGGAAAGCGAGTCGCGTAACTCCTCCTCGGTCGAAGAGGACGCGAGGAGCAGATCGAGCTCGATGGTGTCGGTGCTCGTCGCCGAACCGGTCGGCAGATACGTGATGACCTCGCCGTGGACCTTGGCGCGCGCCTTGATGTCCTCGAGCGCCTTGTCGATCGTGGCGAGATCGAAATCGACGCGTACTCGATAGAGGAGCAAGCCCTGCTCGACCGACGTCCGGAGTCGATGCTCCTCGTACTCGGTCAAGACGGCGAGCATCGCGGCGTCGAGCTCGAAGCGGGCGAGCGTGTTCTTCTGCGCCGGCGCGGTCGACCCGATCCGCCCGAACTCGCCGATGATGTCGTCGAGATGCGGCAACGGGTCGTCGGATTTGGAACGCTCCGCGGCGAGCGCCGCGGAATAAATTTCGACGGCGCGAAAGAGCAGGTCCAAGACCTCGACGGTCAGCGCGAGGCGGCCGAGCCGGAGACCGTCGAGTACGTCCTCGAGCCGATGCGATAGCGCGCCCACGCGCTTGGCCCCGAAGAGACCCGCGAGCCCCTTCAAGGTATGAACGGCGCGGAACGCTTCGTTCACGAGAGACGGATCGAGCGTGCCGCGTTTGAGGCTCGCGTCGAGAGCGAGGAGGTTCCGCGACAGGGACTCCACGAGCTCCTGCGCCTCGGAAAAAAACTCCTCGCGAGCCTTGTCGATCCCGTCCGTCATTTCGTCGTGCCGCCGGGTTTGCTCCGGGCGAGCTGCGCCTTGGCCGCAGTGCGGAGGTCATCGACGCTGAACGGCTTCGCGAGGTACCCGTCGGCGCCGAGCGAGAGCCCGCGAGCGCGATCGCGTTCGGAAGACTGCGTCGAGATCAACAAGATGGGCGTCGAGCGATGGTGCTCGTTGGTACGAATGAAATGGATGAGCTCGAGCCCGTTGATGTCCGGCATGTTGATGTCGGTGATCACCAGGTCGTACGGCCCACGGGGAAGCAGCCGGAGCGCATCGAAGCCGCCCGTCGCCTCCACGACGTCGACGTCGCCGAGCTCGGCTCGGTCGCCTTCGAGCGCCGAGCGCACGAACGCCCGCATGCTGAAGGAGTCTTCGACGATGAGAATCTTCGGCACGGCGGCTACCTCTTCGCCTCCTTTCGATCGGAAAAGAGCGGGCGATCCTTCGGCGCCGCATCGTAAACGGTCGCGAGCCAATCGGTGAGATCAGCGAAAATCGGGTCGCCCTCCTGCGACAGCCCGAGCGCCCCGTGCGCTTTGCCGTCGTAAACTTTGACGGTGCCGAGGTCCTTCGCCATCTGAGCGAGCGACGTGACCGGCTCTCGCGAGACGTTGTCGTCCTTCGCGCCGGCGATGAACGACGGCAACATGCGGACGTCGGCGAACGGGTGATAGACGTCGAACCCTTCGATGGCAGCGCCGGGCGAGACCAGACCGATCGCCGTCACTTTCGGCTCCATGCTGGCGGCGCGTGCCGCGAAAGCGGCGCCGAGCGACGACCCGACGACCACGACGCCGCGCGCCTTGTCGGCGGTTTTCGACGCACCGAACGCGATCGCCGCCCGCACGTCGAGCACGAACGCCGGCATGTCTTTCGGCTTCATCGTGGACCAATCGAGCCGCTTCTTGCCGCTCGCCGACACGGATTGACCATGTCCGCGCAGGTCGAAGTTGACGATGTTGAATCGCTTGTCGCCGCCCGCGAGCTTGTCGGCGAGGGGCTCCCACTCTTTTCGATCGCCGCGAAAGCGATGAACGAAGACCAGCACCGGCGCCGTGTCATCCCCGGCCCGGTACAGCGTTCCCGAAAGTGGAATCTTGTCGCTCGTTTCGAACGACACCTCTTGTGCCTGCGAGGCCGGCACCGGGGGCACCGCGGGCACCTCCGGCGTCTTGGCGACCGACGCCGACGGCTCCGGCGATCGCTGCACGGAACTTGGCGCGTGATCCCCACTGCTGCACCCGCAGATGACCACCAGACTGAGCCCGAACGGCGCGACCCATCGACGAGACCGCATCAACCCAACATCCTATCAGGACGGCCGCCGATTTGGGGCATCGACCCCGAACCGTCCGAGCCGCTGTCAGGGACGCACGGGCCAGACGCAGCCGCGGAGCGCCACGACGTCGAGATCCGCACGCCCGTGAAAACGAGCGGCGTCTACTTCAGGAAGTCTGGCGATGAGGTGGGTGCGCGTGCGCAAGTCCACACCTCGGCGGACCCGTCGCGGTGCGCGGCGCGCGGGGCACGGCGCACGGGCCGAGTTTTCTCGGCCGTGCGGCTCAGCCGCCCATCGCCGCGAGCGCCAGGGCCGGCACTTTGAGCCAGCTCGGTGACGCTTCGAAGTTCTCGACGCGCTCCGCGAGCTTGTTCAACGTCTTGTGCGACGGGAAATAGATGGGCTTCGGCACGGGCTTCAGGGGCGCGCGCACGACGCACTTCTCGATGTCTTCGAGCATCACGGTGTTGTGGACCCATCCGAGCCCGCTCTGAATGTCGGTGAGCGTCGCGCTCGGGTGGCCGCCCCAGGGCGTCGAGCAGAGCGCGTAAGCGAACGCCGGCCAGGCGTTGATCGCGACGGTGCCGTAGCGGAGGTCGCGGAGCGCGCCGTCGATCGCCGTCTTTTCGCTCGAGGCTTCGAGCTTCGGGTGCACGAAGAGCATCGCGTTCAAGGTGCCCCACACCCGGTCGTTCGCGAACGGAACGGCGGCCGCGAGGAACTCCGAGACGTCGGTGCTCCCGATCGAGACCTCGTTCAAGATCGAACAGAACGGCTCGGTGACGAAGTTCTGCTCACGCTCGTCACCGGCGTCGAGGCCGAGGATCAGCGTCCAGGGCAAGGCTTGATCGCTCCGGGCGCCGATCTTCCGCACGTCGCCGTGCCCCGACGTCAGCGCGTCGAAACGCTGGAACGCGCCGGGGTAGTAGGCTTTTCGCGGAGGCACGCGAGCGAGCACGTCGCTGACGTTGGCGATGAATCGCTCGCGGTGGCTCCAGCCCTTCGGTAGGACGAGCATCTTGGCGGCGTTGCAATTGAACGACGCGTTCTGAGTGACCATGCCGGCGACGTTCTCGGCCATGCTGAGGAGCTCGGCGTCCGTGTACGGACCGGGGAGCACGATGACCGGGCTCACGTTGCCGAGCTCGCTCGTGATCGGCTTCTTCAAAATCGGGTCGTTACGGCGCTTGCGGTCTTCGCGTTCCGCGCCGGGTGGCCCCCAAACGATGGCGTCGTGCGTCTTGTCCGAGCCGGTGATGTGCACGTCGTCGACGTGCGGGTGATAGCAAAGGTACGAGCCGACCTCCGCACCGCCGTACGCGATCGCGAGGTACCCGGCGTCGATGAGCGTCTTGAACGCGCGCTCGAAGAACTTGCCGAGGTATTCGTTCACCGGGTTCATCTTCAAGAGGCACACGTTGCCGTCGACGAACATCTTGTAGAGGACGTCCATCGGCGGAATCGACGCGACGTTGCCGGCGCCCAGGATCAACGAAAGGCCGCCCTGCGGATCCTTCTTCTTGTAGAAGGCGGCCTGATAGGCGCCCACTTCGTGGCGCGGAATGCCGGAGCGAAGCCAGGTCTCCGCGGTGACGTTCCCGTAGAGCGCGCGGTCGTAGCCGTCGTACGGCGTCACGCCGATCGCGACGGCCCCGTGAGCGAGATCGCGCATGCGCGCTTCGTCGAGCGCGGGCACCCCCTGCTTCTGGACGTCCTCGAGCGCGCGGATCAAAAATCGCACGTTGCGCAGCGTGATCGCCGGACCGCCGAGCCATTCTTCGCCCGCGACGGGTGCGTCGAAGGGAATGCCCTTCGCGCGACACGCCGCCTCCACCCACTCCCGCGAGACCTCGTGCATGCGACGCTGAATGTCGCGAAGCAGCCCGATTTTTTTCTGGATCGCGAGCCGTGCGAACTCGCGCTTCTGGCCGCCGAGACGTTCGATCTGACGGTCGAGCTCGGGCTCGGCCGTGGCGGGCCGGGCGTCGAACGAGCGCAGCGGGTTGGGGCCGACGGAAGGACCGAGAATGTCTGGCGAAGCGACCATCCGCGTTTCATAGCGCTCCGGGTTGCCGGCGGCTACGCTCCGCGCGCCGTGGCCGACCCCACCCCTTCGCCGTTTCCGCGAGGGGCGATCTGGATCGCGAGTTTCGTCGTGCTTTCGCTGGCGACGGCGATCGAGCCGCCGCTGGCCGTGCCCGGATGCGTCGTGGTCCTCATCCTCTCGCTCAGCTTGCCGGAGATGATCGGCAAGGCGCGCTGGGTCAGTCGCGCCGCCCTGGCCAGCGCGGTCCTGGGTTGCCTGGTCGGCTTGGCGCGTTTCGCCACGTCGAAAGCGATGCTCGGCATCATCGAGACCGGCGAGAGCGCGTCGGCACAGAATGCGCTCTCGCGCGTTCGCGAAATCGTCTCTGCCGAAGACGCGGCGCGCCTCACCGCGCCGTACGACCCCGACGGCGATCACGTCGGCTCGGCACTTCTCGTGACGGAGCTCGCGGGCGCCGCGCCGCTCGGCAACGGTGCTCGCCTCGATCCCGCGCTCCTCAACTACACCTTCCACCACTCCATCGAAACCGCGCTCGGCCCCGCCGCCGACGTCGAGGGTTATCTGTTCATCGTGTGTTTGCCGACGAAGTCAGGCGGCTGGAACACGGAGCGCACGGACATCGACGACGAGCTCTCCGAGCGGCGATTCCTCGTCTATGGCTGGCCCTCCGAAATTGCCGAAGGGATGACGACCGTCTTTTTCACCGACGAGCACGAACGCATTCTCGTGCTCGATCTTCCGCGCGGGTCGCCGCCGCGCTACCTCGGCGCCGGACACCCTCCGCCGTGCGACGCCGCGCTCGGCGGCCCCGCCAACGGATGGTCGACGTGGCGCAACAAGGCGCCGCGCAAGACGTTGCCGGGTGACAGCCAGAAATCTCCCTGACGACGTCAGCGCAATCCCTCTCTCGAGACGCCACCGTCAGACGTAGCCGAGCGGCAACTCGGTCGTGTCGACGACGTTCCGCATGACGAAGCTCGAGTGCACCCCGGTCACGCCGTCGATGCGCGTGATCTTGTCGAGCAAAAACGCCTGGTAGTGGTCCATGTCGGGAACGACGATCTTCAAGAGGTAGTCCGCTTCGTGTCCGGTGATGAGCCAGCACGCTTGCACCTCGGGGTAGCCGCGGACCCGCGTCTCGAAATGCTCGAAGCGCTCGGGCGTATGCCGGTCCATCGAGATCTGGATGAACGCCGTCAGGGTCAGCCCGAGCTTCTTCCGATCGAGCAAGGTGACCCGCTTCTCGATGACGCCCGCGTCTTCGAGCGCCTTGACCCGCCGTGAGCACGGCGACGCCGAGAGCCCGACGCGTTCGGCCAGCTCGAGATTCGACAAGCCACCGTCGCGTTGAAGCGCATCGAGGATCCGGCGATCGAGGTCGTCGAGAGCGAGGGGCGGAGGGTCGCGGCGCGCCATCAGCAATCTTTATTCGATAATCGAGCACTAAGCGCAATCATTCACCCTATTTGACGAACGGAGCACGGTCTTTGCAATGATTTTGCGCACCTGGAGGGTTAAAGTGAGCTCCACGGTGCGGCACCGAGAGCCGCTCGGGCTCGCTCCCCGATTCAGCTTCGTTCTCGAGGAATCCATGTCTTTCAACTCATCGAAATATCGACCGTTTGCGCCTATCCCGATGCCGGCCCGCCGCTGGCCCGATCGCGTCATCGACCGCGCCCCCGATTGGTGCGCCGTGGACCTCCGAGACGGCAATCAAGCCCTCGTCCGCCCGATGACCGTCGAGAAGAAGCTTCGTCTTTTTCGCGTCCTGGTCGACATCGGCGTGAAGGAAATCGAGGTCGGCTTTCCGGCGGCGTCGCAACCGGACTTCGACTTCGTGCGCCGGATCATCGACGAGAACCTCGTCCCGGACGATGTGCGCCTGCAGGTCCTGACCCAGAGCCGCCAGGATCTGATCGCCCGCTCCTTCGAGGCCGTTCGCGGCGCGAAGCGCGTCAACGTGCACCTCTACAATTCGACCTCGACCGTTCAGCGCGACGTCGTGTTCTGTCTCGACCGGAAGGGCATCGTCGACATCGCCGTGCGCGGGGCGATGTGGATCGCGGAATGCGCGCAGAACCAGCCCGAGACCGATTTCGAGTTCGAGTACTCGCCCGAGAGCTTCACGAACACCGAGCTCGACTTCGCGGCGGAGATCGTGAACGCCGTGACCGCCGTCTGGCGACCCGACCGCGGGCAGCGCGTCGTGATCAACCTGCCCGCCACGGTCGAGGTCGCGACGCCGAACGTCTATGCCGACATGATCGAGTGGATGATCGATCACATCGACCATCGTCGATTTTTGCGGGTCAGCGTGCACACCCACAACGATCGCGGCTCGGGCGTCGCGGCGGCCGAGCTCGGCGTGATCGCCGGCGCCGATCGCGTCGAAGGCACGTTGCTCGGCAACGGCGAGCGCACGGGCAACATGGACCTCGTGACGATGGCGATGAACCTCTACTCACAAGGCGTCGATCCCAAGCTCGATCTGTCGCGCATGAAGGACATCGTGCGGGCCGTCGAAGAGTGCACCGAGATCACGACGCATCCACGCCACCCGTGGGTCGGCGAGCTCGTGTTCACGGCGTTTTCGGGGAGCCACCAGGACGCGATCCGCAAGTGTCTCGCGCGGCGGACCGACGACGAACCCTGGAACGTCGCGTACCTGCCCATCGATCCGGAAGACCTCGGGCGTCGCTACGAGGAGGTCGTTCGGTTGAACAGCCAATCCGGAAAAGGTGGCGTGCTGCACGTGCTCGAGCGGGACTTCGGGATCACCATGCCGCGCTGGCTCACGATCGAGTTCGCGAAGGTCGTACAAACGGAAGCCGAACGCACCGGGGGCGAAGTCGACGCGCGCCGCGTCCGGCAGCTCTTCGACGCAGCGTACGTCGCGGTCCCGGACGACGCGCGCGTGGTCGGCTACGACCTGGCTCGCGACGGCGAACGCGTGTGCGCCGAGGTCACGCTCGCGGACGGTCAACGGCTGTCCGGAAACGGCGGCGGCGCGGTCGAAGCGCTGATCGACGCCTGGGAGCGAGTGCGGCAGCTACCCTTCACCGTGGAGGCGTTCGACGAGATGGCGCTCGGCGCCGGAACCGGGGCGAGCGCGATGGCCTGCGTGCGCGTCCGCGCGGGGAGCGACGTTCGCGTCGGCGTGGCGTTCGCACCGGACACGACGGCGGCCACGCTCCAGGCGGTTTCGACGGCGATCGCGCGGTTCGAATCGCCCGAGAAAACGGCCCTGATCGCCGAGGCGGGACGCGCCGGCGTCTCGCTCTCGCTCGGGTGAGCTACCCGGTCCTTGCAACCCGGTAGCCGCGGGTACAATCGTCGTCGACAGGAGACGACGATTGCCCTCGCGCGGAAGCTCGGACACGCAGACCGCGCGACACTCGGGCGGCTACACCTGGGCGGTCGTCCTCGTCGTGGCCGCGACGGGGCTCTCGTGGTTCGGGCGCCAGCGGATCGCTCCCCCGGACGTGGTCATGATGTACTTGCTGGGCATCATGTTCGTCGCGGCCCGCTACGGCGCCGGCCCCTCGACCTTCTCGGCCGCGCTGTCCGTGCTGTCGTTCAACTATTTCTTCGTGCCGCCGCTCCTTGCGTTCGCGGTCTACGACTCACGTCACCTCCTCACGTTCGCGACGATGTTCGGCGTGGGGCTGACGATCAGCGCGCTGACGTCTCGCATCCGGCGGCAGGAGCGCGAGGCCCGCGCTCGCGAAGAGAGAACGGCGGCCCTGTATGCGCTCAGCCGAGCTCTCGGAGCGGCGTCCGTGGCGCGAGAGGTCGCCGACCTCGTGGCGCGACAAGCCGCAGATTTGCTCGGAGCGAGCGTGCGCGTTCTCTTGCCCGACGAAGAAGGCAAGCTCGTCGTGGTCGGGAGCGCGGGGCCCGTGTACTTCGGCGCCGAAGAACAGCGCGCCGCGACGGCGGTGTTCGAGAACCCCGGACAACCCCGTCGCGACGAGACGCCGACCGGGGCGGCGTTTCACACGCTCCGGGTCGGCACGAACGTGCTCGGCGTGCTCGCGGTGCTCGGAAAAGCGGCGCGATCGGGCACCGTCGATCGCGCCTTCGTGGACGCGTTCGCTCAACAGGCCGCGCTCGCGCTCGCGCGGCTCCGGCTCGCCGACGACGCGAGAGCAGCGACGTTGCGCGCGCAGACCGAGGCGATGCG
>Ga0265320_10000257_pt1 | contig 43727 bp, 39 predicted proteins | sample 4827metaG_FD_202087 | JGI IMG/M metagenome (GOLD analysis project Ga0265320, IMG submission 202087) | Rhizosphere microbial communities from Carex aquatilis grown in University of Washington, Seatle, WA, United States - 4-8-27 metaG | ecosystem: Host-associated > Plants > Roots > Rhizosphere >... | reverse complement strand
CGCTGCTTGTCTTGTCGCATGTCTGGCAGCGGCTCGCACCGCCGCGCGGGCATCCCGGAGCGGATCAGCACGCGATTGAAGTGGTCTATGTCGAGGATGGCCAGACGACTACCGCCCAACTTTATTACCGCGACTTGGTGCCGCCGGGCAATCCCGACGCCCCGGTCTTGCTCCTGCTGCACGGCAGCCTGGTCAGCGCGCACGGGCGCGACAAGTTGATCCAGGCGCTCGCGCCCGATTTTCACTTGCTGGTGCCCGACCTGCCCGGGTTCAGCGCGTCCGTCGGCGTGGATTTGCCCGATTATTCGCCGGCCAATTACGCCGTGCAACTGGCGGAATTGCTCGACGATCTAAAGATCAAGCGCGCGCATGTGGCGGCCTATGGCATGGGTGGGGCCGTGGCACTCGAGCTGGCCGATGCGGCGCCCGAGAAAGTGCAGTCGCTGACGTTGATTGATTCGGTCGGCACCACGGAATTCGAATGGCTGGGCGAGCCGCGCTTGAACAAGGCGATTTACGGCGCGCAACTGGGTATCTACAACACCGCGCGGGTACTGCTGCCGCATTTCGGTTTTCTCGACACCGGCCCGTTTAACCTCGCCTCCGCGCGCATTTACTGGGACGCCAAGCAGGACCATTTGCGCGACATGCTCAAGGGCTATGCCGGGCCGATGCTGATTGTGCACGCCAAGGACGACTTCATCGACACGCTCCAATCCGCGCAGGAAACCTACCGCCTCGTGCCGCAGAGCACGCTCTTCACGTATCCCGGCGGCCACTGGGCGGGGCAGAAGCACCCGGAGTTGATTGTGCCGGACATCCGCAAGTTTGTGCTGAGCGCCGGGCAGGGGTTGGAGTCGACCCGGACGCAGGCGGCGAGAGCACGCCGCACGGCGTCGGTGCAACCGGTGGTCATTACCGGGCCGACGAGCCGCACCTACGAGGCGCTGCTGTTGTTCATCCTCGCGGTGCTGACCCTCTTTGGCGAAGACCTCACCTGCATCAGCGCCGGGCTGCTCGTCGCGCAAGGCGCGCTGGGCTATTGGGCCGTGGTCGGTTCGTGCCTGTCGGCGATTTTGTTGGGCAACGTGATGTATTACGCCGTGGGCTGGCGTTACGGCGCGCGCGCGCTGAAGCATCCGCTGTTTAGCTGGGCCATCAAGCAGAGCGATTTGCAGCGCATGACGGGGCTGTATCGGCAGCGCGGCACCTGGATTGTGTTTGTCTCCCGCTTTGTGCCCGCGACCCGGTTGCCCGTGTTTATGAGCGCGGGCATTTTGCGCTTTTCGTTCTGGCGGATGCTGGTCGCGCTCATTGTTTCCAACCTGCTGTTTACGCCACTGTTTATTTGGACGGCGTCGCTGTTCGGGCAGGAGATGCTCAAGATGGTCGAGCACTATGAGCGCGCGGCGCTGCTGGTGGTGGTGATCACGGTGCTTTCGCTGCTGGCGGCGTTGCATATCGTGCAGCCGCTTTTCACCTGGCGCGGGCGGCGGTTGTGGCGCGCGGCGTGGCGGCAGACGACGCGGTGGGAGTTCTGGCCGGCGTGGCAGGTGCAGGCACCGGTGGTGCTGACGCTGTGGCGGCTGGCGCGCCGATACCGGAGCATGCTGGTCTTTACCTGTGCCAATCCCGGCCTGCCCACCGGCGGGTTTGTCGGCACGCCCAAGAGCCAGATTCTTCGCGCGCTGGCGGGCGCCAGCGCCGCGTTGCCGCGCTGGACACTCTTGCCGCCGGCGGCGGTTGACTCCGTCGCCAGGGCGGAATTGCGCGCCACCGATTTGGACGCCTGGATGGCGCAGGAGGGCGTCACTTGGCCGGTGGTGCTCAAGCGGGAATTTGGCGGGCAGGGCCGCGGCGTGCGGGTTTGCCGCGGGCATGAGGAGGCGCGGCAATTTTTCCACGTCAACCTCGGCGCGGTCGTGGCCCAGGAATATGTTTCCGGCGCGGAATTCTCCGTCTGGTTTGCGCGCGCGCCAAGCGCGCCGTCGGCACGGGTGCTGGCGGTGGCGGAGGCGCGCTTTCCCGTCATCGTCGGCGATGGGCGGCACAATCTGGAGCAGTTGATTTTGGCGGACAACCGCGCGCTGTGCGGCGCGCGCATTTTTCTCGCCAAGCACGCCGCGCGGCTGGCGGATATTCCCGCCGCGGGCGAAACGATGGTGCTGTCGGAAATCGCCCAGCCCAGCGACGGCGCCTATGCGCTCGATGCGACCGCCGAGACGACGACGCCGGAACTCACGACGGCGGTGGATGCGCTCAGCCGCTTGGTGGGCGAATTTAATTTTGGCCGCATCACCGTGCGCTGCCCGGGCCGCGAGGATTTTCGCGCGGGGAAAAATCTACGCGTCATCGCGGCGGCGGGCGTGAAGGCCGCCGGGTCGGCCATTCGCGATCCGCGCCGCACCATGGCGGAAGCCCATCGGCAGACCATGGCCCAGTGGGAAACTTGTTTCGCAATCGGCGCGGCCCGGCACGCGGACGGCGCCCAGCCCGCGACTTGGCGGGCGGTCTTGCGCGGTTGTGTCCGGTCCCGGTTCGGCTGATGACGGAGAATTTCTGATTGCGGAACCCCGCAGGAAGATTCCAGAGTTTTTCCCATGCGGCCACTATCCATTTTGCTTGCCCCCTTTGGCAGCGAGGGCGATGTGCGCCCGGTGCTCTGGCTGGCGGGCGGGCTGGCGGCGCGCGGTCATCAGATTACTTTTGTCATCACGCCGTATTACAAACATCTGGTCGAATCGCTCGGCTGGCGGGCGTTGAGCTTTGGCACGGTCGAGGAATTCACCCAGACCATGCGCGACCCGCGCTTGTGGGAGCCGCGCCGCGGTTCCGAGCTGGTCTTGGAGGTCATGCTGGAATCCCTGCCGCGCTACGCGGAGATTCTCGACGCGGCGCAAACCCAGTTTGATTTGGTGGTGGGCACGACGCTCGGCACGGGCGCATTCACCTGGGCGGAGAAAAAACGCATCCCCCGGCTCATGCTGCACCTCCAACCGTTGTGCCTGCGCAGCGTGGAGGATTGCCCGCTGTTTTTGGAAAATCTCGCATGGCTGGATCGCGCACCCACGTTCGCCCGGCGGGCGATGTTCTGGCTGACCGACTGGGTGTTGACGCGAAAAATGTTTCCCACCGTCAACGCCCATCGCGCGCGCGTCGGCTTGCCGCCGCTGCGTCGCATCAACGAGGACTTTTGGAACGGCGCGGACGGCGTCGCCGCGCTGTTCCCGGCGTGGTATGCCGCGCCGCAACCGGATTGGCCGCGCGGGGTGCGACAGTTTGGCTTCCCGCTCGAGGCCGCGCCGGCCCTGCCGCCGCTGGAGCCGAGACTGGAAAAATTTCTGGCGGAGGGCGCGCCACCGATTTTATGGACGCATGGCTCCGCCAACCTCCACACGGATAATTTTGCCGCCGTGGCGCAGGCGGCGACGCACTCCCTCGGCGCGCGCGGGTTGCTAGTCGGCCCCAATCTGGATGCCGTTGCCGCGGCGGATGATTTTTTGCCGGTGAAGCCGTTGCCCTTCGCGCAGATATTTCCGCGTTGCCGGGCAGTGGTGCACCACGGCGGTATCGGCACCTCGGCGCAGGCGCTGGCGGCGGGCCTGCCGCAACTGGTGGTGCCGCGCGCGCATGACCAGCCCGACAATGCCCGGCGGCTCGAGCGCCTCGGGGTCGGCGCGCGGTTGCGCTACGACGAATTTTCCGCGAACTCCGCCGAGCAAAAACTATCGGCGCTGCTTTCCTCCCAGGAAACTCGGACTGCCTGCGCCCAAATTCAGAAAAAAATCCTCTCGGAAAATTTCCTCCCGGCGCTCTGCGATTGGGCGGAGAAGATGAGCAGGTAATTATTTTAGTGCTTGGTGTTCCAGGGCTTGGTTTTTCAACGCGGTCCGGTTCGTGCGGGATACGTTCGACATATTTTTGAACTTCAACTAAGAACTAGAGAACCAAGAACCAGAGAACTTTTTTCCATGTCCGCCTATCCAGCCACTTTGTCCGCGGGCGGCGAGCGATCGCCGTTGATGACGACCTATCGGCCGCCGTCGGTGCGGCGCACGGACTGGATCAACCCGGCGGTCATGCTGGCGCTGGCGACGATTGGGGTTTTCTTCATCAAATCGGCCCAAGCCCATTACACCAATGGCACCCAATGGGAGCAGCAACTGGTATGGCTGACATTGGGCGCGGGTCTCTACATCGCCATCTCGGCGTTTGATTATCACCTGTGGATGAAGCACGCCTGGTTGGTATATTTGGGCAGCATTTTCCTATTATTACTATTGTGGACACCGTTAGGAGACGCGGGATTGGCCCGCGCGGGCGCACGGCGCTGGCTGGGAATTGGTTCGTATACCCTTCAGCCTTCGGAGTTTGCGAAAATCGGCACCATCGTCATGCTGTCCTTTTACCTCGATAAATGGAAGTTGGGCGGCTTTCGCGCCTCGTTGGCCATGCTGGGCAAACTGGCGGTAATTGTGGGCCTCCCTATGGTCTTGATTTTTTTGCAGCCTGATTTAGGCTCAAGCTTGGCTTTGTGCCCCACGGTGTTCGCCCTCCTCTATGTTTCCAATTTGTCCGCGCGATTTTTCGTGTCGGTCTTTTTGTTGTTTCTGGCGGGGGCCTTCCTTTTGGGCACGGACATCCGGCACTACGAAAATTTTTTGCAAGCGAACCACCTCACCCCGCAGCAGGACCACGGGCAGCATGAATCCGGCCTGTATCAGAAGCAGTCGTGGCTGCCGTTAAAAGATTACCAGCGTGACCGCATCGCGTCCTTCATGGACCCCGAGGCAGTCGACCCGCAGGGCATCGGGGTGACGTGGAACCAGCGACAGTCGCTGATTGCGGTGGGCACGGGCGGCTTGACGGGCAAGGGTTACGAACAAGGAACCCAGGCCCGCCTCGGTTACCTGCCTTCCAAAGTGGCGACGAGTGATTTTATTATGGCCGTCTTCCTTGAGGAGACGGGTTTTGTCGGCGGCCTGGCCGTTATCGGCCTCTACGCCATCCTGTTGGGCAACACTTTGCGCATCGCCTGGCTCGCGCGCGACCGGTTCGGACAACTGTTGTGCGTGGGCGTGGCGGTGCTCTTTATGGTGCATGTGTTCGTGAACATCGGGATGGTGCAGGGGCTGATGCCGGTCAAAGGCATCCCACTGCCGCTGCTGAGTTACGGAGGTTCCTTCGTGCTCGGCTGCTGCATACTCATGGGTCTGGTGCAAAGCGTTAACCGTTACTGCCGCGAGGCGGTCTGATGGCGCGCGCGAACCAACCCCCCTCTCCCGAATTCAACACACATTCCACCATGCCAGAACACGATTCCCCCACCGCCGCGGATTCCGCGGAAGAATTTTACGAAGGACACGAAGCCGCCGACGCCCCCGCGCGTCCGCGCCCCGCCCCGGCCTCCGCCGGGCTTTCCCCCGAGGAGCAAATGCGCCAGCGGCCGGACGAGCCGGATCCAGAGCTGATTCCCACCGGCGACTTGCGCGACGAGGCCCGCCTGCGCGCAAAAAAATCGCGCCCGCTCTTAAAGCGCATCATCGACACTTTCCGGGGCGAGGAAAACCGCGCCTACCGCGAGCTGATCATCAACGCCGAGCCGCTGGAAAAACGCGTCGCGCTGCTGGTGGACGGCGTGCTCGAGAAATACGAAGTCGAGCGCAAGGGCGAGAGCCGCCTGGTCAGCGCCGTCTTCAAGGGGCGCATCCAGAACCTCGAGGCTGGCCTCAAGGCCGCGTTCGTGGACATCGGCCTGCCCAAAAACGCCTTCCTGCATTATTGGGACATTCTGCCCGCGGCCAATGACAGCGCGGTCGAAATCGTCCGCGAAAACCAGTCGGAGGAACAGCGCCGCCGCGCGGAGAAAATTTCCCTCAAGGACATCCCGCGCCTCTATCCCATCGGCACCGACATCGTCGTGCAAATAACGAAGACGCAGATCGGCACCAAAGGTCCGCGCACGACGACGAACATCGCGCTGCCCGGCCGCTTCCTCGTGCTGATGCCCTTCTCGGGCGGCTGCGGCATCTCCCGCAAGATTGAGGACCGCCGCGAGCGCGAACGCCTCAAAAAAGTGCTGCGGGACTTGCAGATTCCCGAGGGCATGGGCGTCATCATCCGCACCGCTGGCGAGGGCAAGAAGACGCGCTATTTCGTGCGCGACTTGCACATGCTGCTCAAGTGCTGGGAGGAGATGCAGGAGAAGATGAAATCGCCCAAGCCAGTCATGCTCTACCAGGAGCCGGACATTATCGAGCGCACCATCCGCGATTTTCTCACCGAGGACATCGACCGCGTGCTCGTCGACAACGACAAGGACTACGAGCTGATGCTCTCGCTCGTCGGGGAAATCTCCAAACGCTCGATGACGAAAATCCAGCGTTACCGCGAGAGTGTGCCCATTTTCGAGCGCTACAACATCGAGCGCCAAATCGAGCAGACCTTCCAGCGCCGCGTGCCCCTGCCCAGCGGCGGCGAAATCGTCATTGAGGAAACTGAGGCGCTCGTGGCCATCGACGTGAACACAGGGGGCCACAAAGGCTCAAAGGACGCCGGCAACTTCATCACCCAGGCGAACCTCGAGGCCGCGAGTGAGGCCGCGCGGCAAATCCGCCTGCGCAACATCGGCGGGTTGATCATCCTCGACTTCATCGACATGAAGCGCCCGCGCGACCGGCAGGCGGTGTATAACCGGATGCGCGATGAGATGGAGAAGGACAAGGCCAAGAGCCACGTCCTCCCGATTTCCGCGCTCGGCATCATGCAGATGTCCCGCCAGCGCCACGAGCAGTCGATGACCTCGGGCATCTACACGGGCTGCCCGTATTGCCACGGCCGCGGCATCGTGAAAAGCCCGCGCTCGATGAGCGTGGAAATTCAGCGCCGGTTGCTTTCGCACGTGCGCCGCCTGCGCAACCGTCCGGAGAATCAAGGCCGCGAACTGCGCTTCCGCATTCTGTTACACCCGGCGAATTTGGAGCGTCTGCGCAGCGAGGACGAACAACATCTGCTCGACTTCGAGCAGGCCTACCACGTCAACCTCGCCTTCCGCGCCGACCCGTCCTACCACGTCGAAAACTTCAAGCTGCTCGACGCGGACACGGGCGCGGAATTGCGGTAGACTCGGAGCCTTCGCCCAAACCGAACAGTCTTGACAAACGATAAAACGTTACGTAACGCTTTATCATGTCAGTGATTTCGCGTGATTTGATTATGCGGGCGTTGCGGCGGCTGGGCGAACTCGCCCTCGCCGAGGGCCTGACGCTGGAGATCTGCCTCTACGGCGGCACGGCGATGATGCTGGCCTACGGCAACCGCGAGGCCACCCAGGACGTGGATGCAACGGTCAGCCCCAAGGAGATTGGCCTGCACTTCGCCAAGCAGGTGGCGCGGGAATTGAATCTGGAGGAAAAATGGCTGAACGACGAAGTGTGGAGATTCTTTGCGCCGCGCGGAGCGCGCCGGGCGCTGCCCTTGGACATCCCAGGATTGAGGCTCTATGCCGCCACGGCGAGTTATCTGCTGGCCATGAAGGCGCTGGCGTGTCGGCGTCCCGGACCCAGTCGTCGGGGTGATTTGCACGACTTGAAATTTCTCATCCGCAAAATGGAAATCAAAACGCTGGCGGAGATTCAGAAACACATTGACCGTTTTTACCCGGACGATGTGCCAACGCCGGACCAGCAGAAAATTATCCAAGGAATTATTGAGGAGGTCGCCCGTGAACATAAAAAACAAATACCATTATCGCCCCCGGTTTAAGCCGGAAAAAGACCGTGAACATCGCTGGCCCTACACGGTGAAGGAAGTCGCGGCGTGGACGAAAACACCGGATGAGTTCGGTTATAATACCGGTAACTGGGAGCATACGCTCGAGCGCAGGCTGACCAGCCGACGCGAGTTGGCCGCACGGCTGGCGGAGGCGCCGCCGCGTCTCGCGGGCAAGTTTCCCGAGGGCGATGTCTATGACGCTTACCTTGCCGCGCTGGCGGAATGGCTTTCGGACCGCAATGGCATCCCGCGGCCGGAGTGGGTGTATGACAAGCGCCGCGTGGCGCGCGAGCCGTGGTTTTCGACGCCGACTTACGCGACTCTGCTGGCGCGCACACCTGCCTCGTTCAAGCAGCGGAATATTTTCACCATCCCCGAGCCATTGTTCCGTCCGCGTGCGGGCCGGCCCAAATCGCCGGAATGGGAAAAGCGTGAAAAGGCGGCACTGCGCCAGAAGCGTCATCGCGAGCGGGTCAAGGCCCTGCTGAAAAAAGCGCGGGCAAAGAAATAGCAACGTTTCGTGATGGCGGCGGTTTAACCGCCCAGACACGAACCCGCGCATTCGTCCTTTCGTTTCCAGGACGCTTCCCCCATTCTGTTGCTGTTTTATGAAAGCCAAGGAAGAGATTGCGTTCCAGTGTGCAATGGGTGGGGCTATCGTCGGGTTGTTCCTCGGCGTGGCGGACGCCATCTGGACGTGGCAGCAAAACGGCGCGGGTTTCCTCACCTTGCTTGAGGCGGCGCTGCACGCGATTCTCTGGATTTTTGGCGGCGCGCTGTTCGGCGGCGGTTTGGGCTTTGCGACCCTCTGGGTGGCCGAGCGCAAATCCGGCCCGCGCGCAGCCTTGCTTAATGCCCCCGAGCTGGCTTTGCAAAAGGCGAGCTTCCTGCGCGGCATGCAGAAGGAGACGAACAAGAGCTACCTCGACATCTCGAGCCATGTCGAAACCGCCGGACGGCATCTCGACGCGGCGGAAAGGGAATTCGCCGACGGGGCCTTTGCGCCGTTTTGGGACGAGGTCGAGCGCGCCGCCAACGAGCTGGCCGCGTATAAAAACGAACTCGAACACATGCGCCGCAGCGTGGATGTCTATAAGTCCGAGGCGACCGAGCTGGAAAAAATCACCGGATCGGCGCCGACGCTGAACTTCCCCGACCATGCCCTGCCCGACGCGCGGCCGACCGCGGCCCGCTTTGCCACGGTGGTGCGCAAGGCGCAGACGAATTTTCAATTCGCGGTGATTTACGAACAGCGCAAGACCAACCAGTTGCTGCACGCCGGCTTCGGCACGCTCGGCGCGGCGATCTACTCCCTCGGCGAGTCCATCAACCAGTCGCTCGACACCCTCTCCCAGTCGCTCAACACCAAACTCGACGTGCTGGTCAAGGACAAGGCGCAGGAGCGCGATTTCCTGAAGACCCTCCACGACCGCCAAAAGAATCAGGCCGAGCTGCTCGACCGCATCCACCATCGCGGCAATCAGGGGTTGTAGCCCGACGCGCGGGTTTCGTGAGTCATTTTCCAAGGCTTGCTCCCGGCTGGGAGAACAATTACAGAACTAGCCAAGTAACTAAGCACTAAGAACTACCGCACCAGCACACCTCATATATGCCCCAGCGCGTCCTCATTCTCGGCGTCAACGGATTCATCGGCAACAGCCTCACCTGGCACATTCTCAACACCACCGATTGGGAGGTGTATGGGATGGACATGGCGACGACCAAACTGGAGCACTGCCTCGACCACCCGCGGTTCAAGTTTTTCGAGGGCGACATCACCATCAACAAGGAGTGGATTGAATACCATGTGCGCAAGTGCGACACCGTGGTGCCGCTGGTCGCCATTGCGACGCCCGCGCTCTACGTCAAGGACCCCATCCGCGTCTACGAGCTGGATTTCGAGGCCAACATGGAAATCGTGCGTAAGTGCGTGAAATACAAAAAGCGGCTGGTGTTCCCCTCGACCTCTGAACTTTACGGAATGTGCGCGGACAAGGAATTCGACGAATACACGAGCAACCTCGTCCTCGGGCCGATTCCCAAGCAGCGTTGGATTTATTCGTGCATCAAGCAGCTCCTCGACCGCGTCATCTACGCCTACGGCGAGACGGTGGGGTTGGACTACACGCTCTTCCGCCCGTTCAATTTCGTCGGGCCGAAGCTCGACGACATCAATGAACCGAAGGAAGGCTCGTCGCGCGTCGTCACGCAATTTCTGCACAACATCATCCACGGCCGGCCCATTAAACTGGTCGACGGCGGCAAGCAGCGGCGTTCGTTCACCTTCATTGACGACGGGGTGGACGCCATCACGCGCATCATCGCGAACAAGAACGGCTGCGCCTCCAGGAAAATTTTTAACATCGGTAACCCGAAGATGGATTTCTCGGTGCGCGAGCTGGCGGAAATGCTGCTCGAGTTGGTCGCCAAATATCCCGGCTACAAGGATATTAAAAAACGCATCAAGCTGGAGGATGTCTCCAGCGCGGAGTATTACGGTGCGGCCTACCAGGACGTGACGCATCGCGTCCCCTCGGTCAAGGAGGCGGAGAAGCACCTGGGTTGGAAGCCGAAGACGGATTTGCGCACGGCCCTCAAGCTCACCCTCGACTACCACCTGCTGCACAAGGACTACGAATTGAACAAGGTGGAGACGCGGTAGGCGCGCGCGCCGCTCAGTTGATGGATTCCGCCGTGAGGTCGAAACTTTCGAAGGCGGCACCGAGGAAATAAATCGCGCAACCGGCTTCGACGATTAGCACGGCGGCGCCGGCCAGCGCGGCCAGCGGTGCCGCCACCATCGCGCTCGAGACCAGACTCACGACAAAGAAAGCCAGCCAGAACACCAAGCCGGTCGGCAACATCGCCACGAAGAGGACAAACAGCTGGCCGAGGATGAGGATGATGTTCTGGCCAAAATTCTCAAAGCCGCGCGGAGCGTTTTTGTCAAAGCGCACCCAGCTGGGCATCAGCAGCGCGACGCCGTTGGGAATGAGCAGCATGATTAAATCAATCGCCGGCGCGAGGATGGCGGCGGTCAGTGCGAGACTCACGCGCAGGCCCAGCGGCACCGAGCCGCCGGACGGGGCCAGCATGGCGGCACCCAGTACGAGGAGCCACTGCGCGGCGGCGAGGATCGCCACGGGCGCCAGCAATTCTCCCAGCACCACCTGCCAGCCCGGCAGCGGGTAAAGTTTGAGCAGGTCCACTTGGTTGAGGTCGGCGCGGAAATCCACGCGCAGCAACGCCTGCCCGGCGAACAAGCTCACCCCAAATAACGCCAAACAAAGCACGGCGGCAAATCCCGCGGCATCGCTGTGATCATGCCCAGGTCGCAGCGCCGTGACCAGCACAACCACAATCCAGACCAGCCAGAAAAACGTGCGCAGGGTAAAAATGTTCCCGGCCAGAATCAGGTTCTTCCATAAAAACGCCATGGAGGGCAGGCCGGTGGGCGCGAGGCGGAACGGCGCGCGCCGGGCCTTTTTCGGCACGACCCGGCCGCTGCGTTGCTCCCGAAAGGCGGTGACTTTCGCCGCGATTTTTTGCGAGTATTCCAGCGAAGCCTCCTCGAAGGCGACATCCGCATGGATGATCAAATAGTAATGCAGCGCCATGATCACCAGCGCCGGGCCGAGCGCGATAAAAAATGTCAGCGCGTCGGCGGAAAAATAAGGCAGCACCACCAGGCGGAAGGGATAAAGCAAATAGGGCAAGACCCCCGTGGAGAGGATGGTGCCAATCCATTGCCAGAAGTCGCCCCCCTTCGCCATGTCATCTGGCATCGCCGGCCAGCTTTGCCAGCTCAACCCCACCGCGCCGGCCACCAGCGCGGCGGTGGCGAACAAAATGAGCGCCCGCCAGCGCCAGTTCGTCAGCCCGCGTTCAAACAACAGGGAGCGCGCAAATGAAACCGCCAGCCGGTTCAGGTTCAGCGTCGAAAAAATGACCCACCAGCCCAGCAGCGAAATCCAGAAATGGCCGCCGGTGCGCCAGCGCCCCCAGATGAGCGCCAGAAAGATGGTGGAAAATAAAATGCCAGTCTGCGAACGCAGTATCTTATACTGAATCAACCCGCGGCGCGAAATGGGCGCGGGAAATAAAAACGCGACCTCCGCCTCGGTAAACGCAAGCGCGTTGCGTTCGTTGGGCAACACCCAGCCCAGCAGCATGACAAAAAATAAAATGGCGGCGCCGAGATTTTCCCACGCGGTCAAATCCCCGGATGCGTCCAGTGAACTAAAACTGCCCCCGCGATTCGGGCCGGGCATCGTGATCAGCCAGGAGAAATAAAAAGCAAAATAAACCCCGCCGATGAGGGCACCGACGAGATATTTCGGGCGCTTGAGCCGACGCAGCCGCGCCATCAGACGATTGCGCACGGAATGAAACTGCAGATAGAGCAGCGCGGAAATCACGGCAGGCGGGGCGGGGGCGGGCTGGCGGTGTCGCCCGCGGGCGGTACTGGGGAGTCGCTGGTGGCGCGAAAAAAGATTTCCTCCAGGTTCGCGTCGGGCTGGGCGGCAAAGCGCCGGGAAATTTCCTCCATCGTGCCGTGGGCGACAACCTGGCCAGTTTTCAGAATGAGAATTTGCGTGCAGATTTCTTCGACGAGGTGCAACAGGTGCGAGCTGAGGATGACCGCCCCGCCCTCGTGCGCGCGACGGACGATGGAGGCTTTCATCTTGCGGATGCCCAGCGGGTCCAGCCCGGTGAGCGGCTCGTCAAAATACATGGCCTTGGGCGAGTGGAGCAGGCCGCAGGCGATGGCGAGTTTTTGCTTCATGCCGCGCGAAAGTTCGGCGGGCAGGGCGTCGCGCTTGTCCGCCAATTCCAATTCGGCCAGCAGCGCCTCGCCGCGCGGGGCGTAATCGGCCACCTGGTAAATCCGCGCCACAAAGACGAGGTGCTGCCAGACGGTCAGATAATCGAAGAGCCGCGGCTCGTCCGGGAAAAACGCCAGTTGCGCCTTGGCCCCAAGGGGATTATGCGCAAGGTCGCAGCCATTGATGGAGATGCTGCCGCGCGTGGGCGGGATGAGTCCGGCGAGGCAGCGCAGCGTCGTGGTCTTGCCCGCGCCATTGGGGCCGACCAGCCCCAGCACTTCGCCCGCCTGCACGCTGAAGGACAGGCTGTTGACGGCCATGAAGTCGCCATAAAGTTTGGTGAGGCCGGCGACTTCAATCATGGCGGGGAAAGGCGGACGCGATTAATTTGTTTTTGACGGGGGCGGGGGCAGCGGGGGCAGGCTTTGTGCGCCGGAGAATGGAGAAAGGACGTTGAAATTTGGCGTGGTCAAGGGCGGCGGCGGAGTCGGCGCGGGCGCCGGGGTGGGCAGGGGCGAGGCGATCGGGTTGGCGGGGGTGGCGCCCGGTGTTTGCGCCGCGGCCTTCGCCGGGTGGAGGGGCTGCGGACGATAGATGGGCGCGCTGCTCAGGCCCGGTGGCAAGGGCGGCGCATCCGGCTCGGCGGGCGCGTGGACCAGCGCCGGGGGGGCCACACGGTTGGCGTCAAGGGTGTAGCTGATGGACTGGTCCAGATTCACGGCGAACACGACATCCGTCTCGGTCATACCCGCGGCGATGTCGCCCGATTCGCCCTGGTGTTTCACGAGGACGCCGAATTTCAAATCATACTGGCCCGGCCCGGGTTTGAGCGGCGCGGTCACCAGCACTTTGAAGCTGACCAGCGAGGGCCGCGCATGGAGATTCAGCGTCGGCGGAAAGGGCGGCTTTACGTCGCCCAGCCGATATTCGCCGCTGACGATGCCGCGAGGGGCGCCGTGGTCGGTGATAACCTTGAGAAACGACACGCCGCCGGCCACGCTGCTCACGCCGGGGAACAGGTCGGCAATTTCCGAATTGAGCATCGCCTTCTCATTGACGGGCCAGCCCGCGCCAACAGCCGCCGGGACCGGCGCGCCGAGCAAATCGTTGTTGGTGTTGCGCTCGTCCCCCATGGGAATCAGGACGCTGAGGCGCGAGGCGAGCGCCGAACTGGCCGACTGGCCGTTGATGGCAAAGGCGACCTGCCCGTCCTTTTGCTTGCGCGCGCCGATGATGGAATTGGCGGGAATGAGTTCGTGGGCCTGGCCGGCACCGTCAAACATATCACAGCGGGCGACCAGGAACTCCGCCTCGCGTAACGAACCGTTTTTAAAAACTTCGCGCGCGAGGGCGACATCGCAGGTGAGGCGGACAGTAAAGTCATCCTGTGAATTTTCCACATCGTCGTTGCGCAGATCCGGGCCGGAGCCTTGCACGCGCCGGGTGGCCTGGTCCACGCGCATGACGCTGTCGTAGGTGGCATTCGCGCTGTAGCTGAAAACCTGGCCGGCGGTGAAAGTGGGCGACAGGACCGGGCGGTATTTTTCACCCGCGGGGGCGTTGTCGGCCGCCCACGCAACAGCGGTGGCGGCGAGGGCCGCGCAGGCGAGGAGCAGACCGGAGCGCAAGGGATGCATGGGCGGGGCCAGCCATTGTGGCCGCCGGGAGCCAGATTGAGAAGGCAAAACTGATCATCCCGCCATCCGGTCTTAGGGGAACGTGATGACTGATGTTTTCTTCTGTTCGCCGGAAGTCGAGATTTTCAGCTGGGCACCCTGTTGGTCGCCGTGGGCCTCCATTTTGATGGTCATGCTGTGGCTTTCCTTCTCCGTTCCTTTGTCCATTGCGGGAATGGCGCCTTCCACATGCAAGACGCCGCTCGAGGAATCAACGGTCATCGTCACTCCGGGTGGCAGGGGCGGCTTGAAGCCGTCAATTTTCACGTCGCCGGAAACCGTGGCCACCTGGCTGTCGCCCGTGCCGGTGAGGCTGGTGAGCTTCATGGTCCCGGCGATATTGGAAACGTCGCCGATGCCTTCCTTGAATGAGGCGATGAGCAAGGTGGAATCCACCGGCCAGGAGTCGCCCACCGCCACCGGGGATTTGGCACCGAACATGGTCTGGTCGGTATACTTGTCGTTGCCGGTGTCGAAAATGTCGCGCAAAATTCGACCGATGCTGTCGGCGGCGGGCTGGCCGTCCATGGAGACTGTGGCGGACGCACCGGATTTTTCCACGATGATTTTTGCGCCGGGCGCGGGCAGATTGGCCACGGCGGCCTTATTCAGCGTGGCCGTGATGTTTTTGAGCGTGAGCGCGACTTTCTGCGGGCTGCCGTTCGGGAAAATCCCCAAAATTTCACCGTCGGCCTCGATGTGCGCCGCGGTCTCCGAGTCTTGTTTTTGGGCCTGCGGCGTGGGCATGCCCGGAAGGGTGACGACTATCGTGGTGTGCTGGGTGTTGGACAGGTCCGTGGCGACGGAAAATTTTTGCCCTACCTTATACGGCGGGCTGAGATCCACGGTGTATTTGGCCGTGGAGGCAGCCGCCGCGGCCGACCCTTCATTGCTTTTCGAACAGCCGGCCAGGGCCAGCAGAGTGAGAGCCGAGGCAAGGACGGACAGGCGCGATGGGGTGGGCATGGGGAGACAAAGGGTGGGGTCGCCCCGGGGCACGGTCAACGCTACGCCCGGCGGACGGCTACGCTCCGACGGGCAGAGCCAGCGATTGCGCGCTGATATATTCGAGGTGGCGGCGCGCGGTCTGCAATTCTTCCGAGATTTGGCGGCGCCATTCGGCGAGGGTCTCGCGGGTGACTTCCATTTTCCCCTTTGCGGCGACCTGCAATTCGGCGATGCGTTCGTTGAGCCGGCGGGAAATTTGCTCCACGGCCTCAATGGAATGGGCGACAAGTTCCCGCGCCTGCATGGTCATCGGTGTCGTGGTCTTTTCCAAGTGCGTGTCAATCTGGTAGCGCGCCTCGGTCACTTCGGCGAGGAGGATGCGGGAGGCGGGGACGCGGCGCAGTTCGCTGGCGAGGCCGAGCTTGCTCAGAGTCCAGATGGTCCACTTGGTCGGGTCGAACTGCCAGAACTTCACGCCATTGCGGTAGTCATGTTGGAACTCGTGGTGGAAATTGTGGTAGCCTTCGCCAAAGGTGACGAGGGCGACGAGGCCGCTGTCGCGCGCGCTGCAATGGGTTGAATACGGGCGGCGGCCAATCGAGTGGCACACGGAGTTGATGCAGAAGGTGCTTTGCTGGACGCAGCAAATGCGCAGCACCCCGCCAATGAGGAAGCCACCGAGCGCCTGGATGCCGACTTGCGCGGCGGTGCCATAATGGAACCAGCCGTAGAGCGCGCCCAGCAGGGTGGGGAGGCCGAAGCCGAAAATAATGCCAATCAGGTGCGTCCAGCGATGCTGCCAGAGTACGAGCTGGTCCTTCCAGAGGTCGGGAATATTGTCCTGCGGCGGCTCGGGGCGCAGCTTGAACATCATCCAGCCCATGTGGGCATACCAGAAACCCTTGGTGATGTCATAGGGATCTTCGTCCTCGTCGACAAATTTGTGGTGGCGGCGGTGGTCGCTGACCCAGTCAATCGCCGAGTTTTCGAAGGCCGCCGAACCAAAAATCAGCACAAAAAGCCGAATGGGCGTTTTGGCCTTGAAACTCAGGTGGGCAAGCAGCCGGTGGTAGCCCAAGGTGATGGACAGTCCGGTCGCGATGTAGAAGCTGAGAAACAGCCCGACGAGGAACCAATTCAGGCCGAAATGCCAGATATACCAAGGAACGACAGTGACGGCGATGGTAAGCGTAACAATCAGGAAACTGCTGGTTATCCAGATAACCCGGTCAAAGGGGATGCGTTTAAACATAGGGGTGTGCTTTGAAATTATCGTCGGATTGGGCAGCAAGCTAAATCCGAAAACCGCTTTTCTGGCCAAAAGTGCGCCAAAGGCAAGCGTTGAAAACATTAACTTAACGATTGGAGCAGAATTGGCCGCCTTTAGCAATGTCTTATTCCCTGCATGCGTTGGCGTTCCATGGTGTCATGGCTGGACTCAAGCGACATGGCGCGAGCGCGTTTTTTGATCAACCGGGCCAAATTTGTCACTTTGCGGAAGAAAGAACGGACAAATTTTATGGTGTTTTATTTCATTGAAAATGAATGGATTGCGAATTTATGGGCCATCATTCGACCGGATAATTTGAACGAAATCTCGGCGGATTCGTCTCTCCCATTGGAACGAGACTGGCGCAAGCTGGTGGAGTTCCGGTTTCAGTTCAGTTTGTAGTTCGATTTAGGTTCAGGCACGGCTCCTCGTCTGAGGAGCCGTGTTTGTTTTTGGGGGTCAATTGGCCGGTAGGCTCAAGGGTTCGATGGTTAACTTGTTGAAGGGCAACGGCAATCGGCCGCGTTTTTAGCAATCCAGCAATCGGATCATTTGAGCGGGAATAATTTCCTCAGCTTGCTACCCACTTGCCTCCGTCGCTCATTTCCGCTTAGTCCCAGCCATGCTCCGCGTGTTCCAACCCGGCCCGTGGCCAGCCGCAGGCGGGGAAATCGTCCTCGACGCCGCTGAATCCAGCCACTTGGTGCGCGTGCGCCGGGCGCGGGTGGGCGAGGCGGTCGAGGTGCTCGATGGCCGGGGCGGCGTGGTGACCGGGGCGCTGAGCGGGGACGACGCCAAGGCCGCGCGCGTAAAGATTGTTAGTATTGCGCGCCACCCCGCGCCGTCGCCGCGGGTGCTGGCCGTCGGCCTGCCCAAGGGCGATATTTTTACCGAAATCATCCGCCAGGCCACCGAACTCGGCGCAACCGCCATGCAGCCTTTGCTCACCGCCCGCACCGAAGTGCGCCTTGATGATGACCGCGCCGCGCGCAAACTCGAACGCTGGCGCGCCGCCGCCCTCGAAGCCTGCAAACAATCCGGCAACCCCTGGCTCCCCGAAATCCATCCGCCCATGGAATTGGCAAAATGGCTGAAATCTCCGCTGGCTGAAAACGAAAACGCCCAGCGCCTGGTCGGCGCATTGACCCCCGATGCAAAACCCCTGCGGGAGCTATCTTCCCTTTGTCCCTCAGCTCCTCTGCCCCTCTGCCCCTTTGTCATCGCTATCGGCCCCGAAGGCGACTTCTCCCCCGAGGAATACGCCGCCTTCAAAACTGCCGGCTTCCACTTCGTCCGCCTCCCCGGCCACACTCTCCGCGTCGAAACGGCGTGCGCGGCGGCGCTGACGAGTCTATAAATGAAATTGATGGTTTAGGATTGGTTGGTTTGTATGAAGTTATTAAAGGATCTATTCATGGGAAAAATCCGACGAGGCGGCTATATGTTCATTTGGTGGGTTGGCGATCATGCGCCACCGCACGTCCATGTATTCGACAAGAATGGAAAGCTGATTACCCGGGTGAATCTTGACACGATGCGTCCCATGGACATCCCGCGAGTCAGCCCGAAAATTCTTGATTTAATCCGCGATTTGCGATTAGAAGGAAGGCTATGAGCACGCTGGCCGCCAAAGCCAAGTCACCCTTCGGCCACGCGAAATTTTCGCCGGTCAAAAACGTCCGTTATCTGAGTTGGGAGGACGCCTTCGACGTGGAATTTGAGGATGGATTATGCATTCTTGAGCCACACACGACGATCCGCCGCGCCAACAAAATTTTCCCGAAGGCGCGTTTTGATCACTTGGAAATCGAGGACTGGTGCCGCGCTGGCTTTTACGTCCATTACGACAATGGGCAGATCGCCGAAGTCTCGTGGTCCTTCATCCGCGAAAAAGCGCCGGGCAGGCGGCGGTAAGGAGTTGGATTGGTCAACAAGTTACGGCACCATGATAAAAGAACTTGCCGATGAACTTTTGGAAAGCGCGAGGGAAACCGTCGCCATCAAACGCGGCGAGCACGCGCCTTCGCAGAAATTTGAAATTAAGTGAGAGTAACGGTCGCGTGCCATCCGTGGCATCCGTGGTAAAAATCCTTTAACCTTTCCCGACGGCAGCTTTCCCAAAAAAATTCTCCTCCAGCATAAGGCAGAGGCAATGGTAAATGGGGAGGTGGAATTCCTGAATTTTGAAAGTTTCCTTTTCGGGGGCGCGAATGCACACGTCGCATTTCGCCAGAAGTTTGCCGCCGGTCGCGCCGGTGAGGCCGAGGACTTTCATCCCGCGCGCCTTCGCCGCGGCGGCGGCGTGGAGGACATTCGCCGAGTTGCCGGAGGTCGAGATGGCGAGGAGTGCGTCGCCCAGGCGGCCGAGGCCCCAGGTGAGTTGCGCGTAAACATACTTCGGGTCGCAATCGTTGCTGAAGGCGGAGACGAGGCCCGTGAGTTGCGGCAGCGGAATAGCGGGGAGCGCGCCTTGCAGGTTTTTCGTCAGGTCGCCGCCGAGTTTTTTGGCGTCGGCTTTGGACAGGGTGCGGGCGTGGCCGAAGCCTTTCAATAATTCGCCCGCGATGTGGTCGGAGTCCGCCGCACTGCCGCCATTGCCGCAGAGGAGGAGTTTCCCGCCCGATTTAAAAGTTTGTTCGAGCAAATCGTAGGCCGCCGCAATGTCCGGCGCGCAGCTTTGCAGCGGCGGATAGCGGGTCAAAAGAGTTTCAAGGCGAGGGTGCATGGGGGCAAAAGTGTTTTAGTGCTTGGTATTCTGGTGCTTAGTATAAAGAGGGATCCGCCGGATTATTTTGAGAACAGCGGGATGAGTTATTTTCAGATTATTTTGCTAAAATATTTTTGGATTTCAAAACTATGCACTAGAAAATCAAGCACTAAAACACTTACGCCTTACTTGCTTTCACTTCAATCACGTCGTGCGGGGCGGCTTCCTTCATGCCGGCGGCGGTGACGCGGGCGAAGCGGGCGTTGTCGCGCAGTTCGGCGAGGTTGCGCGCGCCGAGGTAGCCGAGGCCGCTTTGCAGTCCGCCGAGCAGCGGCGCGAGCACGGCGTCGAGCGTGCCGGCGATTTCCTTGAGCGCCTCGATGCCTTCGGCGGCGATTTTTTGCGGACGGCCGCCGCCGGGCGAGGATTTTTCGTGGCCGTAGCGGGCGGCGGAGCCGGCCTTCATCGCGCTGAGGCTGCCCATGCCGCGGTATTGCTTGTAAAATTTGCCTTCGATTTCGATGATTTCGCCCGGCGCTTCGCGGCAGCCCGCCAGCAGCCCGCCGAGGATTACCGCATCGGAAAGCGTGAGCGCCTTGACGATGTCGCCGCTCTTGGTGATGCCGCCGTCGGCGATGAGGCGCACCCCGCGGCGCTTCGCCTCTTGCGCGGCGACATAGAGCGCCGTGAGTTGTGGGATGCCGACGCCGGCGACCACGCGCGTTGTGCAAATCGAACCGGGGCCCTGGCCGATTTTAATGGCGTCCGCGCCGGCTTCGGCGAGGAAGGAAACGCCCTCGCCGCTGGTGACGTTCCCTGCGATGAGGGTCAGGTCTTTGAATTCAGAGCGCAGCAACCGCACGCATTGGCCGACGCCGGCGGTGTGCCCGTGCGCGGTGGAGATGGCCAGCGCGTCGGCCCCGGCCTCCACGAGCGCGGCGGCGTGCCGGAGCATTTTCTCGCGGTCGAGTTCGCCGGACGCCGTGCGCGGGGCGGAAATCGCCGCGCCGCAGACGAGACGGAACTTCGCATCGCGCGCGGGGCGGACATTCGCCCGGGCTTCCTCGGTGATACGCTCGATGTCGCTCAGGGTGAAGAGTCCGCGCAAGTGGTCGTGGTCGTCGACGACGAGGAGTTTGTGGATGCCGAGGTGCTCGGTGAAAAATTTGTCGGCGGCGGCGATGGGGTTTTTTCCGAGTTCTTTTTCCTTGAGCGTGTAAACCTCGGCGCGCGGCGTCATGGCCTCGGCGACTTTTTTCGCGCGATAGCGTTCCTTGACCACGCGCCCGGAGAGCAGTCCGACGAGCACGCCTTTTTTGTCCACCACGGGAAAAGTGCGGAAGGTGAAGCGGCGTTCGTCCACGCGGCGCAGCACATCTTCGATGGTCTGGTCGGGCGAGACCTGGATGGGGTCGCGGATGAGACCGTGGACGTGATACTTGACGCGCTCGACTTCGCGGATTTGTTCCTCTTCGCTGAGGTTGTAATGGATGAGGCCGAGGCCGCCGTTGAGCGCCATGCCGATGGCCATGGTGGACTCCGTGACGGTGTCCATGTCCGCCGAGATGATCGGCATCGACAGGTGGAGCGAATCGCTCAGCGTCGTGTCGAGGCGCGTGTCGCGCGGCAGGACGTCGGAGTAAAGCGTGGCGAGGGTGACGTCGTCATACGTCAGGGCGGTCGGGGCCTGGCCCGGGAAGAATTCCGCAGCCGACTGGTAGAACTGCGGGTCGACGCCTGCGGCAGGGGATTTTTTGGGGGAAGCGCTCATGGGCACAAGAGATGCGTTTCCCAGAGTCAATTAACGGTTCCCCGGCGTGGAGGCAAACCTCTTTTTTACGGACGGTGCTCGCACCATTGTTGCGGTCTACTCCACCCACGGCTCGACAAGGGAAAACGTGCCGACGTCAAACAGGCCGCGGTCGCTGAGTTTGAGGCGGGGGATGACGAGCAGCGCGAGGAACGACAGGCACATATACGGCGCTTGCAGGCCGCAGCCGTGGGTGCGCGCGAGGGTGGACAATTCCTGATACGCCGCGCCCGTGGTGCGCGCGTCGTCGGTGCTCATCAGCCCGGCGATGGGCAGCGGCAGCGTCTTCCCGATTTCCCCCGCGGCAAAGCTCAATCCCCCGCCGTGCTGGATGACGAGGTTGACGGCGCGCGCGAGGTCATCATCACTCGCGCCAACGGCCACGATGTTGTGCGAGTCGTGCGCGACGCTTGAGGCGAGCGCGCCGCTTTTTAGGCCGAAATTGCGCACCAGCGCCACCGCTGGCGGTGCGTCCGAGTAGCGGTTGACGACGGTGAGCTTGAGCAAGTCGCGCGCGGGGTCGCAGACGACGAAGCCCGCCGCAACCTTGGGCGCTTCGATTGTCGCGCCGGTGACAATCTGGCCGTCAATCGCCTCGATGACGCGCATCCGCTTGCCCGGCACAGAGGGAATTTGGAAATCCGCCGGTTTTTTTGCCGTGGCGTTGAACACGTTCAGTGGTTTCACCGGCGCGCGCGCGACCAGCGGCTGGCCGTTTTGCGCGACGAGCCGGCCGTTGACCCAGGTGCGCTGCGCCTTGAATTCGACGAGGTTGTTTAATTCAATCAAATCCGCCGGGTCGCCGGGTTGAAGGAGGCCCACCGGCAGACCATAATGGCGCACGGGGTTGAGCGTCGCGGCGCGCAGGGCGTCCAGCACCGGCACGCCCTTGGCGACGGCGCGGCGCACGAGCGCGTCAATTTGCGAAACCAAAAGTTCGTCCGGATGCTTGTCGTCGCTGCACAGGCCGCAGCGGTCGGGCCGTTCGAGCAGGAGCGGCCAAAGCGCCTCGAAGTTGCGCGCGGCGGAGCCTTCGCGAATCCAGACCATCATCCCCAGCGCGGCGCGCTGGCGGGCTTCCTCGAGCGTGGTGCATTCGTGGTCGGTCTGGATGCCCGCGGCGGCGTATTTTTTCAAATCCTCGCCCAGCACGCCCGGCGAATGGCCGTCGATGCGCTTGCCGCGTTTCTTCGCCTCGGCAATGATGGCGTGCATCACCGGGTCGCCAAAAATCACGGCGGGAAAATTCATGACCTCGGCCAAATAAAGCACCTCGGGCAAATCGAGCAGCTCGCCGACCTCGCGCGGGCCGAAGCGCGCGCCCGCCGTTTCAAAATTCGTCGCCGGCACGCAGGACGGCGCGCCAAAAAAGATTTTGCACGCCGCGCGCTTCGACTCGGCAATCATCCAGTGGATGCCGGGCAGGCCGAGCACGTTGGCGATTTCATGCGGGTCGCTGACCGTGGCGACCGTGCCGTGGGTGACGGCCACGCGCGCGAATTCGCTCGGCGGCAGCATTGAGCTTTCGACATGGACATGCGCATCCACGAACCCCGGCGCAAACCACGGCGCGCCGGGCCGGGGTGGTCCCTCGTGGGTCACGCGGGCGATGCAGCCGTGGGCGATTTCCACCGTGCCGGCGAACATTTTCCCCGCGACGACATCGACGATGTTGCCGGAGAGGGTCTGGGCCGCGGGGTCCGTTTCAAGCGCCGGGTTCATGGCCTGAAAACTATGCGCCGGGCGTCAAAAACGAAAGCCTGTTCACGCCTCATCGCCGTCGTGGCCGATGGCCTCGACCGGGCAGCCTTCGAGGGCTTCCATGCACTTGTCGATGTCGTCCTGGGCCTCTGGCTGCTTATAAACGTAGGAATAGCCGCCGTCATCGCTGCGCTTGAAGAAGTCCGGCGCGGTCTCGCGGCAGAGGTCGCAGTCAATGCACTGCTGGTCCACGTAGAATTTGCCGGCAATGTTGTCGGCCCATTTGTCCTTTTTGTCAGCCATGAGAGTGGTAAAGCGATAATCATCGGCCAATGCGGCGGCGAGGTCAAGCCCGGGAAGGCGAAACGAGCAAAGCTAATGGCGGCCAACAGCGGGCTTTTTGGAACGGCGGCGGGCGCTTACTTCGATTGGGCGGGCGGGGCTGATCTCTCCTCCGCCATGTGGAACTTATGGAACAGGCGGTGGACGATGGGTGCCAGAAAGACGCCGATGGTGGAGAGGAACACCACCCCGCTGAAGAGCGCATAGCAACCGGCAAAAATTTTCCCGCCGTCAGTGTGCAAATCGCCCAGCGGCCCCATGCCGGACAAAATCATCGCGGCGTCCACATAGGCGTCAATCCACGTCACGCCTTCAAAGTGATGATAGCCGACCATGCCCACCCCGAGGGCCGCGAGCAGAATCGCCACGGCGATCACGGCATGCCGCCCGACGCGCCGGTAGAAAACCCGCCGCGGCAACAGCGGCGTTTGGTGGTGCTCATACATGGGGTTGTGGGGGGATTATGGGAACAAATGGGCGTGACGCAAGCCGCCCAACTCTACTCCGCGTCCCGCTCAGGCGTTCGAATTCCGGCCCTTGACCATTGAAAACCGGAAAATGTCGTTGCGCTTTTGCCAGCCCCGGCGGGTCCAAAAATCCACCGCGCCCTGGTTTTCCACCAGCACGTCGATGTGCGTCTTCACAATTCCGAGACTCTCCAGTTTGGCCAGACAGGCCTCCACCAAAGCCGAGCCGAGGCCGCGCCGGCGGTAGGCTGGCGCAACCGCGAGGTGCTGCAAATAACCCCGGCGCCCATCCTGGCCGCACATGACGCACCCCGCGATATTTCCATCGATGCACGCGACAAAACTCAGCCCGGGATTGCGTTCCAGGTAGCGCGCGGTCGCCTCCGGCGAATCAGCCTCCCGCAACCGCACCCCGCCCGTGGCGGCGAGCAAACCCATCACGGCCTCGTAATCCTTCATCGTCATTTCACGAATAGACATGGTTGGCGCACCAGAATGCCGGCAAATGTTGAGGGAATTGCCTGCCGTTAAACAAGCCCTGATTTGCGCTAGAGCACTTTCGATTTTGGCTGACGCAAGGGCGCAGTCGAATGGCACGCCGAAGGCGTGCCAGAAATTAGCCGGGGGTCGCAGACCCCCGGTCTCGGATGGCATAAATTTCGCACCCCGGAGGGGTGCCAGAACATCGTCGCTCTGTTCGCGGCAATTCTGGCACCCCTCCGGGGTGCGACAACCCTTCCATGAATTCCGGGGGTCTTCGCATTGCTACGACCCCCGGCTAATTTCTAGCACCCCCTGCGGGGGTGCCCGGAACCAGGCAAATCCGTGGATGAAAATCGAAAATGCCCTAAAAACGGCCTACGCCGGAAAGTGTCGCCTGCAAGCGGTAAAAAATGGGAAATGGGTTTGGCGCTACGGAAAACAGAATGCCGCCGGATTGTGTCGCCTACCAACTCTCCGGCCGCTGCCGCGTGTGCTTGATGCCGGCGCGGTGTTTCTTGGATTCAATCATCTTGATTTTTTGCCCGCGCGATTTCTGGCGGCGGCGGCGGCGCTCGGTTTCGCGGGCATCTCGCACTTGGGCCGATGCGGCTGCGCGGCGTTGCCCCAGCTTCGCACACAAATCCGCCCAGGCCTGCACGCGGTTCCAGACCTGCGAGCGCCCGTCCTGGCACCGCGCCTCGACGCCCGTCGGCCCGTGCCGCAGCCAGACGGTGGACGAAGTCTTGTTGATCTTCTGCCCGCCCGGCCCCGTGCCGCGCACAAAGCGTTCCTCGACATCCTCCGGCCGCACGCCGAGGGCCAGCAGCCGCGCGCGCAGGGCGAGATCCAAAATGTCGGGAAATCCGGGCATGGGAGCCTCTCCAGAATACAGCCTAAATAAATTTAAAAAATTTTCGCTTGCCGGATTGAATTATATGCGGCTCACCTGGCGGGGGATCAATAACTGAATAAAAAGGATCGGTGATTTTTTGATTATTTAATTTTACTGAGCCTTGCCTAATCAATCGGTGAATCTCCTTGTTGCTTTCGAATTCACCCGTACTTGAAAGAAGTTGGCTAACCGTGAAGGTGCTTTGTGCTGAGCCTTGATTGAATGACAAGGTATTGAGTCGGATGGTCCTGATGTCATCCGGGATTTCATGCCGTGCGAAGACTTTCTCGAATTGCTCGAGTTCACGCTTCCCCGCGTCGAGGCCGTGGAATTTGCCGACGAGCGTGAGGGCGAGGTTTTTCTTCGCCGCCATCGGGTGGCCGGCTTTGAGTTGAGCAATCGTCGCGTCGTTCGCTTCCAGCAGCAGACTATAATAGTCCCACATCACCGGGTCGGAGATGGACATGATTTTGCCGAACATCTCCTTCGGCGCGTCGTTGAAGGCGATGTAGTTGTCCTGGCTCTTCGACATTTTCTTCACGCCGTCGAGGCCGACGAGCAGGGGCGTGCAGATGACGATTTGCTCGGGCTGGCCGGCGTCCTTTTGCAACACGCGCCCGACGAGGTTGTTGAAAAGCTGGTCGCTGCCGCCCAGTTCCACGTCGGATTTGATCATCACCGAATCATACCCCTGGATGAGCGGGTAGAGGAACTCGACGATGGAAATGGGCGAATTCGCCGCATAGCGCTTCGAGAAATCATCGCGCTCGAGCATCCGGGCGACGGTCATCTTGCGCGAGAGATTGAGCAGGTCGCCGAGGGACATTTTCGCAAACCACTCGCTATTGAAACGCACCTCGGTCTTCGCGCGGTCAAGGATTTTGAACGCCTGGTCGAGGTAGGTCGTCGCGTTGGTTTTGACGTCGACCTCGCTCAGCACCGGGCGCGTCGACGAGCGGCCTGACGGGTCGCCAATCATCGCGGTATAGTCGCCGATGATGAGTACGGCTTGGTGCCCGAGGTCCTGGAACTGGCGCAGCTTGTTAAAGACGACCATATGCCCGAACGTCAGGTCGGGCCGCGTCGGGTCCACCCCGAGCTTCACGCGCAGGGGCCGTTTTGCGCCCAAGCGCTCGCGCAGCTCATCGGGGCTGATGAAGTGCTCGGTGTGGCGCTGCAAGTCGGCGACGGGGTCGGGCATGGGGGCGGAAGTTGAATGCGTTTGCAAAAAATGGCATTAGGCGTCGGCCGCAAAGTCCCGATATGAAGCAACGCGGCCCACGCCGTCAACCTGCAAGCCGCGCAATCGGCGGTCGTGGGTGAGGAACCAATCGCATTTGACCGTGGCGGCGCAGGCCAGTTGGATGGCATCCGGCGGGCGCAACTGCGGGTGGCGGGCGCGCAGCGCCGCGAAGCGAAACGCGGATGCCTCGTCGAACGGGACCACTTCAATGCTGCGAAAGGCCTCGCGGTAGCGTTGCGCTTGGGCCTCGTCTTTTTGGCGCAGCGGATGGACGACAATTTCACCAACTGTCAGGGTGGAGGTCACCCAGGCTATTTGGTTTTCCCGCATCTGCGCCCGTACCTGGCGCAGGTCGTTGCTCCACGGACCTTCCTCCCACAGATAAATAAACAAATTGGTGTCCCAAAATACGCGCATGGGAAAAGGCCCGGCGGGCGGATTTTATTTCCAATCTTTCCGGAGACTGGCCACATACTTGTCCGGTTCAACCGTGCTCCAGGCGCCCCGGCCCACCTCATCGAGCGAGGCTGGCGTCATCGGGTCGGTGGCGTCCCGCCCGGTGACGACCCATTGCAATCCGCGTTCAATCAAGTCGCGCAGCGTGGAGTCCTCCTCCAGGGCGAGGCGTTTGGCTTGTTTGACCAGCGGCGCGGGCAGTTCGACGGTCGTTTTCATACAGCCAACTGTATTCCCATATCTACGGGTGTCAACGGCAAAATTCCTCCGCCGACCGACGGGAAGGCGATTTTCTTTAGCTGATGAAATTCAGGCGTCGGGCATTTTTTCAAACCCGCGCTTTCCCCTTGCGGCGAGGCGTTGGAGGAGTATGTTGACTGGCTCCCTTAGCTAGGCGGGTCGAGGACGCCCCGCCCTACCTTTTAACTGCCCCGCCCAACTCGAAACATCACCATTATGGCTCTCTCCCCCGGCACCAAGGCTCCGGCCTTCTCGCTCAAGTCCAAATCCGCTGACGGCCTCAAGGACGTCACCCTCGCCGACACGCTCGGCAAAAAGCAGACCGTGCTGCTATTCTTCCCGCTCGTCTATACCAGTGTCTGCACGACGGAAATGTGCAGCGTGAGCCAGGACCTTTCCTCCTACAACGGCCTGAACGCTTCCGTTTACGGCATCAGCGTGGACAGCCCGTTCGCGCAGGAAGCCTGGGCCAAAGCGAACGACATCAAGTTCCCGCTGCTCTCCGACTTCAACAAGGAAGTGGCCAAGGCCTACGACGTGCTTTACGCCGACCTGCTGGGCTTCAAGGGCGTCGCCAAACGCTCGGCCTTCGTCATTGGCATCGACGGCGTCATCAAGTATTCCTCGTCGAGCGACGACCCCAAGGTCCTGCCGGATTTTGGCGCGATTCAAGCTGCGCTTAAAAAATAATCCTCACCGCCAAGGCGCAAAGAACGCAAAGGGGGATAGAGCAATCAAACTTGGCGTGCTTGGCGTCTTCGCGGTGAATTTTCACACAATTCATGAACCCGCCTGCCCTGCCTTTCAACGCCCAAAAGCCCTTCACCGCGCCGGATGGCCGGCAGGGGTTCATCGCGTCGCTCCCGGCGCTCGAAGCCGCCGGCCTCGGCAAAATTTCCCGCCTGCCGGTGTCGATTCGCATCGTGCTCGAATCCGTCCTGCGCAACTGCGACGGCCTGCGCATCAACGAGGGCGACGTGCGCGCGCTGGCGGCGTGGAACGCGGCCAAGCCGGTTGACACGGAGATTCCCTTCGTCGTCTCGCGCATTGTGCTGCAAGACTTTACGGGCGTGCCGCTGCTGGTCGACCTCGCCGCCATGCGCGACGCCGTGGCGAAACTCAACCGCGACGCGGGCCTCATCGAGCCGCTGGTGCCGGTGGACTTGGTCGTTGACCACTCGGTGCAGGTGGACCGCGCGGGCACCCCGGCGGCGTTTCTGCAAAATTTGCAAATTGAGTTCGAGCGCAACCGCGAGCGGTATGAATTCCTCAAGTGGGGTCAGCAGGCGTTCGAGACCTTCAGCGTCGTCCCGCCCGCCATCGGCATCGTCCACCAGGTGAATCTGGAATATCTGGCCAAGGTGGTTTTCGCACGCGAGACGAACGGCGCGACGTGGTTTTTCCCCGATTCGCTCGTGGGCACGGACTCGCACACCACCATGATCAACGGCCTGGGCGTGGTGGGCTGGGGCGTGGGCGGCATCGAAGCGGAGGCGGGGATGCTCGGCCAGCCGGTTTATTTCCAGACGCCCGAGGTCATCGGCGTCCACCTCTCCGGCGCGCTGCGCGAAGGCGTCACGGCCACGGACTTGACCCTGCGCGTGACCGAACTGCTGCGCAAAGAAAAGGTCGTCGGCAAATTCGTGGAATTTTACGGCGAAGGCGCGGTGAAACTGACGGTCGCCGACCGCGCGACGATTGCGAACATGGCGCCAGAATACGGCGCGACCATGGGCTTCTTCGGCCTCGACGACCAATCGCTGGAGTATATGCGCGCGACCGGCCGGCCCGAGGCGCAGGTGGCCCTCGTGAAGGCATATTGCCAGGCGCAGGGCCTCTGGGGCATCCCGCGCAAGGGCGACGTGGATTACACGAAATCGATCGAGCTGGACCTCGGCAGCATCGTGCCGTGTGTCGCCGGGCCGAAGCGTCCGCAGGATCGCATTGACTTGCCGAATTTGAAAAGCCGCTTCGTCGAACTTTTTCAAAAGGACGTGAAGGACGGCGGATATGGCAAACCCGCGGGAGACTTGCGCCATCACGCCGGGGGCGCCTGCCTCGCGGTCGAGGCCGAGCGCGCCGAGGGTGGCGGGGTCGCGCTGGCCGAAGAGGCGGCGGAAATCACCCACGGCTCGGTGCTCATCGCCGCCATCACCAGTTGCACGAACACCTCGAACCCCTCCGTCATGGTTGCCGCGGGCCTCGTCGCGAAAAAGGCGGTCGAGAAGGGTCTGACTGTGCCGCCCTACGTCAAAACCAGCCTCGCGCCCGGGTCGCGCGTGGTGACGGATTACCTCGAAGCCACCGGTCTGCAAACGTATTTGGACCAGCTTGGCTTCAACCTCGTCGGTTATGGCTGTACGACCTGCATCGGCAACAGCGGCCCGCTCGACCCGGCCATTGAGTCCGCCATCAAGGAAGGCGACCTCGTCACCGCCAGCGTCCTCTCGGGCAACCGCAATTTCGAGGCGCGGGTACACGGCTCCATCAAGGCGAACTTCTTGATGTCGCCGCCGTTGGTGGTCGCCTTTGCGCTGGCCGGCCGTGTGGACATCGACCTCGACCACGAGCCGCTCGGCAACGATAAGATTGGGAAGCCGGTATATTTGCGCGACCTATGGCCGACGCTCACCGAAATTCAGCAGAATGTGACGCGCGGGCTGAAACCTGAAATGTTTGCGCGCAAATACGGCACGCTCAAGGACGCGAACCCCGAGTGGAACGCCATCAAGGTCACCGGCGGCGAGCGCTACGCGTGGGATGAAAAGTCCACCTACATCCAGCTGCCGCCGTTTTTCGAAAAATTCTCGCTCACGCCCGGCAAGATTTCCGCCCTCGCCAACCTGCGTCCGCTGGCCCTCCTTGGCGACTCGGTCACCACCGACCATATTTCCCCTGCCGGCTCCTTCAAGGCCGACACGCCCGCGGGCAAGTTCCTCATCGAGCGCGGGGTAAAGCCCGCCGACTTCAATTCCTACGGCTCGCGGCGCGGCAACGACCGCGTGATGACGCGCGGGACTTTTGCCAACGTGCGCATCAAGAACGCCATGGCCGGCGGCAAGGAGGGCGGCTTCACCCGCCTTCAGCCCGCGGGCGAGGTCATGCCCATTTACGACGCCTGCCAAGCCTATGCCAAGGCCGGCACGGGTCTGATTATTTTCGCGGGGGTGGACTACGGCATGGGCAGCTCGCGCGACTGGGCCGCCAAGGGCACCGCGCTGCTCGGCGTCAAGGCCGTGGTGGCCAAATCCTTCGAACGCATCCACCGCAGCAACCTGCTGGGCATGGGCGTCCTCCCGCTGGAATTCACCGGTGGCCAGAGCGCCGAGTCCCTCGGCCTCGACGGCACGGAGGTTTTCTCCCTCGCCGGCTTGGGCGAGGATCTGAAGCCCAGGCAGATGCTCGAACTCGTGATCCGTCGCGCCAACGGCCGCGAAGACAAGGCCACCCTCCAGGTGCGCATCGACACCCTCATCGAAGTGGAATACTACCGCCATGGGGGCATCCTGCCCTACGTGCTCAGGCAACTGCTGAAATAAATGTTGGAGCCACGGGGACGCTGGGAAACAATGCAAACATCCTCCTCGTCGTTTCCAAGAATTTACAACCTTCCGGCTGGCCAACGCGCGCGAATCATTTTAGTCAACGGGGTGTCTCAAGCGCCCGGCGCCGTCCCCGCTTCCTCCGCATTTTTTTGCATCATTTTGTTTTTTTTCTGCTAATATCAACCCTTTCCCGCCCGTCATGGCCACCGACACGACTGCTCCCATTTTCCTCGTCCACACCAATGGCGACCCAGTGGTTTTGACCATCGTCGGCCGGGCGAGCTACCTCAACTGCGCGCCCGTGTCGCAGTTTTTCGAGAAATTGCTCAAGCAGGGCCGCCGCCGCTTCGTCCTCGATTTCACCCGCTGCACCGGGATGGACTCGACCTTTCTCGGTCTCATTGCCGGCGCGGCGATGGAAGCGGCCAAGGCCCAGCCCCCCGGCGTCATCAGCCTCATGGGCCTCAGCCCGCGCAACCTCGAACTCGTGCGCAACCTCGGCCTCCACCGGCTTTTATGCGTGGATTGCGGCGACTACCCGATGAATTTCTCCCCGGATCAGGCGCGCGCCCTCATTACCCCCGACGAACAGGAGCTGGCCAACGCCCGTATGATTTTAAAAGCCCACGAGAATCTCGTCGCCGCCGACACCGCCAATCTCAGCAAATTTCAGGACGTCCTCGCCTTTTTGAAGACCCAGACCGAGAAGGAAGTCATCGCCGCAAAATAGGGGCCGAGATGCGTTGGCTTCCGAGTCTGTAAGCTGCTGTCCATCAAGGTCAAAATTTTCGACGAGAGAGCCGTCTGCGGAACAAATACACTAAAATAATAAATTAATTATTATAATACGCTTTTCGATTGACAAATTGTCGAAATCGTGTGAACTGGAGGAAATGTCGCATGATTTTCTGACTTCGCTGCATTCGCAAGTGATCGCCGTATCCAAGGAGGGGGATCGCGCAAGGGCTGGCGGAGAACCGAAACCTGCGGTCGCAAGTGCGGCGGCCGTTGATCGGCATCGCACCATCGGGGTGTCCATGTCACCGGGCTTGCACCAGCGGGCAAGGAGCCGCGCTGAGGCAGTTGGATTGTCCTTCAGTCGCTACGTGCAATGGTGCCTCGAAGCGGAGTTGGATGGAGCCAAAATTGAATCACGCTTCAACCATCCGGAAAAATAACCGGACAGGTGAGCGGAGGTGACCTGGGGTAAAACCCCCACGTCGGCGGGCCATTGTTCAGGGCGGGTTATTAACGGGCGCGGTGGGCGCGTGTTATTTGTCTAATTTGTCGACCGTTCTGACAATAACTGTTGCCAAACGCACGTTTGAATTATTTATAAGAGCGGCAGGCAGCCGGCGGGGCGTTTTAGTTTTTTTCACCGAAATATTTTACCCAGCACATGAATCTTCAGACCAAGTTGCGCACGCTTGACCGGGCGCGGAACCGGCTCGCCCGGCAAAAGAAACGCCTGTTGGTTTTTGCCCGGGAGGAAAAGGCGCGGGCGGCCAAGCTGGAAAGATTGGTGAAGCAGATCGGCCTGCCGCCGCGGGATCTGGTCTTTGCGCTGGTCGATAAATACAATGTCCGCCTCGCGGGGCGGCGCAAGGGCCAGGGCGGGCGGCGCAAACGCACGAAAATCACCGCGGCGTTGCGGGACGCCGTGAAAAAACGCGTCCAGGGCGGCGTGTCGATGAACCGGGTTTCGCGGGAGTTTGGCATCAGCTATGCCGTGGTGATCAAGATCATGCGCGGCCACTATGACGCGCTCAAATAGGCGTTTACAATTTCCCGCGGCGGGCCAGGTCTTGGATGATTTTGACGGCCAGGCCGGTCCAGCCGGTTTGGTGGCTGGCCCCGCAGCCGCGGCCGGTGTCGCCATGAAAATATTCATGGAATAAAACCAGGTCTTTGAAGTGGGTGTCCATGGCGTAGCGGGCATCGTCACCGTGGCAAGGCCGGTGGCCGGTGGCGTCGGGGAGGAACAGGCCCACCAGGCGGCGGCCGATTTCATCAGCGGCTTCGCCCAGGGTGACGAACCGGCCCGAGCCGGTGGGGCACTCGACGCGCAGGCTGTCGCCGTAGAAATAATCGTAGCGTTGCAGCGCCTCGATGAGCAGGTAATTCACCGGGAACCAGACCGGCCCGCGCCAGTTGGAATTGCCCCCGAAAAGGTGCGTGGTGCTTTCGCCGGGACAATAATCCACCGCATAGGATTGGCCGTCGAAGTTGATCTGGGCCGGGTGCGCGGCGTGGAACTTGGAGAGGCTGCGCAAACCATGGGGCGAGAGAAACTCATTTTCATCGAGCACGTATTTGAGCACGCGTTCGAGGCGCTCGCGCGAGGGAATGGCGAGCAGCATTTTGCCGCTCCGCGCGCCGCCTTTTTCCATGCAGGAAATGTGCTGGCGCAAATCCGGGCGATGGTCGAGGAACCAGCGCAAACGCTTGCCGAATTGCGGCAGCCGCCCGATGACTTCCTCGTCAATCACCTCGACGGCCAGCAGGGGAATCAGCCCGACCATGGAGCGGATGGGCAAGCGCACCGTCGTGCCTTCATAGGAAATCTGGTCGTGGTAAAAGCCCGCGTCCGGATCCCAGAGGCCGGTGCCGCCCAGGGTGTTCATGGCGTCGGCAATGGTCACATAGTGCTCGAAAAATTTCGAGGCGACGCCCTCGTAGGAATCATCGTAGCCGGCGAGTTCGAGCGCCATGGAGAGCATCGTGCCGCAGTAAACGGCCATCCAGGCGGTGCCATCGGCCTGTTCGAGGTGGCCGCCGCCGGGGAAAACATGGTTGCGGTCGAAGGCGCCAATGTTGTCCATGCCGAGGAAACCGCCGCCGAACACATTGTTGCCCTCGGGGTCCTTGCGGTTGACCCACCAGGTGAAGTTGATCAGCAGCTTGTGGAAGGCCTGGGCGAGGAAGTTCAGGTCGCGCTGGCCGCGCCCGGCGGTCATTTTATAAACGCGCCAGCAAGCCCAGGCGTGGACGGGCGGGTTCACATCGTCAAAGGAAAATTCGTAGGCGGGGATTTTCCCGCTGGGGTGCATATACCACTCCCGCAGGAGCAGGAGCAGTTGTTCCTTGGTGAATAGCGGATCGACGGACGAAAAGGGAATCATGTGGAACGCCAGGTCCCACGCCGCATACCACGGGTATTCCCATTTGTCGGGCATCGAGATGATGTCCCGGTTGTATAAATGCGTCCAATGATGGTTGCGGCCTTTCAGGCGTTCGGCGGGCGGCTTGGGTTGCGAGGGGTCGCCGTCCAGCCAGTCGCGCACGGAGTAGTGGTAAAATTGTTTGCTCCAGAGCAGGCCGGCGAGACCCTGCCGCAGGACTTGCTGGTGCTGGTCGTCCATCGCGCCGGCGGAGCGGCGCAGAATGTGGTAAAACTCGTTCATCTCCGACTCGCGGTCGGCGATGATTTCATCGAAGGCGGGGCCAAAGAATTGCGCGGGGGTTTCGCGTTCGCTCGCTAGGCGCAGGCGGATGACCGCTTCCCCGCCCGCCGGAATATCGAGCACATACCACGCCGCGGCTTTCGTCCCGATTTTGGCCGGATTCACCGCGGTTTCATTCTGGTGAATGACGCGCTCATGAAAAGCGTCTTTGACGTAGGGCGTGTATTGCGGAATGCCGTAGAGGCGTTGCGAATTCGTCTCGTTCTCCGTGAACAGCCAGGTGGGCGGCGGCTGGCCGGGCAAAGTATCGGCGGCAAAAAGGAACGGTTCAAGTTCCTGGTGCTCGGCGCGCACGACCTCCTCGCCATTGAGGGAGAGGTTGGGCTTCAGCGTGCAGCCTTCGTAGCGGCAGCCCCAGGCCCAGGTGTTGCGGAACCAGAGGCTCGGCAGCACATGCAATCGCGCGGCGTCCGGGCCGCGGTTGGCAATGCGCAGGCGCATCAGCGTGTCATTCGGCCCGGCTTTGGCGAAGACGGCGAAAACATCGAAGTAGCGGTTGTCGTCAAAAACGCCGGTGTCGCTGATTTCAAATTCGCGGTCGTGAACGCCGCGCGCGTGGTTTTCGGTGAGGAGACGCTCGTAGGGAAACGCCGCCTGCGGATATTTATAGAGCGCGCGCGCGAAGGAATGCGTCGGGGTCGAATCGAGGTAGTAATAAAGCTCCTTCACGTCCTCGCCGTGGTTGCCCTCGGCGTTGGTGAGACCAAAGAGGCGCTCCTTGAGAATCGGGTCTTTTTCATTCCACAGCGCGACGCCGAAGCAAAGACGGCACTCGCGGTCGGTCCAGCCCAGCAGGCCGTCCTCGCCCCAGCGGTAGGCGCGGCTGCGGGCGTGGTCGTGCGGAAAATATTCCCAGCACTCGCCGGTGGCGGAGTAATCCTCGCGCACCGTGGACCACTGGCGCTCGGCGAGATAGGGGCCCCAGCGCTTCCAGTTTTTTTCGCGCGCGGCGTCGTCGGCCAGGCGCTGTCCCTCGACGGTGTGAGCCGTGTCGTCGACCGCCGCCGGGCCGCGGGCGGGCGCGGGGGCGATTTTGGTAAAGCGCGTGCCAGCCTTCGGCAGGCGCATGGGTGGCGGCGTGGCACCGATTTGCGATTCATCGGCGGCATGCGTCAGGCGTGCCGGGAGGAACACGCTGACCGGCTGGGGGTCGGCGGCTGGCACCGGGCGTTTCGCTTTGCTGGGCATCGGAAGGTCATACTAAACGCGGAAAGTGGATTGCGGAATGAAAATCGGCGTGATTGTGCGGACTTGCTCCAGCAGTGCATTTGGCTAATTTTGATAATCCCACCCCGCCAACCCCCATGAATACACGCCGCATTGCTCAACTCGTTCAATTCATTTCCTTCGGCGGCTTTTTACTGGGCTTAGCTCGGGCGCAGTCCGCCGCGCCGTTGGTGACCAGCATCGTGCCCGACGGCCGGCCGCATAAATTCGAGGCGCGCGACCATCAATTTTTCATCGACGGCCAGCCGACCATGCTCGTCGCGGGTGAGATGCATTTCGGCCGCGTGCAGCCGGAGGATTGGGAGACGCGCATCAAGCAGGCCAAGGCCATGGGATTGAACACCATCAGTTTTTATTTGTTCTGGAACCAGGTCGAACAAAAGGAGGGCCAGTTCACCTTCACCGGCCTGACGGATGTGCGGCGCGTGCTGAAGCTCTGCCAGGACAACGGGATGTGGTGCATCCTGCGGCCCGGGCCGTATTGCTGCGCGGAAATCGAATACGGCGGCATCCCGTATTGGACGCTGAAACATCCCGACGTGAAAATTCGCGTTGCCGACCCGAAATTTCTCGCATGGTGCAAGCGCTACATCGGCGAAGTATACAAGCAAGTCGCCGATTTGGAGGTGAGCAAGGGCGGCCCGCTGCTCATGGTGCAGGTGGACAATGAATACGGCATCACCGACCCGCAGGCGCCAGGCGGCCCGGGCAACAATGATTACATGGTGGCGCTGGCCAAAATATTCAAGGACGTCGGCTTCGAAACCCAGTTGTTTGTGTGCAACCCGACCCATGCGAACGAGTGGACGGACCCCAACTACCGCATCCCCGGCGTGATGATTTGCCGCAACGGCTTGAAGGATGACCGCGGTTTCAACCTCAGCGCCGCGGCGATTGGCGACTACCCGGTGTTTGTGCCGGAAGTTTACACCGCATGGTTCAGCGGCTGGGGCGAGGACCGCTCGAGCACCTACAAAACCAATGCCGGCATGCCGGCCATCACCAACTGGCTGAATTACCTGCTCGACCACCAATACTCCTTCAACCTCTACATGTTTTTCGGCGGCACCAATTACGGCTTCGACAACGGCTGCAATTTCTTCGAGCCGGTGCAAACCAGCTACGATTACGGCGCGCCAATTGACGAGGCCGGGCGCACCACGGAGAAATTCACCGCGCTACGCAACTTGCTCAGCACGCGCCTGAAAATCCAGCCGCCCGCGCCCCCGCCCGAACCGTCGGTGATTGAAATCCCCGCGTTCAAATTGACCGAAACCGAGCCGCTGCTCGCAACTCTGCCCGTTCGGCCCACGTTGACTGCCGACCAGACCGTCTCGATGGAAAATTTGGACCAGGACTACGGCTTCGTGGATTACCGCAAGCAGTTTCCCAATGGGCTGAAGGGCACGCTCGAATTGAAGCAGGCCATGGACTACGCCTTCGTGATGGTCAATGGCAAGACCGTCGGCGAATCCTTCCTCGGCCTGGGGACGGACAGCAACAAAATCGCAGTGGATGCCGCAGGCCCGGTGACGCTCGACATCCTGGTCTATAATCTCGGGCGCATCAGCGTCGTCACCAGCGACCGCACGCAGAAATTTGCGCGCAAAGGACTGGTCGGTGGCGCACAGTTGAATGGACAGAGTTTGACGGGCTGGGACATGTATTCACTGCCCTATGCGGCGGGGCTGCCCAACTTCCAACCCGCCGCCGCCGCGCCCACCGGGCCGACTTTTTATCACGGCACGTTCATGGTGGACAAACTCGGCGGCACTTTTCTCGACATGCGCTCGTGGAGTTTTGGCGCGGTCTGGGTCAATGGCCACAATCTCGGCCGGTTCTGGGACCGGGGCAGCGTGCGCACGTTGTTTGTGTCGCAGAACTGGTTGAAGTTAGGCCGCAATGACATCGTGGTGCTCGAACTGCACGGCGCGCCGACGAGCGCAGAGATTTCCGGCGGCACCAAAATCCTCGAAACGCCCGGCGTGGGCTGGGCGGTCAAACTCGATGCGCCGCCGACGTTTGATCCAACGGCACCGTAAGCGTCACCTCCAACTTTATTGTTGCAGGGGCGTGGGGCGCGGGGTGGGCGCCGGCGGCGGCGTGCCCATCGGGTAGCTGTCGGAAATTTTCGCACCTTCGGTAATCCACTGTTTGATCACCGCAATTTCGGCCGCAGTAGGCTTGTCCATGCCTTCGGGCGGCATGTTCGAGGTCATGGCCCGATACATGTGGCTGGCCGTCGGATTGCCCGGCGAAAGTTGCCCGCGGAGGCCGATTTGGGTGTCAAAACGAACGCGGTTGGCTTGGCGCTTGGGGCCGTGGCACTGGATGCAGTAATTGGCGAAGAAGGGCTTCACTTGCTGGTCAAAGTCGATGGCGCCGACGGTGGTCGCCAACGGTTGCGGCCCCGGGGGCGGCGTCGTGGCGATATCACTCGTGGCCGGGTTGGCCGGCTGGGGCGCGGCAGCGGGGAAGCTGGCCGCCATGGTCGGGGTGCCCGCTATCGGGGGCGTGGTGGGCGCGGGCGTAGTCGAGGCCGCCGGGGTCGAACTGGAACTGGACGAACAGGCGGCAAGGACGAGCGCGATGGCGCCGAGAAAAAGCGGAAACCCGAGAGGAGAAGTTTTCATTGCAGAGGAAATAAAATTGTACGAGGGACCGAAACCATACTATGGGCACAGGGGAGGCTGAAAAGACAATTTAGATGGGTAATTACCCGCCCATCCACTCCGCCGAGCTTAGTCCTCGGCGGGAATGCTATTCGAAACCTTCGCGCCTTGGTTGATCCACTGCTTGATTATCTCGACTTCGGCCATCGTGGGCTTGAGGCGGCCCTGGGGCATTTTTCGGCTGGCGAGCACATTATAAAGCAAACTGTCATCGGCATCGCCCGGCGTGAGGGCTTGCAGGATGCCGGATTTGTTGTCGAAGCCCAGGCCCGCGGCCCGGCCATGAATATCATGGCACGAATAGCAGTATTTTGCAAAAAACGGTTTTACCTGCTGGTCGAAATCGATTTCACCACTGGTCGCGGCCGGGGCGGCGGCCACCACCGGGGCGACCGGTGCTGGGACGGGCGCGGGCTGGGCCAGGACAGGCGGCGTTACGGGCGCGGCTGTCGACACCGGTGCCGCCGGAACCGGGGCGGAACCCGTCGGTTGGCTGGGGCTGGCCGAGCACGCGGCCAAGGTCAAGGCCAGTGGTAAGAGAACGTAAACTGAAGGCAAAGGGGTGGTTTTCATGCTGGCGGGCAAGTGGGGTAACAACCGCTGAAACTAGCGGAAGTTTCACCCGCGAAAAGATTAATTTTCCCGCTGAACCCGCCGCCCGCCGCGGGCGCCAAAATTCCTCAACTCCGCGCTTTGCTCGCGCCGGGAGATTCTGTTAGGGTGCGGGCGCTCATGGAATCCATCACCAATGTCCTGGCCTCGCGGTATGCCTCCGGGGCCATGCGCGCCATCTGGTCGCCGCGCGGGCGCATTTTGCTGGAGCGTGAATTCTGGATTGCGGTGCTCAAGGGCCAGCGCGACCTCGGCCTGCCGATTCCGGCGGAAGCCATCACCGCCTACGAGCGCGTGAAGGAGCAGATTGACCTCGACTCGATTCGCGAGCGCGAGCGCAAGTCGCGCCATGATGTGAAGGCGCGCATCGACGAATTTTGCGCGCTGGCGGGCCACGAACATATTCACAAGGGGCTGACTTCGCGTGACCTGACCGAAAGCGTCGAGGAGTTGCAAATCTACCGCGCGTTGGAACTGGCGCGGTTGAAGGCGGTGGCCGCGCTGGTGGCGCTGAGCCGCCGCGCCGGAGAAAACAAAAATGTCCTCCTCGCCGCCCGCACGCACAACGTCGCCGCGCAATTGACCACGGTGGGCAAGCGTTTCGCCATGTTTGGCGAGGAACTGCTGCTCGCGCTCGACGCGCTCGACCAGTTGATCGAACGCTTTCCCGTGCGCGGATTAAAAGGCGCGGTCGGCACCCAGCTGGACCAGCTCACGCTTTTTCGCGGCGATATTGGCAAGGTGATCGAACTCGAGGCGCGCATTCTGGCGCACCTGGGCATTCGCCGCACCTTGATGGCGCCCGGCCAGGTTTATCCGCGCAGCCTGGATTTCGCCGTCATCAGCTCGCTCTACCAGCTCGGTGCCGGCCCGGCCAGTTTTGCGAAAACATTGCGCTTGATGGCCGGACATGAGCTGGCGGGCGAAGGCTTTGCCCCCGGCCAGGTCGGCTCCTCGGCCATGCCGCACAAAATGAATTCGCGCAGTTGTGAGCGGCTCAACGGCCTGCACGTCGTGCTGCGCGGTTACGTGACCATGGCCGAAGGGCTGGCCGGCGACCAGTGGAACGAAGGCGATGTTTCCTGTTCCGTGGTGCGGCGCGTCATGCTGCCGGACGCGTTTTTTGCCCTCGATGGTTTGCTGGAGACCCTGCTGACCATTCTCGCGCACATGGAGATCAACACCGCCGTAGTGGAGCGCGAGGTGCGCCGCTACCTGCCGTTCCTCTCCACCACCACGATTTTGATGGAAGCGGTGAAGGCCGGGGCGGGCCGCGAGACGGCGCACGAGATTATCAAAGAGCACGCCGTGGCCGCCGCGCGCGATTTGCGCGCGGGCAAGACGACCGAAAACGACCTCTACCAGCGTCTGGCGGCTGACGGGCGGCTGGGGCTGGACCTCGCCGCTTTGGAACGCATCGCACGGGACACCCGCGCCCATCCCGGTGCGGCGGCGGCGCAGGTGGATTGGCTTATGCGCGCCGTGCTGCCTTGGTGCGAGCGCTTCCCCGCCGCGACCGACTTCAAGCCGGAGCCGATTTTGTAGAATTAAGTGTTTTAGTGCTTAGTGTTCTGGTGCTTGGTTGGAAATCAAAAGGGGTTGATTTTAGTCCTTTTTCAAATAGATCGTGCGGGGTTTGTTTTGCGCGAACCAAGAACTAGAGCACTAAGAACTAAAGCACCAAGACACTTACATATTTGGTTGCCAAGTTCCCGACGGGTGTCCATTTTCGACATTTCACCCTATTTACCGACCTATGGCCGAAGAACTCACCGGAAATCTCCTTGTCGCCCAACACGGCAGCTTGACGTCTGCCCTCAACGCCAGCGTGGCGGGCGTGGTCACCGAAGCGCTCAACCATGGCGAAATTGAGGAAATCTATGGCGCACTGCGTGGCGTGCAGGGCCTGCTTCAGGAAGAGATTGTGGATTTGGCCGAGGAGTCGCAGCAGACGATTCGCGGTCTCCGCCACACCCCCGGCGCCGCGCTGGGCACCACGCGTTATCAGCTTACCAAAGAACAGGATATCGAACGGCTGGTGCAGGTCTGCGAGGCCCACAATGTGCGCTATTTTCTAAATGTCGGCGACCTGGAGGCGATGTCCATGGCGGCCAAGGTGCACGATATGGCGGTCTCCAAGGGTTATGCGTTGCGCGTCATCGGCATACCCAAGTCTTTTGGCAACACGTTGGGGGTGACGGACCATTGCCCGGGCTACGGCAGCGCGGCGAAATTTGTCTCCACCGTGGTGCGCGAACTCGCCATTGAGCACGAGGCCGCCAGCAACCACGATTTTGTCTCCATCCTCGAGGTCGGCGGGCGTAATTCCGGGTGGATTGCGGCGAGCGCGGCCCTGGCCAAACGGAAGAATCAACTCGACGATCCACCGCATCTGCTGCTGCTACCGGAAATCCCCTTTAATCCCGAGCGTTTCACCGAGGCCGTCCAGGCCACGCTCAAGCGCCAGCGCTATTGCCTCGTCGTCGTGGGCGAGGGCATCGTCGACCAGAACGGCAATTACGTCGGCGCGGGCAATGCGAAGGACGCCTATGGCCAGCCGACCTTTGGCCATGCGGGTGAATATTTGCGCCTCTTGCTTGAACAACAGCTCGGCGTGCGCGCGCGCGCGGCCAAGCTCGGCCTGCTCCAGCGGGTTGCGGCCCATTGCGGTTCGCAGACGGACAATGACGAAGCCTATGTGTGCGGCCAGGCGGCCGTGCGCGCGGCGGTCAGTGGCGAGTCCGGCAAGATGATCATCCTCTTGCGCGGCGACGGCGACCATTACACTTGCGAGACCGGTTTGGCGAGCTTTGCGGACGTGACGGCTGCCCCCAAGCCTTTCCCGCCGACGTGGATCAATGAAGATGGCCTGAGCCTGAACTTCCAATACACCAAGTATGCGCAGCCGCTCATCCAGGGCGAAGTGAAGGTGCCTTTCGAAAACGGCGTGCCGAAGTTCGTCTCGCTGGTGCGCTCGCAAGTGGCCCGCCGGCTTGAGAGCTACGTACTGGAGTAAACCCCAACTCATCCCATGGAAGTCCGCAGCATCGAGGCGATTGTAAGGGCGCTCAATGCGGCGAACGTTCAGTACCTGATCGTAGGGGGCTTGGCGGTGAACGCCCATGGCTACGAACGCCTCACCCGCGATGTGGACTTGGTCATCGGGCTTGAACCCGGCAACATTGCTCGTGGATTGCGCGCGTTGATGGGAATGGGCTACCAAATGGCCATTCCAGTTTCGCCCGAGGAGTTTGCCGATTCGAAACAGCGCGAGACGTGGCGTAAAGAAAAGAACATGATTGTCCTGAAAATGTGGAACGATGGGCACCGCCGCACCCCGGTGGACGTTTTCGTCTACGAGCCCTTTGACTTTGCGGTCGAGTTTGCCGCCGCCCAATGGCTGCCGGTGGCTGGCGACGCCAAAGCGCCGATTGTTTCGATTTCCGCGCTGGTGGCCATGAAGCAGGCTGCGGGGCGCGACAAAGACTTGCAGGATATCCAGGCATTGCGTAAAATCGAAAAATTCCGATGACCAAGGAGGAGCTATATGCCCACCCGGGCTGGCAGTGGTGCACGGCGGAAGGCGCCGAATTGCACACCTTGCTGCTTGGCTTGCAAACCTCCTTTTGCGAAAAGCTCGAATGGCTCGAAGAGGCCGAAACGCTGACCCTTCGTCTGCGCGAAGCCCGCGAGAATAATGCTTCGACCCGATCCCCCCGTTGATATTTTGGGCAACCTAACCCAGCAGGCGGACCTTTCCCGCCGGGGTTTTGCTGAAGGCGTGGACTTGTTTTTGCTCCGCATCGAAATGGCGGACGATGATTCGCTCTGCATTTATTTGCAGGTGCGTGAATCCGAAGACCTCGCCGGAATAGGGGCCGCGCTCGGGTTTTAAAATTTCGTAAAGATTGGCGCCGCCCGCGCCGGAGCCGACGAAGGAAGTCGGATGGTCGGCGAATTCCAAATGTTGCAGGTCGTGGTCGTGGCCAAAGAAGTAGAATTGCACCCGGTATTTTTTGAAGAGTGGCTCCCAATCGGCAATCAGCGCCTCGTCGTCGCCGTGATGGCCGTTGCTGTATAATGGGTGGTGGCCCATGACAATGAGGTAGGGGGTGTTGCGGGGTTTTTCCAGTTCGGCCACCAGCCATTTCATTTGCGCGGCTTTTTCTTCCGCCGTCAGCGACACGGCGGAGTTGTGGTAATCGCTGTCCAGCATCAAGAGGGTGGCGAGGGGTTTTTTCGCGGGCAAATCAAGGCGATACCATTTGGCGGGCATCGTCCACCGCGTGCCGGGATGGGCCTTGGCGTAGGCGAGTTCGGCGTTGAGTTTGTCCACCGGCTCGTCGTCGTAGTCATGGTTGCCGAGGATGGCCCAGCACGGGCCGGGAAACGAGGAGGCGGGATAAATACTCTCGAAATCATCCTGCCAGCGCGGGCAATCCGTGCCGCCTTTGAAGAGACCGTAAAAATTATCGCCGAGGAGGAACAGGCCGTCGGGCGTCAATTTTTTCGCGGCGACATAGTCTTGCATCGCGTTGGCCACCGCCACCTGGTTGACGCGGGTTTTTTCGTAACCCCAGTCCCCGATCATCAAATAGTGCGTGTCATCCGCCGAAAATTCCGCTGCCCCCGAGGAGGCATCGGCCGCCCAGGCGCGCGCGCCCAATGAAAAGGCGGCGCTGTAAAAAAACGATTGGTGGAGAAACTGGCGGCGGGTGAGGAGAGTGGATGACATGTGGTTGCGTGCGCGGACGCAACGTAGGCGAAATTTTGCGAAAAGAAAGAGGCGCCAGCGCATGTTTACCGACATGTCACCCGTCCGTTTACGCACTGTCATCCGTCGACAAAACGCCGCAATCCTGTCACCCGAACATCATCCAACCGTAATGAAAGAAATTTTTTGTGAATCGGTCGATGCTGTAACATTTCCGTAACACGATTGTTGCTATGATGGGCGTGCACACGTGAAAACGATAACCACCGCGCCCGCCACGAACGATCCCTACAGCGCGCTGCGCGTGCCGGGCTTTCGTTCCTACCTTGGTGGTAATGTGCTGGCGACGGTGGGGATGCAGATGCTGGCGGTGACGGTCGGCTGGGAACTTTACCAGACCACTCATTCTGCGACGGTGCTGGGCCTCGCGGGCTTGTGCCAGGTGCTCCCGATTTTATTGCTGGCCGTGCCGGCGGGTCGGTTGGTGGATCACTTCAGCCGCAAGGCATTGCTTCTGCTCGATCAATTACTGCTCGCGTTCTCCGCCGCGGCGCTGGGTTGCGCGACGGTGTTTCAGGATCGCATCCCGAACTTTGCGATTTTGCGTCTGGCCAACGAGGGCCTGGCGGCGACGGCCGGATTTTTCCATGACCATGACG
>Ga0265320_10000254_pt1 | contig 43938 bp, 35 predicted proteins | sample 4827metaG_FD_202087 | JGI IMG/M metagenome (GOLD analysis project Ga0265320, IMG submission 202087) | Rhizosphere microbial communities from Carex aquatilis grown in University of Washington, Seatle, WA, United States - 4-8-27 metaG | ecosystem: Host-associated > Plants > Roots > Rhizosphere >... | reverse complement strand
GGTGCTCTGGGTTCCTCGTGTAGGTCGGCATGGGTGCGGTGTCCAGACAGGCGCACTGCGGCGCCGGACGCAAACCGTTAAGGGCGGTCCGCGGAAATCTCCCCCCCGCTTTTCTTTTGACTTCGACTCCGGCCGTCCTTCGGTCGAGGCTCCTCCGCCCACGCGAGGAATGATCTCCATACGGATCCAGAAACTGACCAAGCGATTCGGCGCCGTCACCGCGCTGCACAACCTGGACCTCGTGGTCGGGCCCGGGGAGCTTTTCTTCCTGCTGGGGCCGAGCGGATGCGGCAAGACGACCCTCCTGAGGTGCCTGGCCGGTTTCTACACCCCCGAGGAGGGGCGGATCTTCTTCGGCGACGAGGACGTGACGCGGCTGGCGCCCCACAAGCGCAACACGGGGATGATGTTCCAGAGCTACGCCCTCTGGCCCCACATGTCGGTTGCGGAGAACGTGGCCTTCGGGCTCGAGGAGCGGAAGCTGCCGCGGGCCGAGATCCGCACGAAGGTGGGCGAGGCGCTCGAGTCGGTCCACATGGGCTCCTACGCCGAGAGGCGCCCGAACCAGCTCTCCGGGGGCCAGCAGCAGCGCGTGGCGCTCGCCCGCGCGCTGGTCATAAGGCCGAGGTGCCTGCTCCTCGACGAGCCCCTGTCGAACCTGGACGCAAGGTTGAGGCTCGAGATGCGGATGGAGATCCGCCGGGTCTGCAAGGAGTTCAGGCTGACGACCGTGTACGTGACCCATGACCAGAAGGAGGCGCTGTCGGTCTCCGACCGGATGGCCATACTCGAGGGCGGCAGGATCCTCCAGGTCGGCTCCCCCCAGGAGATCTACCGGCGGCCGGCCCTGAAGACGGTGGCCGACTTCATTGGCGAGACCAACTTCATCCCGGGCAGGCTGCTGTCGTCGTCGCAGGGCCGCGCGCGGGTGTCGACCGCCATCGGGGAATTCGACGGCGTCTTCGGCGACCCCGCGTCGCCGCCGGACGTCGGCGCCGCCGTGACCCTCTCGGTGAGGCCGGAATGCTGGGCGATCTCCGCCGAACGCCCCGAGGGCAACGCGGTGCGGGGCCGGATCGGCGCCTCGCTCTACCTGGGAGAGAACGCCCAGTACGACTTCCAGTCCGGGGGCGTCGGCCTGAAGATCCTCGAGCTCAACCCCCGGTTCGTCGACCGGTCCGACACGGAGGAATTCTTCGCGGGCGCGCGTTCCGAGGACGTCGTCGTCCTGAAGGACTGAGGCACCACGATGCTGAAGCGGGGGATGATCGTCCTTGCCCTCGTGGCCACGGTCGCGCTGCCGTTCATCCTGCGGCCGCGCCAGGCGTCGCCCGAGCGCGCGGACGACACGGTGGTCATCATCACGCCCCACAACGAGGCGATCCGCCACGAGTTCGAGCTGGGGTTCAGGGACTGGTACAGGGCCAGGACGGGGCGCACGGTCTTCGTCGACTGGAGGATGATAGGAGGCACGAGCGAGATCGCGCGCTACCTCGAGGGCGAGTACGTGGCCTCGTTCCGCAACCTATGGACGGGGAAGCTGGGCAGGCCCTGGAGCGCGGAGATCCAGTCGGCCTTCCAGAACGGCCGGCTGCCGGCGGACGCCGCGCCCGAGGCCCGGGAGGCCCGGGCGGCCTTCCTGGCGTCGGGCGCCTCGTGCGGGATCGACCTGTTCTACGGGGGGGGACCCTACGACTTCGAGAGGCAGGCGCGCGCCGGGCGGCTGGTCGACCCGGGCATCCGCAGGCTCCATCCCGACTGGTTCACGCAGGAGGCGTTCCCGGGCACCCTCGGCGGGGAGGTGAACTACGACCCCGACGGCCTCTGGTTCGGCTCGGTCCTGAGCTCCTACGGCATCCTCTTCAACCGGGACTGCCTGAAGCGGCTGGGATTCAGGCGCGAGCCCGAGCAGTGGTCCGACCTCGCCGACCCCCGCTTCTACGGGCAGCTCGGGATGGCCGACCCGACCAAGAGCGGGTCGATCGCGGCGGCGTACGACAACGTGATCCAGCAGCAGATCCACCTGAGGCTCGAGGCGATGCGCGCCGAGGGCCCCGGCGCCGACCCGGGTTCGCTCGCCGCAAGGGGCGTCCGGCAGGGATGGACGGACGCCATGCGGCTCATTCAGCTTGTCGGGGCCAACGCGCGCTACTTCACCGACACCTCCCAGAAGCCGCCCATAGACGTGGCGACGGGCGACTGCGCCGCGGGCATGTGCATCGACTTCTACGGAAGGGAGCAGCAGGAGGCCGTCAGGCGGCGCAACCCCGGGGGTCCGGACAGGCTGGGCTACGTCTCGCCGAAGGGGGGGTCCGCGTACTCGGTCGACCCCATCGCCCTCCTCAGGGGCGCGCCGCACCCCGCGGTCGGGCTGGCCTTCATCGAGTACACGCTGTCCCTCGACGGCCAGAAGCTCTGGAATTTCCGGACGGGCGCGCCCGGCGGTCCCCGGCAGTTCGCGCTGCGGCGGCTGCCCGTGCGCCGCGACTTCTTCGGGCACGCGGAATGGCGGCAGTACCGCAGCGACCCGGAGGTGGACCCCTATTCCGAGACGGAGCTCCTTGTCCACCATGACGAGTGGACCGGGCGGCTTTTCCAGGAGCTGGCCTTCGCGGTGCGGGTCATGACGGAGGACACCCATCCGGAGCTTGCGAGGGCGTGGCGAGCGATCATCGAGGCGCCGGAGCCGGCGCGGGGCAGGGCGCTGGCCGTCCTCCAGGACGTCTCGGCCATCGACTACGACCAGGCGCTCGGCCGGATCAAGCAGGGCCTCGGCTCCAAGAACCAGGAGGACGCCGTCCTGCTCGCCCGCGACCTCGGCGAGGGATTCCGCAGGAACTACCGCCGCGCCGAGAGCATCGCCCGGGGAGGGGAGTGAGCGGGCCCGCGGGGCCCGCCCTCTAGAGCTCGGCGAACGACGCCGCGAACGCGGCCTTGTCCGGGGCCGCGAAGAACGACGTCCCGGCCACGAAGGTGTCGGCGCCCTTCGCGCGGCAGAGCGCCGCGGTCGCGCGCTCGATCCCCCCGTCGACCTCGATCCGCAGGTCGAGCCGCCGGTCGCTGCGCCAACGGTCGACCTGGGCGATCTTCGGGAGCACGTCGTCCCTGAAGGCCTGGCCCCCGAAGCCGGGCTGCACCGTCATCACGAGCACAAGGTCCACCTGCCCGAGGTAGGGCTCCGCGGCCTCCGCGGGCGTGCCGGGATTGATCGCGATCCCGGCGCGGCACCCGTGCGCGCGGATCGCCCTCAGGGCCGCGGCGTGGTCGTAGGCCGGCTCGGCGTGGATGGTGATCCGGTTCGCACCGGCCCTCGCGAACGCGTCGACGTAGCGCTGCGGCTCGGAGAGCATGAGGTGGGTGTCGAAGAAGAGGGCCGAGCCGCGCCTGCGCAGCGCCGCGAGCATCTCCGGGCCGAAGGAGAGGTTGGGCACGAAATGGCCGTCCATGATGTCGAGGTGCAGCCACTTGAGCCCCAGCCCCGCCACGAGGGCCGCGCTTTCGCCGGCCGCCGCGTGGTCGCCGGCAAGGAGCGAGGGGGCTAGGATGGGTTCGTTCATGGATGGCCGGGCCCGGGCGGCTCACCACACGTCGAGGACGGCGTGGGTCACCCTGTCGGAAAGGAGCGAGGCGAGGAGGGGGAGGGTGTTGTACTCCGACTGCAGCTGGTCGTTGCTGGTGCCGAACGGCACCGAGCCGAGGCCGTTGTCGGTGAAGGCCTCACGGTGCACCTCGAGGAGCCGCCCGTCAAAGAGCATCCTGCCGGAGCGGTTGTCGCGCAGGCTGCAGCTCGCTGTCAGGCGCAGGGTGAACTTGCGGGCAAGCCCCGTGTCGTCCTCGCGGCTCGCGTCGTTGTCCCGGCGGTAGGTGACCAGGGTGACCTCGAGGGTCGCGTCCGCCTCCGACGCGCGGCCCACGACTGTCACGCGCCCGTCGCGCACGAAGGCCTCCCGGACCATGGCGCTCACGGTGGCCTGCGCCTGCGCCAGCTTCGTCTTGTTCCTCGCCGGCTCCACGTAGAGCGTGGAGAACGTCGGCCCGGGGCCTGCGCCCATGCGGTAGTGCCCGCATCCCTGCGCCAGGAACGCTGAGATCAGGAGCAGGCTCCACACTCGCGTCATCGGTTGCCGGCCGCGCCGGGGTCAGAACAGCCAGAACCGCTTCTTGGGGGCGGTCTTGGGCCCGATATCCTGCTTGGCCGCCTTCGCGGCCATCTCGGCCAGGCGCTTCTTGGCGACGGTCGCGGGCGCGGAATCCGGAAAGGCGGTGATGGCCTCGTTGTAGAACACCTTGGCCGCGGTGAAGTTCAGCCGCTTGTAGAAGTAGTAGTCGCCGATGTAGATTTTGCTCTGCGCGAGGATTGTCTTCATCCTCTCGACCCCCGCGGCCGCCTGGGCGATGTTGGCGTCGCCGGGGTAGAGGATCATGAAGTCCTCGTAGTAGGTCATCGCCTCCTTTGTCGAAGCCTGGTCGTACTTCGGGCCCTCGCTCAGGGACGCGTGCAGGTCGCCCAGCTTGAGGTAGGCGACGGGCGCCAGGACGCTCTGCGGGTAGGTGTTGACCAGCCGGTCGAGCGAGTCGATCGCCTCGTCCTTGTCGTTGTCCATCTGGAAGCCGCGGGCGGCGTCCATGAGGGAGAGCGGCGCATAGTCGCTGTAGGGGGCGTCGGCCACGATGACCAAGAAGTACTCGATGGCCTTCACCCGGTTGGTGGGTCCCGGGATGAAGCCCCATATCCGGTTGTGGCCCCCGTCCATCAGGGCCGCGGCCACCTGGTACTGCCCCCCGATCACGTCGTTGAAGCGCTTGGAATTCGGATAGCGCGCGATCATGGTCTGGAAATCCGAGAAGGCCTTGTAGTACTGCTTCTTGCGGAGCAGGAGGCTGCCGGACCGGTAGAGCGCCTCCGGGGCGTAGACGGACGACTGGTACTTCTTGGCGACCTTCTCGTAGGAGCTGATGGCGGACCTGAAGCTGCCCTCCTCCTCGGCCCTCCTCGCCTTGTTCATGAGATCAAGGGCCGAGCGCCCCTGCGGGCCCGCGAGGCCCGAAAGGGAGCCGCCCTCGAGCTGCCAGCCCCTGCCGGGAACCCAGGTCAGATCGGCCGCCAGCCTTGGGGCCGCGCCTAGCGCGAGCGCCGCCGCGATCCAAAAAGGCAGTGTAGACCGGCGGAAAAAGGGTATCGGCATGAGAACGTGAATCACCAGCGAATCAGGGCGCTCCCGTAGGTCAAGCCTGCCCCGAAAGCGACGAGGAGCGTGACGTCCCCGCGCTTGATGCGACCCGCCTGGCGGGCCTCGTCGAGGGCGATGGGGATCGAGGCGGAGGACGTGTTGCCGTACCGGTCCACGTTCACGAAGAAGCGCTCGATCGGGAGCTCGAGGTACTGGGCGATCGCGTCGATGATGCGGAGATTGGCCTGGTGGGGTATCACGAGCCCAATCTGATTCGCCGCGAGGTTGTGTTGTTCCAATATATCTCTCGCGGCCTCCTCCATGACCCGGACGGCCAGCTTGAAGACCTCCTTGCCCTTCATCTTGATGAAGTGGTCCCCCTTCCTGAAGGAATCGGCCGAGGTGGGCGCGCGGCTTCCCCCTCCGGGCACCAGCAGCAGGTCGGTGTCCTCGCCCAGCGCCCCGAGCCGGGTCCCGATGAGCCCGATCCCGGGCTTGTCGCTCGTCCCGATGACGGCCGCGCCGGCCCCGTCCCCGAAGAGCAGGCACGTCCCGCGGTCCTTCCAGTCGACGATGGACGACAGCTTCTCGGCGCCGATCACGAGCGCCTTCCTGTAGCGCCCCGACGCCACCAGGGCGCAGGTCGTGTCGAGGCCGTAGATGAACCCCGAGCAGGCCGCGTTCACGTCGAAGCAGGCGGCCGTCGTCGGGACCCCCAGCTTGTGCTGCAGGACGCACGCCGTCGACGGCATCGGGTAGTCCGGCGTCACGGTGGCGACCACCACCAGGTCGATCTCGGAGGCGGAGACGCCCGCGTCCTTCAGCGCCCTCTGGGCGGCGTGCAGCGCCAGGTCGGACGTCGCCTCGTCCGGCGCGGCTATCCGGCGCTCGCGGATCCCGCTCCTGGCCCGGATCCACTCGTCGGACGTGTCCACCATCCGCGAGAGATCCTCGTTCGTGAGGACGCGCTTGGGAGCATAGGAGCCGGTGCCGAGGATGACGGTCGAGCGGATGGCCATGCCGGAAGGGTTATGCGACCGGGGCCAGCAGAAGCTCGTTCGCGCGCGCGATGTCCGTCTCCATCCTCAGGTTCATGTCCGCCTTGATGATCTCGCCCGCCGCCCGGATCGCGCTCTTGATCGCGTTGCGGTTCGACGAGCCGTGGGCCTTCAGGATGTTGCCGCGCAGCCCGAGAAGGGGGGCGCCTCCGTAGCGCTCCGGATTGATCCGGTCCTTGAGCGCCGCGAACGCCCCCTTGGACAGGAGGGCGCCCGTCCTGCGCATCGGGTTCGCGCCCAGCTCCTCGCGCAGCATCCCGCGTATGAACTTCTCCAGGGACTCCCAGCTCTTCAGCATGATGTTGCCGACAAACCCGTCGCAGACGACCACGTCCACGTGCTCGGCGAAGACCTGGAACCCCTCGATGGGCCCGGAATACCTGATGATCCCGTCGATCCGCTTGAGGAGCTCGTTCGTCTCGGTGATCAGCGAGTTGCCCTTGCCGTCCTCGGTGCCGATGGACATGAGCCCGACCCGGGGCGAGGGGACGCCGAGCATGACCCGGCAATAGTGGCTTCCCAGGATCGAGTTGTGCACCAGGTGCTCGGGCTTGGGCTCGGGGTTCGCGCCCGCGTCGATCAGGACGAAGTGGCCGCCCTCCCTCGGGACGACCGCCGCGAGCGCCGGCCTGGCGACGCCCTCCATCGTCCTGAGGCGCAGGGTCCCGCACGCCATCAGGGCGCCGGTGTTCCCGCAGCTGACGACGACGTTCGCCTCGCCGTTCTTCACCTGCTCGATCGCCCGCGCCATCGACGAGTCCTTCTTCCTCTTCAGCGCCACGAGCGGCTTGTCATCCATGGTGATGACCTCGGAGGCGTGGAGCACCGACAGCCGGTCGCTCCTGTGGAGCCCGTAGTGCATGATGATGGGCCTGAGGATGGCCTCGTCCCCCACGAGGGTGATCGGCGCCAGGTTCGGGCTCTGGGCGAACGCAAGCTTGACCGCGGCGACAACCTCGCTCGGGCCCAGGTCGCCGCCCATCGCGTCCACCGCGATTCGACCGGGAGATCCAGGGGCCATGACCGTCCTCGTACCGCCTTTGCTGGACGGCTGGGGCTTAGGCCTCGACGTTGAGGACCTGGCGGCCCCTGTAGGTTCCGGTCTTCGGATTGACCCGGTGCGCCCGCACGAGGCTTCCGTCGGCAGGGTCCCGGGCGAACTCGGGCGCCTGGAAAGCGTTGGCTGCACGTCGGTTTGCGCTACGACGCTTGGACTGCTTGCGTTTTGGATTGGCCATTTGTGAGGGGGTTAAAGGTTGACCGTTTAAAGGCCGCGTCGCCTTCCCGTCAAGCGCACACTGGAATGCACACAATGCTTGTGCCTCGGGCCGGGTCGCGTACCAAGGAGCGACCGCATGCCGCCCTCGCTCCTTCAAATCATCCTCCTGGGAATCGTGCAAGGCGCCGCCGAGCTGCTCCCCGTCTCAAGCTCGGCCCACGTGATCGCGGCCGAGAAGCTCATGAGGCTCGATCCCTCGAGCCCGGAGATGACCTATCTCATGGTGATGCTGCACGCGGGCACGATGGCCGCCATGGTGGTCTACTTCTGGGGCGCATGGAGGCGCAGCTTCTTCGCGAGCAGGGCCGTGTTCATGGACTTCGCCCGCAGGGCGGCCCTCGCGACCCTGGCCACGGCGGCTGTGGGATTTCCCCTGCAGCTCCTCGTGGTGAGGGTCTTCCTGCGCGGCAAGCCCGGGGCGCAGGTCGAGGACCTGTTCTCGAACCTTCCCCTCATGGCGTTTTGCCTGGCCGCGGCCGGGGTCCTGATCGTCGTGGCCGGGATCCGGGCGAGGTCCGCGCCGGCGCCGCAGGGGACCACCATCCCGAGCGGCCCGGCGCTCTGGATCGGCGCCATCCAGGGCGTCTGCCTGCCCTTTCGCGGCTTTTCGCGCTCCGGGGCCACGATCTCGACCGGGATGCTGCTCGGCCTCCCGAGGCGGCTGACGGAGGAGTTCAGCTTCGCCCTCGCCGTCATCCTGACGCCGCCCGTGATCCTCCGCGAGGCCCTGAGGCTCTACAGGTCCCACCCGTCGGGCCAGGGCGGCCCCGGCCTCGGGGCGCTCGCGCTGCCCGGCCTCATCGGGATGGCCTGCAGCTTCGCGGCCGGACTGGCCGCCCTGAGGTGGCTCTCGCGCTGGCTCGAGAACGGGCGCTGGCACTTCTTCGGGTTCTATTGCTTCGCGGCCGCCGCGGGCGTCTGCGTGCTAGCCGGGATGGGATTCTAGCCATGGAGAAGCTTCATCAGCTGACGCAGTCGCTGGGCGCCGGGCGCGACCTGACGCCGGACGAGGTCCGGGCGGCCGCCGCGGCGCTTGCCGCCGAGGGGCCCTCGGACGAGGCGAAGGCGGCCTTTCTTTCCGCTCTCGCAAGGAAGGGCGAGACCTCGGAGGAGGTGGCGGGCTTCGCCAGGGCGTTCCGGGAGCTCGCGATCGACCCGGGGATGGCGGAGTGGTCGCCGAGGGCCGTCGACGTCGTGGGAACGGGAGGCGACCACGCGGGCGGCTTCAACGTCTCGAGCATGGTCACCCTTGTCGTGGCCTGCGCCGGGGTGCCGGTCATGAAGCACGGGAACCGCGGGATCACCTCGAAGTGCGGCAGCGCCGACCTTTTCTCGGCGCTCGGGGTCAACCTTGACGCGCCGCACGGGCGGCTCCGGGAGGCGATGGGGGTCCTCGGCTACGCCTTCTTCTTCGCCCCGGCCTGGCACCCCGCGTTCAAGCGCATCGCGCCCGTCCGCAGGCTCCTTGCCTCGCGGGGCGAGCGCACGGTCTTCAACATCCTCGGGCCCCTGCTCAACCCCGGCCGGCCGGCGAGCATCGTCCTCGGCGCCGCCTCGCCCGCCCTGGTCGAGAAGCTTGCGGACGCGCTCGAGGCGCTGGGGACCGGGGCCGGGCTGGCCGTGCATGGCGTCATCTCGCCGGGGCAGGGGATCGACGAGCTCACCACGGCGACCCGCAACGTCGTGCGCGGCGTCGGGCGTCTCAAGTCGGTGCGCGGGGAGTGGACCCCCGAGTCCTTCGGGCTCCCCCTCTCGCCCTTCTCCGACATCGCGGGCGGGGACGTCCCCGCGAACCTCGCGATAGCGAATGCCCTGGCCTCCGGGGGCGGTCCCCGCGGGCTCGCCGACACGGTCGCGCTCAACAGCGCGGTCGCGCTCTGGGTGGCCGGCGCCCGGGCCGACGTCCGCGGCTCGATCGGCGAGGCCCGGGAGCTCCTCCTCGGGGGGGCGGTCCGCAGAAAGATCTCGGACACCCGCGACTTCTACGCAGTGTAGCACCAGCGGCATGAAGAGGCTCTTCTTTGGGACGGACGGGATCCGGGGCGACTACGGCGGGCGCGCCGTGAACGAGGCGTTCTTCGCCAGGCTCGGCGTCGCCGTCGCGCGCTGGCTTGAGTCGCGCGGCTCGCGGGCGGGCAAGGTCGTGATCGGCCAGGACACGCGGGCCTCGGGGGCGTCGCTGGCCCGCGCCCTGGGCGCGGGCCTCCGGGACGGGGGCGTGCGCGCCGTCTCGATCGGGATCCTTCCGACCCCCGCCGTCTCTCGCGCCACCCGGCTCGGCCGCGCCGCGCTGGGCGCCGTGATCACCGCCTCGCACAACCCGGCGTCGGACAACGGCGTGAAGTTCTTCGGCCCGGACGGGGCGAAGCTCGCCGACGCCGACGAGGCCGCGATCGAGTCGCTCCTGCCCCCGGAGGGAGGGGCGCCGGCCGGCGTCCCCGGGGAGCTTCCAGCCGAATCCGCCCTGGAGTCCTACATCGAGGCGGCCGCGCGCATCCTGCCGGCCGGCTCGCTCCGGGGCTGGAAGGTCGCGCTCGACACGGCGAACGGGGCGACCTGCGCCTCGAGCCCGGCCGCCTTCGCCGCGCTGGGAGCCGAGGTCTTCAGCGTGGGGAACTCGCCCGACGGGTTCAACATCAACGCGGGGGTCGGGAGCGAGCACCCCGAGGCGCTCGCCCGGCTCGTCCTTTCAAGCGGGGCGCGGTTCGGGGCGGCCCACGACGGCGACGGCGACCGCTGCGTGCTGTGCGACGAGCTCGGCCGCGTGCTCGACGGCGACGAGGTCCTGGCGGTCCTTGCGACCCATGCGCTCGCGCGCGGCCGGCTCGCCCGGAACACCCTTGTCGTCACCGTCCAGAGCAACCTCGGCGTCGACAGGGCAATCGAGAGGGCCGGCGGGCGCGTCGTCCGGAGCGCCGTGGGCGACCGCTACGTGGCCGAGAGGATGCGCGCGGAGGGCGCGTCGCTGGGGGGCGAGTCCTCGGGGCACATACTGAACTTCGAGCTTGGCCCAACGGGCGACGGCCTGGCGGCCGCCCTCGGGGTCGCGGGGGTCATGGCCGAGACGGGCCGTCCGCTTTCGGAGCTCCGAAAGGTCCTCGCAAAATGCCCCCAGCAGTCCGCGGCCCTGGGCGTGCGCGAGATGAGGCCGCTCGAGACGCTTGCCGGCCTGGGCGCCGCCGTGAAGGCCCTCGAGGGGGAGCTCGGGTCCGCCGGCAGGGTCCTCGTGAGGTACTCGGGAACGGAGCCCAAGCTGCGGTTCCTCGTCGAGGGCCCCACGGACGCGGCGGTGCGCTCGGGCATCGAAGGGCTGATCGCGGCCGCGCGCGCGGACCTCGGCATGCCCTGAGGCCGGCGGAGATGGCTTGCGCGGCCGTCCCGGCGAAGTTTGCTTTCCCCATGCTCCTCAGAATCCGTGCCCTCGGGCGGGTGGCCCTCCTGGTCTTCCTTTCGGCGCCGGGTGCGCGCGCCGCGGACTTCGGCCCCCGCTTTGACGAAATCGCCCGGCGGGCGACGCCCGCCCAGCTCTACGCCTTCCTGTACGACATGCCGAAGGGCGGAGACCTCCACAACCACGCGGCCGGGGCCGACCGGCCGGAGTGGATCTACGACGTCTGCACCGATCCCGCGAGGAACGGAGGGGAGACCTTCTACGCGCGCACGAGGTTCGCGGACGAGCCGGACGCGGTCGATCCGGGCGCCCGCTTCCGGACGATCCGCAGGATGGCCTACGACCTCCTGACCGACAAGGCGAAGGCGGAATACGAGCCGCTTGCCTCGCTTTCGGCGGACGAGCGCCAGAGGTGGTGCGCGAGCCTGCGCCTGGACGGGACCGGGGACGGCAGGCTCGAGTTCTTCTCCCACATCTGGCCGAGGATCGGCCAGCTGAACCAGTGCCTGCCGGTCGTCACCGAGCTCCTCGTCGAGAACATGAAGGCGTTCGGCGCGGAGCACGTGGGCTACCTGGAGACCCAGTTCGTCGTGATGGGGATGGTGGACAACCGGGGGAACGTGATCCCCGACGACTCTGCCGTCGACTTCGTGAGGCAGAGGCTCTCCCGGCCGGACGCCCTGGCCACCGGGGTCACGGTCCGGTTCCAGAACACCATCCTGCGCTTCGCCCCGGCCGCCGAGAGGCATCTCGAGCTTTCCTACGGGTTCGTCGACGCCCACAGGGACCTGTGGGTCGGCCTCAACATGGCGGGGATCGAGGAGAACGGCTACGGCTACCCTTCGCGCTTCCTCGACACGTTCCGCAGGATGCGCTCCCGCTACCCGACGCTCGCGCTCTCGATCCACGCCGGCGAGATGGACGGTCCCGACCGTCACGTCCGCGACACGCTCCTCCTCGGCGCCTCGAGGATCGGCCACGGCGTGAACCTGATCAAGGACCCCGAGACGCTCCTCTTGCTGCAGCAGACGCGCCGGGTCCTGGTCGAGGTCAACCTGATCTCGAACCGGCTGCTCGGCTACGTCCCCGACCTCGCGAACCATCCGTTCCCGGAGTACCTGAGGACCGGGGTGCCCGTCTGCCTCAACACGGACGACCGCGGGATGTGGGACTCCAACATGACGGACGAGTACTACACGGCCGTCACCCTCTACCACCTGTCGTGGGGCGAGATCCTGGCCATGGGGCGCGACTCCCTCTCGCACTCGTTCGCGCAGCCCGACGTCCGGGCCCGGCTGCTCGCCGACTACGAGCGCCGGATCGCGGCCTTCGAGGAGCGCTACGGGGCGGTGCCGGTCGACGGCGCGCTCGGCTCCCTCGCGTCGGTGAAGCCTGTGGCCTACGGCTACGCGAAGCGCAACTGGGGTTTCGACTTCAACTGACCGTCGGCTCCCGGCCCGCGCCGGCGACCCAGACCCCGAGCGCCATCAGCGCGCCCCCCGCGGCGAGGCGCGCCATGTCGGCCGCCTCCCCGAAGACGAGGATGGAGCACGCTATCCCGAGCGGGATCTTCGCGTTGTTGAACGCGGCCAGCGCGCCCGCGTTGACGCGGGTCGAACCGACGTTCCAGAGGAAGAAGCCCGCGCCCGAAGCGACGGCGCCAAGGTACGCGATCGTGGCCCACTGGGCCGGTCCGGCCGAGAAGGCGCGCCAGTCCGTGGCGGCGAGGGAGACGGCGAGGGTGAGCGCGAGCGCGCCCGCGAACGGCAGCGCGAAGACCGACGCATCCGACGCCCCCTTGGGAAGCCGCGCCCGCTCCCTCCTCCACGCCAGCTGGCCGCAGGCGAAGCATAGGTTCGAGAGCTGCACGAGCACGAATCCGCCGAGGATTCCCGCGTTGCCGAAGGAGGTCCACAGGACGACGCCCGCCCCCAGGACCGAGAGCCCCGCCGCGGCGGCGTAGCGCACGCGCCACCTTCGCTCGAGGAGCGCGTCCACCAGCGCGACGAAGATGGGCGTCGTTATGGTGAAGAGGGCGACCTCGTAGGCGTGGAGGTGGGTGAACGCGCGCAGGTAGAGGATGTACACGGCGCCGAACTGGACCGCGCCGATGAGCGCCAGGCGGCCCATCTGGGCCGCCCCCATCGCCCCGCGGCGGAAGAACGGAGCGAACACGAGGAGCGAGATCGCGAGCCGGAGGACGGCCACGGCCGTGGGGTCGAGCGCCCCCAGCCCCTTGATGAGGCCGAAGGAGAAGGCCCAGATGACCGAGACGGCGAGGAGCAGGATCATCCGGCAGGCGCGCGCGGCGGCGGGCTCACACCCGGAAGATGGCCCCGAGGCGCTTGCCGAGGAGCATGCTCGCCCCCGCGACCATGGTGCCGAGGAAGACCATCGCCCAGACCCCGAGGGCGCATGCGAGGAACTTGCCGTCGCCGAGGAGCTGGAAGAGCTCGAGGATGGCCTTCGTGATCGGGAAGTAGACCATCTTCTGCGCGAGGATGATGGAGTCGCTCACCTCGAGCATCGCGAAGGCGAACGCGAGGAGCGCCCCCGCCATGAGGTTCGCGGCGATCAGGGGGAGGGTCACCTTAATCATCGCCTTGAGCGGGGGGCAGCCGAGGCTCTCCGCCGCCTCCTCGAGCGCCGGGCTCGTCTGCTGGAAGCCGGCCGCCGCCGAACGCACCACGTAGGGGAGGCGTCGGATCGAGTAGGCGACGATCAGCAGCACGGTCGGGTTGCGGACCGGGTTTATGAAGTCGAAGAAGCGCCCCTCGTGCGCCATCGCGAGGTAGCCGAACGCGAGCACGATCCCCGGCACGGCGAGCGGCAGCATCGCGAGGAAGTCGAGCGCCTGCCTGCCGGCTATCTTCGTGCGGACCACGACGTACGCGATCGCGACGCCGAGGATCACGTCGATCACGGTCGAGACGCTCGCATACTTCAGGCTGTTGGCGATCGCGGGGACCGTGAGCCCGTGGCCGAGCGCCGCCCGGTAGTTGTCGAGCGTGGCCCCCGTCGGGAGCACGGTCGCGTACCAGTCCTTCGACGACGCGATCAGCACGACCCCAATGTGCGGGAGGATCGCGACAAAGGTGACCGCGCAGAAGGCCAGCGTGCAGAGCCACGCCTGGGGCCCGGGCAGCGCGCGCGCCCCGCCGGCCGACGTCGCCTTGGCCATCATCGCGTGGCCCTGCCTCCCGAAGACGCCCTTGCCGACGCCGTAGATCAGGATCGAGCTCACGAGCATCACCGCGACCAGGGTGTAGGGGAACGGGTTTCCCCCGATGTCCTTCAGGCCGTAGAAGATCTGGACGCTCGTCACCTGCGAGTAGTCGAAGACCAGCGGGGTGCCGAGCTCCGTGAACACCCAGATGAACACGATGGTGCAGCCCGCGAACAGCCCGGGGTGGATGAGCGGCAGCGTGATCCTGCGGAACCGGCGCAGGCCCGTGCAGCCGAGGTTCTGCGCCGCCTCCTCCATGGCCGGGTCAATGTTCGCCAGCGCGGCGACGGCGTTCAGGTAGATGATCGGGTACAGGGAGAGCGCCTCCACGACCGCCACACCCCAGAACTGGTTCGCGGCGAACCAGTCGAACGTCCAGCCGCGGGGCCTCAGGCCGATGTCGATGAGCAGCGCGTTGAACGCCCCGTACTGGCCGAAGATCTGCTTGATCCCGATCGCCCCCACGAAGGGGGGCAGGATCATAGGGACCAGCACCGCTGAGTTGAGGAGGCCCTTCAGGGGAAAGAGGAACCGGTCCGAGACGAAGGCGAGCGGGAGCGCGATCAGGAGCGCCAGGGCCGTCCCGGCGCACGCGAGCAGGAAGGAGTTCAGGAGCGCGCCGAGGTAGGTCGGGTCGGTGAGGACCGCCCTCAGGAACGCGAGGGTCGGCCTCCCGTCGGCGTCCGTGAAGCCGCCCTTGAGTATCTGGAGCATGGGCCAGAGGAAGAACACCGCGAAGAACGCGGCGGTGACGAGGAACACGAGCCGGGCCGTTGTCCTGGACATGGCGGAGCGCTATCTCCTCACCGGAAGGGCCAGATCTTGAAGAACGACAGGAAGAACATGGTGGCGACGGCATAGCCTATCGGCGGGATCTCGCGCGCCTTTCCGAGCCCGATTCCAAGCAGGACGGAGCAGATGAGCCCGATCCCGATCCCCTGCGCGATGCTGAAGGTGAGGGGTATCGCGAAGATCGTGAGGATGGCCGGGGCCGCCGTCTCGAACCGGGTCATGTCGATCTCCACGACGGACTGCATCATGAAGATCCCGACGATCACCAGGGCGGGCGCGGTCGCGCACGCCGGGATGGCCAGGATGAGCGGGGTCAGGAAGAGCGCCAGCAGCATGAACAGGGCGACCCAGAGGGCCGTGAGCCCCGTCCTTCCGCCCGCCTCGACGCCCGACGCGGACTCGATGTAGCTCACGACCGTCGAGGTGCCGCAGAGGGCGGAGAGGATCGTCGCGATCGAATCGGCCAGGAGCGCCCGCCCGGCCCTCGGAAGGGTCCCCTGGGCGTCGAGGAGCCCGGCGCGCTTCGTCACCCCGATCAGGGTCCCGATGTTGTCGAACATGTCGACCAGCAGGAGCGTGAAGATGAGGGGCAGGGCGGCCTGGAACTTTGTCCAGCTTGCGAGGAAGCCGAAGGTCAGCTTCAGGAAGACCGGCGCCGCGGAATGCGGGTAGGAGAAGATCCTCGCGCCCAGGTCCGTCACTCTGCCGCCCGCCCCGTTGGACGTGAACAGGCCGGCGAGCGTGACCGCAAGGATGCTCAGGACGATCGCCCCGGGCACCCTCCGCGCGACGAGCAGGGACGTGAGCACGATGCCGCCAAGGCACAGGGCGACGGGGCCGGAGGTGAAGTCCCCGGGCCCGACATAGGTCGCCGCGTTGGACACGATGACGCCGCCCTTCTGCAGCCCGATGAAGGCGATGAACAGCCCCACGCCGCACGTCACGGCGATCTTCAGGCCGAGCGGGATCGAGGCGATGATCTTCTCGCGGATACCGGACACCGAAAGCGACAGGAATATGATCCCGTTGATGAGGACCATCCCGAGCGCCTCGCTCCACGGAACCCCCTTCGCCAGGCAGATCGTGAACGTGAAGAAGGCGTTGATCCCCATGCCGGGCGCCATGGCGATCGGGTAGTTCGTGAAGAGGGCCATCAGGGTCGTGGCGACGGCCGCGGTGATCGCGGTCACGGTGACCAGGGCCCCCTTGTCCATCCCCGTGTTCGCCAGGATGGACGGGTTCACCGCCAGGATGTAGGCCATCGCGGCGAAGGTCGTGAGCCCCGCCTGGAACTCCCGGAACGGCGTCGTCCCGCGGCTTTCGAGGTTGAAGAGGCGTTCTACCATGCGTGGTGCGTTGGCTGGGGAGTGTGTGGAGGAAGCGTCCGGTTCGTGCAACGACCGTTTTTTGCTTCGAATTCCCCGATGCGTGAGCAAGTGTCGCGCCATGACAAACCCGGAATCAAGGCTGGCCGAGCTAGGCCTGGCGCTTCCCCAGCCGCCGGCAGCGGCCGGAAGCTATGTCCCCTCCGTGCGCACGGGCAACCTGCTCTACTGCGCCGGCACGCTTCCCATGATCGACGGCAAGCTCACCCACGCGGGCCAGGTGGGGCGCGAGCAGACGGTCCAGAGCGGCGCGAAGGCGGCCGAGAACTGCGCGCTCAACACGCTCGCGAACATCAAGGCCGCCCTGGGCTCGCTCGAGCGGGTGGCGCGCATCGTCTTTGTGGGCGGGTTCGTGAACGCCGTCGACGGGTTCGCGGACAGCCCGGCCGTCATCAACGGCGCGAGCGACCTTTTTGTGAAGGTGTTCGGCGAGGCGGGCCGCCACGCGAGGGCCGCGGTCGCCGTGAACGGCCTTCCCCGGGGGGCGACCGCCGAGATCCAGGCGGTCGTTGAGGTCCGGGACTGAGGCCGGCCGCCGTGCCGGTGGCAAGGGACGCCGAGACCGGCGTCTGCCTACGCGATGGCCTTCGTCATCACCTTCGCGTTGCGCCCGTTCTCCTCGTACTGCTTGAGCCTGGCCTCGGGCAGGATCTCCTTGGAGCTTTCCGCGAACCCGCACACGTTGATGAAGAATCCGAAGCTCTGGGTCGAGAGCGCGATGACGCGCTTCGCGCCGCGCTCCTTCGCCTGGAGGCACGCGTATTCGACCATCTTCTTGCCGATCCCGCGGTTGTGGTAGAACGGCAGGACATAGAGCGACCCGATCTCCGCCGTCTCGGGCTGGTCGGGGTAGAACATGAGCGTGACGCTGGCGATCACGGCCTCGTCGACCTCGAACACGAAGAAGTGGTCGATGTTCTTCTCGATCGCCTGCTGGGTGCGGTGGATCAGTTCCTCGCGCCGGACGGCGTTCCGCGTCAGGTTGTAGAGGAGCCTTGCGTCCCGCCGGGCCGCCTGGCGGATCTGCTGGTAGTCGTTGCCGTAGACGAGCGAGCCGACCCCCTCGTTCGAGAAGATCTCGTTCAGGAGCCCGTCGAACACGCGGCCGTCGACGATGTGGACCCGGGCCGTTCCGGACTCGATCGCCCGGATCGCATGCGTGGCCTTGCTGCGGCTGGTCTCCGCGATCTGCTCGGGATGCTCGCTCAGGAGCGAGCGCAGCGCGTCGACCGAGATCTCGTGCCTCACGTGGCCCTCGATCTCGAGGCCCGGGGTCGGGGCGAGGTAGATGATCTTCGTCGCATGGAGGGCCTCCGCCGTCTCGGCGGCCAGGAGGTCGGAGTTCACGCGCAGGGACTTGCCGTCGGGCCCGAACGCGACCGGGGATAAGAGCGGCACGACCTGGCGCTCGATGAGCGCCGTCAGGAGGTCCTTGTCGATCCTGTCCACCTTGCCCGTCAGCTGCTGGTCGACGCCCTTCAGGATGCCGACCGGAACCGCGCGCACGGCGTTCGTGATCGCGGCCTTGAGCGAGCTCCCGGTCAGCCCCTCGAGCACGACATGCGACACGCGCGAGGAGGCGCGTATGGCGAGGTCGAGCGTGGCCGCGTCCGTGACGCCCGTGCCGTCGCTGTTCGATATGGGGATCCCGCGGAGGGCGGAGAGCTCCTGGAGCTGGTGGCCGATGCCGTGCACGAGCACCACCTTTATCCCGAGGCTCCTCAGGACCGCGATGTCGACCAGGAGGTTGCCGAAGTTCTCGTCCGCGACGATCGAGCCGTCGATCGCGATGACGAATATCTGGCCCTGGAACCTGGGAACGTACTGGAGGATCCCGCGGAGGTCCGTGGGCTTGATGGTCGTCGCCTGCGCGCTCGAGGGCGCGGCGGGGGATGGCTGACCGTTCTCGTTGGTCATTTGCAGGATCGGGTTCTCAGGCAAGTGACGCCATTCGTCAAGGGACCTCTCGCGCCGGGGCCGACGGCCCTCAGCGCACGCGGAGCGTCCACGACCTCGACGCGCGCTCCCCGACGAGGGTCACGCGGTAGCTTCCGGGCTTCAGCGTGCCCGGGGGAATCTCGAGGCGGGCGGTGCCGTCGCGGGTCCTCGAGAGCAGGCCCCCGGAGAGGCGCTCGAAGTCCGCGACGATGACGATATCGCCGTCGCGCTCGTAGAGGTGGGCGCCCGAGAGCTGGCGCTTGTTGTCGGGGATCGTGTACGAGAGCCCGATCGCGTAGCCGATGCCGGCGACGGCCGAGGGAGGGGCGGACACGGAGTTTATCTCAAGGGGCAGGAGGGGCGTCTCGATGAGCGTCTTGCGGAGCTCCTCGGGAAGGCCCCCCTGGGAGGGCATGCTGGCCGAGCCGGCCTCGGGCACCGGCTCCGCGGTGCGGCTGGCGTCGATCGCCACGCGGTGGTATCCCGCCTTGAGCAGCCGGACGACGTCGGCCCGGTCGCGCATGTCCTGATACGGCCTGAACGCGGGACCCTGGCGACGGAAGTGCAGTGTCAGGTAGGTGTATACGGGAATGAACAGCAGGATCGCGACGACGATCCACTTCATCGGCCACGGCTTTCGCTCCTTCGGGGCGGCGTTCATGCAAGAAGGGGAAGGCCAAGGCGGCGCCGCCCAATTGGCAACAAACGTTTTCGCGTGTTGCCATCCGAGCCGCCCCTTTCTTGGCTATTCGCCCCGCATGAAATTCTGGTCGCGCTTCTTTATCCCAACGCTGAAGGAGAGCCCGGCGGACGCCGAGATCGCCTCGCACAGGCTGCTCATCCGGGCCGGGCTGGTCCGGAAGCTTGGGGGCGGGCTCTACACGTACCTTCCCCTGGGCCTGCGCGTCATGCAGAAGCTGTCGAGGATCTGCCGCGAGGAGATGGAGCGCTCCGGAGCGATCGAGCTCTCGATGCCGCACATCCACCCGGCCGAATTCTGGGCCGAGGGGCCGCGGTGGGGCCCGGTCCGCGAGATCATGTACAGGGCGGACAGCGCCGGCGCGGACAAGCGGGGGCCGAAGGAGCCGGAGTTCGTGCTCGGCCCGACCCACGAGGAGGTCATCACGCCGCTCGTGAAGGCGGAGATCTCCAGCTACCGCGACCTGCCCAAGAGCTTCTTCCAGATCGGCACGAAGTTCCGCAACGAGATCCGCCCGCGATTCGGCCTGATGCGGGCCAGGGAGTTCGTCATGATGGACGCGTATTCGTTCGACGCGGACGACGAAGGCGCGATCCGCAGCTACCTGGCGATGAAGGCCGCCTACGAGTCGTTCTTCAGGAGGGTGGGGACCCAGGCGATCTCGGTGGAGGCCGACACAGGCGTCATGGGGGGCAGCTACTCCCACGAGTTCATGGTGCCGGCGGAGGTCGGCGACAACGACCTGTTCTACAACGAGGAAAGCGGGTATGCGGCGAACCGGGAGAAGGCGCGCAGCGCGATGGTGCCCAAGGGCTTCGCCGACGCGGCGCCCGGGGACGCGCCGCAGGAGTTCCCGACCCCTGGCGTCGTCACGATCGCGGCCCTCGAGGCGCCCCCGCACTCCGTCCCCGCCGACCGCCAGTTCAAGACGCTGATCTACATCGGCGACGGGCGGCCGTTTGCCGTCATTCTCCGGGGCTGCGACGAGCTGGAGGAGGCCAAGCTCGGGGCGCTCGGCCACACGCTCCTTCGGCCGGCCACCCCAGAGGAGATCGAGCCCGTCATGGGGGCCAGGCCCGGAAGCCTGGGCGCCGTCAGGGGAACGATCAGGAATCCCTCCGCGCTGGCCGGGATCTACGCGGACCACGCGATCCGCCTCGTGGGCAACGGCACGACGGGGGCGAACCGCGACGGCTTCCACCTGCGCAATGTCAACGTCGCCCGGGACCTCGAGATCACGAGCTTCGGGGACTTCCGTCGCGTGCAGGCCGGCGAACCCGACCCGGTCGCCGGAAGGCCGCTCAAGGTCCGCCGCGGGATAGAGGTCGGCCACATCTTCAAGCTCGGCACGAAATACTCCGAGAGGATCGACGCGGGCTACACCGACGACAAGAAGGAGAGGCACCTCTTCGTCATGGGGTGCTACGGCATCGGGATAAGCCGCACGATGCAGGCCGTCATCGAGCAGAGCCATGACAAGGACGGGATCATCTGGCCGTGGGCGATAGCGCCCTTCCAGGTCCTCGTGTGCCTGCTGGACCCCCAGGACACCGACGCGACCGTGATAGCCGGGCGGCTCGGCGCCGCCGCGGCGCGGGCGGGGGCCGACGTGCTTATCGACGACCGGGCCGAGAGGCCCGGCGTGAAGTTCAAGGACGCCGACCTCATCGGGATACCCCTGAGGATCACGGTCGGCGGGCGCGGCATAAAGGAGGGCGTCGTCGAAATGAAGTGGCGCGGCGCCCCGGAAACGCTCAAGATACCCATTGATGAATCGGAAGCCAGGGTTGAGGCGGCCGTCCGCGAAAGGGCCTGAGCAAGGGCCTGGTCATCCCATTTTCCGTGCCTGAGTCCCGCTCCCACACACGCACCGAAACCCGCGCGGCCACCGAGCTGAAGGTGGAGAACGGCTGGCGGGTCGTCGTCCTGAACGATCCCGTCAACCTGATGTCGTACGTCGTGATGGTGTTCAAGAAGGTGCTCGGATTCGACGAGGACCGGGCGCGAAAGCACATGCTCGAGGTCCACGAACAGGGGCGCTCGGTCGTCTGGACCGGCGTGCGGGAGACCGCCGAGGCCTACGTCTTCAGCCTGCAGCAGTGGCACCTGACGGCCGTGCTCGAGCCCGATGAAACGCGTTGAGGTAAAGCTCAGCCTTCCCGTGGTCGCCCCGCTCCTGGACATCATCCGGGAGCTTTCGTTTGAGCTCGAGAAGACCCTCGCCGCGCCCCAGGCGCTCCACGACCTGGACCAGGACTTCCGCGGCGCCTGGATAGGCGAGCTCCTGGAGGGCCAGAACGGCGACCTGCGGGCGCTGCTTTCCCTCTTCGACGGCGAATTCTTCACGGAGGGCGTGGTCGCCTTCGACGAGAACAACGCCGAGCCGATCGTGCGCGCCTGCACCGCCTTCCGCCTCCAGCTGAGGGAGCGGCGCCTGAAGTCGCTCGGGGACGAGGCGCTCGAGACCGGTGACATCGACATGGCCGGGCTCGACGAGCCCGTCCGGAAGGCCTTCATGTGCTACCTTTTCCTGGCCACGGTGCAGGAGCTCATCATCCAGCACCTGGATGCGAGCATCATCGGCTCCTAGGGCGCGCCCTGCGCGCCGAGGCGCTCGATGAGCGAGCACGCGCGCTCGAGGGAGGCGTCGCTGTCGATCCTCTGCGCGTACACCCGGCAGCGCCGTCGGATATCCGCCGATCCGACAAGCTCGGCGATCGCCCGGGCGGCGCGGCCTGGGCGGTACCGCCTCGGACTCAGGCAGAAACCGAGCCCCATCCGCTCGATCCTCTGCCCGTTGTCGGGCTGGTCGTGCGCATTCGGCACGATCAGGTGGGGGATCCCGGCCCTCACCGCCTGCGCCAGGGTTCCTATCCCCCCGTGGTACACGATCGCGGCGCACCGCGGGAGTATCCGGCTGAAGGGCAGGTAGGAGAAGGCCCTGATCCCGGGCGGCAGCCCGCCCGGCAGCTGCGCCGGGTGATTGGTGACGAGCATGGCCCGGATCCCCGCCGCGTGGCAGGCCTTCACCGAGCGAGCGAAGAACTCGGTGCGGTCCATCGCCGCCGAGCCGGGGGTGACGACGACCGGCGGCGCGCCCGCGCCCAGGAACTCCTCGGCCTCGACCCGCGCCTCCTCCAGGCCCCCGGCATCGTGGAGGAGGAAGCCCGTCAGGTGGGTGTTTCTCGGCCAGTCGGGCTGCGGGGCGGCGAACCAGTCCGGGAAAAGGCCGAGGACGAGCTCGGGCGAGTGGACATAGCGGCTAAAGATGCCCCGCACACGCGGCAGGCCGAGCGTGGCCCTGAACCTGTTCAGTTCCGGGCCGATCGACCGCTCAACGAAGATCGTGTCGATCAGCCAGAAGAGGGCCTTCTTGACGAGGACCGGCATCTTTGGGCCCATGTCGACATTCCCGAGCCTGCCGTTGTCGAGGTGGCTGCGGAACACGGTCGGCTGGAGGTGCAGCGTCGCCGTCGGGACCCCGAGCCTCTCCTGAGCGACCCGCGCGCCGAGGCAGAGGGTGGTCGCCGCGACGACCATGCCCTGCCCCTGACGCTCCTCTATGATGCGGTACAGGCGCCGTATGTTGGGAAGGAGCGCGTGCTCGACGATGCACCCGAAGCCCCTGTTCGGATGCCAGAGCCGCGGGTCCCGCATGATCGCGTCGGCCTCGGCCCGGGTCCCCAGCGCGACGAACTCGAGCCCGCAGGCGAGGACCTGCTCGGAGAAATACTCGTTGGTCGCCACCGCGACTGCGTGGCCCCTCGCCCTGAGCGCGCGCCCAAGCGCGATCACCGGATGGATGTCGCCGGAGCTGCCGATTGCGGGCAGTAATATGCGCAAGGGCATACTTGACGGTGGGCCGACATGTCCCAGACTCAAGAACAGACACCCTGCAGTGTTCGAGGTGCTTTCAATAACCGCTCTTTGCCTTGGAAACATTACGGGAGCCAGAACCGCCACGGGAGCTGCTAGGCCGTAAACCGGAAAGCAAACATCGTGACGGAGGCGCCCACCTTGACTTGAAAAGGTCTTGAGCCTTTGGGCATACGGCACAGGCGGGGTGTCATTTAACTTTCTATCAGGCCGAACGATGAACCTAAAGACCTACCACATCCTTCACCTGAGCTCGATCATCGTGCTGCTGGGATACACGTTCTACGCCTTCGCCGCGCCGGCGGAGACGCGCAAGCGGGTCGTGATGATAACGGGGGTGGCCGCACTCCTGGCCCTGATCACCGGGTTCGCGATGCTCGGGAAGCTTCACCTCGGTTTCCCGGGCTGGATCGTCGTCAAGCTGGTGTGCTGGCTCGGGTTGTCGGTGATGGTGAGCTTCGCCTACCGCAGGCGCGCGCAGGCCGATGCGTTCATGATCATCGCCTTTGTCCTGGCCATCACGGCCGTGACAATGGTCTTCGTGCGGCCGTTCTGACGGGACGGGGCTCCATGGACGGCGCGCTCTGTGGCGTCTGGATCGACGGGGAGGGTCGGGCGCGGGTCTCGGTCGAGACCCCCGACGGGGGCAGGAAGGAGGGGACGCTGCCGTTCGAGCCCTTCGCGTGGATCTCCTCGAATCCGTTCACCGGGCCCGTGGCCGGCGTGCAGTTCGAGAGGCTTGGCGGCGGCGCGGCGCTTGGCACGCTCGCCCGGGCCGCCTCGCTCGACGCGTTCGAAAGCTTCGTGAAGGCGGCCCGCGAGCACGTCGCCGTGGACGCCGTCCGGCCCCTCGAGAGCCAGTTTCTCCTCCAGCGCCGCGGCCGGATGTACGGGGACATGGCCTTCGCCAGGCTGCGGCGCTGCCAAGTTGACATCGAGACGGGCTCGGCCGACGGGGGCTTCAGCGACGCGGAGCGCCCGGGGGACCGCGTGCTCGCGATCGGGATCCGCTCGGGAGGCGCGAACCGCCTGCTGCTCATCGACGCGATGACGGACGACGCGGAGAAGCGGCTCCTGCTTTCCTTCAACAGGGAGCTGGCCGCCCTCGATCCCGACATCATCGAGGGGCACAACCTATTCAAGTTCGACCTGGACTACCTGAGGACGAGGTGCCGGATGCGCCGCGTCCCGTGCGCCTGGGGGCGCTTCGGCCAGAGGGCGACGTTTCGCAGCAGCCGGCTCAAGGTCGCGGAGCGCTGGATCGACTTCCCGCGCTGCGACCTGCCGGGCCGGGCCGTCGTCGACACGTACCTGCTCACGCTCCTGAACGACATCACGGCCCGCGAGCTCAATTCCTACGGGCTGAAGGAGGTCGCGATCCACTTCGGGATCACCGACGAGGAGGATTCGGACCGGACCTACATCGAGGGGAGCCGGATCGCCGAGGCGTTCGCGAGCGACCGGGCCCGGTTCTGCGCCTACCTGGAGGACGACCTGAGGGAGACCCAGGGCCTGGCGGACCTCCTGCTGCCCACCTACTTCGAGCAGGCGCGCGCGTTTCCCATTCCGCTCCAGGAGGCGACCCTGCGCGGCACGACGGTGAAGATCGACCTGCTCTTCCTCGAAGAGTACTACCACGCGAGGCAGTCCTGCCCGCAGCCGCCGGAGGTCCGCCCGTTCGACGGCGGCTACACGCGAAGCTTCAACGAGGGGGTCTTCCGCCACGTCCTGCATTTCGACGTGGCCTCGCTCTACCCGAGCCTGCTCCTCAACATCGCGCGGAACCCCTCGAACGACTCGCTCGGGGTGTTCATCCCGCTCCTGAGACGGCTGCTCGAGTACCGGCTCAGGTACAAGCAAATCGCGAGGATGTCGGCCAGCGACGAGGAGAGGGCGGAGGCCCAGGCGCGGCAGGCCGCCTACAAGATCCTGATAAACTCGTTCTACGGGTACCTCGGGTTCTCAGGCGCGAGGTTCGGCGACGGCGAGCTCGCCGCGGAGGTGACGCGGCGCGGCCGCGAGCTGCTCCAGAGGCTGATCGACGAGTTCGGCAAGCACGGGTGCCGGATGCTGGAGGCGGACACGGACGGGATCTACCTGTCGGCCGAGGAGTACTTCGACAAGCCGGAGGAGCTCCTCGCGCTCGTCGTGCCCATACTCCCGCCGGGGATCGAGCTCGAGTTCGACGGGCACTACGACGCGATGTTCTGCTACAAGGCGAAGAACTACGCCCTGCTCGAGTCGGGCAAGGTCGTCCTGCGCGGGAGCGCGCTGCGCTCGAGGGGTGTGGAGCCGTTCCTGAAGAGGCTCACCCACTCGCTGATCCATTTCCTCCTCGGCGTGGAGGGCACCTCGCCGGTGGGCCTCGTCGAGGAATACAGGAGGAAGCTCTCGGACCGATCGCTCGCCGTGGCCGAGGTCGCCAAGGGGGAGATACTGGGGATGAACCCCGAAGCGTACGAGCGCTTCATCGCCGGGGGGGGAAAGCCGAGGCGCGCCTCGGCCGAGGCCGCGCTCCAGATGTCGCCACGGCCGAGGATGGGGGAGCGGGTGACCTACTACATCACGCCGAAGCTGAAGGGCCGCACGAGCGACTGGCAGCGTGCGCGTCCCCTGGCGCTGTACGATCCGGAAGCGGCTCCCTACGATCCCGACCACTACATCGGCAAGCTCGACGACTGGCTCGAGCGGTACGGGAGGTTCATCGGCGCGAGCGCGCCGCCCAGGAGGGCCGACAGCAGGCAGGGCGAGCTGCTCTGAGGCCGACGCTATTTCGCGGCCCTGCTGCGGGCGACGACCCAGTCTATGATCGCGGCGTCGTTGTCCGCGTTCCGCCAGACGACGCCCAGGAACTCCGAGGGAAGGATGTCATGCGCCTTGAAGAACCTCCGGTCCCCGCCGCAGCAGTACATGAGGCTCGCAGGCAGCTCGCCGCGGAGCTTCGCCTTGGCCTTCGGGATTATCCTGGGCAGCCACTCGATTCCCTTCACCGAGTCCGTCTTGGCGGGCATCGTCGACTCGTCGAGCACCTTGGCCGACGCCTTGCCGTGCTGGACGTTCATGAAGTAGTTGTGGCGGGCGGACTCGATCAGGACGGCGTGCGCGAAGCCGGGCTCGCCGGCCGAGACCTCGTCCTCGGCGTAGTCGTAGACGTGCTGGGCCGTGATGCCGTTGGACGCGAGCCAGGCGGTCTGCTCCCTGTCGAAGAACGAGTCGGCGCCGCGCTGGCCCTTGGCATAGAGCGCGACGGCGCGGTCGTACAGGTCGCGGAAATGGGTTGGGAAGTCGTAGTGTTTCATGGCGGCTGCAGGCTTAGGCGGGGCGGAAATCTATGATCCGCTTAAACCGGTCCACCTTGTCCACGACGACGTCAAGCCTGCCGTTCAATTCGAAGAGGCGGTGCTTTCGCCGGCCCACGAGCGCGTTGCCCTCGGCGTTGAGCTGGTAGTAGTCGTCGCCCAGCGTGTCCGAGGAGACGAACCCGAAGGTCATGGACTCGACGAGCTCGATGAAGAAGCCGTGGCGGCGCACGTCGGTGATGACCGCCGCAAACGCCGTGCGCTTCTTCTTCGCAAGCTCCCGCTCGAAGAACTCGAGCAGCTTTATCTTGACGCTCTCGCGCTCGGCCTCGGTCGAGTTCACCTCGGTGAGGCTCAGGTGCTCGGCGAGCTGCTGGATGCCCCGGACGTCGTGCCGGACGCTCCCGCCCTCGGTCCTGCGGGTGAGGTAGGACTGGAGGACCTGGTGCACGACGAGGTCGGAGTAGCGGCGGATCGGGGACGTGAAGTGGGTGTAGTCCTTCTTGTGCAGGCCGTAGTGGCCGTCGGGGGTCGCCCGGTAACACGCCTTCTTCAGGCTGCGCAGGAACTGGGTCCGCAGGGTGTACCCCTGAGGATGGGTCTTGAGGACCTTGAGAAGCTTCACGACCTCCTCGCGGTGGGTCAGGTCGCCGACCTTGATCCCGAAGGTCGCGACGAACTGGCGGTAGTCGGCCAGCTTCTCCGCGTCCGGATTGTCATGCACGCGGTAGAGCGAAGGAAGCTTGTGCGTGCGCGTCAGGCGCGCCACGGCCTCGTTCGCAGCCAGCATGAACTCCTCGATGAGCTGGTGGCTCTCGTCCTGCTCGATGCGCTCCAGCCGGTCGGCGTAGCCCTGCGGGTCGACGAAGATTTTAGTCTCGGGCATGTCCAGGTCCAGGCTCCCGACCGCCATCCGTTCGCGTCTCAATGCGCCGGCAATGCGCCAGAGGGCCCGGATCCACGACTGCAGGTCGGTGAGCTCCCGGTCGCCGAGCTCCCGGAGCGCGCGGCCGGTGGATCCGGTCTGGTGCTTCGGGGGAACCGGCATGGAGCGGATCTTCTCCAGGCTGTTCTCAAAGAGGAGGGCGTAGGCCTGCTTGTAGGTGAGCCGCTTGCGGCTGCGGATGACCGTGTTCGCGAAGTCCGTTTCCGTGATTCGGAAATCCGCGCCAAAGGTCAGGAAGACCGCCTTGCAGAGGCGGTCCTGCGCCTCGACGAGCGAGCAGAGGCCGTTGGAGAGCTTCTCCGGCAGCATCGGGATCACCGTGCCGACCAGGTAGGTGGAGTTTCCCCGGCTGCGCGCCTCGCGGTCGATGGCGGTGCCGTGCTTCACGTAGCTCGAGACGTCGGCGATGTGGATCCCGACGCGGACATTGCCGCCCCCGAGGTCCTCGATCGAGAGGGCGTCGTCGAAGTCCTTCGCGTCGTCGGGATCGATCGTGAACACGGGGAGGCTGCGGTAGTCGAGGCGGCCCTCGATCTCCCTGGGCGCGACGTGGTCGGGGATGTGCGCCGCCTCCCGCTCGACGTCGGCCGGGAATTCCGGCTCGAGCCCGTGCTTCACGAATATTCCGAGGAGCTCCGCCCTGGGCTCGTGGGTGCGCCCGAGCCGGCCGGTGATCTCGCCGACCAGGGGCTGCTCGCGCCGCCGCCACTCGCCAAGCTTGACGATGACCTTGTCCCCGGGGTGGGGAACGGGCCGCACGTGGGACCTTGAGGGGTCGGAAACGGCGATCTCGTAGACGAAGCGGGGGTCGTCCGGGGCTACGATGAAGTTGCGGCCCTCGCGCCTCAGGTCGCCGACGATGACGGCTCGGGCGCGCTCGAGGATCTGGACCACGCGGCCCACGCGCTCCCCGGGGCGCCTGCCGGCGACCCCTCGGTAGATTCGGACCACGACGGTGTCGCCCGGAAGGGCGACGCCCGTATCGTCCGGAGAGATCTGGATTGAAGGCTCATCTCGTTTTCCATCAACGATAACGAACGCGGATCCTCCGGCTCTGAATTGAATTGCGCCTTTGACTGAGTCATCGGCCTGTGGGCCCTTGCGGCTCGGCTTGGTGTTTAACATATCTGTGCGGGACCCGCATTCGGCGAGTCAACCGCATCAAACATCCCTCAAACGGCCTGACTTGGCGAGCGCATTAAGCTGGCCGGCTCAGATAGGCAGGGAATCGGGACCCGCCCCAGGCCCGGGATCGAGGCCCAGACGAGTCCGCACCGCCATGGCCGCCCGCGGATCCCGGCTTGGGGCGCGACTGGCAAGATCCGGGCGGATTGAACGGGTCCGGCGCCGCGTATTCCTCTTCCCCGTTCTCGACAATCCGACCCGCAAGGGCCTAGATTCGCCGTCCAGTGTTCACCAAAGGACGACCAACGGGCAGCTTTTGTCCCCCAGGCCAACTCGGGTTGAATGAGAGCAAGTTACGGAAACGGCCATGAAGATCGTCCACGCTGCGAGCGAACTCTATCCGTACATGAAGACAGGAGGCCTCGCGGACGCCGTGGGGGCCCTCGTCGGGACCCTGGCGGACAGGGGGCACGAGGTATCGGCCTTCCTGCCAGGATACAGGGACGCCCTTAACCACCCGTCGGCGGCGGGAGCCGAGCGAAAGTTCCGCCTGAAGATCGAGATGGGCGACCAGTTTGTCTCCGGCGACGTGCTCGCGTTCTCGCCCCAGAAGAACCTGACCGTGTACCTGATCTGCCGCGACGAGTACTTCGACCGCGGGCGGGCCTACGGAAACGCCGAGCGCGACTACGAGGACAACGCGGACAGGTTCATCTTCTTCTGCAAGGCTGTCGTGGAGGCCATGCGGCTGGCCGACCTCGGGGCGGACATAGTCCACGGGCACGACTGGCAGGCGGCGCTGCTTCCCCTGCTGCTTCGGGAGGCGGAGCGCCGCTTCGGGGTGACGCTCGCGATGAAGACCGTCTTCACCATCCACAACATCGCCTTCCAGGGGTTGTTCTCGGCGGGCTGCTTCGCGAGGACGAACCTTCCCGACGAGCTGTTCACCATGGACGGCCTTGAATACTACGGCCAGGTGAACTTCCTGAAGGGCGGCATCCTGTTTGCGGACCGGCTGACGACGGTCAGCCCCCGCTACGCCAGGGAGATCCAGACCCCCGAGTTCGGCTGCGGCCTCGAGGGCGTCATCCAGACGCGCGTCGACGACCTCTCGGGGCTTCTCAACGGCGTGGACACGGCGGTCTGGAACCCCGCGACCGACAGCCTGATCCCCGCGAGGTACTCGGCGGCCGACCTCTCGGGAAAGCTCAAGTGCCGCACGGCGCTCCTGGAGCAGTGCGGTCTGGAGCCGACGTACGCGGGGCCCCTCTTCGGGGTGATCTGCCGCCTGACCGAGCAGAAGGGGATCGACCTGCTGCTCGCGAACTCGGACTTCTTCAAGGACCGAGACTGCCGCCTCATCGTCCTCGGCGCGGGCGACAAGCGGATGGAGCAGCAGCTGCACAAGCTGGCCGAGGACGCGCCCAGGAAGGTCTTCGTCTGCGCAAGGCTCGACGAGCCGATGAGCCATCTCATCGAGGCCGGGAGCGACTTCTTCGTTATGCCCTCACTCTTCGAGCCGTGCGGCCTGAACCAGATGTACTCGCAGGCCTACGGGACCGTGCCGATCGTGAGCCGGGTCGGCGGGCTGGTCGACACCGTCCGGGATGCCGACGAGGACCCGCAGGGCGGCACCGGGCTCATGTGCGAGCCCAATGCCGTGTCGCTTCGCGACGCGCTCGAGCGCGCCCTGGTGCTCAGGGCCGACAATCCGCGCTACGGCGCGGTGCAGCAGCGGGGCATGTCGAGGGATTTCAGCTGGAAGACCTCGGCGGCGGCCTATGAGGCTCTGTACCGGGAATCGTTGTGACCCCGGGGATCGTCTGGTTCTGGAAGACATTAGTGGGTATCGACTTGGCAAACAACACGCCCGGCCGGCAATCGAACGCGGGGTGCGGGGCTAAAGCGGCGCCCTGGTGGCGGCAGGGGTCGGCCCGGGAAATTCTGCCCGAGGCCCGCTGTCGGCCACGCGGCCGCCCGGGCCGCCGCGATCGGGGCCTTCAGGGGCGCGAGGGCGGGTCCCCATGCATGACGCTTGCGCTTTTTCGGCGCTCAATTGGGATTGGCCAATGAGGCAAAGGCGGCCCCGACCCTAATGAAAATCCTGATTTCAGGAGGTTCCGGACTGATCGGCCGCGCCGCCACGGCGGCGCTGAGGGCCGACGGGCACGAAGTCATCCGCCTGGTGCGCCGCGAGGCCGCCGCCGGCGACGAGGTAGCGTGGTACCCTGCGGCGGGCGAGCTGCCGCTCGAGACCTGCCGCACCGCGGACGCGGTCATCAACCTCTGCGGGGCCGACCTTGCCGCGAAACGCTGGACCACGAAGCGCCGCAATGAGATCCGGACGAGCCGCATCGACACGACCCAGACGCTCGCGAAGATCTTCGGCGGCTCGGACACGGGCGCGCAGCGCCGGCCCTCGGTCTTCGTGAGCGCGTCGGCGACCGGGATCTACGGCGACCGCGGGAACCTCGAGCTCAATGAAATGAGCGGCCCGGGAAACGGCTTCCTCGCGGACCTCTGCCGCGACTGGGAGGGGGCCGCGATGTCGGCGGCCGAGTCGGGCGCGCGCGTGGTCTGCCTGCGCTTCGGCGTCGTCCTGTCCCGCGAGGGCGGCGTGCTTCAACGGGTCGTCCCCTTCTACCGCGCGGGCCTCGGCTGCTCGCTCGGCACGGGCCGCCAGTGGCTCAGCTGGATCGGCCTGGACGACGCGGCCGGCGCGATCCGTTTTGCCGTGGGCCAGGCCGGGCTCTCGGGTCCCGTGAACGTGGTGTCCCCGACATCCGTGGTGAATGCGGGTTTCACGCGGGCCCTGGGGCGGATCTTCGGCCATCAGCTGCCGATGCCGGTTCCGCGGATCGCGCTCAAGATGATGTTCGGCCCCATCGCCGACGAGGTCCTTCTGGCGAGCGCGCACGTCGTGCCCTCCAAGCTCATCCGGTCGGGATACCCGTTCCGCTACCCGAACTTGGAGGATGCTCTGTATCAGGCGCTTGCCATGGAGAAGACCGAGGCCTGAGGTCCAAAAACGTGCTTTCCATCGCGGGGGCCTTCCGTATGGTCGTCCCTTCCTATGGAGAGAACCCTGATCATCTTTAAGCCGGACTGCATTGAGAAGCACCATGTCGGAAACGTGCTCGACCGCTTCGAGAAGGCGGGCTTTTCGATCGTCGGCTGCAAGATGACGAGGCTCACGCCGAAGGTGCTGCGCGAGCATTACGCCCACGTGGCCGGGCTGCCCTTCTATCCGGAGATCGAGAAGTTCATGAGCTCGGGGCCGGTCGTGGTGATGGCGCTCCAGGGAGCCTCCGTGGTCAGCAGGGTGCGCGACCTTCTTGGGCCGACGGATTCCCGAAAGGCGGCGAAGGGCACCATCCGCGGCGACTTCGGCACCGAGATGATGAGGAACGTCGTGCACGCGTCCGACAGCGTGGCGAACGCGAAGGTCGAGCTCGCCCGGTTCTTCGAGCCCGGGGAGATCTTCAGCGCCTGAAATCCAGGTGGTTGGGGCCGCTCGCAAGGGCCTCGGTCCTGCCGGCGAACCTGAATGTCCCCGTGACCCCCGGGGGCAGGCTGACCTCGAAGTCCCATCCGCCGCCCGTCTTCCTGTAGCTGGCGGCGATCTCGCCCGCAGGGTGGGGCATCCGGGCGTTCAGGCCGGCGAGGCCGGCCAGATGCGGCTCGACCAGCACCGTGCGGAATCCGGGCGACGCGGGGCGGATCCCGGCGACCAGCGTGAGCAGGTCGTAATTCGGGTGGGCGCTCCAGGCGTGGTCGTCGGAGCGGGTCGGCTCGGCGGTCTCCGCCCAGGTCGTCAGGCCGATGTCGAGCATGCTCCTCCAGGGCCCGAGCGAATCGAGGTAGAGGTCCGCGAGGCCGGCGTGGTCCATGGCCCGCGCCACGTAGAAACGGAAATAGATGCTCGCCGGCGAGAACTCGCCGGGGCCCGGCACCGGCGCGCCGGGGGGCCTGTGGGCCAGCACCGCCCTCATGACGGTGGCCTGCCGGTCCCTCGGCACGACGTCCAGCAGCACCCCGAGCGAGTTGGTCTGCTCGCTGAAATGGGTGTGCGAGGGGGTGTCCGCCAGGAGGCCGCGCGGCTCATCCCAGCAGAGCCGGTACACGGACTTCCCGATCTCCGAGGCGCGCCCCCTGTAGCCGTCCGCGATGGCCGCGTTGCCGAGGGACGCCTCGAGGTCGGCCGCGTCCCGGAGCGTCGCCGCGAAATACAAAGACAGCAGGGCCGAGCCGCCGTCGGCGTCCTGCGGGGGGACCCCGAAGTCGAAGTCCTTCGTCCAGTCGCCGTAGTTCCACCAGGGCATGATCCCGAGGAGCCCGTCGGGGCGCTGGTGGCGCGCGTACCAGTCGATGACGCTCCTGGTGTGCGGGATCCAGTCGCTCAGCTGCCCGCCGTCGGGCCGGTAGAGCCAGTAGTCGTGGACCATCCCGATCCACAGGAGGGAGAAGGTCGGGATGACCTGCTCGAGCGCGCTCGGATAGCGGCTCTGCGTGAGGCCCTCGGCGATCCTTGAGTTGTCGTAGGCGTCCAGCGCCTGGCGCGCCAGGCGGTCGTCGCCGAACTCGACATAGGAGATGAGCGCCTGGATCCGCGTGTCCCCGATGTACTGGAGCTGCTCCCAGTAGGCGCAGTCCATGTAGGTCTCGTGCGCGTTCATCCGCGCCGTCCTGGTCCCCACCTCCCAGATCCTCGCAATCGCCGGGTCCCCGACGTCGAAGCTCGCGCGCTCCCTGAAGGGATAGCCCGAGTAGCGGGCGCCCAGCGCCTCGATGTCGAGCGGCTCGTCCTCGGTCTGGACGTCCACCTGGAGGTAGCGCCATGCGCGCCACCACAGCGGCGACCAGGCGCGGTGCGCCCCGCCGTCCGAGACCAGGGTGTCCGTGAGCCCGAGGATGGTGCGGTTCGCCGTCTCGTTGCGGTTCCCCTTCTGGCCCTTCGCGTCCACGAGCGCCTCGGCGTAGGTCAGGCGCACGGCGGCGGCCTTCCCGCGCCCCATGACAAGCTCGGGATAGGCCGTCGTCATCGCGCCGCCGTCGATCAGGATGCTGGCCTTCGTGTGCGCCGGGATCGTCGCCGGCATGCGCTCCAGTCCGCCGATACCGGTGACCCGCACGATCTTCCCGATCGGGATCTCGGCGTACTCCATCTGGGGAAGGCCGTCCGAAACCAGGAGCCACCGGTTGTCCCCGGAGCCCGTGCCGACGGGGGTCGGCTTCGCGTAGTGGCCGGGCTCCCCCGTGCCCAGGGCGACCGCGGGATTCCAGGCCAGGGAGGAGGTCTGCCAGTCCCAGTCATAGAGCGCGCCGTCCAGGAACTCGCCCGGGCTGGCGGCATAGTAGTTGGGCACGTCGGCGCCATTGATCGGCCGGAAGCCCTGTCCCTTCTCCTCCTTTGCCTCCCATGACGGGTCCGTGTCCGCGGCCGACTCCGCCGCCGAGTCGCCCTGCACGAGGAAGCCCGTCTGGTCGCCCATCTGGGCGACCGGGGCCAGAGCCCCGCAGTTCCACACCGTGGCGGCCAGCACATTGTCGCCCCTGCGCAGGAGGGGCCCTATGTCGAAGGTCTCGTAGCGCCAGTGGTCGAGGTCCCCGCGGGCCGGCCCCTCGCCGACCCGGGCGGCGTTCACAAAGAGCACGAACCGGTTGTCGGCGGAGACGTGGATGATGAAGTGGGGGGGAGCCTCCCCGAGCGCGAGCCGCTTTCGGAAATGGTAGACGCCCGGGTTGCGTGCAATGGCGCCCTGGCAGGTGACCCACTTCGAGGGCCACGCGGAATGCAGGAGGTCGAGCTCCGCCTTCCCCTGCGCGCGGGCGCCCGGGGGCAGCGCGGCAAAGGCGGCCGCGGCCAGGCCCACGCAGAGCGCGGCCGGGATCCCCGCGCCGAGCTTCCGGGCCAGGCGGCTTGGCCGCGCAGCGCATGAACCGACCGATTCAATGGGGCGGGACTCATTCATCTTGGGATGGGGTTATCGGTTCCATCGTGCGCCTTGGGGATTCTGTTGCAATGGTGTGTTCTCTCGGCTGCCATACGCGTTGATTGAAGGGCGCGACCCCGGCCAGAGGGAGGCTGCGCTTCAATACAACCCCAACATGAAAATAGTGATCACGGGCGGCGCCGGGTTTCTCGGCCGCCGCCTAGCAAGGGTACTTCTCGAGGACGCCGCGGTTGAGCAGATCGTGCTCGCCGACATTTCGCCGGTGCATCCGCCGGCGCACGACGAGCGGCTCGTCCTGCGGCAGGCGAACCTCATGGAGCCTGGGGCCGCGGCCTCGCTCGCCGAAGGGGCCGACGTGATCTATCACCTGGCGGCGGTCGTGAGCGGGCAGGCCGAGGCGGACTTCGACATGGGGATGGGCGTCAACGTGGACGCGACCCGCGGCCTTCTCGAGGCGGCGCGCGCAACCGGCCACTGCCCGCGCTTCGTGTTCACCAGCTCCCTTGCCGTCTTCGGGCCGCCTCTGCCGGCCATAGTCGACGACCAGACCGCCGCGCATCCCCAGTCGTCCTACGGGGCGCAGAAGGCCATGGGCGAGCTGCTGGTGGCAGACTACACCCGCAAGGACTACGTCGACGGCCGGGTGCTTCGCCTTCCGACGGTCTGTGTGCGGCCCGGCACCCCGAACTCGGCGGCTTCGTCCTTCGTCAGCGGGATAATCCGCGAGCCCCTCCACGGGCAGAAGGCCGTGTGCCCGGTCGCCCGCGACCTGAAGCTCTGGCTCTCCTCGCCCGACGTGGTCGTCGAGAACCTGATCCACGGCGCGTGGCTGATGCCCGACGCCCTCGGGTTCGAGCGCATCATCAACCTGCCTGGCATCACGGTGACGGTGGCGGAGATGATCGCCGCGCTGGAGCGCATCGCGGGCAAGGAGGTCTCCTCACGCATCGTCTTTGCGGAGGATCCGGCCGTGCAGCGAATCGTCGGAAGCTGGCCGTCGCGCTTCGACGTCGCGAGGGCGCTCAGGCTGGGCTTCAGCCGCGACCCCGACTTCGATGACCTGGTCCTCGGGTTCCTGTCGGACGAGAAGGCCGAGAAGAGCCTCAGGCGGAACTGACCAGGTCGCGAAGGGCCTCGGGGCCGCCGACGTTCCCGGGCCAGACGACGAACCTCATGCCCGGGAAGCGCGTCTCCGGGCCCATTTCCCAGACCGGGACGCCGGGGGAAGCCTGGCCGAGGACCCTCGCCCTGCGCATGCCGAGCGCCCCTATCGCCAGGTCGCACGAGGTGATGCCGCCCTTGGCGATGAGAAAGCGCGGCCGCTCCGGAATCGCCCGCACGATCTGGACGAGCGCCTCCGAGACGATCCTGCCGGCCTTCAGGTCGCCCGCGGACCCGACCGCGCTCTCGTGCTTTCGGCTCGTGAAGAGGACCGCGTGGCGCCCGGAGCGCATCGCTCCCAGGGCCGCGGCCGCCGACCGGCGGATCTCCTCGGCGCGGGAGGCCGCGTCGACCAGCGCATCGACGGCGACCTCTATCCCGACGGCGCTGGGAAGCCCGAGCAGCGAGCCGAGCTGGAGGGTCGATCTGCCGACGTACGAGCCGACGACGACCAGCCCGCCCCCGGCGCCGGGCCCGCTGATTTCCGAGGGCGCCAGGAGCGCCTGGGGCGCGATGCCGGCCCGGACCCTCACAAAGCTGGCGGCCGTCCGTATCAGGTACCTCCTGCCCTCGGCCTCGGCGCCGAGGAGACCCTCGGTGAACACCTCCAGGTCGGGGTACGCCGCCGCATTCACGACCAGGTGCGCCCCCCTGGGCAGGCCCATCAGCCTCGTGCGGACGGCCGCCGCACCGCCGGCGCCCCGGAGCGTGGCGATGTCGATGGACGCGACGTCGCCCGCCCGCACGGCGCCGCGGGTCACCTCCTCGATCCACTGCGCAAGGTCGGAGCTGCGGTAGGCGAAGGTCCTGTCCCTCGCGAATTCGGTCTGGCCGGCCGGCACGAGCAGCTCCCCCTCGGCCACGTAGTGCACGTTGCCGATCGTAAAGCGGCCGCCCTCGAAGAATGCGGGAATGACAATCCTCGCGTCGACCGGGACCGCGAGGCCCTTCTCGATCGCGTCCAGCTCTGCTGCGAAATGCCCGCGAAGCGTGGAGTCGCTCCGGCTCAGGACCACGAAGTCCGCGCCGGCCGCCCTTGCGGCGGCCGACAGGTTCTCCGCGACCTCGCGCACACGGGCCGCCGCATCGGCCTCCGGCAGGCTGCGGGTGTTCGTCAGCACATAGAAGCAGGGCCTCGGGTCGGCCAGCGCGGCCGCGAGCGACGGCACGGACCAGTCGGCCAGGACGTCGAGCCCGTGCACGGTCTGCGTGCCGGTGGGATCGTCGTCCAGCACGACCGACTTCGTGCGGCTCGAGGCCACCAGCCGGCGCACGCGGGCGAAGGCGCCCGGCGCCGCGGGGGGCGGCAGGGACTCGAGGGCGGATCTCTGCAGTGGCGCGATGGGCGGGCGCATCGGGCGGATGGGGCCCGACAATGTGATTCAAGTGGCGCTTGCGAAGCAAGAAGCAGTTCGTCAGATGTCTTGCACCCCCATGGAGATGAACCGGCGCCAGTTTATCGCGATGTCCGGCGCGGTCGTTCAGGGCACCGTCCTGGCGAGCCTGGGCGCAAAGGCCGTGCTTGGCGCGGTCGGCGGCGGCGCCGGAGGCGCCGGGGCGCCCTGGCACCAGCGGATCCGCAGGATCGGCCAGCTCAATTTCAACGAGCGGGACCCCGTCGAGCTGGATGTGGAGGAGTGGGCCGACTACTGGGCCTCGCTGAAGGTCGACGCCGTGCTGGTGAGCGTCACGGGCATCCTCGCCTTCTACCCGACCCAGGTTCCGTTCCACCGCCGCAGCCAGTTCCTCGGCGACAAGGACCTCTTCGGCCTGTGCGTGGCGGCGGCGAAGAAGCGGGGCCTGCGGGTGATCGCCAGGACGAGCCCCGACCTGAACTGGGAGGACGCGGTCAAGGCGCACCCGGAGTGGTTCATGCGCGACCAGAGCGGGGGTTTCCTCGCGCACGGCGAGGACCCCCGGCTCTTCCAGACCTGCACCTTCTCCACGTACTTCACGGAGCACATGCCGGCGATCATGCGCGAGGTGCAGGCGAACTACGACGTGGACGGGCTCTTCACGAACGGCTGGCCCCCGTTTGGCAAGCTTCCCGTCTGCTACTGCGACGAGTGCCGCAGGCTGGCGAAGCCCGATACCCCGGAATACTGGGACCAGTTCACCGAGCGTGTCGCCGCCCTCTGGAAGCTCTACGACGGCATAGCCAAGGAGAAGAAGCCGGACAGCCTGTTCTTTGCGAACATGGGCAGCGGCATCCACGCGACCCCGAACCTGAACCGCCTTGCCAGCGTCTGCGAGTGGTACAACTGCGACAACCAGGGCCGCGGGGGGGAGGGGTCGCCGATCTGGGGCGCCTCGCAGCAGGGCCGCGTCGCGACGGCGATCATGAAGGGGCGCACGATAACCAACGTGACGGGCGCCTGGTCGACGTGCGGGGCCGTGCGCTGGAGGAACGTGGCGAAGTCGAGGCCGGAGGCCGAGATATGGATGGACCAGACGGCCGCCAGCGGCATGACGATCTGGTACCACTGGGTGGGCGGCCAGAAGGGCCTTGGCGAGGACCGCCGCTGGCAGAAGATCGGCCGGCGGTACATGGAGTGGCTGGCGCGCCACGACCTGCACTTTGAGCGCGTGCGAAGCGTGGCCAACGTCGGCGTCGTGATGGGCCAGCGCTCCCACCTGTTCTACACGCCGCCGGGGGAGGGCGGGATGGCCCAGTTCATAGACGGCCTCTACTACGCCCTGATCGAGGGCCGGTTCATGTTCGACTTCGTGCACGAGGAGGACCTCGGCCCGGGGACAATCGGCAGGTATTCCGCGCTTCTTCTTCCCAACATCGCCTGGCTCAGCGACGCGCAGTGCGCGCAGATCCGCGACTATGTCGCGGCGGGCGGCTCGCTCATGGCGTCGTTCGAGACCGCGATGTTCGACGAGAGGGGCGTCCGGCGCGCCGTCCCGGGCCTCGCCGACCTCTTCGGCATCGATTCCGCCGGCGAGGTCGCCGGGCCGAAGGGGAACGGGTTCTACGCGAGGATCGAGGGCCAGCACGAGATACTCAGGGGCTTCGAGGACACGAGCTGGATCCCCGGGGGGGCGTACCGCCTTCCGGTGAAGGCCGCGGGGCCGATGGTCCTCTCGGTGGTCCCCGCCCACACCGCGTACCCGCCCGAGCTCTCGTACGCGCCCGTCGACAGGACCGACGAGCCCGCGGTCGTGGCCCGGGACAACGGCCGCAGCCGGCTCCTCTACTTTCCGGGCGACATCGAGCGCGCGGCATGGCGCTCGGGGCACACCGACCTCTTCCGCCTCCTCCAGAATTCCGTGGCCTGGCTCACCGGCGGCAGGCAGCCCGTCACCGTGGAGGGCGAGGGCGTCGTCGAGTGCTTCGCCTGGGAGACCCCGCCCGGGTTCGCCGTCCACCTGCTCAACTACACGAACCCCAACATGCACAAGGGCTGGCTGCGGCGCCATTATCCGATAGGCGAGCAGAAGGTGCGGATGGTCCTGCCCTCGGGCCGCAGCGCCGTGCGGGTGGAGCTCCTGCGCGCCGAGCGCGCGATCCCGTTCCGCCAGGACGGGACCACGGTGGAATTCACGATCCCGGGCGTCGAGGACTACGAGGTGGCCGCGCTCTACGCGTAGGGCCGGGCGCGGCCTCAGGCGTCCCAGACGCCGGCTACCGGGGTCCCGCAGAAACGGCACCTGCCGCGGTCGAGCCGGAGGGCCGTGACGGCGTACGCGTCGCGCTCGACGACCGGGCGCCGGCAGTTAGGGCAGTACGTCGTTCCGGCGTCGGCAACCTCGCGCACGTTGCCGATGTAGACGTACCTCAGGCCGGCGGCGCGCGCGATCTCGCGCGCCCTCACCAGGACCCCGATGGGGGTGACCGGGAGGTGGTCGAGCTTGTGCTGCGGGTTGAAGCGCGAGAAGTGAAGCGGCCGGTCCGGGCCCAGGTTGGCGACCAGCCAGTCGCACATGCGGCTTATGGAGTCGAGGTCGTCCGTGTAGGTCGGAACGACGAGGTTGATGACCTCGAACCAGATCCCGAGCTCGTGGTAGGTCCTAAGCGTGTTCAGGATCGGCTGGAGCTTCCCGGAGTTGAGCCGACGGTACGTCTCGTCGTCGAACCCCTTGAGGTCGACGTGGGCCGCGTCGACGAACGGGGCGAGCTCGCGCAGCGGGCGCTCCTCGATGGAGCCGCAGCTCACGATGATGTTCCTGATCCCGCTCTCTCGGGCCAGCCTGCAGGTGTCGAAGGCGTACTCGTAGTAGGCCGTCGGCTCGGAGTACGTGTACGCGATCGACGGGCAGCCGAGCGCCCTTGACACCGCGACCACGTCCTCCGGGAAGAGGCTCGCCCGCGCGAGGTCCTCGTAGGTGAGGGAGCCCGGGAGCGGCGGGCGGAGCCTGAGCTCGGGGCCCGTGGGATCCTTGGTCTCCTCGGGCTTCTTCTGGGAGATCTCCCAGTTCTGGCAGTTGAGGCAGCGGAAGACGCAGCCCGAGGTCGCCAGCGAGAACGCCGTGGTGCCGGGGTGGAAGTGGTACAGGGGCTTCTTCTCGACCGGGTCCACGTGGAACGTGCAGGGGTTCCCGTAGGCCATCGTGTAGAGCGTTCCGTCGCGGTTCACCTTGTTGCGGCAGTGGCTGCGGTCGCCCGGCTCAAGGATGCAGTTGTTGGGGCAGGTCTTGCACTGGACGTTCGCCCCGAGCTTCAGGTAGTGCGACGCCTCCCGCACCCAGCCCCTGCCGCGCCACAGCGCCCAGAGCCTGTCGTCGGGCGCATCGCCCTTGAACACCTCCGCGGGCGCCTCGGAGTCGCCGAAGTGAAGGAGGCCGTCAATCCACGAGCCCCGGCAGCGCAGGCCCGCGCATGCGAATGCCGCCGCGCCCGCCGCCAGCGCGCGCCGCCTGGTGATCAGGCTTCCGACCGCTATTTGATCCATCCCCATCGGAGCATCGCAAGGTACGCCGACGGCACCACGTGCGCAACCACGAGGATGCCGAGGGGCACGTGCATCAGCTTGTGCAGGGTGAGCGCCGTCCTCTCGTCGGTGAGGGCCCCGAAGCCGTAGCGCCCGCTCACGGCGTATCCGGTCGCGAAGAAGGCGAGGATGACCGGCAGGAGGATCCATCCGGTCCATCGCACGAGCTTTAGGCAGAAGTGCTTCATGGCGCGCAGGGCCTGTCGCCCCATGCTAGCCCCGCGCAGGCCGCATTCAACACCGCAGTGAGCAGGCAGACCGCGGGAACGCCGACCAGGGGAACCAGGAGCGAGGCGACGAGGAGCGCCCCCACGGCCGCGCCGGCGAGATCCGCGCTGAAGAGGCGCGCGGGCGCCGCCAAGGCCCCGGGCCTCCCGGCGGCCCCGGCCAGCGGAAACTGCGCCCCGACAAGCGCCGCCAGGACGAGGGTGGCGAGCAGGATCAGGCCCTGGCCCATCACCGGGCCGGGTGCCGACGCGTCGAGGGCCTGGCTCGCCCGCAGCACGAGGGGAACGGACGCCGCGACGGCCGCGATGGCGAAGCCGAGGAGGGCCAGCGCCCGCGCGGCGCGGACCCGGGGCGCCGCGCGCCCCGCGAACCATGCGCCCGACGCGAGGCCGGCCATGAAGACCGTCACCACGAGCCCGACCTGCCGGTAGACCGACCCGTAGAGCATCTGGAAGCCGAGGAGGAGGACGACCTCGATGCCCGAGGCCGCGAAGCCCGCGGCGAATAGGACCCGCGGCACGGGCCCGAGGACGGCGAGGTAGGCGGCCAATGCGAGCGCCAGCACGGGTCCCAGGACCGCGCCGCCGCCCCCGAACTGGCTCAGCCACCGGCGCATCTCGTAGTAGTACAGGACGGGGTTCCGGTCGGTGTTGATCCCGGCTGGGCGGGCCGCGGCCCGTCGGATGTCGGCCATCCGGTCCGCCGAGAGGGTCGCCTCGAGGTAGTGGCGGTTGACCAGGCGCGGATGAACGCCGCTCGAGTCCAGGCGGCCGGCGATGTCCGGCTCCAGGGGCCCGTCCGACGCGAGGAAGAACACCCGGCCCCCGGGGATCATGACCACGTTGCCAAAGGCGCCCTCCAGGGTCCGCCGGGCGGAGGCCAGGAGGCGCGCGAGCTCCGGGCCCACGAAGTTCTCGTAGTGGCCGAGGCCGAAGGCGAGGACGCCGCCCGGCCTCATCGCCCGGCGCACCTCGGCGAAGAATCCCGCCGTGTAGTACCGGTTGAGCTGCGAGGTCGAGGGATCGGGCAGGTCCACGATGACGACGTCGAAGAGCCCGGCGCTCCCGCGGACGAAGCGCCTCCCGTCGGCGGACGCAAGAGTGATCCGGGGGTCGTCGAGGTTGGCCGCCACAAGGCGGCGCCCGGCGGCGATGATGGCCGGATCCAGCTCCACGTACGTCACCCCGGCGATCGCGGGATACCGGAGGATCTCGCGGGCGTCGCCGGCCACGCCGCCGCCGATCAGGAGGACCCGCCGCGCCTGCGGGCGCTGGCACATGGCGTAGTGGACCGCCTCCTCGACCTGGGCGGTGTTCTCGGTCGCCGCGACGGGGACCCCGTTCTCGTAGAAGGTGAGGAGCCCCGAGCTGTCGCAGACGATCAGCCTGCCGTAGGGCGAATTCTCACGGAAGACGACCCTCTCGCCGCGGTGCTGGAGCGCTGTCGTCGCCCGGTCGGCGTCGACGAGGGAGACCCCGAGCGTCAGGACGCCCGCCAGAATCCCCGCCGCCGCCAGGAGCGCCCACGACCGGGCCCGCCCTGCAAGAAGCCCGCCCATCGCGAGGTTCAGGAATGCGGGGGCGCAAAGGAGCGCGAAATGGTCGAAATGGGGGACGAGGACGAAGACAAAGAGCGCGCCGCCGGCGACCGATCCGGCGGCATCGGCGAAGTAGACGGGCCCGATGCCGCCCGGCCCGCCGTCCGGGGCGACGATCCGGCATCCGAGGGTGAGGAGCGCCCCGGCCACCAGGCAGTACGGGGCGAGCAGCACGAGGCTGCCAAGCCAGGTTCCCGTCAGGCCGACCGCCTCGCCCCGCAGGAAGACGATGTCGCGCAGGCCGCGCACGGCGACCACCTGCGCCAGCGGAATCAGGGCGGAGGCAAGCTGGCCGGCGGCAAAGAGGGGGACCGGCCTTCGCAGGCGCCCGGCGGCCTCGCCGAGCCACGCCCCCGCCGCCGTCAGCACGAACCAGTTCCCTAGGCAGATGCCGAGGATGAGCTCGTTTCCCGAGAAGGCGCCCAGGAGCTCCCGCAGGAGGCAGAGCTGCGTGGCGATCGACGACAGGCCCAGCGCGCCGACCGAGGCCAGCACGGCGGCGCGCAACCCGTCGAGCCGTGGCGCCGGCGATTCGCTCATGGCGCCTAGCGCTCCGGCTCCTTGAACGACTCGACCTCGTAGAGGAAGACGGTTGTCCCGGGCAGGCGCCAGTCGGACGGATTGCAGCCCGCCTTCTCCGCGAGACTGTTGAGGAAGCTCTCCTTGTCCGGGATCTGCTCCCAGACCTGGGGAAGGTACGTCGCGCCGCGGTCGCCGATCCGCAAGATGACCCCGTCGACGCCCGGCTTCAGCTTCCTGAGGAGGTCGTCCGCCGAGGAGAACCAAAGCTGCTTGGGCTCGGACAGGACGCTGATCTCTATCTTCAGCCCGTCCACCTCGCGCTCCGAGACCGGCGAAAAGCGGGGGTCGCTGAGCGCCGCGCTGCGGGCATCCTCGGCGACGGCCTGGTACAGCGGGCCGTTGGCCGTGAGGTTGCCGATGCACCCCCGCAGCCGGCCGCGCTCGGTGAGCGTGACAAAGCAGCCCCTCGGCTCCGAGAGCCCTGCGACGGACCGGGGCGCCTCGGGCAGGCGGCCCGTGGCCGTGGCCTCGCGCAGGGTCCTGCGGGCGATCCCGAGGAGCGAACGGCGCTCATCCGGTCCCAGGTGCCCCCCATACGGCTCGTAGAACGCGATCGCCGCGTAGCCGACGACGCGCGACTTGTCGCCGCCCGTGTCGCCGCTGTTGCGCATGTCGAGGAGCCGCGCCGTCCAGCCGCGCTCCTTCGCAAGGTGCATGAGGATCAGGATAGGGATGCGTCCGCACGCCTGCTCGCCCTCCATCGCATCGGTGTCGAGGCGGCAGATGGCGTCGACGCAGCTGCGGTCGAGCTTCTGGGCCTCCTCGTACGAGTAGTAGTGGCTCAGGTCCGAGCTGGCGACGACGAGCGTCCCATCGTCGACAACGGTGGCCAGCGCCCTTGCCGCCAGCGCGGTGTCGACCTCGCCGCAGACCACGGGGACGATCTCGAAGCGCCCAAGCGCCCTCTGCAGGAAGGGGACCTCAACCTCCACCGAGTGCTCCCATGTGTCGGCCGTGTCGCGCACCGGCGGCCGGCGCGACGATTCAATCCACCACTCGGGGCGCTGCACGCGGCATGGCGGCTCGAGGGCAAACGGGCGCTGTGCGGCGAGGAGCCTGGCCTTAGCCGAGACCGGGACGTCGCCGAGCGGCGTCCGGTACAGCGTGGCGTCCGTCACCGATCCGCCGCGGACGTCCGAATAGTGGCTGGGCCCCATCACCACGACCGTGTCGTAGCGCCGGCCCGCGAGGAGCCTGTAGGCGTACGCGGCGACCGGGCCCGAATAGGGGTAGCCCGCGTGGGGGCACACGAGCGCCTTGAGCTCCCCGACCGGCTGGGCCTTCGCCGCCGCC
>Ga0265320_10000252_pt1 | contig 44010 bp, 31 predicted proteins | sample 4827metaG_FD_202087 | JGI IMG/M metagenome (GOLD analysis project Ga0265320, IMG submission 202087) | Rhizosphere microbial communities from Carex aquatilis grown in University of Washington, Seatle, WA, United States - 4-8-27 metaG | ecosystem: Host-associated > Plants > Roots > Rhizosphere >... | reverse complement strand
GGCGCCGGGGCCGTCATGGTGTCGCCGATGCTGGTCGGGCTGCCCCTGCTCAACCAGCTGGCCGGCGAGATCGGGATGCCGGTGATCGCCCACCCCGCATTCGGCGGATCCCCGCGGATCTCGCCCGTGGCCCTGTTGGGAAGGCTGTTCCCGCTCTTCGGGGCTGACGCCGTCATCTATCCCAACTTCGGCGGCCGGTTCAGCTACAGCCGCGGGTCCTGCGCGGAAATCGCCGGGGCCCTTCGCTCGCCCGGTGCCGGAATCGCCCCCGCCTTCCCCGTGCCCGCGGGCGGCATGACGATCGAGGGCATGCCCGCGGTCCTTGACTTCTACGGCCCCGACGTGGTGCTCCTCATCGGGGGCAGCCTGCTTGACTCCCCCGACGAGGCCGCACTCCTCTCGAGGAGCAGCCAGTTTGTCGCGGCGGTGCACTCCCACCGCTTCACCCGATGAGCAGCAAGAACCACACACCCCAGGCCGCACCCTTCCGGTGGGAGGGCGTCCCCGTGCTGGCCTACAAGGAGGAGGGCGGCACGCATTTCAAGAATGTCACCCGCCAGGTGCTCTTCGACGACGGCGGGCGCGACGGAACGCAGCTGCGCTACTTCGAGATCGCGCCGGGGGGCCACTCGACCCTGGAGAGGCACCACCACGCGCATTCCGTGATGGTCCTGCGAGGCCGGGGGCACGCCCTCGTGGGCCGTGAGATCCACACGCTGGACACCAACGACCTGCTGCGGGTCCCCCCCATGACGTGGCACCAGTTTCGGGCGACCGACAGCGTGCCCCTCGGATTCCTATGCCTCGTGCGCCGGGAGCGCGACAAGCCGCAGAGGCCCACGGCCGGAGAGCTTTCCGCCCTCCGGGAGGACCCCGCGGTCGGGGAGTTCGTGCGGCACTGATTCGTCGCCCCCTAGTTCGAGGCGCTCCCATTTCCTCCGGTTGCCTTTCGCCGGGCCCCTGCTTTCGTTGGGGAACCGTGAGCCTGCCCGACTCAATCCGCCCAGCAACCGCCGCCGCGCAGGCGCTCGGGTTCACCGACCCCTCGACGGCCGCCATCGTGCCGCCGATCCATCCGGCGACGACCTATGAGAGGGGGGCGGACAACAAGCTCCTCTCCGGCCGCCTCTACTCCCGCGCGGACAATCCGAACTACGAGCAGCCCGAGGCGCTCCTGACGCACCTTGAGGCCGGCGCCGCGACGGCGGTCTTCAGCTCGGGCATGAGCGCCGCGACGGCGGTCTTCCTGGCGCTCAGGCCGGGCGACCACGTGCTCGTCCCGCAGGTGATCTACTGGGCCTTCCGGTCCTGGCTGGTGGGCTGGGCGACCGAATGGGGCCTGCGCGTGGAGGCGGTCGACATGACCGACCCCGCCCGGGTCGAGGCCTCGGTCCGCAGGGGCGAGACGAGGCTCATCTGGCTAGAGACCCCGGCCAACCCGACGCTGGTGGTGAGCGACATCGAGGCGATGGCCCAGATCGCTCACCGGGCGGGCGCCCTCCTGGCGGTCGACTCGACGTTTGCGACCCCCGTGCACACCCAGCCGATCCTGCTCGGCGCGGACCTGGTGATGCACTCCGCGACAAAGTACCTCAACGGGCACTCCGACGTGATCGCGGGCTCGGTCACAACGCGCGAGGAGGACGACTTCTGGGGCCGGATCAGGACCGTGCGCTCCCAGGCGGGGACGGTGCTCGGTCCCTTCGAGGCCTGGCTCCTGCTGCGCGGCATGCGGACGCTTTTCGTCAGGGTGGCGGCGCAGAGCCGGGCGGCGATGCGGATCGCGGAGCATTTCGAGAGGCATTCCAAGGTCGAGGCCGTCCTCTATCCCGGCCTGCCGTCGTTCCCCGGCCACAGGGTCGCGGCCAGGCAGATGCACGGCGGCTTCGGGGGAATGCTCTCCATCCGGGTCGCGGGAGGGGCTCCCGGCGCGCTTTCCGCGATCGGGAAGCTTCGCGTGTGGAAGCGGGCCACCTCGCTCGGGGGCGTCGAGAGTCTGGTCGAGCACAGGGCGAGCGTCGAGGGGCCGCAGAGCCCCACCCCGCCCGACCTTGTCCGCCTGTCCGTGGGGCTGGAGGACGTGGACGACCTGGTGCGCGACCTGGAGCAGGCAATCGCCTGAGTGCTAGCCGGCGGGCGCCTTGAAGTCAAAGGGCACCCTTACAAGGACGTCCACGGCCTGGCCTTTGCGAAGAGGTGGATTGAATACCCATTGCGATACCGCCGTGGCCGCTGCCCAACCAAACTCCTCCCTGGTCGCGGAGATGATGCGTGGCAGCCGAGCCCGGCCGTCCCGATCAATGACGAATTCTATCATCGCGCTTCCCGCGGGCCGGCCTCTCCCCTTCAGGATCCCCGGATACTCCGGGGCCACCCGGTACACCGGTGTGAGCTTTCCGTCGATTCCAAGGGCGCCTCCGATCTCGCCGGACCTAAGCGCCGCCAGGAGACGAATGTCGGGATCCGAGTCGTCATTCGCGCCCACCGGAACCGCCTTGAACTCCGCCCGCTGCATCAGCGGCACCGCAACCGCGTGCCCGGCGTAGATGGCCCTCTGGAACACGCATCCCTCGACCGCCGCCGCCAGCGCGGCGCCGAATTGCGGTTTTGTGGCAGACAGCACTCGAACATCGCGCGGATGACCCTCGTCGTCGACCGTGTAGGCAACGGCGGCGGACCCTCCCTCGCCGCCCTTCAGCAGATCATATGGCCAGACCGGATCTGCAACCACCCGGAGCAGGGGTTGCGCCGCCGGGGGGTTGCCGTCCGGTCCGGTCATTAAGTTGGCCGCCAGCACCTCCGCAGGGCTGCTCGCCGTCGCTTCGAACGTGATCTCGCCCTCAACCTCGGATCTCACGGGCAAGTCTCCCTGTGTGCCCGGCGTGAATGCCCAACGATCGAGCGACCGGAGCGCCGGCAGCACGAAATCCGCATGGGTGGAGTACACGATGCGCACCTCGGACGCGCGCCCCTCCGCCGTGACGGAGCAGACAAACCGAACCGAGCCCGACAGCCTCCGTTCCAGGAGCGAGTCGGGGTAGTCGGCCGAATAGGTCTCGCTGGGCTTTGCCGGAGACGACGGCGAAGGCTGGGGCGTTTGGTCGCTGGGCGGCACAAACCCGGGCTTCCTTTTCCTGGCGACCTCCGCCGGCGAGAATTCGACCGGAGCATCCATAGAGCAGACAACGGGACGCCCGCCTTCGAGCGCGGGCGTAAAGACCCACTTCTTTGCCGCGGCGAGGGCGGCGGCGCCCAGACGCGGATCGGAGGCGTCGAGGATGCGCGCCGACGAAACGTTTCCCTTCTCGTCGACGACCAGGCGGACGACCGCCAGGCCGCCGACATTCTCCTTCAGGGCATCCGGCGGGTACTCCGCGGGCGCCCACGTCCGCAGCAGGGCTGCGCCCTCTACCTGCGAATCCGGGGAGGCCCCTCCCGGACCGGCGCCAAGAGCCGCCGGCAGGGCGAACGCGAGCTGCAGGGCCCCGACGGTCCACCGCATGCCGCTCAAGGCGCTGTCCCTCCAGATGGCGCGGGAGAGGCCCGGTCGAACGTGAACGGCTCCCGCACGCGGACCACAACGGGATCTCCCTTGATTCTCGGGGGTGGAAACCGCCAGAGGGCGATCGCCTGCACCGCAGAATACCCGAAGGCCGGGTCGCTCGCTGACACGATGCGCGGCAGGCGCGGGCGCCCGTCCTCGTCGACGAGGAACTCCACCACGGTATCGCCGCGGGTCACCTGGGCAGGGAGCGACCGCGGGAATATCGGCGACCGGGTTATCTCGGCCTTCAACGGCGTATCGAGCGCGCCCGCGTTGCCGATTTTCTCGGGGTGCTTCCGCTCAAGCCGCAGGAGCCTCTCATCGGCGATGGTGACAAGGTCCGTGTTGGAGGTGTCGAATTCCTGTTCAAACCCCATGATCGCGTCGTTCGGTCGCCCGCCTTTCAGCCCGGGCTCATATTCGAATCGGTCAACCGCCGCTTGCAGCGCCAGCCCGAACTCCGGCTTGTCCGCCTTCCGCACGTGCGACAGGGTTACGCGGCCCTGTTGGTCGACGACATAGCTCACCTGCGCCAGTCCGTCGACGTAGTCGCGCAGCAGTTCGTAGGGATAAACGGGGTAAACGATGCCGATCATCTTCGGCGCCACATCGACCCGCACCGCTTCAGGCATCTTTGACTGGGCTCCTTTCTTGCGGACCTCGAGTCCGTCGCCGCCGCCACCCGGAGTGTCGTACAATGTGAAGATGATCGGCACCTTCATGTGTGTGTAGACTGGGATTCCGTTCACGGTTCCCGGTTCAAACACCCACCTGCTCACCGAATCGATGGCGGGCTCGTCGAAAGCGGGATTCAGGGACCGGATCACGTGCGGTCTTATCACGCGCCCCTCGATGTTGACGATGAAATCGACCAGCACTTCGCCGCGCATCCCGCTCCGGCGCATTGATACCGGATAAACCGGGCGGTACTGCTTGATGACGTGGGGGAAGGTCTGGTCCTTCTTGATCGAGTTGCCGGGCGCCACGACGATAAAGGGAACCCGCACATCCTGCTCAACCGGTTGGCCCGCATGGCGGGCCGGGGCAAAACGCCAATCCTTGACGCTCCCCTCCAGCAGCCGTGCCGTCGCGTCCGGAACGCCCCTCACCCCCTCGGGCTGCCCGTTCTCGCCGATGGACACCGTCGCCCAGACGACAAGATCCTCCGGGTTGGACTGCCCGTCGTCCTTGGTCGCACGCTCCGGATCCACAACTGTCTTGGCATCCAGCAGCCTCGGTGTCGCGTCAGGCCCGGAGGAACCCGCCGAATGCGGGTTGAATATGATGCAGAAGTGGATCAGCGAGTTGACAGGCTTCCCGGCGCGTCTGGCCGGTGTGAAATCCCAGTTGCCCTTCTCGTCTCCGTTTGCCTCCATGCGGCTGAGGTCGTGCAGGTAGGAGGCAATCGTGCTGTGATGACTTACGGACAGTACCCTGCCGCGGTCATCCACAAATATCTGCTCCGTGGCATAGCCCAGGTCCTGGCTCTTTCTCAGTTCGTCGGGATATTCCGGATGCAGCGCGCGCTTTGACACAGGCAGCTGGTCAGGCTGATCGTCCGCGTACACCGATATTGACGGGGACACGGTGACGTCCTGGGCCCCCAGGCGGGCCGCAATGGCCAGCGCCGGAAGGAGGATGCGAAGCATCGCGGACGCCCGGGTTGTGTTCATGTCAGGAGAGAATGTTTCAATGCGGCGTGCCGGCGCCCCGCCGTGTCGTTGGGCTGCGCAGTCCCTGCCCCTCCCGGCGATACCTCCAGTCCCGTATGGAAGTCCCGGGAGGTCACCAGCCGGTCACCTCGCGGATCGGGCCCAGGATATCGAGCGCGACCTGCTCCTGCTGAAAGGCGACCAGGTGCCCGTTTGTCGGGGTGCCCGGGAAGAAGCCCGTATGGACCACGCGAACGCGGACGTCCCCGGCCTCATGGCGCCTCCTGGTCACCTCCTCGATCGCCTGCAGCAGCTGGTCGCGCGGCGTCCGAGGCCGCCCGTCCGAGCCGTCGGACTGGAATCCGCTCTCGGTCAGGAGGATGTAGGCGCCGGGATAGGACGAGCGCACCTGCGCCACAAACGCGGCATAGGCGTCGGTGAATCTCGCGAGGTCCAGCGGTCCCGCGTCGAAGTCCGTGCCGTCGTTGATCACGACGACATCCGGCTGGTAGCGGGAATGGTCCCAGACCGAGCCCGGCTTGTCCGGGAGGGCGCGCGGAAAGAAGACGGGCACGATGTTGACATCGGTCTTCCCGGACCACTCCCGCGTGATCCCGCGGCCGCCATAGGCGACGAGGTGCACCTGGGCCCCGAGCCACTTCGCCAGGAGCATGCCGTAGGAGCGCGCCGCGTTGGTCGAGCGCGCGGTCGAGTCGTTCTCCGGGGGGAACCTCTCGTCGTATTCGCCGCAGGTGAGCGAGTCGCCGATGAACATCAGCTTTCGCGCCGGCATGGGCGGCGCCGGCAGGATCCCGCAGCCCTTCGGGGCCACGATGCCGTCGAACGACGCGGTGCCCATCCAGGATTCCGTGCGCCTCACCAGCTCGACGAGCCACCCCGACCGGGGCGCGGCCCCCGTCGGCAGGTCGATGACGTTTTCCCCCTGCTTCAGGTGGATCAGGACCGGCTCCCAGCCGTTGCACGACAGGTTGAAGTAGCAGTCGGGCGAGCCGCCGGTCAGCCTGATCTGCGGGGCGGGCCCGCTGTACGCGAAGCGCACCGTGACGCCCGGGTACCCCATCCGGGCGCCCTTCTCCGTCATCTCGACGCGCCCCATGTACGTGATCCGCGCGTCGCTTGCCGCGACCGCGGCCTGGGGCGTCCCCTGGGCCCCTGCCGGGCCGATGGCTGCGGCTGCAAGGGGCAGAAGGCACAGAAGTCGGTTCAAGCGTTTGTGGTCTCCGGCGGGGGCAATTCAGCCCATCGGCTTGCGCAGGGCATCAAGCTCGCGCCTGAGATCGGCGACCTCGGCGCGCAAGGCTGCAGCCTCCCCCTCCAGCTTGGCCAGCCTCTCCTCGCCGGCGCCGGCCGCGGACGCGGCGGGCTCGGCCTGGGGCAGGGACCCGGGCGTCGCGGCGCCCGCCTCTCCCGACAGGAGGTGGGCGTAGCGCAGCTCCTTCATGCCGGGCTGGCGGGGAAGCTTGGCCGCGAGGGCCTCGGGGCTCCTGGAAATGAGCTCGCTCAGGGCTCCCTCGACCTCGGCGAGGCTGGCGAATTCGTGCATGCGGGCGGTGCGCCCGCGGAGCTCGCCAAGTGTCTGGGGCCCGCGCAGCAGGAGGACGCAGAGGACGGCCGTCTCCGGCCGCGGGAGCTCAAACGACTCCGCGATCCGGTGGCCGAACTTCGGGACCCTGCTGTCGGCCCCCTGGAACATGAACGCCAGCTTCTTCTCGCGCAGGGAATCAAGCCCGCGCACCACGTCGTGCTCGGTGAGCGCGAGCACGGGGTCGCGGTTCAAGCTCTGGTTGCACGCGTTCGTCAGCGCGTTGAGCGTCAGCGGATAGTAATCCGGGGTCGTGATGTCCTTCTCGATGAGCGAGCCGAGGACCCGGGCCTCCACGGGACTTAGGGGATCCATCTTGGCTCGGGTCTAAAGAGGCTCGCCGCCCCGGTCACGGCACCGAGGGGCGCGCATCTGCCTCCTGCGACTTGAGGGAGAAGCCGGCCGGCTGAAGCCCCTCCGCGCGAGCCGTGAGTGCGATCGTGCCGGCCTCCCTTGAGGTCTTCACGATCACCTCGGCAAGGCCGTTGAAGACGCTGCGCCCCCATTGCGGGGGCGGCGCGATCTCCTGCAGGCGAAGCGTCACCCCCTTGCTGAGGCCCGATCCCTCCGGCCCGTAGTTCGCCGTGGGAACGGCGATCACGTTCTCGCCCGAGTGAAGGAGCTCCTTCACGTTGTACACCATTGCGGAGCGGTCGTCGATCGACCCTCCGATCTTGTGGCCGTTGATGTAGACCGAGATTCCGCCGGCGATCTTCCCGAATACGAGCTCCACCGCGGGCGCCATGAGGTCGGCCGCCGACACGTCAAAGTGGGCGCGGAAGATGGCCCTCTCGCGCAGGCCGAGGGGGCCGGTGTCCGCGCGCACGTCGATCTTGTCCCAATGGGAATCGTCGAAGGCGACAGCCTCCTCCGCCATGTTCTCCGGGTACGGGTCGGCCACCTTCTTCCAGCGCCAGCCGTCGACCGGCAGGCTCCGGGTCGGGGCCTCCGCAACCAGGGTGTCGGGCTCGTGGCAGCTCGGATCCCCGTTCCCGACCCCGATGATCTGGCCCGGGCCGTCGAGCGTGAACGAGATTTTGTTCGCCGCGGTCGGCACGACGCGACCATGGGCGTCGACGACCGAGACCGTGAACACCGCCACGTCCTCGCCGTCGGCGTCAATCTCGGTGCGGTTGGGGCTCAGCTTCACAGCTGCCGCCGCGTCTGCGGTCTCGACCTCGGTCTCGGCGGCGACCTTTCCGTCCTTGTAGTCGCGGGCCGAGAGCGTTCCCGGGGCGTACGGCACCTTCCACTTGTTCTCGGAGTACTTCTTCGTCGGCTGGCGTCCCAGGCTCCGGCCGTTCAGGAGCAGCTCGACCTCGTCGCCGTTGCTATAGGTCCGGACGTCGATCTCCTTGCCCTCGCGGCCCGCCCAGTTCCAGTGCGGCAGGATGTGGACCATCGGGCGGTCGCTCCACACGGACTGGTAGTAGTAGAAGTTGTCCTTGGGGAAGCCGCACGTGTCCATGATGCCGAAGTGGGAGCTGATGCAGGGCCAGCCGTAGGGGGTCGGCTCGCCCCGGTAGTCGAACCCGGTCCAGACGAATCCCCCGGAGAGCCATGGGCGCGGGCCGAAATAGCTCACCCATGTCTCCGCGGTCTGCGCCCACTCGGGCGCGTTGTCGTCGTAGGCGCTCACGTAGCCCCGCACCGGGTCGTTCGCGTAGATCCCGCGGGTCGAGACCGTGCTGCCCTGCTCGCTGCCCACGTTGGGCTGAAGGGGGTGCGCCTTGTGGTAGTCGTCCATGGCCTGCCCGACGTGGTAGCTCCACCCGCGGACCTCGATGGTCTCGTTGATTCCGGGGTACTCATTGCCCACCGCGGCATTGCAGGTGACAGGCCGCGTCGGGTCGAGACGCTTCACCAGCTCCTGCATCGCGGTGGCGACCCGCTTGCCGGCCGGCGTTCCCTGCACATCGAACTCCTCGTTCCCGAGGGACCAGATCCCCACGCATGGGTGGTTGCGGTCGCGGCGGACCAGCTCCTCGAGCAGCTCAAAGTGGTGCTTGTCGCTGCCAAGCTGCCTGTTCTCGTCCATGACCAGCATCCCGAGGCGGTCGCACGCCTCGAGCAGCTCGGCCGTCGGGGGGTTGTGCGCGGTGCGGTACGCGTTGCATCCCATCTCCTTCAGCCGCGAGATCCGGAAGTACTGCAGGCCGTCCGGAAGAGCGGAGCCCACCCCGGCATGGTCCTGGTGGTTGGACGTGCCCTTGAGCGCGTAGGGAGCCCCGTTCAGCATGAACCCCTTCTCCGCGTCGAACCCGACCGTGCGTATCCCGAAGTCGGTCTCGACGCGGTCGGTGACCTTGCCGCCCACCGTCACCGAGGTGACAAGCGTGTAGAGGTTGGGCGATTCCGGCGCCCAGAGCATCGGCGACTTGATCACCGCCTGCTGCTCGACGTCGAGCGTCCCCATGGCCCCGAGGCGCGCGGGCTGGGTCACCGTCGTGACCAACCCTCCGTCCGGCCCGTTGATGGTCCAGATGACCGTCGCATCGGCCGGCGCGTTCTGCGCGTTCACGACCCGGGCCTGCACGAGGACGTCGTCCGATCCCCTTGGCACGTTGTCCTTGAAGCGGCTGATGACGAAGATCCCGCCCGGCGCCAGGGAGAGCGGCGCGGTCTTGACCAGCCACACGTGGCGGTAGATGCCTGCTCCCTCGTAGAACCAGCCCTCCGAATGGGTGGCGTCAACCCTGACCGACACGACGTTCCTGCCGCCGCAGTTGGCGACGTCCGTGATGTCGTACCGGAATCCGCTGTAGCCGCTCTCATGGTGGCCGACAAACCACCCGTTGACGATCACGGTGCAGTCCCGGTAGACGCCGTCGAACTCGAGCCAGAGCCTCCTGCCGGCGTCCGACGCCGGGAGGTCGAAGGCGCGCCGGTACCAGCCCGTGCTGTTCTGCGGGAATCCCTCGCCCACGGGCTTGAATCCGTGCGAGCCGTCCGCCGTCTGGTCGAAGGGAAGCTCGATCGCCCAGTCATGCGGCAGGTCCACCTTGCGCCAGCTGGCGTCGCTGTAGGACGGGCTTCCTGGGCCGTACGCCGTTCCCGCCTTTGCCAGGGCGTAGCCGGAGCCCCAGTCGTTGCCGAGATGGAACCTCCACCCGGAATCAAGGAGCAGCCTCTCCCTCGGGCTTGAATCGGCTGCGAATGCCTGGTGACCAGCGAGGATGGCGGCTGACGCCACGACCAGCGAAAGAATGCGACGAATGCCTGGGTTCATAAGGGGGTTGGGAACCCAATCCTGACACGCGCCGGAGCCCTCGGCAAGCCACCCGTCCAGTCCCTTTCTAAGATAGTAGCGGCGCCTTACCTAGCCATAAATCGAAAAATCGTCGCCGACCGGTAGGTCTCGCCGGCCTTCAGGACATAGGACGGGAAACTGGGGTGGTTCACCGAGTCGGGAAAATGCTGCGTCTCAAGGCAAAGGGCCCAGTACTGGCGGTACACGACGCCCTTCTTGCCGGTGATCGTCCCGTCCAGGAAATTGCCGGTGTAGAACTGGACCCCCGGCTCCGTGCTCGAGACCTCCATCTCGCGGCCGCTCCTGGGCTCGTAGACCCTCGCCACCAGAGCAAGCCGGCCCCCGCCGCCATTGACCACGAAGTTGTGGTCGTAGCCGACCGGGTTTCCACCGACCTCCGCGAGGTGCGCGCCGATCGGCGTCGGGCTCCGGAAGTCCATCGGGGTTCCCGCGACGGGCTTCAGTTCCCCGGTCGGGATAAGGGTCGAGTCGACGGGCGTGAACCGGTCTGCGTTGAGCATCAGCACGTTGCCGAGGATGTCTCCGTTCTCGGCCCCCCCCAGGTTGAAGTAGCTGTGGTTGGTGACGTTGACCGGGGTGTCCTTGTCGGTCGCGACCAGGTAGTCGATCCGGAGTTCGTTCGAGGCCGAAAGGGAATAGGTGACGGTCACGCTGCAGTTGCCCGGATACCCCTCCTCGCCGTCCCTGCTGAGATAGGAGAATGTAACCGCCGGGGTGTCGCCCGGCACGATCTGCGCCTCCCACACCACCTTGTCAAAGCCCTTGATCCCCCCGTGCAGGTGGTTCGGGCCGTCGTTTGTGGCCAGCTGGTAGGTCCGGCCGCCCAGCGTGAAGCGCCCCTTGGCGATGCGGTTGCCGACCCGCCCGACGATCGCGCCGAAGAAGGGCTCCTTGCCGAGGTAGCCCGAGATGCTGTCGAAGCCCAGGACGACGTCGCCCAGCTTCCCGCCGCGGTCGGGCGTGTCGAGCTCGGTGAGGATCGCCCCGTAGGTCATGACCTTGGCGACCATGCCCCCGGCTCCGGAGAGGACATAGAGGTCCACCGCCCTGCCTTCCGCCTGTCCGAACGGGACCTTCGCCACCCCGGGGGCCCCCGCCGGGTGCGCGACGGCGGCCGAAAGGGCGAATGAGACGAGGAGTGCGGGGATTCGTGCGTTCATAGGGGTGTTCCAGTCAGGGGGGCGTTGCGGACCGCAGCGCGCGTCAGCCCGAGAAGTAAACGTAGGCGGCAAGGATGCAGGCCAGGATGAACGCCGAGGCGAGCACGTCCCTCCTGTCCCAGCTTGCGCGGGTGTGGGCCTTGTCCTCGGGCGACGCGGTCGCGTAGGTCAGGCTCTTGATCCTGGCGTAGTCCGGCGTCGCCGTCAGGTAGCTCGTGGTCACCATCACGACCGCGGAGACGACCGTTATCAGGACGCTGAAGTACTGGAAGTTGATGTTGTTCACCACCCAGAAGAACGAGCCGTGCTCGTAGCCGTGTTCCAGCCCCCCGACCTTCATGGTCCTCAGGGTGTCCACGACCATCCGGAATCCGCCGATGGCGAAGCCCACCACCATGGCCCACAGGCACCCCTTGGCATTCAGGCGCTTCCAGAAGACCCCGAAAAAGAACACGATGAATATCGGCGGGGCCAGGTAGCCCTGGACCGACTGAAGGTAGTCGTACAGGCCGTGCGCGCCCTGGATGACCGGAATCCACGCGAGCGAGATGAGTATCATCGCGGCGGTCGCGATGCGCCCCATGCGCACCAGCTCGTGCTGCGAGGCCAGCGGCCGCACCTTCTGGTACAGGTCGACGGTGAAAAGGGTCGAGCATGCGTTGAACACGCCGGCAAGGGAGCCCATGAGCGCGGAGAGCAGCCCGGCCACGACGATGCCGCGAAGCCCCGGCGGCAGGAGGAACTTCACCATCAGCGGGAACGCGGCCTGGCACTCGGCGGGGACGGGCTTGCCGTCGGCTCCCACCATCGATGCCAGCTCGGGGATCTTCCCGCTCTTTGCCAGCGCGAAGCAGATCAGGCCGGGTATGATGAACAGGTAGACCGGGAACAGCTTGAGGAATGCGGCAAAGATGCTTCCGCGGCGCGCGATCGTCTCATTGGGGGCTCCCAGCGCGCGCTGCACGATGTACTGGTCGGTGCACCAGTACCAGAGCCCTATGATCGGCGCGCAGATCAGCATGCCCGGCCAGGGAAACTTGTCGTTGAAGTACCAGGCCTGCCTGACGATGGCCCCCGAGGCGTTCGTCTCCAGGACGGGCAGCCAGGTGGACTGCTGCCCAACCGGGGTGATGGGCTTCCAGAGGTTGAACATCTCCGAGCCGCAGAAGTGCCGCAGTTCGGACCACCCGCCGAGCCTGTGCAGTCCGTAGAACGTCAGGCACGCCGATCCCCCGATCAGGACCATCACCTGGACGGCGTCGTTGTAGACCACCGCCCGCATGCCGCCGAGCATCGTGTAGAGGCCGGTCAGCAGGATGACGGAGACGGACCCGATCCAGAAGCTGTTGACCGTGGCGCCGCCCACCGTGAAGTGGACCTCGGGCAGGAGCGTCGCGAACACGACCCCCCCGGCGAAGATCCCGACCGCGATCTTCGAGAGGATGAACGTGATGATTGAGACGACCGAGAGGACGTAGCGCGACGACGGCCCAAAGCGGCGCTCGAGGAATTCGGGCATCGTGAAGACCAGCGAGCGCGAATAGAAGGGGACGAAGACCCACGCCAGGACGAGGAGGCACCACGCATGGAGCTCATAGTGGGCAAGCGCCACGCCGTCGGTGGCGCCCGAGCCCGCCAGGCCGACGATGTGCTCGGAGCCGATGTTGGAGGCGAAGATCGAGGCCCCGATGACCCACCAGCCGAGGTTGCGCCCGGCGAGGAAGTAGTCCGTGGCCGTGTCCTTGTTCTTGCGGACGACCCAGCTGGCGACCCCGAGGAGCAGCATGAAATAGAGCGCGATCGCGAGCCAATCGATGGGGGTAAGCGTGGACGGGGAGGACGTGGCCATAGCTAGTTGGGGCACAAGACGCATGGGGTACCGGCGGGCAGCGGGGGTAAGGTAGAAAGCGCCGCCGAGGGGTTGCGACTTTCGATTCACTTTACCGTCCAGTCAACTCAGGATCGTGTCCGCATCGCATCGGCGTAGCCTGCCGAGCGATTCCCCCAAGGACATGGCCTTCACCCTAGGAATAGACTTTGGAACGAACTCGGCGCGCGCCCTCGTGGTCCGCTGCCGGGACGGCGCCGAGCTGGGCAGCTGCGTCATCGGGTACCGGAGCGGGCGCCAGGGGGTCCTCCTCGACCCGAAGGACGCCCACCTCGCGCGCCAGCACCCGGGCGACTACCTCGCGGCCATGGAGCAGTGCGTGGGCGGGGCGCTCGCCGCCGCGAGGCGCGCGCGCGGATTCTCGGCCTCGCGCATCGTGGGGATCGGAGTCGACACCACCGGCTCGAGCCCCATCCCGGTCGACCGCGGCAACCGGCCGCTCGCGATGGCCCGGAAATGGCGCCGCAACCTCGCGGCGCAGTGCTGGCTGTGGAAGGACCACACCAGCTGGCGCGAGGCGGCCCGGATCACCGAGGTCGCCGCAAGGATGCGCCCCGGCTACATCGCGAAGTGCGGCAACGCGTACTCGTCGGAGTGGTTCTGGTCGAAGATATGGCACTGCCTCGCGGTCGCGCCGGACGTCTTCAGGGCGGCGCACTCGTGGGTCGAGCTCGCGGACTGGATTCCCTCGGTCCTCGCCGGGGTGTCGGACCCGACGAAGGTCGTGCGCGGGATCTGCGCCGCCGGGCACAAGGCCCTCTACAGCGACGAGTGGGGGGGCCTCCCCGACAAGAGGTTCCTTGCGGCCCTTGATCCCCGCCTCGCCCGCCTGCGGGACCGACTCTACGACCGCGCATTCGACGCGACGACGGCCGCCGGCGCCCTGTGCGCGCCCTGGGCCGAAAGGCTTGGAATCCCCGCGGGCGTCCCGGTGGCCATCGGGGAATTCGACGTCCACTACGGGGCGATCGCGTGCGGCATCAGGGAGGGAACCCTCGTCAAGGTGATAGGGACCTCGACGTGTGACTGCGCCGTGGTCTCCCAGAGGAAGAAGGTCCCGGACATCCCGGGGATCTGCGGCATCGTGCCCGGCGCCATCCTGCCGGGCTACGTCGGGATCGAGGCGGGTCAGTCGGCGGTGGGGGACATCTTCAACTGGTGGGTCGAGACCGTCTGCTGCGGCGACGCGAGACTGCACGCGAGGCTGACCGCGGAGGCCTCCCGGCAGAAGCCCGGGGAAAGCGGGCTCATCGCGCTGGACTGGCACAACGGCAACCGGACCATCCTGGTCGACCCGCGGCTCTCGGGGCTCCTCGTGGGCGCCACCCTCCACACGACCCGCGCCGAGATCTACCGCGCCCTCATCGAGGCGACGGCCTTCGGCGCCCGGATGATCATCGAGCGCATCCGGGAGTACGGGGTGCCCATCAGGCGGATCGTCTGCGCGGGCGGGATCGCCGAGAAGAACCCCCTTCTCATGCAGATCTACGCGGACGTCACGGGCTGCACGCTCTTCGTTTCCGGCTCCAACCAGGCGTGCGCCCTCGGATCGGCGATCAGCGCCGCGGTCCTCGCCGGGGCCCACAGGGATTTCCCGGCGGCCCAGCGCGCGATGGCGGGCCTCGCGGCGACCTCCTACCGGCCCGACCCCCGGCGCCGGAGGATCTACGACAGCCTCTATGCGCAGTACCGGATCCTCCACGACGGGTTCGGGGGCGTCCGCAGGGACGCCGGCCTCTCGCGGGTGATGAAGGACCTCCTGGAGATCAAGGCCCGCGCCCGCGGCGCCTGAACAAAGCTTTCCCATGAAGAATCTCCCAAAATCCGAAGTATGGCTGGTCACCGGCTCCCAGGAGCTCTACGGGCCGGGCCCGCTCAAGCTGGTGGCGGACAATTCAAGGACGATGGCGAAGGCCCTGAACGCCGCGCCGGGACTGCCCTACCCCCTCGTGTTCAAGTCGGTCCTCACGACGTCCGACGCCATCCGCGCCGTCTGCCTCGAGGCTAACCAGGATCCCAGGTGCGCGGGCCTGGTGCTCTGGATGCACACCTTCTCGCCGTCGCGGATGTGGATCGGCGGGCTGTCCGCTCTGCGCAAGCCGTTCGCCCACCTCCACACCCAGTTCAACAGGGACCTGCCGTGGTCGGAGATCGACATGGATTTCATGAACCTCAACCAGGCCGCCCATGGGGACCGCGAGGCCGGGTTCCTGCACGCGCGGATGCGCCTTCCGCGCAAGATCATCGTGGGGCACTGGCAGGATCCCGAGGTCGTCGAGCGCCTCTCGGCGTGGATGCGGGTCGCTCGGGGCTGGCAGGACATGCAGGGGGCCAGGTTCGCGCGCTTCGGCGACAACATGCGCCGCGTCGGGGTGACCGAGGGCGACAAGGTCGCGGCGGAGACGCGCTTCGGCTACGCCGTGGATGGATTCGGGGTCGGGGACCTCGTGGCCGAGGTCAGGGGCGCCTCCGAGGCGAAGGTGACGGGCCTCTGCGCCGAGTACGCCGAACGCTACGACGTGGCCCCGGCGCTCAGGCTCGGAGGGCCGCGCCACGACTCCCTACGCGAGGCCGCCCGGATCGAGCTCGGCCTGCGGTCCTTCCTCTCAAAGGGCGGCTTCAAGGGGTTCACGACGACCTTCGAGGACCTGAACGGCCTGCGCCAGCTGCCCGGGCTCGCCGTCCAGCGGCTGATGGCCGACGGGTACGGATTCGGGGCGGAGGGCGACTGGAAGACCTGCGCCCTGCTGCGCATGATGAAGGTCATCGGCGAGGGGCTCGGGGGAGGCACGTCGTTCATGGAGGACTACACCTACCACCTGGAGCCCTCCGGCAGCCTCGTCCTAGGGGCGCACATGCTGGAGATCTGCGAGTCGATCGCCGCAGGCAAGCCGTCCCTCGAGATCCACCCGCTCGGCATTGGCGGACGCGAAGACCCCGCCCGCCTCGTCTTCACCGCCCCCGCCGGCCCGGCGCTGAACGCCTCGATCATCGACCTGGGGACCCGCTTCAGGATGATCGTCAACGAGGTCGACGTGGTCAAGCCGCCCCGGCCGCTGCCGAAGCTGCCGGTCGCACGGGCCGTCTGGAAATGCAGGCCGGACTTCAAGACCGCGTGCGGCGCCTGGATCCGCGCCGGAGGCGCCCACCACACGGCGTTCAGCTACGCGGTGACCGCCGAGCACCTCAGGGACTTCGCCGAGATCGCGGGCATCGAGCTTTTGTTGATCGACCGCGACACCCGTCTGGCTGAGCTTGAGAAGGAGCTCCGCTGGAACGAGGCCTACTATCACCTTGCCCCCGGCGCCCGCGGGTGACTCCTAATTGGGCGCGACCATGCCCATCACCACACGCAGCGCCTCCCTGGAGGACATTCCGACGCTCCTCGACATGATGGGCGAATTCTACGCGGAGGCCGACTACGGGCTCGACCGCGAATGGGCGGGCTCGAGCTTTACGGCCCTTCTTTCCGAGCCGTCCCGCGGCATGGTCCTGATTGCCTTGGCGGACGGCGCGCCCGCGGGCTACGTCGTGGTGACCTTTCGCCACAGCATGGAGTTCGGCGGGACCGACGCGTTCATCGACGACCTCTTCGTGCGCCCACGGTACCGGCGCCGGGGCATCGGGAAGGTGGCGCTGACGGCCGCCTTCGAAGCCTGCGGGGAGCGCGGCGCGCTGGCCGTCCACGTTGAGACATCCGAAGGCAACCCGCCTGCCGTTGCGCTCTACGGCAGCCTTGGCATGCTGGACCGCCAACGCCTTCTCCTCACGAAGAAGCTCACGTCAAGGACCGAGCTCCCGCTGGCGGGGATGCGCCCGTAGCCGAACACCCTGCGCCCCATGCTCACCGAACTGAGACGCGAGGCCTATGAGGCCAACATGGGCCTTCCCGCCCACGGCCTCATCCACCTGAACTTCGGGAACGCGAGCGCCATCGACCGGCACCGGGGCGTCGTCGCGATCAAGCCGAGCGGCGTGGACTACGACCGCCTGCGGCCCGCGGACATGGTCCTCGTCGACCTCGACGGCGAGCGGATCGAGGGCAGGCTGAGGCCGTCCTCCGACACGCCGACCCACCTTGAGATCTACAGGGAATTCGGCCACGTGGGCGGCGTCGTGCACACGCACTCGGCCTACGCGACGGCGTTCGCCCAGGCCGGGATGCCGATCCCGGTGCTCGGCACCACCCACTGTGACTTCTTCCACGGACCCGTGCCGGTGACCCGCGAGCTCAGCAAGCGGGAGATCGCGGGCAGCTACGAGGCCGAGACAGGCCGCGTGATCGTCGAGCGGTTTTCCAGGCTCGATCCGGAGGGGACCCCCGCAGTGCTCGTGGTCCGCCATGGCCCGTTCGCGTGGGGCCGCTCCGCCGCCGAGGCGGTGGAGAACGCGGTCGCCCTCGAGTTCTGCGCAAGGCTGGCGGCCCACACCCTGAGGCTCCGACCCTCCGGCCTGAAATTCCCGGCGGCTCTTCTCGAGCGGCATTTCAACAGGAAGCACGGCGCCGGCGCCTACTACGGGCAGAAGTAGCCCCCCGGGCTCACCGCCGCGCCCAGTGGGCTCCGGGCTTCCCGCGCGGATGGTGCGACGGGGCCCTCTGGAACCGGCCTCCTCCCCCGCCGCCTCCCCCGCCTCCCCTACGGCCCTGAGGCTCCGGGCGCGGCGGAAACGCCGACGCGGGCTTGTAGGCGAATCCCTCGAGCTTGAGCCGCGGGATCTCCTGGCCGATGAAGCGCTCGATCGCGCGGACGTCGGACCCGTTCTCGGGCGTGGCGAGCGTGAACGCGTCGCCGACCGCCTGCGCCCTGCCCGTCCGGCCGATCCGGTGCACATAGTCCTCGGGATTCTCGGGAACGTCGTAATTGATGACGTGCGAGACGCCCGCCACGTCGATCCCTCGGGCCGCGATGTCGGTCGCGACCATCACCTCGTAGCGGCCGCTCCGGAAACCCTCGAGCGCCTCCATGCGCTGGTTCTGCGAGCGGTTGGCGTGCAGGACCGCGACGCTGTGGTTGGCCTCCCGCAGGCGCCTCGCGATCCGGTCGGCCCCGTGCTTGGTCCGCGAGAACACGAGCACGCTGTTGAAGTCGATCGCCGCAAGCAGCGCCAGCAGGAGCTCGAACTTCTGCTCCTGGTGCACCTGGTAGATCGCGTGGGTGATGAGCGTCGTTATCGAGCGCGCCACGCCGATCTCCACGCGCACCGGGTCCTTCAGCGCGAACGAGGCCACCGCAGCGATCTCGGGCGGGATGGTCGCCGAGAAGAACAGCGTCTGGCGCTTCGCGGGGCACTTCTGTATGATGCGCTTCACGTCGTGGATGAAGCCCATGTCCAGCATCCGGTCCACCTCGTCGAGGATGAGGATCTGGATGCCGCCCAGGCTCAGCTCGCCCTCCTGCATGAAATCCATGAGGCGGCCCGGGGTCGCGACCACGACATCGGTGCCGGCGCGAAGCTCGCTGCGCTGCCTGCCGTAGCCGACGCCGCCGTGCAGCACGGTCGCGCGGATGTCCGAGTAGCGCCCGAGGTCGCGAAACGCGGTCTCGACCTGAGCCGCGAGCTCGCGCGTCGGCTCGAGCACCAGGACGCGGGGCCCCGCTTTCTTGTGGATGCCGAGGAGCGTCATGACGGGAAGGGCGAACGCGGCCGTCTTGCCGGTGCCCGTCTGGGCCGAGGCGATGACGTCCTTGCCCGAGAGCACGGCCGGGATGGCGCGCACCTGCACGGGCGTGGGCTCGGTGTAGCCCATGGCCTGCACCCCCCGCAGGAAGTTGGGCGCCAGGCCGAGTTTTGTAAAAGGCATCCCACACCTACGCCTCGAACCCTGTCAAAAGCGAGGCGAATCACGACTTGCAGGCGGGTCGCGACCTCGATGTTGCCGAACCGGGTTTTCCCCGGCATCGTGCCCCCGGTGACCCCGCATAGAATCACGCCCGCCGTCCTGATCCTCGCAGCCGTCGCCCTGGCCGGCAGCGCTCGCGCGGCCCTCTGGGTCTCGCCGGGCGGGGACGACGCCAACCCGGGCACGGAGGAGCAGCCCCTGCGCACGATCGAGCGGGCGCGCGACTTGGTGCGCGCGATCAACCATGAAATGACCGATGACATCACGGTCTTCATCGCGGGTGAGCACCATCTCGACCGGCCCCTCGAGCTCGGGCCGGAGGATTCCGGAACGAACGGTTTCAACATCGTCTACACCGCGGCCCCGGGGGAGAGCCCGGTCGTCAGCGGCGGGACCCGCGTCGCGGGCTGGACCCTCGCCGACCCCGCCAGAAACCTCTGGTCGGCGCCCGCGCCGGCGGGACTGCCGGGCTCCCTCGGGCTTTTCGTGAACGGGGCGCCGGTGAGCCGGACGAGGGGGCGCCTGCTGCCGGTCTTCTCGAGGGCCCCCGAGGGGGCCCCCGCTGCGGCGCCCGGCCCGCAGGCCCATTGGAAGAACCCGGACGACGTCGTCTTTGAGGCGCCCGGAGCGTCGGCGATCTGGTCCGAGCGCGCCGGCTCCCAGCCGTCCTTCGCCGTGAACACCTTCGAGCTATTGGGGACGCCGGGCGAGTGGTATCTCGACCGGACCGCCCGCCGGTTCTACTACACCCCGCGCAGGGGCGAGGAGATGGCGGCGGCGGACGTCGAGGCGGCGACGGCGCCCGGCCTGATCGCCGGCAACGGGACAAGGGAACGGCCCGTCGCCGGCCTCATCTTCAAGGGCATCCGGTTCGAATACACTTCGGGAGCCGCATCCCGGCCGAAGGCAGCGCCCCCGGCGGCGGTCCGGTTCACCTATGCGGGCGGAATCCAGTTCCTGGAGGACGAGTTCGTGCACTTGGGCACCCCGGCGCTCGACCTGGGCCCGGAGGTGGAGGGCTGCACCGTCGATGGATGCTTCTTTGCGGACATTTCATGGTCGGCCATCCGCGTGCGGGCCGCGTCCAGGATCCGCGTCGAGGAGAGCAGGTTCTCGTATGTCGCCACCGCGCATGAGGGCGGGGGCGTGATCGAGCTGGCCCAGGCCGAGGACGTCTCGATCGAGCACAACCAGATCGACCATTTCCCTTCCGCCGGCATCGTTTGGGCCGACGGGCCTGCGTCCGCGACCCGGGAGGCCTCAAACAGGGTTTCTCCCCCGATGATCGGGTACCACGGCAGGAGCCGGGACGAGGGGGCCGCGGCGCCCCCGGGCGAATCCGGTGTGACGCCGGCCTACAGTTCGATCCTTGGGGTGAAGTTCAGCGCCCCGACGACTCCCCGCCCGCCCGCCGATGTCTCGGCAGAGGCCGAGGACGGTTTTGCCTACGTCACATGGATCCCCTCCTGCCTGGACGGAGGCTCTAGCGTCACCGCCTACAGCGTCGCCGCGTCGACGGGCGCCAAGGCTTCGGTCTCCCCGGGCGACTTCCAAGCCAAGGGCTACATGGTTTTCGGAGGCCTTGAGAACGGGCGCCCCGTCGCGTTCACCGTGAGCGCGGTGAGCGCCCTCGGCTCCGGGCCGCCCTCCCTTGCGACGGCCGCCGTGACGCCCGCGCACAAGAGGAAGCTCAGGCCGCCGCAGGCGCCGGCCTCTGTTTCGCTTGCGGCCGGCAAGGCAGGATTGAGCGTGCGGATCACCCCGCCCGCCTCCGACGGCGGCAGCCCCGTGACCGCGTACACGCTCAGCGCGGGTCCTTCCGGGCGTCAGGTTGTGATCGAGGGGCTGGACGTGATTCACGCCGACGCGGCCCACCCCATGCTCAGGACGCTCGACGGCTCGCCTCTGGAAGGGGCGCCCGAGGTCTCGGTCGCCGCGAGGAACGCCGCCGGAGAAGGGAAGCCGGTGGTCGTCAGGGTGCAGAAATAGCCTTTTAGGCGCCTTTATCGGCTGCTCAGGCTTGTCTCCGGGGCCCGTTTGATCCATCCGGGGAACTGGTTCCACAACCAACATTCATGCGGGCCCGCGGGTCATTCCTTTCCATATCGGCCATTCTGGCGGTGGCTTCGCCATGCGCGAGGGCGGACGGCCCGTACGTCTCCGTCTCCGAATCGGTCACGTGGCAGGACAACATGACGAACGCCCCAGCCGGCGACGGGATCCGGAGCGCCTTCGGGGTGGAGTCGGGCGCGACCATGACCTGGCTTCACTCGGTGGACTTCTCGACGATGCTGACCTCCGGCGTGGCGATCGACGCCAGCGCGTGCCCTTCGTACGGCGGATTGGACTCCCTGAGCGTCGGCCCGGCGGTCGAGCTGCGCCACAAGCTGGGACTCGGCGCGCTTGCGCCCGTTCTGTACGCGGGACTCAGTGGCTGCGCCACGGGATACCTCGATCCGGAGCGCAGCAACCTAGAGGGGGATCTCGTGTTCGGCCTCTCGAAGCGCCTCCGGGAGGACGTCCAGGTCGTCCTTGACGGGCGTCTTGGGAGCTACGACGCCAAGGACATCGTTTTTTCGGGCAACTTCGCGAGCCTTGGGACGACCCTGAACTGGGATGTCAACGATACGTGGCGGATCAAGCTGACGGCCGGATGGCGCTCCGGCGATACCGTGGCCAACTACGCCGCCGTGCAATCCTCGTATGGCTGGGTGTCCCCGGACCCGATCACCATGTACCTGCCCGGCGCCTGGCATTACGTGGGAACGTTCCACGAACCGTACGTGGCGTGGCGCGAGAGCGCCAGGACGTGGTCCTACGGAGCGGGGATATCGCCCGCCCTCGGGCGCCACACCTCCGTGGCCTTCCAGTTCGTGCACTTCGAATCGGACAGCTACGGCCGCTATACGGACAACGTTGCCAGCGTGAGCCTGGTGCACCATTTCTGATGCGCGCGATGCACCGAGCCGCAGCCATCATACTTCTCGCGACCGCAGCCGTGGGGGCCCATGCGGCAGGCACCGTTCGGGTCGTCACGAAGGACCCGGCGGGGCTGCCGGTCGCGGACGCGGTGGCCTACGTGTACTCGCTCGACGCTCCCGCGGCCGTGCATCCGCCCGCGGAACCGGTCGAAATCGCCCAGCGGGACCAGGAATTCGAGCCCTATGTGACCCCAATCGTGGTCGGCACGCGGGTCGTGTTCCCCAACAAGGACAATGTCCAGCACCACGTCTACTCGGTCTCGCCCGCAAAGAAGTTCGAGATCCCCCTCTACATCGGCGATTCGACGGCGACCATCGTGTTCGACCACCCGGGCCCCGTCACCCTCGGGTGCAACATCCACGACTGGATGGTCGCCTACGTCTTCGTCCTCGACACCCCCTTCTTCGCAAAGACCGGCGCGGGCGGGACCGCGGACATCTCCAACCTGCCGCCGGGACGCTACCGCCTGGAGGTCTGGCATCCCCGGCTGGCCGGAAAGGTCGGGCGGGAGCTCACGGTCCTCGAGGCGGGTGACACGACCCAGGTCGTCTCGGTCACCCTCCGCCCGGACCGCCGCGTTCGCCGCGCTCCCGAAACCGGCGGGGTCGACTACAAGTAGGGGCACGCGCTTGGGATCGACCGGACTAAGACTGCCGCAGTTCCGGCGATTCGGCAGCCGGCTCCTGCTCCTGATCGTTGGGATCGTCGCGCTCGCGCAGTGCGCCAACTACATCCTCGTCCGGAATGCGAACCGCAGGAACGCGGTCGAGCGCATCCGCGAGAACCTGGACAAGGGCGCTCTTCTCTTCACCCGGCAGGTCGACGGCAGGCTGGACGAGCTCTCGGGGCGGGCGGCGCTCATGTCGGACGACTACTCGATCAGGCAGCTTTTCCTCAAGGAGCAGCCCGATCCGGCTACCGTCCGCTCCGCGCTGACGTCGTACAGCGTCCGGATGGGCGTCCCCTTCATGGCGCTGCTCTCGCCCGACGGGTCCAGGATCGGGGACACGGGCGGGGTCCTCCCCCGCGCCGCGTTGAAGCCCTTCCAGGACCTCGTGAAGGTCGCGGCGGCGGTCGACGACCCCAAGGCAAACGGATTCGCGCGCCTGCCGCCCGACGGCCCCAGCGGCAAGCTCTACGCCCTCCTGGTGGTGCCGATCTACGCCCCGAAGCCGGAGATTGTCGCCTGGATAGGCCTGGCCCTGCCGATCGACCACAGGTTCGCCACGGAGCTCAAGGAGGACGCCAGCCTCGACGTGACGTTCTATTTCGGGGACCCCGGCGACCTGCTCCCCGTCGAGTCGACGCTGCCGGAAGCCAGCGTGAGGCCGGTCGCCCCGTCGTCGATCGACGCGGCCATCGGCGACGTCGCCGTAGGGGGGGAGTCCTATGTCACGGCCTACCGGCCGCTGCGCCCCCTGATCACGCCCGGTCGCGCGGCCATTGCGCTGCAGCGGTCCCTCGAGGCCGAGCTTGCCCCCTCCCTCCACCTGGAAAGGTTCCTGCTGATCCTCCTGCTGGCCTCGCTGGTGGTCGCCGCCATCATCGCCCCCTTGTTCGCCAGCAACCTGAGCAAGCCCCTGCGCGCGCTCGCGGAGCACACGAAGGTCATCGGCCGCGGGGACTATGAGACCCGGCTAGAGCTCGGCCGCGCGGACGAGATCGGGCAGCTCGAGGCCTCGTTCAACCGGATGAGCGAGGGCCTTGCCGAAAGGGACAGGGTCCGCGACCTCCTCGACAAGAACGTCTCCCCAGAGGTCGCGGCCCAGCTCATGCGCGACGGCGGCGCGCTCGGGGGCGAGGAGCGGGAGGTCACGATCCTCTTCGTGGACCTGCGGAGCTTCACGCGGCTCAGCGAGTCGCTCCCACCGCGCGACGTGGTCGCGCTCCTCAACCGCTTCTTCGACCGGATGAGCGGGATCGTCGAGATCTACCACGGCGTCGTGGACAAGTACATCGGCGACGCGATCATGGCGATCTTCGGGGCCCCGGTGGCGCAGCCGAACCACGCCGACAGCGCGATCCTTGCCGCGCTCGAGATGCAGTCCGCGCTCGCCCGGCTCAACGCCGAGCTCACCACCGAGGGGCGCGCAAAGCTCGCCTTCGGGATCGGGATCAACACGGCGAAGATCATCGCCGGCAACATCGGGTCCTCCCGAAGGCTCAATTACTCGGTCGTAGGCGACGGCGTGAACGTGGCGGCCCGCCTGCAGGACCTGACGCGCATGTCCCAGTTCCGCGCGGACATTCTGGTGAGCGCGGCGACGCTCGCCGCGGCGCGCGGACACTACAGGGTGCGTTCCCTGGGCGTCGCCCCGGTCCGGGGGCGCGACGAGCCCGTGGATGTCTACGCGGTCGAGGGCGCCGAGTAGCGCCGAAGGGCCCGGGGGGGCCCGCCGGGCGTTCGTCCAAAGAAGTGCTGGCCGTGCGGGCCCCGCCCGCCATTGTCTGCGGGAACCACCCCATGGGAACGCGCCCAGCCTGCCTGCTCTCATTCCTTGTCCTGGCCGCGGCGGCCGGGGCCGAGCCCGTGGCGCAGGCCGTGACGCCGGCCGCGCGCCCCTTCGCACTGGGCGACGTGCGCCTTCTCGACAGCCCGTTCAAGGCGGCGATGGAGCGCAACGCGAGCTACCTGCTCTCGATCGAGCCCGACCGGCTGCTGCACAACACGCGGAAATACGCCGGGCTCGCGCCGAAGGCGGAGGCCTACGGCGGATGGGAATCCCTCGGCATCGCCGGCCACACGCTCGGGCACTACCTGACCGCGCTGTCGCAGCAGTACTCGGCCACCGGGGACACGCGGTTCCGGGAGCGCATCGACTACATCGTCTCGGAGATGGCCGTGTGCCAGGCGGCGTACGGCGACGGCTATATCGGTGCGCTGCCCCCGCTCGAGCTCCAGACGCTGCGGAACCTCGGGCGCGGCATTGTCGAGCTCCAGAATCCGGGATCCTTCAAGGGGGGCGCCTGGGTCCCCTGGTACACCGAGCACAAGGTGCTCAACGGGCTCAAGGACGCCTGGACGCTCGGAGGCAATGCCCAGGCGCGGGAGGTCGCCCTTAAGCTTGCCGACTGGGCGGACGCGATCACCTCCGGGCTGACGCAGGAGCAGCTGCAGACCATGCTGCAGGTCGAGCAGGGCGGCATGATGGACGTCCTGGTCGAGATCTACGCCCTGACGGGCAACCCGCGCTACCTGGAGGCGTCGCGCCGCTTCTACCACAAGGCCGTGCTCGATCCCCTCCTTGCCCACCGCGACGAGCTGGTCGGCAAGCACGCCAACACGCAGATCCCGAAGATCATCGGGGAGGCCCGCACCTACGAGGTCACCGGCGATCCCCGCGCCCGGGACATCGCGGGGTACTTCTGGGGCCTCGTGGTGCACCATTACTCCTACGTGATCGGCGGCGACAGCGAGGACGAGCACTTCAAGCCCGAGCAGTCGATGTCCAAGCACCTCGACGCCGACACGGCGGAGACCTGCAACACCTACAACATGCTGAAGCTCACGGAGCACGTCTTCGGCTGGGACCCGCAGGCCGCGTACGCCGACTACTACGAGCGGGCGCTCTACAACCACATCCTCGCGTCCCAGGACCCCCGGATGGGCATGTTCACGTACTTCATGTCGCTCAAGCCCGGCCTCTTCAAGACCTACAGCACGCCCTTCAATTCGTTCTGGTGTTGCGTCGGGACCGGCATGGAGAACCACACGAAGTACGGGGAGGCGATCTACTTTCACGGCGGCGACGACCTCTACGTGAACCTCTTCATACCGTCGGAGCTCGCGTGGAGGGAAAAGGGGCTGCGGCTCGAGCAGCGGACCGACTACCCGCGGAGCGGCCGCACCGTGCTGGTGTTCGCGTCCGATCCCACGGCAAAGGTGACGCTCAGGGTGCGCTGCCCGGGCTGGGCGGCCGGGCCCGTCACGTTCGAGCTCAACGGAAGGCCGCTCCCGGCCGCCGGCAGGCCGGGCAGCTACGAGGCGATCGCGCATGCATGGAGGAAGGGCGACCGCCTCGAGGTCGCCATCCCGATGGCGGTGCGCACCGAATCCATGCCGGACGACCCGTCGAAGGTCGCGTTTCTCTACGGGCCCGTGGTCCTTGCGGGGGACCTGGGCCCCGCGCCGTCGACGGAGACCGTTCCCTATGCGGGCGACCAGAGTGCGAACCTGAGGCAGGCTGCCGTCGCGGTGCCCGTGCTGGTGCGCGGCGGCGGGCCGATCGAGGGGTCGGTGGTGCGCTCCCCGGGCCCGGCGCTCGAGTTCCGCACGGCGGGCCTCGGCCGGCCCGCGGACGTGGTGCTGCGCCCGTTCTGGGAGATCAGCTATGACCGCTACAGCGTCTACTGGGACGTGATCACGGACGCCGAGTGGATGTACCGCTCGGCGATCTCAGCGAAGGGAAAGTGAGCTCCCGCCGGCGCTACGGCCGGATCGCCTCGACGAAGATCGCCCTGCCGTCCCTGATCGTGATGATGGCGGCGTCCTTGTCGGCTTCGCGCTGCGCGTTGATCGTCGTCAGCCCGGTCACGCCCGCGAAGTCCCGCGTCGCGGCGAGCGCCCGGCGGACGGAGGCGTGCTCCGTCGTCCCCGCGCGGCCGATCGCGTCGGCCACCAGCCTCACCGCGTCGTACGTGAGCGCCGCCAGGCCGTTTGGAACGGTCCCGTACCTCCCCCGGAAGGCCTCCACGAAGCCCCGGGAGGCCTTGCCCGTGCTCTCGACGGCGAAGTGCGTGGCGTAGTAGGTCCCCTCGAGCGCCGCGCCTCCGATCTCGAGCAGCTGCGGGGCCTCGAAGCCGTCGCCCCCGAGGAGCGTCGCCTTCATCCCGAGCTCCCTGGCCTGCCGCGCCACAAGGCCCGCCGCGACATAGTAGCCCGGCAGGAACAGCGCATCGGGCCGCGCGGCCCGGATCGCCGTCAGCTGCGCCCGGAAGTCCGTCTCGCTCCCCATGTAGCTCTGGGTGGCCACGATCTCGCCGCCAAGCGCGGTGAACGTCCTCGAGAAGTATTCCGCCAGCCCGACCGAATACGGCGCGCTCGAGTCGACAAGCAGGGCCGCCCGGCCGAGGCCGAGGCGCCGGCGCGCAAACGTAGCGATGACCCGCCCCTGGAAGGGGTCGGCGAAGCACACCCGGAATATCTCGTCGCCGACCTGCGTGATCCTCGGGCTCGTGGCCGCGGGCGTCACCAGGGGGACGCCGCCGGCCTGGGCGACCGAGGCCGCCTCGAGCGTCCGGGCCGACGAGCACTCGCCCACGAGGGCGGCCACCCGGTCCCGCGAGATCAGCTTCTTCGCCGCCGTCGCCGACTCGCCCGCGAGCGAGCGGTTGTCCTCGACCACCAGCTCCACCGGGCGGCCGAGCACGCCGCCCGAGGCGTTGAGCTCGTCTACGGCAAGCCTCGCGCCGCGGAGCGAGGCCTCCCCGAACGAGGCGTCGCGCCCCGTTATCGACATGAAGAAGCCGATCCTGACCGGCTCTCCCGCGAACAGGGCCCGCGCCCCGAGAAGGGCGGCGGCCACGAGGAGGCGCGCCTCGCGCGGGAGAACGGCTGCGGCTTGGCCAGTCATCGGCGGCGACACTACAGCCGCCGGCGGCCGCCCAGGAAGCCGAAAGCGGGAGGGCTCCCCACTCTGCCTTTGCATTGTCCCCGGAATCGGGTTTCTTCGGGCCCTGTGAACAGCGCCACAGTCAAACGCCGCTGGTTCGTCGCGGGCGACCTGAACGGCTTCTTCGGACTCGTGGTCGACAATCTTGCGGTGATGGCGTTCCTCGCGACGGTGCTCGTGGCCGGCTTCGGGTTCCCGGCGGACATCGTGTTCACGAGGATGTTTCCCGGCACCGCGCTCGGCGTCCTCGTGGGCGACCTGGCCTACACGTGGATGGCCGTGCGGCTCGGCAGGAGGACCGGGCGGGACGACGTGACGGCGATGCCTCTCGGGATCGACACCCCGACGACCATCGGCCTCGCGCTCCTCGTGCTCGGGCCGGCCTTCTCGAAGCTCAGGCAGGGGGGGATGGACGAGAACGCTGCGGCGCTCGCCACCTGGCACCTTGGGATGGCGGCGATGATCGTGATGGGGCTCCTCAAGTTCGCGCTCTCGTTCGCGGGCGCCTGGGTGGGCCGGGTCATCCCGCGCGCCGGCCTCCTGGGCTCCATCGCCGCGATCGCGCTCATGCTCATAGGATTCCTGCCCATGGTGGAGGTGATGCAGGTGCCCATCGTGGGGTTCGTCAGCCTGGGCGTCATCCTGTACGCGGTGGTCGCCAAGGGCCGCCTCCCGGGGAGGATTCCGGGCGTCCTGGCCGCGGTCCTCGTCGGCCTGGCGCTCTACTACACGCTGGGCCCCCTCGGCCTCGCGGGCCCGGGCTACAGGGTCCCCGGCGCCCTGACCCTGCGCTTTGCCCTGCCCGTCCCGTCGCTCGGCTTCATCGGCGGCCTCGCCTCGACGGTGCCCTACCTTCCGCTGATACTGCCGTTCGGGATCCTGATGGTGATCGGCGGCATCAACGTGACCGAGAGCGCGCGCGTGGCCGGCGACGACTACCGGACCCGCGACATCCTGCTCACCGAGGCCTTCTCAACCCTCGTGGCGGGGCTGTGCGGGGGCGTCGCGCAGACGACGCCCTACATCGGCCAGCCCGCGTACAAGAAGATGGGGGCCCGCGCCGGCTACACGCTCCTCACGGGCGTGTTCGTCGGTCTCGGGGGGATATTCGGGTACCTCTCGAACCTGGTGGAGCTGGTCCCTCTCTCGGTGCTGGCGCCCATCCTCGTCTTCGTGTCGATCGACATCACCGCGCAGGCGTTCGAGGCGACGCCGGGCCGGCACGCGGCGGCCGTGGTGTTCTGCTTCTTTCCCGCGATCGCGCGCCTGCTTGCGATCGAGCTGGGCAATCCCGCCTATGTCTCCCCGGCGCATTTCGCCGAGCTGCTGGCCTCGACGGCGCAGGGCATGCCCGAGCTCGCGGTCATCGTGGCGCTTGGCAACGGCTTCATCATCACCTCCATGATCTGGGCCGGCTTCCTAGCGGCCCTTGTGGACCGGCGCATGGGCGCCGCCGTCGCGACCCTTCTCTGCGGGGCCGCTTTCACCCTCTTCGGCGTCATCCATTCCGTGGAGCCGGGCGGCGGCCTCTACTGGCCGTGGGACCTGGCCGGCGTGGCGCGCACCCTGGCATTCCAGTTCACGTTTGCGTATCTCGTGCTGGCCGCGGTCATCGCCCTTCTCTCGCTTCAGCGCGGGGCCGGCCCCCGGGACTCCTGAGGGCCGGGCCCGGTCGCCCTAACGGGCGGGCTTCTGCAGGGGCGGCGCCGGCGGCCGGTGCATCGCCTCCTTGAAGAATTCCCCGTCGCCCGCGAGCTGGAAGCCGTCGAAGCTGCGCAGCATCCTCGGCCCCCAATCCGGGTCGAAGCACCACGCCATCCAGCCGATCCCGCGCTGCTCCAGGAAGCGGGTGATGCGGTTGCCGTAGTGGCTGTCGTCAACGACCTCGCCCGGCTTGAGGTCAAACCCGATCTCGGTGGCGATCATCGGGTAGCGATCCGCGGCGAACGCGAAGTTCTCCTCCCACCTCGGCTCCCAGGGCTGCGGCCTCTTGTTCGGGTACGGGTGGGTCACGTAGCCGATCCCCTCCGCGCGCACCGGGTCAAAGTGCAGGGCGCTCAGGTCGTAGGCCCAGTCGAACCCGGCGACGAGCGGTATGGCCTGCTTGTCCCAGTAGCGGACGATCCTGATCATCTCCTCGTTCAGATCCCGCCACTGCGGCCAGCTCATCGAGCCGAGCGCCCCGAAGGAGTGGGTCGGCTCGTTGAACAGCTCATAGAACGCGACCGTGTGGTTCCCGTGGTAGTGCATCGCGATCGTGCGCCAGAAGTCAAAGGTCTCCTCCTTGCTGGTGACATAGTGCGGCGCCTCGAACATCCCGCTCTCAAGGTTCCCTATCGAATGCCAGTCTATGATCACGTGCATCCCGAGGTCGGTGCACCAGTCCACCGCCTGGTCGAGAAGCTTCAGGTAACCCGCCTTCGTCTGCTTTCTCCATGCGGCGGGATGCACGGGGATCCTCACCAGGTTCGCGCCCATGTCCTTCACGGCGACGAACAGCTCGCGGTTCCAGTGGCCGCGCTCCACCAGGTTGTCGGGGTCCGCGATCGAAAGGCCCCGGAAGAGCACGGTCGCTCCGCTTGGATCCACAAAATGGTTTCCCTGCACGGAGATCAGGGGAAGCAGCTCCGCCTTGGGGTTGGGCTCGGGACGGTGCCGCGGCCCGCCCTGCCACACGGAATTCGCGGGAGGGGGCGGGGCGGGCTGGTCGGCTGCGGGGACGCCTGCGCAGGCCAGCGCCGCGCACAGGGCGCCCAGCGCGAGCCTTTTCGAGGTGGGGGTTGTCATGGCTTTGGGGAGCGGATGCTTGGATGCGCGAAGGGCCGGGGCAACCTCAACCCGTCTTCCCGCCGAGCTTCCCCGAGGCGTCGGCGGCGGATGGAATGAGGAGGCTGAGCGCCATCAGCATGTTGCTGAGGGGCGTCATCCAGTACTCAGTCGTGTTCCACTGGGCGTCGCCCTCCTGGTCGAGCTGCGGCTGGTCGTCCGCCGACCCGTTGAAGCCGTTGCAGAAGCCGCCGGGATAGGTCCCCAGGAAGCGGCTGTGCGGCATGGGGTTGTTGTAGCCGGCGCCGCTCACCAGGCAGGAATTGAACGGGTTGCGGCCGACGAGCCAGTGCAGCTGGCTCCACGCGAGCTCGCCGCACCGCGGGTTGTCGAGGACGCGCCCGACCAGCGCCAAAGCGTGCGCCCAGCTGGTCCAGTGCCCCCCGAGCCCGTGGTTGATGCGCTGGGGGTGGTGCTCGGGCATGAAGAACCGATACAGGTACCCGTCCCTCCATGGCCGGTAAAGGTCGCCCTTGCTCGCCGGCTCGCGGTAGAGCCCGAAGGGAATGACGCTAAAGGGGGTGAGCTCCGAAAGCGGGAAGACGTACGCCTCAAGGCACCGGCTCATGACGCCCCGGATTGCGTCCTTCAGGGCCGGATCGTCCGTCGCGAGGGCGATCTGCGACAGCGCGATCAGGGGCTGCGCCGAGTGCAGGATCCCGCGGTAGGGCTCGTCGCCGCCCGGCCGGTTCCGCCAGAAGCCGATCTGCGCGTCAAAATCCCCGAGAAGGCCGCCCGCGCACCCGGCTACCTCCGCCCACGGGAGCCGGCCGCAGCGGTGAAGCTCCAGCGCAGCGAGCGCCCTCCAGGACTGGACGGAGGTCCAGGCGGCGAAGTCCGTCCCCGTGCCCGTCAGGTACCTTTCGTCCGGGTCGAGCCCAAGGCGCCAGCCGCGCTCCGCCGCCTCGGCGCAGCGCCGCGAGCGGTCCGGGTCCAGCTCGGCGTAGGTCCGCGCGGCGCGGGCGAGTATCGCCACGGAGGTGAACTGCGCGACCGGATTGTACTGGACGCGCAGCGGGCGCTCGTCGCCGCTGTCCGGGACGTTGTCCGTGAAACGGTTCTCGGAATTGTCGGCATAGCAGCCGGCGTGGTTCTCGTACCACCAGGACATCCCCGGCCGCCTCCTCGCGTTTCCTCCCCCACCCACGTCCTCGTAGAACATCCCCGACGCCGGGTCCTGCATCTTCACCATGAAGTCCAGGCCCCAGCGCGCCTCGAGGAGCCAGGGGGACCATCCCTTGTCGACGCGCTCCCAGTCCGCGTAATCCCACGGCAGGCGCTCGTGCGCGTCCATCAGCGCCAGCGCGGGAAGGTTGGAGTGCACCATCCACTTGCGCAGGTCCCCGGCGTCGTACCACCCGCCGGCGACGTCCTCGGTGAGCGCGTTGTCCGTCCGCCGGGCGTCGTCCAGGTGCGAGGGCCCGCGCCAGGCGTTCTCGAACGGGCCCGAGCGCCAGTTGTGGATGAAGTTCAGGAACAGGGCAGGCAGCCAGCCGAAGGCGCCGTCGGTGATCGCGAACTGGTAGGAGTGCTCTTCCGTGCCCGGCAGCACGACGCGGTAGATCCCCGGCTTGGTCACCGCCGAGAAGTCGCCCACCGAGTAGGCGCCGAGCGGCGAGTCCACCCTGCGCAGGGCGCCGGTCAGCACCCCCTCGAAGTCCTCGCGCGCCCCCATCGCCGTCGTCCGGACCAGGGCCATGTTCTGGAGGACAAAGGCGCCGTCGTGCCCGCCGCGCACCACGACCTCCTTCCTGGCGGTGCAGGGGAACCCAAGATGGTTCACAAGGACCCTGCCAAGGCGCCGGGCCGCCGTTGGGGAGGTGCCGCTCATGGCGTGCCGCTGCCCTGCCGCAATTCGGGGGAATCCCCGGCCGCGCGCCGGGCCAACCCTGTCGTGGCGCGCTCCGGGCTCAGTTGATGTCCTTGCCGTTCCTGAGCTTCTCGATGTTCGCCTTGATGGCCTCGTCGTTGGCAGCGTCGCCCGGCGGGACCTGGGTCTGCGCCTTCAGCAGGGCCTCCAAGGCGGACTTGTAGTCGCCGCTCGCGGAATACGCGCGCGCGAGGCCGTAGTTCACCGGCCAGACGTCCGGATGGAGCTGGGCGTTGAGCTTGAACACCGCCACCGCTCGGTCGGTGTTGTGCCTGGCAAGCTGCGCGCGGCCGTACTGGTGGACGTCGGTCGCGGTGCCGATCTTCATCGCCTCGTCCATCACCGCGCTGGCCTCGGCGGCCCGCCCCATCTTGTCCAGGATGTCGGCCTTGTTGGAAAGGGTCGCGAAGTTGCGCTCGCCGATGTACGGCCCGCTTATCGCGAATTCGGCCCATTCGAGGGCGAGCGGAAGCTCGAGGTTGCTCGTGAGCAGGAAATTCGACGCCGCCACCCACGCCTGGTACTGGAATCCCCGCGAGCTGCGCATCTCGGCCTTGAGCCTTGCCACGACGATCGTGTTCGTGTCGACCTTGAGCGGTATTGGAATCCGCTTCTTCTCCCACGAAAGCGCCAGCACGGCCGAGTCGTTGGTCACGTCGGTGAAGTCGTAGGTGAGCAGCTCGTGGAACGGCGCATCCTCCCACTTAACGGAGACACGCAGGGCGTCGTGGCTCGGGTCATAGAAGAAGCTGCCCCACGATTCCGTGTCGTGCGAAAAGATGACGGTCACCGTGCCGACGGGAGAAATCGCCATCGAGAGCCCGTAGGACCCGGCCTTCAGCGGGCTCCCGGCCACCGTGACGTCATTCTGGAAGGTGACGACCGTGTTCTCGTTCGCCCCGGCCCGCCAGGGGGCCGCCTTGGACGTGCCGAATCCGAGGTCGTTGAAGCCGTAGGGGACCAGCTTTCCCCAGACGTCGCGCTTCTGGACGCCCGGCCTGTGGTAGGCGACCGTGACGTCGGTTATCCCTATGGTCTGCGAGACCGTCGCACGCGGGCTCAGCTCGGGCACCGTGACCGCCTGGCCGAAGAGCCCGGCCTGGCAAAACGACAATGCAAATGCCGCGACAAGGGGTGTCTTTCTCATGGGGCAGAAACTGGCATTCCGCCCCGAAAAATGCACGCCAATAGCCGTGAGCGGTCCAATAAGCGCGACGAACGGCGGGAGGAGGCCGCCCTATGGCTCCACGTTCACCCTGAAGTTCACCGAGCCCGAGCCTCGGGGGCCCTCGTACTGCAGCTGCGCCACCCATTCGCCGCCCATGTCAGGCGTGACCACCGCCCTGTAGCGCCCGGGCGCATCGCCCGGGGTGACGGTGCTTCCCGAATGCATGACCATCCCGGGCATGTTCATGTCGAGGGTGAACTTCACGGTGCCGACGTCGACGAGCTCCCCGCCCGATGCCTCCCGGAACTCGATCAGCAGGTTGTTGTCGGCCATCCGAAGATGCCCCTTCGGGATGACAAGGCTCACGGTCATTCCGTTCACCGACTGGACGGCAAAGGGCTTGCCCGCCGGCGCCTGCCCGGCACCCGCGGCCCCCGGGGGCCGATGCCACGCGCGATAGCCTCCCGCCGCCGCGGCCACAAGGGCGACCGCGACAAGCGGCGCCACCCAGCGGCGCCGAGCGCCGTCGGGAGCGGGCGGGCCGCCTGGCGGCCTGGATTCCAAGACCGGAGCGGGCGTGCCCGGGGGCGGCAGGTGGCGGCGGCGCCAGATCACGTAGATCGCCGGGTACAAGAGGAGCTCCAGGACGGCGGACGTCACCACGCCGCCGATCATCGGGGCCGCGATGCGCTTCATCATGTCCGCGCCCACCTGCGTCGTCGGCGACCACATGATCGGCAGCAGGCCGAAGAGGATCGCGCAGACGGTCATGATCTTGGGGCGTATGCGCTGAACCGCCCCCTCAAGCACCGCCTCGTGGAGGTCTCCCTCCGAGCGGAGGCGGCCGGCCGCGAGGAACTTGTCCCACGCATGGTCGAGGTAGAGCAGCATCACGACGCCCGTCTCGGCGTCGAGGCCGGCAAGCGCTATCAGCCCGACCCAGACCGCGACGCTCAGGTTGTAGTCGAGCAGGTACAGCAGCCAGAACGCCCCGACCAGCGAGAACGGCACCGCGAGAAGGACGATGGCCGTTCGCGCCATCGACCTCGTGTTCATGAAGATGAGCACAAGGATGATGAGAAGCGTGAACGGGACGACCACCATGAGCCGCTTCTCCGCGCTCTTGAGGTACTCGAACTGGCCCGCCCACTGGATGTAGTAGCCCGGAGGGAACTGGACGCGCTCGGTTATCCTCGCCGACGCGCCCCTCACGTATCCCTCGATGTCCGTGTTGGTGGCGTCCACGAACACGAAGCCGACCAGCTGGCCGTTCTCGTTCCGGATCGAGGGAGGCCCGGTGCGGTAACCGATGTCCGCGAGCGCGGAGATCGGCACCTGGGCGCCCGTCGGCGTCGAGACGACCACCCTCTTGAGCGCGTCGAGGTCCTCCCTGAAGTCGCGGGCATAACGCACGCTGACCGGGTAGCGCTCGCGGCCCTCGACCGTCGTGGTGACCGTCTTGCCGCCTATGGCGGACTCGATCATGTCGTTCACCTCCCCGACCGTGAGCCCGTAGCGCGCCGCCGCCGCCCGATTGACGGTGAAGTCCAGGAAGTAGCCGCCGGTGGTGCGCTCGGCAAACACGCTTCGCGTGTCCGGAAAGTCCGTGAGCGCCTTCTCGATCTGGACGCCTATGTCCTGGATCTTGGCCAGATCCGGCCCGAAGACCTTCACGCCCAGCACGGAGCGGAAGCCCGTCGTCAGCATCTCCGTGCGGGTCTGGATCGGCATCCAGAAGATGTTCGCCATCCCCGGTGTCCTCAGCCGCTCGTTCAGCTCGGCGATGATCTTCTCCCAGGTCATCCCCGGACGCCACTGCTCGTGGGGCTTGAGCGTGATCACCGTCTCGAACATCGAGAGGGGCGCCGGATCCGTGGCCGTCTCAGACTGGCCTGCCTTGCCGAATACGGTCTCGACCTCCGGGATCTGCCTTATGATCCGGTCCTGGATCTGCAGGAGGCGCGTCGCCTCGCCGATCGTCATGCCCGGCACGGCCGTCGGCATGAACAGGATGGATCCCTCGTTGAGCGGCGGCATGAACTCGCTTCCGAGCCTGCGAAACGGGATGACCGTGGCTGCGAGCACTGCCGCGGCGGCCAGGATCGTCAGCCATCGGAAGCGCAGGACGAAGCTCGCAAAGGGCCGGTACGCCCAGATGAGGAAGCGGTTCACCGGATTGCGCGCCTCGGGGGTCACCTTTCCGCGCACGAGCAGCACCATGAGGACCGGCACGAGTGTGATGCCGAGAACCGCGGCGAAGAACATCGAGAACGTCTTCGTGTACGCGAGCGGCTTGAACAGCCGCCCCTCCTCGCCCCCGAGCGAGAAGACCGGGATGAAGCTGACGGTGATGACCAGCAGCGAGAAGAACAGCGGGCGGCCGACGCTTCGGGCCGCCTCAACGATGACGGCGGTGCGCTCGGGCCCGTCCGGGTCGCGGCCCTCCTTCTCCCGGAAATGCTCCAGGTGCTTGTGGGCGTTCTCGACCATGATTATGGCCGCGTCCACCATGGCGCCGATGGCGATCGCAATGCCGCCGAGGGACATGATGTTCGACGTGAGGCCGAGCGCGTGCATGGGCAGGAAGGCGAGGACGATGGCGATCGGCAGCGTCACGATGGCCACGAGCGCCGAGCGCACGTGCCAGAGGAACACAAGGCAGACCAGCGCCACCACGATGCTCTCCTCGAGGAGCTTCTCCCGAAGGGTCTCGATCGCCTTCTTGATGAGTTCGCTCCGGTCGTAGGTCGGGACGATCCTGACGCCCGGCGGCAGCGAGGGCGCGACCTCGGCGAGCTTGCGCTTGACCCCGTCGATGACATCCAGCGCGTTCTCTCCGTAGCGCATAACGACGATGCCGCCGACGACCTCGCCCCTGCCGTCGAGCTCGGCGACGCCGCGGCGCAGGTCGGGGCCCAGGTGGACCTTCCCGACATTCTTCACGAGGACGGGCGTCCCGCGGTCCGTCCGAAGAGGGATGTCCTCGATGTCGGCTATGCTCTTTATGTAGCCGCGGCCTCGGACGTAGTATTCCGTGGACCCGACCTCGAAGATCCTCCCTCCCACGTCGCTGTTTGACTGGCGTATCCTGGAGACGACGTCGCCCAGCGACACCCCGTAGGCGAGCAGCTTGTTGGGATCGAGCTCAACCTGGTACTCCTTCACGAAGCCGCCGACCGTGGCCACCTCGGCGACGCCCTTCACCGATTCCAGCGCGTACCGCAGGTGCCAGTCCTGGAATCCCCGCAGGTCGGCGAGGCTGTTCTTGCCGCTGTCGTCGACCAGCGCGTACTCGTAGACCCAGCCGACCCCCGTGGCATCCGGCCCTATGACCGGACTCACGCCCTCGGGCAGCGATCCCTGGACCGAGTTCAGGTACTCGATCACCCTCGAGCGGGCCCAGTAGATGTCCGTGCCGTCCTCGAAGATCACGTAGACGAAGGACTTCCCGAACATCGACTCGCCGCGCACGAACTTCACGCGCGGCGCGGCGATGAAGCGCGTGGATATGGGGTACGTGATCTGGTCCTCGACGAGGTCGGGCGAGCGCCCCTCCCAGTCGGTCGAAATGATGACCTGCACGTCGCTCAGGTCGGGAATAGCGTCGAGCGGCGTGCGCCTGAGCGCCCAGAGGCCGCCGGCCAGGGCGATCGCCACCAGAATGACGACGAGGAACTTGTTCCGGGCGCTGGCCTCGATGACGCGCTCGATCGCGCTCGCCGGCGGAGTCTCTTGGGTACTCATGGGATCACCAGGACTTGAGCGCGCCCTGTATCTTTGACTCGGCGTCGATCAGGAAGTTGGCGCTGCTGACAATGCGCTCATTCTCCGCAAGGCCCTTCCTGACCTCATAGCGATCGCCGTATTTCCGGCCGAGCTCGATGAACCGCGGCTCCAGCCGGCCCCCTCCCTTGTCCACGAAGACTATGTTGTGCAGGCCGGTCGGCAGCACGGCACTGGCCGGCACCGTGAGGCCCTCGCCCCGGTCCGTGGCCAGCGCGACGTCCACGTACATGTCGGGGCGCAGCCGGCCGCCCGGGTTGCCGACGTCGACCCGCACGCGGAACGTGCGTTTCATCTCGTCCATGAACGGGTCCACAAGCGCGATCTTCCCCGCGAGCGTCTCGTCGGGATAGGCCGAGGTCGAGATCGCCACCGGCATGCCGGCCTTCAGGAGGGACAGCTCCTCCTGGTAGAAGCTGGCCCAGACCCACACGGCCGAAAGGTCCGCGAGGCCCACGAGCCGGTCCCCCGCGGAGACGCGCTGGCCCTGGCGCACCGCAATGGACTGAACGATGCCGTCGACGGGCGAGACAAGCGCCAGGTACGGCTTCGCCTGGCGGGAGGTCTCGAGCGCGGCGATGTCCTCGTCCGGCACGTTCCACTGGCGAAGGCGCTCCCGCGCGGAGTCGACAAGGCGCACGACGTTGTCCGCCGCCCCTGGCAGGCCGGTCCTCTCGATGTTGTCCCTCATCCGCAGGAGGTCCAGGTACTCCCTCTCCGTCGAGGAAACGTCGGGGCTGTAGATATCCAGGAGGGCCTGGCCCCTCGCCACCGCGTCGCCCGGCGCCGCCACGCGCAGCTCGTGCACGTAGCCGTCGACGCGCGCGACGCAGTCCCATGTGCGCTGGGTTTGAACGGCCACGGTACCTACTGTCCGCAGCGCGCTTCGAAGCGGGGTTCTTTCAACCTTGGCGAAGGTGACGCCGATCTGCTGCTGCCGGTCGACAGGAACCTGAAATTCCGCGGGCTTGTCGGAGGCGCCCTCGTCCGCGGCCCGTGTCGCCGGGGCGGCCGCGGCGATCGCCGCGGCTGAAAGAAGCAGACGCCCTATGTGGAGATTCGTATTCATGGTGGGTCCTTGGCCTTGGGATCGTGTCAGTGATGGGTTTGCTCCGGCGAATAGCTCGATGCGTGCGAGGTCGGGTCGAAGATGCCCGTAAGAAGCGTGAGCTCTGCCAGCTTTCCGGCCTGGTCCGCGGTCGCCCGGCCGAGCGTCAGGCGGTTGTCCACCAGCATGCGGTGGGCGTCCAGGATGTCCTGGAAGGGACCCAGTCCGCTCTGCCAAGCCGCGTCCGCGCTGGACAGGGTCTGCTCGGTGAGCGGGATGATCTGGTCCCGGTAGAGCAGCGCCTGGCGCCTCGCCGTGTCGAGGTCCATGGTGAGCTGGTGGACGGCCTCGCGGATCTCGAGCTCGTATTCCGTGGCGTCGCGCTCGCTGGCCCGCCTGTTTGCAAGATCGCGCCGCAGGTCGCTGTCGTACCGCCTTGCGTTGAGCCACGGCAGCGTGAAGTCGACCGTCAGCGCCCCCTCGCGGATTCCCGCGTCGCCGCTGTACTGGCGCGCCTCGACGCCCACCCCGATCTCCGGCATGCGCCGGCGCCTGGTCAGCAGGGCCGTCGCGTCGCTCTCCTCGGTCTCCTGCCGCTTGATCTTCAGCTTCGGCGCGAGATCCAGGGCGTCCCTCACCAGGTGGTCGTCGTAGGGCACCGGGCCCGCGACCTCGGGCATCGCATAGCGCGGCCAGAGCGTGTGGGGGTTTCGGTTGAGGAGCCGGTTGATCAGCACCTGCTGGTGCTCCCGATCCAGCTCGCGGGTCCTGATATTGTCTGCGGCCTTGGCCCGCTCGGTCTGGGCCCTCAGCCACTCGACCTGGCTGGACTTGCCGGCCCTGTAGCGGCTGTCCACCGTGGAAACCGTCGCCTCGAGCCAGTCCAGATCCTCACGGGCCAGGTCGAGGCTCCGGTCTGCGAACGCCAGCCCAACGAGCGCCACGGTCAGGTCGCGCCTGATCCTCTGGGTTTCATAGGCTACGCTTAGGCGCGCCTTCGCGGCCGCCGCCTCGGCCACGTTCCGCGCAAGCTCCGGGCGCCCGAACACGGGCAGCTTCTGATTGATGCCGTAGATGATGTTGCCCTCCTGCGAGGCGCTCATGCCCCGCGGCGTGGACTTCCATAGGCCGAGGCTGACCGTCGGGTCCTCCCAAGTCCGGATGGAGTCGATCTCCGCGGATGCCGCATCGGCCCGCGCACTGGACGCCTCGATGCCGGGATTGCTCACCGTCGCGTCCTTCACGAGCCCGTCGATCAGGGCGGGAGTGATCGGAACGCGCGCTTCGGCGGGGGCCGCCTCGGCCGCGAGGAGGCCCGGCAGGCCCTGGAGGGTGAGGAGAAGGGTGAAAAGTTGTTTCGATTTCATGGCGGAAGGGAATTGCGGACGGGAGGGACGGAACGGAACGGCCGCGCGGACGCGCGGCAGCACTGCGGATGCGGGGGAGGCTTGCACCGCCCGCGTCAGAGCGCGGGCGCAATACGGCCCCGAGACCCTAGATCAGGAAACTGCAATGCGCCTTGAACAGGGGCGCATACGCAGCATGCGCCGGGCCAGCCGGCGCACTGAGCCCGGCCGTGGCGGCCCGGGGCCCAACAAAGGACACGAAGAACTTAACCCGGTTGCTGCGCGCAGGCAGGGAGCTTCGGGCCGCGGCCAGGGTCGCAGCCCCAACCGGCTGGTCGGAGGCAAAGAGAACGGGGGCCGGCGCCATGGGGCAGGCGGCCCCGGAACCCTCGCACCCTCCCTTGCACCCGCAATGGCTGCAGCAACACGCCTTGGCCGCCAAACGATCCACCGGCTGCACCGGCGCAAGCGCGGTGCAGAAGACGGCGATCAGGAGCCATACGAGCCGTTTCATGCAGGTATCCGCCAACGTAGCCGCCAGGGTCGCCAGCGCAAACGCTATTATGTCCATGCCATAACCTACTATGCTCCATATTGTTATGGCATGGATCCTGCGGCATGATGCCCATGGACCTCCCGACGCCTTATTGCAGTCGACAAGTCTGCGCGGCCTTGGACCATCGGGTCCCAATGGGGCAACTCGACCATCTTATCGCACAGAACCGAGCCTGGGCCGACGCAATCCGGGCGCAGGACCCGGAGTTCTTCACAAAGCTCTCGCGACAGCAGTCGCCGCAGTACCTGTGGATAGGATGCTCCGACAGCCGCGTGCCGGCCAACGAGATTGTGAACCTCCTTCCCGGCGAGCTGTTCGTCCACCGGAACATCGCGAACGTCGTGGTGCACACGGACCTGAATTGCCTCTCCGTGATGCAGTTCGCGGTCGATGTCCTGAAGGTTCGGCACATCATCGTATGCGGGCACTACGGCTGCAGCGGCGTGCGCGCCGCGCTCCGCTGCGACAGGATCGGGCTGGCGGACAACTGGCTCAGGCACGTTCAGGACGTCTCCGAGAAGCACCGGGCCTGCCTCCATGGGGTCAGCGAGGAGCAGGACCGCACGAACCTCCTTTGCGAGCTGAACGTGATCGAGCAGGTCGGCAACGTGTGCCAGACGACGATCATGCGCGACGCCTGGGAACGGGGACAGCCCGTTACGGTGCACGGCTGGATCTACGGCCTGAAGGACGGACTCATCCGGAGCCTCGGCCTTGAGGTGTCGTCCGCCGCGGAGTTCGGAAAGCAGTACGGCGACTCCCTCGCGGCGGTGGGTTCGCGCTGACGCGTTCCCAAAGGCCGGCGATTTGCAATTCGACGCGAGGGGCCGAAGCTGTAGCGTCACGGCCCGGGCCCCCCACCCTCGGAATTCGCCGGCAAGCCCCGAACCAAACGCACATGATTTCACGCCTTTCCAGCCGCGGCCGCATACTGGCTCGCCTCTTCTTCGTCGCCTCCGCGTCGCTGGCATGGCTCGGGGATGCCTCGTTGGCCCTGCAGCCGGATCCTGCAACCGCGCCCGCCGCGCAGACGGCGACCCCGCGGCGCGACAGGCCTCCGCGCAAGGTCCTGATCGGCACGCTGATCAGCGGTCTGGACGTCTTCAAGATGCCGCTTGAAAAGCGCCTGGACCTCATGGACTCGCTGGTGGGCGAGATCGCGGGCGACGCCAGGCGCGATTACCCGGGAAAGCGCCTGGACCTGGTTGTGCTGCCGGAGGCCTTCCTGGCCCGTTCGGGCGACACCGTCGCCGAGCAATCGGTGCGCCTTGAGGAGGTTCGCCCGCGGATCGCAGCCTGCGCGAAGCTTCACGGCTGCTACCTCATCGCGCCCGTGCTCATGCTGGAGGGGCACAAGCCCCGCCGGCTCAGCAACACCGCGGTCCTTGTGGACCGAGGGGGGAACCTCGTCGGCGTCTACCGGAAGGTGCATCCGGTGGCGCTCACGGGAAGCGACGTGCTGGAGGGGGGCACCATCCCGGGGGATGATTTCCCCGTGTTCGACTGCGATTTCGGGCGCCTGGGCATACAGATCTGCTTCGACATGCTGTATGCCGACGGCTGGAAGGCCCTGGCCAAGGCGGGCGCGGAAATCGTCGCGCTCCCGTCGGCGTCGCCGGAGACGGTCCGCCCGGCCTCCTACGCGAGGGAGAACGACTTTTACGTCGTCAGCGCGAGCCCGCGCGACCATGCGGCGTTCTTCAGCCCTCTGGGGATGATCGAGGCGCAGGTCTCAAACCAATCCGTTCTGGTCCACGAGATCGACCTATCCTACGCCCGCCTGCATTGGGAAGCCATTCTCGAGAATGGCGACGCGCTCAAGCGCAGGTTCGGGGACCGGGTCGGATTCAACTACTACGACAAGGAGGACATGGGCATCTTCTGGTCCAACGACCCGAGGACGTCGATCGGGCAGATGATCGCGAGCGTAGGCCTTATCGAGGTTGGTGACAGCGTGGCGCGCATACGGGCTCTCCAGGACAAGGCCAGGGGCGGCCCGCCGCTGACGCCTCCTTAGGGAACCCTTTCCCGTCGGCGGACGCGGCTCGAAACACGAGCTTGCAAGGCGCCCCTGCCCCGGGGCCAGCAGGCCTACAAGACGATTGCCCCGTTATCGACCAGGAGCCGCCTCAGAATCGAGCGGTGGCAGCAGCCCTCGTTCTGGCAGTAGCAGCCCACCGAGAAGTCGGACGCATGCGAAAGGGCGGCAAGGAGCTTAAGATCGTGCCTGGCATTGGGTGCGGCCATCTCCGCCTTGTACCTCCTCGCAAACGCCGACCATTGCGCCGGTGATGCCGCTTCCCTGCCAAGCTTCATGGTCTCCACGCTCGGGGCGAGATTCGGGAGCCATACGTCATACCAGTTCTGGGCAGAGAACTGGGCCTTCGCCATGCCTCGGGGAGGGAGGCGAACCGTCCCGATTCTTGGCCCCTCCCCGGGAATACGCGGGGTTCCGAGGCGGACAACTCGAATGCTCATTGGCAAGCCCTTGGTTCGAATGGAGGTTCAATGCAATCGGAAGGGTTCGATTCTGCCGGGTTCACAAATCCTTTGGAGAGGACCCTAAAGGAAATGGCGGGATGGACGGGACTCGAACCCGCGACCTTCTGCGCTTCTCCCCTAGGCAATCCCCTTAAGGCACCGGCTTAGTGGCCTTTCAGTGGCTCTTTTTGCACCGTTTTCCCCTTCGCCAATTCAACGACCAGATCCGACGTCTCCGTCTGTCACATTTCGACTCAAAGGTTCGATGTGGAGCGTTTCTGGCAGCGCTCCCAATTCTGTCGCCAAGGTTGATAATGCGACGTCCAAACGCTCGCTAGGCCGAAGGACGGACAAGCTGCTCAACAGACCCCATTGCCAGGTACACCCGATTCGGCTCAGCGCCAAGTTGGAGGAAGCCATGTTTCTTATAGAAGCGCAGGGCCGTGTCGTCTTTCGCTTCGGCGACAACCGCCACGGAACCGCTGACCCTTGTTTGCGAATAAGCCCGGGTAAGGGCATCGACGAGCAGTAGCGCTCCCGTGCCCGGAAAGCGTTCGTCGCGCGCCAACCGCCCAATCAGGGTTGCGGGAAGGCGTGGATAGCGAGGCAGCCTCCGCGTGAGGTCGGCGGGCAGTTCAGCCAGCTCCACCGTATAATTCGAGAGGGTGTAAAAACCGACAATGTCCCCAGGCGCAGCCTCATTAACCATGACAAACGTGGCCGCCAGGAGGCGTTCGGCGTCCTTGCGGGCCTGTTGCTGGAGGTATAGATCTAACGCCGCGACAGCAGACCGGAACCCTGCCCGATTGTGCCGGGCCGTATCCAGTGGCTCAAAGCGGTAGGCCATCAGCGCACCTGCTCACGGTAACGAGTGAGTGCTGCTTGCAATGCCGGAACAGGCACAGACGGAGCTAAAAGCGATTGGACAAAGGCGGCCGACTCTCCGGTGTCCAGTCGCGTTCGGCGGGCTACCTGCACTGTCCGGGATGCGCTTTCTTGAAGGGTCTGGACAATGTAGGACGACACCGAAGCATGCCCGGTCAATCTCGCAGCCTCCAAGAGAATTGCCTTCAACGTGACGGGGACGCGCGCTTCAAGCCGGGCGGTTCGGCTTTCAGCAGCCGCTGCGGGAATAACTGTGCGTCTGCGGGTCAATGTTGGCATGGGGACTATGTACGGCAGTTTGCCGTACAAATCAAGAGCTCCTACGAGATGGCATCTATTATGCCTTCCGTAGGCCAACTTACATGCCATTTTGCTGAATGTCGGCGCCCACAAAGAATTGATGGCTGAGAGGGACCCCGGAAGTTGGACACGGGGGGTCGGTCCCGTTAGATCAAAAACAGACCCGATCCCGCCATGTCAAAGAGACGTCACC
>Ga0265320_10000251_pt1 | contig 44069 bp, 36 predicted proteins | sample 4827metaG_FD_202087 | JGI IMG/M metagenome (GOLD analysis project Ga0265320, IMG submission 202087) | Rhizosphere microbial communities from Carex aquatilis grown in University of Washington, Seatle, WA, United States - 4-8-27 metaG | ecosystem: Host-associated > Plants > Roots > Rhizosphere >... | reverse complement strand
ACTCCGGCGTTTCCGCGCTCATCAAGGGCACCTACAATCTGCTCGGCCTGATGACGTATTTCACCGCCGGCGAAAAAGAAGTCCGCTGCTGGACGATCAAGAAAGGATGGAAAGCCCCGCAAGCCGCAGGCGTCATCCACACCGATTTCGAAAAAGGCTTCATCAAGGCTGAGATCGTTTCGTACGACGACCTCACCCGCCTCGGCAGCGTCGCCGCCGCCCGCGAAGCCGGCAAATACCGTCTCGAAGGCAAAGAATACGTCTTCAAAGACGGCGACGTCGCCCTCTTCCGGTTTAACAACTAAGCGCCGGATTCTCGATTGAAACCGGTGCGCCTGAAAAGTAAGCCATTCCTTTGACTGGTTTGTTGGAGCACCCGAATCCACACGGCCAGCAACAGTGTCACGTCAGACACCAACAACCGGACAATCCAAAGGATAACCAGCCCGGGGCTAATAGCGCGATCGGTGGCCAACCCTTTGACTCGACAACCCTCGGCCTGCTCCCCAGAAATTTCCAGATCAATCCGATGCTAAGCCGAATCGTCCCTTTTGCTGCTGACCTCTGGAAACACCGTGAACTGCTCTGGCAGTTCACGCTTCGTAATGTGGAATTGCGCCACAAAGGTAGCCACCTCGGGCTGATCTGGTCCTTTCTCAGTCCGCTGCTCATGCTTGGCCTGTACGTGCTCGTCTTCGGCTACATATTCGGCGGCACTTTCGGCATTCTTCCCCATGAGACTAAAATCGAGTATGCCCTTGGCATATTCCTTGGTTTGACGATGTTTCAAATCATGGCCGAAACTTTGGGCGTTTCACCCACGCTCATCGTGGGAAATCCCAATTTCGTTAAGAAGGTCGTCTTCCCGTTGGAGATCCTTCCGGTCGCCAGTGTTGGCGCAGCACTTTTCCACACGTACATCAGCCTCACGTTGTTTTTGCTCGGCGTATTGCTGTTCGGTCCAGGTCTTGCACTTTCTGTACTCTGGTTGCCAATCATAATGCTACCATTGATCCTGCTGTGCACGGGCGTGAGTTGGTTTTTCTCAGCCCTGGGCGTATTTTTTCGGGACGTGGGACAAATGATGCAGTTCGTGACGACCGCGTTGATGTTCTCCAGTGCTGTGTTCTATTCCGCCCAGAAAATCCCGGCCAATGTCTGGCTGTATCTCCGTCTTAATCCCATACTTCTGACGATTGAAATGACCCGTAATGCGGCATTGTGGCAACGACCGATCAATTACCACCATCTCGCCTATCTATATGCCACCGGTATTGGCGCATGTTATCTCGGCCACCTCGCCTTCAAAAAAATGAAGCCTGCCTTCGCTGACGTACTCTGAGTCCAGAGACCCGCATGTCTTGCACCAGCATGATCGATGTCACCGAAGATGCTGAGCATAAAACGATCCAAAGGGAGAGTGACGGCACCGGGTGGAAACCAAACAATGCGCTTGAGCTAAAAGCGTTCCTCACACCAAGTAGGATTTAATACAGATCATGGCCCTTACACCGCGCGCTTTCATCACCGGCATCACCGGTCAGGACGGTTCCTACCTCGCAGAATTACTGCTGGAAAAAGGTTATGATGTGCACGGCTTGGTTCACCGCCCCGATGCGCTTCCCGCCAGTAATATCCGGCATTTGGTGGCAGACGCCGCCCTATTGAACAAGCGTCTGTTTTTGCACAACGGAGCCTTTGAGGACGCCACCCACCTACGCCGCATCATCGGCAAAGCCAAGCCCAACGAGTTTTATCATTTGGCCGGACAATCCAGTCCGCGTTTAAGTTTAGAATTGCCCGAGAGCACAGTCGATAGCATCGGTATGGCGACTCTGCGTCTGCTTGAAATTCTGCGTGATTTGCCTGAGCCAACCAAGTTTCTCTACGCCTCCAGCAGTGAAGTCTTCGGCTCACCACCCCATTCACCTCAGGATGAACTCACACCGCTCAATCCGACCACACCGTATGGAGCAGCCAAAGCATTTTCCGAGCACATGGCCCGCATTTATCGCATAGCCTACCAAATGCCCACCTGCTCGGCAATCTTGTACAATCACGAGTCGCCCCGTCGCGGCGGCGGATTCGTTACTATGAAAATAGCCCGGGCCGCAGCTCGGATTAAAAAAGGACTGCAACAAGAATTGGTCCTCGGCAGCCTGGAAGGCCGTCGCGACTGGGGCTGGGCACCGGATTATGTCCAAGGCATGTGGCAAATGCTTCAGCAGAAAAGCGTGGATGATTTTATCCTCGCCACCGGCCAGTTGCACAGTGTGGAGCAGTTGGTCGCCAGCGCCTTCGAATGCCTGAAGCTGAACTGGCGTGACTATGTCCGGTATGATGCCGCTCTGCTCACCAGCGTCGAGCCCGTCGCACCCTGCGGCAATCCGTCCAAGGCCAAACGCCAGCTTGGTTGGCAAAACACCGTGCCATTCAAAGAAATGGTTGCACGACTCGTAGAATCCGAGATGAAAAAACTTACATGAGAAAAAAAGCATTAGTCACAGGTATAACCGGCCAGGATGGCTCTTACCTCACCGAGTTACTCTTGGAAAAGGATTATGAGGTGCATGGTCTCGTGCGACGCGCGAGTACGATGAATCGGGGCCGTATCGACCACCTGCAACCCTATGAAACGGGGCCTGATCAACGGCTGTTTCTTCACTATGGTGATCTGGCTGACAGCGTATCACTCGTTAAGCTGCTGTATTCCTTGCAGCCGGACGAAATTTACAATCTTGCCGCCCAAAGTCACGTTCGAGTGAGCTTCGATATTCCCGAGTACACAGCCGATATCACTGGTGTGGGCGCCGCCCGAATTCTTGAAGCGATCATCGAGTCCGGCATCGGCAAAAAAGTCCGATATTATCAGGCCTCTTCCTCGGAAATGTTCGGCAAAGTGCAGGAAATCCCTCAGCGCGAGACCACTTCGCTCTATCCCCGTTCGCCTTATGGCTGCGCCAAGGTATTCGCCCACTGGCTGACGATCAACTATCGCGAATCCTATAATCTTTTCGCGTGCAGCGGCATTCTCTTCAATCATGAGTCGCCCCGTCGTGGCGAAAGCTTCGTAACGCGGAAAATCTCCCTTGCCGCCTCCCGCATTAAGCTAGGCCTGCAAAAGGAACTCGTGCTTGGCAATCTGGACTCCAAGCGTGACTGGGGCTTCGCCAAGGAATATGTCGAAGGCATGTGGCTCATGCTGCAGCAGGACAAACCCGATGACTACGTCCTAGCGACCAACGAGACCCACACCATCGGAGCCTTCCTCGATGCCTCCTTCAGCCATCTGGACCTTGACTGGCACGACTATGTTAAATTCGACGAGCGCTTCCTCAGACCGGCCGAGGTCGACCTGCTGATCGGCGACTACTCCAAGGCGAAGGCCCACCTCGGCTGGGAACCAAAAACGAAAATGAAGGCCTTGGCGGAACTGATGGTTGACTCTGATTTGGCCGCCCGGGCCAAGCAACCGGCTGGGCCCGGTTGCTGATCGTGGCTCTCCGATGTCTGAAGACAGTGCCATCTCGGTCGAAAACGTCAGCAAAGCCTACCGGATCTGGGCGTCATCTGCTTCGCGGCTGACCTCGCCGTCACTAGAGGTCCTGGCAGGCATTTTTCCGCAGCAATCGAGTCCGGCAAAGCAGCTGCGCGAATACGCCGCTAGTTCCTACCGGGATTTCTACGCACTGCGCGATATTTCGTTCAAAGTGAAACGCGGTGAGAGCATGGGAATCATTGGCCGCAATGGCTCCGGCAAATCAACCCTGCTGCAAATCATTGCCGGCACCCTGCAACCCTCGGCCGGCCAGGCGAAGGTTCAGGGAAGGGTGGCAGCGCTTTTGGAGCTTGGCAGCGGTTTTAACCCGGAGTTCACTGGCCGAGAAAATGTTCACCTAAACGGTGCTGTGCTGGGTCTCACCCGTCGCGAAATCGGCGAACGGTTCGACGCCATCACCGGTTTTGCCGAAATTGGCGACTTCATCGATCAACCGGTCAAAACGTATTCAAGCGGCATGCTCGTCCGGTTGGCGTTCGCCGTCGCCATCTCGACCGAGCCCGAAATCCTGATCGTTGATGAAGCATTAAGCGTGGGAGATATTTTCTTCCAGCAACGTTGCTTCAGCCGGATTCGCGAACTGCTGGCCCAAGGCACAACCTTGTTTTTCGTTTCCCACGACACCGCGGCGATTCAAAACCTGTGCGCACGCGCCCTTTTGCTGGAAAGCGGCCAGATCCGGTATGTGGGGGCGCCAGAAGAATGCGTCAGCCGCTACCACGCCCGGCATGGATCAACCTCGGTGCCTGCGGCGGCAGACAAGCCGGCCGAAAGCATTTTGCCCGACTTTTTCCTCAAGCAAACCCCGGAATATCTGCAACACAACCTTGTGCCGCGGGCGCGAGCACGCCACGGCGCACGACAACTCGAAATCATCATTGCTTGCATCCGCACGCCTTCCGGCCATTTTACGCATCAAGCCGGCTTGATGCAGCCGTTACGCATCGAGGTATTGGTTCGCGCTCATGCACCTATTGCACAACCCTCTTGCGGCCTGCATTTTTTCGACCGAATGAATAATTTGGTTTACGCGGCAGGCAACCTCCAACTGGGGATCCATTTCAAGCCACTCGAAGCAGGGGCCGCCGCCCTTTTGATCTACACGATCACCATGTCCGTGCAGCCCGGACCCTATACTTTTAACATTGCCGTCGGTGAGCCCGGTCCATCGGACGCGAACTCCGGCCGTTTCTATGATGTATGCGAAGGACTGGGCCCGATCGATATTATCGCCCCCAACGCCGGCGTGTGGCCTTTCTACGGTATAGCCAACCTCCCGATGCAAATGGAGGTTATTTATGAATAAGCATCCGGGCTGTTGGTGCGGGAATCATCAGCTGCTTGATTTCTCGCCCGATTACCTCAGGTGTCCTGCATGCGAAACCCTGGTGGTCAGGCTTTTCCCGCAAATTGATCTTACCCGGATCACGGACGAGGAACATGACGTCTACGGCGCAAATTACGCGGAACATCATCTCTCCGCCGATTACGGGCAGCCTGATTTCGCCACCCGCAGCCGTCGAGATCTCACCGAACGATGTTTGCACTGGCTGCGTGCTGTTCTTAAATATCTGCCGCCCCCGGCAGATTTGCTGGAATTAGGCAGTTTTCATGGCGGTTTTGTGGGACTGGCCCAGTTCGCCGGCTACCGCGCCCGTGGACTGGAGCTAAGCCCGGCCATTGCCGCCCAGACGGCTTTGCGCTTTGGGGTGGAAATCCTCGTCGGACCCATCGAGCAACAGTCCATCCCTGAGGCCAGTCTCGATATCATTGCTTCATTCGACGTTCTTGAGCATCTGCAGGACCCACGGCGTACCTTGCAGGCATGCCGGCGGCTGCTCCGCCCCAATGGAATATTGGTTATTCAATCCCCCCGCTATCAGGCAAAACGCAGCTATGAGCAGATTTTGAGCGAGAAGGATCCGTTTATGGGTCTGCTATTACCCAGGGAACATCTTTATCTTTTCAGTGAACAGGCGGTCACCCGGTTGTTACGCGAAATCGGGCTGAACCATATCAGTTTTGAAACGCCGATATTCGAGCAATACGATATGTTCCCCTTCGCCTCGGCGGCTCCGTTGCACGCAATTGAGGATTCCCTCCAAGGGGAGCTTCTTTCGTCCCTACCGGGCGGGCGGTTCGTCACCGCCCTGTTCGACCTGAAAGATGAATCCGAATCACTGCTCCAGGATAACCGCCGGTTAAATATTCAGCTCAAACAAAGCGTGCAGGATTCAACCGCACGCCTTCAACAGGTCGAGCACCTCACCGCGGCGTACAAACGTTCTGAGATCCAGAGAACCCAGCTGAACGACCAAGTAACCGAACTGACCGAGCTGGTCCATGTTTCCCAACACGATGCTGGCGCCCGTTTGAAACAAGTGGAGCATCTTTCCAATCTGCTCCGAAGGAGTGAAACCGAATCCGCCAACCGCGCCGGGCAGGTCGAAAGACTGACGGCTGAACTCATCGCGGTCCGGGTCGACGCCACCGCACGCCTAGCCCAGGTAGAACATCTGACCAAGCTGGTTGACGATTCCCAAGCCGCGGCAGCCGCACAGGAAAAACAGGTCACGGCCCTGACCACACTGGCCAAATCGTATGAAACGGAATCGGCGGACCGCGACCGCCAGATCAAGACATTGACCACCGAGCTCAATCGGGTGCGCAGCGACGCCACCGCACGCTTGACCCAGATCGAGCAGCTCACCAAACTCGTTAATGAATCACAGGCCGCAGCCACTGCACAGGGACAACAGGTCGTGACGCTGTCCGCACTGGCCCGGTCCCACGAAGCGGAATCCTTGGCCCGGTTTGAACAAGTGAACCAACTCGCCGCCCATCTGAAGTCCTGCACGTCCGACAATCTGTCCCTTCGCAGCCAAATCGAAAGTTACGTGGGCTGGTTAAAAGATGCGCAGCGGGACATCCAGCTCATCACAACAGCACATCGCGATGCGGAAAAAACGGTGCATGCCCTGCTCAAACAACTGGAGCCGGGAGAAAAACATCCCCCGCCGGCATGACCACTGCAATTCATGCCAATAGCTCAACCGTGAACCCGCACGACTCAATTTTTTATTAAAGCAGAATATGATTTACGGACCGGGTTGTTTTCCGCTGCCCTGTCAATCCCAGTCATAAATTCCTTTTCCCGCAAAACGCCCACCGGTTGAATACTCAAATCCAACAAGACAAAAAAGAGGCCATGCTCCATGCCGCCCTGCAACGAGCGCAGCAAGAGGCAACCCTGGCCAATTCACTTCTGTCCGCCACCCTTTCTCTGCGCCATGATACTTTCCGGCACTGGTTGGCGGTACCATTTCCGGATTTCACCCAGGCACAGTCCAAACTATGTTGGAATTTGGAGATCGCAAAACGCGGATTTGACCTCACTCGCGTCTCTGGATGGGCGTATATCGACGATGCCGAGGCCCGGCACGGTGTTCCTTGCCTGCTGGCAACCGGTGCAAGCACCGCATGGGTGTTGCCCGGAGTCATGGTCGAGAGACCTGACGTCCTTTCCGTCTTTCCGGCAACAGGTCAGGCCGCAATCAACCGCCTCCAATCCGGTTTTGTTTTTGAGACGAGCAGCAGCCAGTTGCCGGACAATATCAGCACGTGGCGAATCCTGCTTGGCGCGACCAATCGTCCCCCCGCCATGTCGCCAGAATTTCAGCTAGCATGAAACGCCACCTGCCTTCCAGTTTCAGCATACCACTCAGGAAGCTGCCAATTGACAGATCTTCGCCAAGCCGGCCCCTTCGCATGGTGGTGGACTTGTCCATCATGCCTCCCGGTGGCGAAAGCGGGGGAGTGAAGCCGTTTGTCGTCGAATATTTGCGGCAGTTGGCCGCATTGGAGGGGGATCGGCTCGCATTGATATTTCTTACCGGATCCGCCTCCCATGCAGAGGTACGTCTCCTCGCAAGGGCTCAGGACGAACTGGTCTGCGTCCGACATACCACACATGAGCCTGTGGATCCGGTGGGCAACTGGCGTAACGGCGAACGGCTGCTCTCCGTTCCTCCCCTGGACTTGCTGCTGCAACTTGAGGCCGACCTGTTCTATTCACCGCTGGGTCTGCCCCAATTTGCCTGCCCTGGCATTCCGACCATTTCAACCATCGTCGATGTTCTGCACCGCGATTATCCTTCGACCCTGACCCCGCAGCTAAATACGGTCAGGGAAGATCTATTTCGCGATCTCGTGAAAATCTGCGACCGCTTTCAATGTATTTCCCAATACTCAGCCGGCCGGCTGCATGAACACTTTGCCGTGCCGCTTACGCAGACCTTCTGTTCCCACATCCCGATCCATCACCGGCTCGAATCCACCGTGGCAGGAATGCAGCCACCGCTCGTTTCAGCACCCTATTTTCTTTATCCGGCCAACTCATGGAAGCATAAGAACCACGAAACCCTACTGGTGGCCTATCACCATTACCGTGCGCACAATAATACCGGCACATGGGATTTGGTTTTGACCGGACATGATGATGAGCGGATGCGCGAGGTGCTCCTGATGGCAGAAAATCTGGGGATCAGGCAGCACGTCCATTTCTTCGGACATCTGCCTGACCGCGAATTTACCGGCGTATGGCGTCATGCCGGAGCCTTGGTTTTCCCCTCCCTTCATGAGGGATTCGGCATTCCGCTGGTTGAAGCGATGCATTTTGGCATACCTATTGTCTCCAGCACAGCGGGATCACTCCCCGAGGTTGCGGGTAATGCCGCACTGTTTGTGGATGCGCGCGATCCCGTGGCCTTGGCTTCTGAGATGGGTCGCATGTCCAGCAACGAAAAACTGCGGGCCGAGCTCATTGTCCGAGGACGCAAGCGTTTGCTGGAATTCTCCCTGGCCGATGAAATCGCGGAGTTCCAGGAGGCGGTATTCGCCACTGCTTCACGCCGTTTTCTCCGGCTTTGGACCAAGGGCCTTCATCCGGACGGATGGATTGAAGGACTGGCTGTCCTAGGATTGCCTGCCGTGGATGGGCCGCTTCGGATCAATCTTCGATTTGGCCCAAATCCCGTGGCACGCCGTCTGCGAATATATATCGGGCTGACCGCCTACGGTGGTTTTGACGTGCGGGCAAGAACCGCTTGTGAGGTCGAACTTGAGACAGATTCCGCACACCGCTCGCTGGTGTTGGAAATACCTGATGCAAGAAATCTCAGCCCAGACGATCATCGGTCGCATGGGATCATCTTGACAGCCGCCGACGTCACCGACGCGGCCGGCCAAACTCATGTCCTGATCGGAACCAAACCATGAAAATATCGATTGTCGTACCCTCCTACAACCAAGGGGACTATGTCGCCGCAACATTGGACAGCATCTTGAAGGATCAGGGCGATAATGCAGCGGAGGTTATCGTCAACGATGGAGGCAGCACCGACCAAACCGTTGAAGTTTTGCAACGATACGGCGACCGCATCCAATGGAGCTCTGCTCCCGATTTCGGCCAGACTGATGCGATCAACCGGGGGCTGCGCCGAGCCAGCGGTGATATTTGCGCCTACCTCAATTCCGATGATGTGTACATGCCCGGCGCACTGGAAACAGTGCTCCGTCATTTCATCGATAACCCCGATTGCGATCTGCTTTATGGGGATGCTTCCCACTTGTACGCCGACGGCACCTTCATGGAGGCGTACCCTACGGCCGAGTGGAATTATGACCGTCTGTTCGAACAGTGTTACCTTTGCCAGCCGGCCGTTTTCTGGCGTCGGCGACTGCACCGTCGGATGGGCTTTTTTGACGAACGGCTCAATCTCGGCATGGATTACGAATTTTGGCTGCGCGTTGGACAAACCAGCAATGTGCACTATTTGTCGGGCAAAATCTTAGCCGGCTCCAGACTGCATGCAGACACCAAAACCCTGAGACAGCGTGCGCCCGCCCATCGCGAAATCCTAAAGATCGTCCGCCACTACGCGCGGCAGCCGGCCGACTGTTATACTTGGTTGAAACATCTGGCTTCCATATTATCAATGGACCAAGGCTTTCCTCCTTCAAGCCTGACGGCAGAACACCAGCGTCATTTGCTCGTCTTCAGCCGCAACGTCCTCGCTCTGGCCGAAGAATACCGGATTGAACTCAACGGCTCCATCCTCAACGAAATCGCCGGGCTCGCCGGCCTGCATTCCAGACCATGAAGATCGGATTTGATGTGGCCCAAACTTGCGAACAACGCGCCGGCTGCGGTTGGTACGCCGACTCGTTGATTCGCGCGCTGGTGAAAACCGCCCCCGAACATCAATACCTGCTCTATCATCAGTACGGCAGCTGGATCAACCAGAACACCAATCATGGGACCAAGATAGATTCCCTCTCGGTCACGCCCACCTTCCTTGATGTCACCCCGAAGGAAGCCACCCGTATCTGGAACAGTCCTGACGAACTAGCCCTGAAAGCAGGAAGGCCGGATATCATTCAGGCCAATTCGTTCCAAGCGTCGCGCGTTCCAGGAGCGAAACTGGTTTTCACAGTTTATGACGTATCGTTCTGGGCGGTACCGAATTTCACAACCGAGGAAAACCGGCTGGCCTGTCAGAACGGAATGCTCCAGGCGTTGGGCAAGTCCGACGGATTTATTTTCATTTCCCAAAGCACGCATGATGAATTTGAACGTCTGCTGCCCGGCTGGATGGAAAAGAACCGACGCCCGTGGGCGGTTACCCCATTGGCACCACGCGCGATAACGGTAAAAACGTCGCCAACCAAGTCAGACGGAGACTATTGGCTCGCCATCGGTTCACTCGAGCCACGCAAAAACTATGAAACATTGCTCGAAGCAATGGAATTGTATTGGCAACAAAGCCCCCGGAGGCTGCCGCTCAAGATTGCGGGAGGTCCGGGCTGGAAATCAGAAGCCCTGAAGCAGCGGATCCGCACCTTGAGTGCCAAGAAAATGGTGACTCAACTCGGTTATGTCCCCGATGAGGAGTTACCCGCGCTTTATGCCGACGCCATGGCTCTCATTTTTCCGAGTTGGTATGAAGGCTTCGGACTGCCCGTGCTGGAAGCGATGGCACACGCTTGCCCGGTGCTTTGCAGCAACAATACCAGTTTGCCCGAAGTCGGTGGGACCGCCGCATTGTATCTTGAGCCGAAGGACCCCCGACAGATTGCCGACAGCATGCTAAAATTTGAATCCAATGCCGCTGCGCGCAATGCAAGCATCCACGCCAGCCTTGGCCAAGCATCCAGTTTTACCTGGGAACGCACCGCACAGCTGACGCTCGACCTCTATGAACGTATCCTCCATCCGAACCGCTGAAGACGCCGGTTCAACTTAAACCATCATGGCGCTATCACCTGAAAAGCTCACCGCGTTGAATTATCCCTTTGGCGGAGCAGCCGGACGCAATCAATCGCGGCTCCTCTTCGATTTTTCCATCGGACTCTCCGCCTTTGACGAAAACCAGCCGAACCAGAAAGTGCTGGATTTCGCCTGCGGCACAGGATGGACAAGTGAATTGCTCAATCGTTTTGGCTACGACGTGTACGCTTTTGACGTCGATCCCGCCGCCATCCACATGGCCAATCTCCGGCCACCGCTGGATCCACGGATTGATCCCGCCCGCTTCCACACTTCGGTCGGGGATGGACATACCATTGGCTACCCCGACGCATCATTCGGACATATATTCTGTTTTGATAGCCTGCACCACATGAAGGATTATCAGCTCGTTCTAAAAGAAATGTACCGTGCGCTGGTGCCTGGGGGCCGGGCCATTTTCATTGAACCCGGCTCACGTCACTCCACTTCACCGGAAACCATCCAGTTCTTGAAAGATCATCCTATCGGCGACTGGTGGATCGAAAAAGATGTCGATCTGTTAAACATCTGGAATCTGGCGAGGGACTGCGGTTTCTCCCAGCTCAACGTAAAACCGTTCCTGCTCCCCTCGATGGTCAACTTCACTTTCACCGATTGGTACAACATCTTGGACAACCCAATCGGCATCGCCAATTACATGAATGAATTGCGGCGGTTCGCCTACGAGGATCGCGTCGCATTCTTCCTTGAGAAATCCAAGCAGCCTTTCCTTGCTTAGGTGACATGCCGACTGGTTCATGGCCGCCTTGATTGCCTCACCACAATCGGCAGGTTGTTGACCGGCTTCGTGACCCATTACCCGGCCCCATTGCCAGAAGACCCCCACCCCGAACATCTCAGGCTCTGCCCTAAAACCACCCATGCATTACTGGCATAGCTTATTGATTCTTTCCGGCTGGCTGATCGTGGTAACCATTTGCGGCCGCGCCGTGGCCCGGTTGCTGCCTCAACGTTCCCAGCGCATCGCATTGTGGTATCTTAGTCCCGCGTTGGGCTTAAGTTTGTTTGTGCTGGTCTCGACCGGCTTGGGTTGGCTTTGGGGAACACGTTCCTGGCTGGTCCCAATGGTCACAGCCCTGCTCGTTATCGGCGCCTTAAACCGGGAGCGCGACTGGCCCCAGCTTATCCGCCAGCTCATCTGGATCTGCTGCGCAGGAGCGGTTATTTCGCTTGGTCCGCTCATGACCGTGTGGCTCTACTCCGGTTACAATGTCTACCACGACGCCTTCACCTACCTGGTACACGCGCAATGGCTGCAAAATCACGCCTTCCGTGAAACGGCCAACCTCACCACCCTTCAACCCGCCTACACGCAGGTTTCCCTTTATCAAGTGGCCGGGTTGCGCATGGGGGCGTCATTTTTCTTTGGTTGGGTCCAGGCCGCCTCTGCTTTAAAATGGTCGATCTATGTGTATCCCTCCGTGATTGCGATCGCTTTGACGGTAGGCACACAAGCCATCAGTGGCCTGACGGCGGCACTATTTCCCACCCGGTCTCGCCGACTCCCTCTCCTCTGGAGCTTGGTCACCGGAACCTCAATCAGTGGGTTCACCTTCGGATGTTATGCGGGATTTTTGCCGCAAACCTTCGGTCTTGCTTTCGGAACAGCCCTCATCGCCCTGCTGGTCTGTTTCCGTCAGCCTAATGGATCCCATCGTCGCGCCTGTTGGATTGAACCTGTGCCGATGGCGATGCTGTTTGCCGCCTTGGGATTTGCCTACTCGGAACTGCTGCCGTTTGTTGCCCTCACTTTGCTCGGTTGGTTTTTGATTCGCTGGCTCATGGAAAAACAAGGCCGAATTCAGCTCATGGCTGTCGCCGGCTGCTTCGCCGCCTGGGCTCTCCTGCTGTTAAATTTCGAATGCTATCGGATCATCCATGCGCTGCTCATGCAGGCAAAGGCCGTGGTCGGCTGGCCCATCCCTTGGTCTTTTGCCGATTTCGGGGCCCATGTCCTGGGCCTGCATGCGGGTGTCGGTGATGGTGATTGGTGGCTCGCGCCTCCGGCCGTCGCAAGGATCATCGCCATTGCCGTATTGTTAATCTTACTGGGCCTGGTGTTGTTTGCCAATTGGCCCAATTCCCGCCGCTTCAAACGCTGGAGTGCACCCTTGGTATTTGTCGGCATTTCGTGTGCCGCGTTTATGCTGTTTCGTTACGCCATGCCTTCTCCTTGGCCGGTCGGTCTGGGACAATCCTGGAGTCAGTTCAAGTTGTCGAACTGGATCAGCCCGGTGTTGCTTGCCTTGCTCGGAGTTGCGTTCCTCTTTCTGAACAAAACCCGGCTCGGAGCAATCGCAGCGACCCTGATCATGCTGGCTTGGCTGGGGGCGAACATCAACGCCCACCACCAATTGGCGCCTGAACGCATCCGCGAAACCTTGCGATTGACCGGCAGGACCAATGATCCGTTTGCCGTTTACGAAAAAATACGTGCTGCCGCGACGGCCGCCCAGCCTGCCGGAACCATTTTTTTGGAGCTGGGTGGCAGTGACTATAAAAGCCGGCAGATCGCAGCGTATTTCCTGCATGACTTTCCCGTGGCCGCAGATTGGACCGGCGACGGCTATATTTATCCCCGCTTGCCCGCAGGTTGGGAATCCTTGTCGCTGGCCACATCCAGATGGATGGTGAGTCGCCGCGATGCGGACGTGAAAGAATGGGGCTCTCCTGACGATCAGGAAGCTTTGGTTTTCTCCGCTGTTCCCGAATTCCTCGTGACCAGGCAACAACTGACCGGTGGCCACGGCTTGGAAACAGATGCCAGCGGTTGGTGGGCCTGGTCACCGGACCAAGTGAGCGTACGGCTCAAAATATTAGCCCATTTCCCGGTGCGTGCATGCCTGAAATTCTCCTGCATCGCGGCGGCCGAGCCTCGCGAGCTAACGATTGAGGCCCATAGTCCAACCGGACCACTTATCGATAAAAGCATCACCTTGCCTGAAGGCTGGCAAAGTTACACCTCACCACCTTTCGCACTGACAGATTCCACCCTGGACATCACAATTCGCTCGCATGCAAAGCCGGTGCCGATTGGTGGTGCCGACCCACGTTTGGTTGCTTTTCTGGTCAAAAACGTCCGGGTTGAACTGCTGTCTTCAACCCCGTGAGCCATTAAAAACGACCGGGCCCTGAAATCCAAAAGGATTTCAGGGGCATCAAGACTTGGACTTTTTCTCGCTCCGCAGCGCACGAAAATACGTATTCACCAGCTTAAAGATCAGGTAGCTTTTGGTGAAGTCGTGACTGGTTTGACCCTTGGTGCGTTCGGCATGGGTGATAACAACTTCAGTCATTTTCAAACCGGCATTGTAGGCACGAACATACATTTCCGGGTTCACCATGTTGATCCGGTGACGGATCTCGGCAACAGCGGCGAACTTGCGGTCAAACATACGGATGCCGCAATTCAGATCATGCAACGGATAGCCCAGCCAAAGTTTCCCCATTAGATTGAATACGGCGGACATCATTTTGCGGGATACCGGGTCGTGGCGTTCTTTGCGCCAGCCCATGACCAAATTGGAACCGGCGGCCAACTGGGCCATCATCTGCGGCAAATCCACCGCGCTGAACTGCCCGTCCGAATCCATGATGGCGATCAGCTCACCCTGCGCCTCCCGCAAAGCGGTGGCACAGGAACCGGAATACAAGCGATTTTCCGTATGAACAAAGAGCCGCACCCGCGGTTCCGCCCGCATGAATTCCCGTACTGCCGCTGCTGTGCCGTCACTCGAATGATTATCGATAATAATTAATTCCCAAGGGCGGCCGAGTTTTTCCAGCTCAAGAATCGAGGCCTGCATAACCGTGACAATATTTTCGGCTTCATTGTAGCAAGGCAGTGCAAGGGTGATCAAACCAGTGGAGGGAGGCATGTTATTATTTAAGGCGTAAAATGGTCTGGGCCGTAGACACTCCGTCGCGAAACGCGGCGTCTGACCAGATAAATTTCCATTTACCTAACAGGCCGGTGCAGTGGATTCCCTGGCTGTGGAGCCAATCATGGATATGCTCTACCGCAGCCGCACGTTGCAGATCCGAGACTATGTAGGCGTGCGGCACCATCACCGGCTTCACCGTCTCAATTTCCCTGCGGGTAAAACCCAGGGCCTTGGTCAAATGCTCGATCGTATTCTCAACCAACTGGTCCACATCGACCGACTCGTCGGACCGGCGGAATATTTCAGCCTGCAAGGCGGTTTTTTGCGCCGTAGCCGATTCCTGCCCGAGATTGGACACCACTGAAACCCGTGACGCTTCGATCTCAGAATCGTAGATATAAAACCAATGAAGCTCGGTAAGACGCGGTCGATTGATCACCAGGTTCACGCATAGCAGCTGAGTATGCCGAAGCCGGCCTGCTGCTTCAAGCACACTCGCCGGCACATCCTTGATCATTCCAACCAAAGTCGGCAGCGATATTGAACTCACCAATTCGCTATAATGCCGGAGCAATCCGTTGCTAAACAGTACAGACCGGGCACGCGGATCAATCTCTACAGCCCGGGCATTGAGCGTAATGTCCAAGTCCTGATAGAGCTGGCTGAAAAAACTGAAATATCCACCCCGCGAAGGATAATGGAATGCAGTGAAAACAGCCTGGTCATCAGATTGCCGGCCGATGGCGCCGCCAATCACGCGGTTCACCTGCGCAGGCAGCAGTCGGCCAGACAGCCAATCGGTCGCCAACTCTTCCATCGAGGTCCGCCAGTACTTCGCCGTATACCGGGCATAGAAATTCTCGGTAAGGAACTCACCGTATTGATTCAAACACCAGTCGAGGTAGTTTTTGGGTTCGGTCCCAGCCCGTTCAATCTGCGCCTTCACAAATCCAGTCAGGGCCATCGTACGCTCCGCTGGTTCGAGCTCGTGCAAATGGTTTTGCACGGGATAGGTGATCCATTTGCCAGCCCGACGATTGACCACATTGCTGGTCGTAACATGGTTCACCTTCCCAGCGGACTTAAAAACCATATTGAGATAGTGTTGATCCCGCGAATGGCAGATATGCGCCCCTTCATCGAAGTGAAATCCCCCCGTAGGATGCGCCCACGCATGGCCACCGACATGGGATTGGGCCTCATAAATCTTTGCCCCGGGCAACTGTTGGGCGCAGCCAAGACCGGATAATCCCGCGCCTAAAACCAGGATTCCGGCGTTGCTCGCCTCAGGTGATATCATGTTGATGGTGGATTTTTTTGTGCATGGAATGCAGCCCTGTATCCAGAGTTATCTCCGCGGTGAAGCCAAGCAATTTAGCTGCCTGCTCAACCGATGCTCTTTGTTCTTCCGGCTCGCCCGGCCTCATCGGACGAACTCCATACTGGAACAAATCCACCGCATTGAAGATCCGGGCGATTTGCTCCAAAACCTCCCTTAGCTGGATCGCCTTGCCGGTTCCCAAATTCGCAATTTTGAATCCCGTCCAGGGCCGGTCTACGGCCAAACATATCGCCCGGGCGACATCATCGACATGAATAAAGTCACGTCTTTGGGTACCGGCACTAAACTGCGCAGCCTCTCGGGCCAAAGCCTGCCGGATCGCATACGGAATCGCCATGTTTCCGTGCTGACCTTCCCCGTAAACCAAAAACGGGCGCAACCACAAACCCGGTTTCTTATGCAATTCGCACCATGTCTCCAAAAGCATCTGGGCCGCCCGCTTGCCCCAACCATAAGGCGATAGCTTGCTGTTCATGGCGTCCTCCTCCCGCAAGCAACCCGAAACAGCACCATACTCATCCGCCGACCCAAGAGCTATGACCCGCCCGATGGAATCAGCGTGCGTAGCCAGCAATGCAGCCAGTAAATTCACCTGCAAAGCATGCGATGCCACTTGATCACGCACCGGAGGACACCAAGCAAGGTGGACCAGCGTATAATCACGCAACGTGGACAAAACATGCTCCGTTCCATCAAGTGCAGTCGCCCGCAAACCTACGCCAGCTCCCTTTTCCAAGCTCCGAATATCCACAGTCAGTACCATGGAGGGAAGCTGTTCCGCCAGCAGCCGGCGCTTGACGTGCTGGCCAATAAATCCTGATGTCCCCGTCAAAACCACTGGCGCTGGCTGTTGCATCCCAGCGACAGGTTAAGAGCCAACCTCGGTCTTGCTCTTGACCCACGGTGCCCGACCCCGCTCATACATTTCGCGCAATACGTCGACATCCCGCAAGGTGTCCATGCATTGCCAGAAACCGCAGTGCTGGAAGGCCGAAAGCTGGCCTTCCTGGGCCAAAGTCGTCAGCGACCTTCCTTCCAGACTTTCGTTCTGGTGGGAGTGGACGTAATCCAAAAACTTTCGCCGGAAAATAAAATAACCGCCGTTGATGTAGTCATGCTTCAAGGGTTGTTTCTCCACAAATGCCCGCACCTCATTATTGGCATTGATGTCCAGATTGCCGAAACGGGCCGGTGGATGAACTGCCGCAACCGTTCCAATCCGTCCATGGCGGAGATGGAATTCCATTTCTTTGTCCAACGGCAGATCCGTCACCCCGTCCCCGTAAGTCAGGCAAAAATGATCAGAGGTGATATAGTCCCTCACCCGGCTGAGCCGCGTACCTGTCAGGGTGTCGGCTCCTGTCTCCACCAGATTGATCTCCCAATCGGCCACCATGGAACCGGTGTAACGCGCCTTGCCGGCATGCAAACTCAGGCTCGAAGTATTGCGCTCAATCTCCAAGAAATAATCTTTGATGATACGACCGAGATAACCCAGGCAGATCACAAATTTGCGGTGCCCATATGATCCGTAATAACGCATGATGTGCAGCAGCACGGGATACTCCCCGATCGGAACCATGGGCTTCGGAATTTCATGGGTCATTTCTGATAACCGCGTTCCCCGACCTCCGGCCAGAATAACGACAGGAATGTCTGCTGCATTGATTTTTTGGGTAGCCATAAGAGTGTTTATTTTGAGCAAGCCCACGCCAAGTTCATTGCCTTGGCGGAATTTTCATAGGCCATAATTTGTTTTTCGATCACATCCCGAACAGCTTCCGCATCATCCCAGTATTCTTTGATGCTCCGGTAGCCTTCTACCGTGTGCCGGACTGTTTCCGGAAAACTCCAAACAGGAAGCCAATTTAGCTGAGCGACAGCTTTGTCGATCACCAAGCGCAGCAGATGGGCCTCCTTGGGTGGATTCACTTCTCCGGCCATTTTCCAAGAACCCGTTCCCCATGTCTGAAGCAAGCCCTCCACGAGCTCTCTGACCGTGCACACGTTCCCCGGCAACGGACCAAAATTCCATCCCTCGGCAAAATCAGTCGCATTGTTGCCCAAGAGTTTGGCCCCTAACCAGAGATAACCAGACAGAGGCTCCAGCACGTGCTGCCAAGGACGCACCGCTCCCGGATTTCTGACCAACACCGATTCATTGGCCAGCAAGGCGCGAATGGCATCCGGAACAATGCGATCCTTGGCCCAATCGCCCGGGCCGATGACATTTCCCGCCCGCGCACTAGCAATAATTTTTTGATGCACCGGCAGTTTTGCCACCGGGAAGAAGGAGTGCCGCCAAGACGCCGTGACCAGCTCAGCAGCCCCTTTGGAAGCACTGTAGGGATCGCCGCCCCCCATGGCATCATTCTCACGATAGCCATACACCCACTCATGATTCTCATAGCACTTGTCGCTCGTAACGACGACCATCGCACATGGCGCATCATACCTGCGGAGCGCATCGCACAGGTGCGCTGTGCCCATCACGTTCGTCATCATTGTCTCAACCGGAGTGTGATAGGATTCACGCACCAAAGCTTGGGCGGCCAAATGGAAAATGATCCGAGGCCGTACCGCCGCCAATGCTTTTTCCACCGTCGCCAGATCGGAGATATCGCCATCGATATGATGGATTTTTTCCTGCAAACGAGCCCGCACAAACAAAGTGGCATCATCCGCCGGGGGCAGCGCCAACCCATACACCTCCGCCCCCAGTTTGCGCAGCCAAAAAGCCAGCCAAGCCCCCTTGAATCCGGTATCACCGGTCAACAAAACACGCACACCAGAATAGTTGCTGGAAAACATGATTAAATGGTTGGGGTTCGATAATTTCGGGTCAAGCCTTTGCCCTTCTTCATACGCTTTCCACGATTTAAAATGTTTGGCGACATAGGCCGTTGGCTACCAAATCTTCTCCACCGCTAAATTTTCCAGCACGATTCGCCCCCGCCCCAAGGACCAGCCGCCCAGTCCAAATGAAATTTCCGCATCCATGCCGGTGCTGGGAGCATTAAAATACCCTTGGAAAGACTGGGAGGAAAATTCGCCGGCCGGAATTGAGATGATCTTCGAATGCCCATGAACAGATAAATGCGCCGCACCGGCGGGCAAGCCCTCCACCTTGCCGGTAATCACAGCGGAAAAACGGTATAATCCGGGACTCAGCTTGAGCGGGGCAATGAGACAAAGATCAGCATTTTGCTCGGATGACACCACCAGGTAAGATTTATCGCCAGCCTCAACCAATTTGGCCGACTGAGAGACCAGCAAATCGCCAGCCGAAGGCCGCCAGCTGAGCTGCTTGAGACTGGCATATTCATAGGCTTGCCGTTGGCCGGCCTGCTCCGCATTTAACCCGGCTGAGAGCGGAGATTCCATGGCAAAATGAAAACCGTTGATGCTTAAAACGCAGGACGACTGGTTTTCCTCACGGGCAGGATGATCCATCGGGATGATCGTGATTTCATTCACGCCCCGCACAACCTGCACCCGGACTGAAGCGGTGTGCTTCGTGATCACAATCAATTCGGTCAGCGCATTGGCACTGGAGCGAATTTTCACCGGCGTGTAGTCACGCCCTTCCGTCGATGGGCCAATCACAAAGTCACCTTGTAACAACGCGAATCCTGCCACAGGTGAAACCAAGGTGATATGCGCAGGATCAAACCCTAGGCGAAAAGAAGCCGCGCCCCCTGGCCCGGTCGCTTCACTGCTTGATGGATGAACGTCCACCACCAGCGGTTGATAAACCTCCCCCTGTTTCATCCGAAACAGCAACAAATCAGCACTCCGGGCCACCACAAGTTCGGGGGAATATTTCTCCGCCCCAAGCTTCTTCCGGTCAGTCAGCAGAAACTGGCCGTTGCCGGTAATTCTCTGGCGCAGAGAACCTGGAGCCGCCGAGTCAATCGTCGGCAGCAGACTCACCATCTTCGTCTCCCAGCCCAGGGCAAAACCGGCATACTCCGAAACGGTGGCATTTGAAATATACGACCAGACATACGGATGCTCCTCTTTGGCCAGAGCCGCTGAAAATCCGGAAAAATCCAAGTTGCGCTGGCGGTATTCACCATGATGCCAGAGGTAATTATCGAACTCCTTTCCCGTATCGGCCAGCCGCACACGAAATACGCCCAAACCGCATTGCACAACCAACCACAGCAACACACAAAATTGTGTTATCCAAATCAGGATTCGTGCTAGGCGTCCGCTGTCATGCATCCAGGATGAAAAAGAAAAACCAGCCATCGCCAGGAAGACAAAAGGATAACCATACGAGAAAGCCTTGCCCGCAGGCCACAGCTGATGGCGTGCAAGCAGAAAGCCGGCCTGAATAAGACAGGCCAAGGTCAGGCACACCACAAGGGACGTCTCGATCAGCAGCTTTTTTCGGCCTTGAACCAAATACCACAGGCACAGGAAAACCAGCACGACCGTCAAAGCAATGCCCTCAGCCTCAAAGAGGCGGTGCAAAACATCGCTGATCGGCCGGGAAGAGAATGCCTCCGCCGTAAAAGGCGATAGACCCCATGCACCCAAAACCGGATCAGCATAAAGCCAGTTCAAGCCAGCCTTGACCCACATCGAAGGAACCGGGGTCAATGCGGCGGCTCTTACCCTCTCGAGAAGGACTGTCGCCAGAAGCCCGATAACCGGCAAAACCGCAACCATCATGACCCCGACGGAAATCAAATAGCCGGCCATTTTCTTTAAAATCACCTGCCGGGAAAGCGGGCGAAAAAAGAAAAACAAAAACAATCCTGCCCCCAACATGGGCGATATTTCAGGATAAAGAATAATTAACGCCGCACCCACCAGCCCCAGCAAAATCAATTCGCTCCCGCTTTCGTCAGAAGATTCCCGTCCTTCTACACGGGCCAATAAGAAAACAATCAGCAGCGACACCGGAATACTCGTGAGGTGCGACACCGCCCGATTATCGAGCACGTATTGGGCCCAGAATCCTGTGACAACGGCGACAGCCACCAAACCCGCCACTAACAAGCGCCCGCACATGCGCGCAGCTATGAGATAGGATACGCCACTCGCCAGCAGGAGAAATATCAGCGTAAAACAGTAGTCGAACTGGTAAAGGGGAACTCCCGCGATCCTGGACGTAAAGGCAAGCAGCATGAAAGCAGCCCAACGGTCACTGGCGACAAGGTTGCGCGCACGCAGATTTGACTGGTGGAGATCAATCAATTCTTGCACGTCTAGTTTCAGCGATGCATGTGGCTCGTGATCCACGAACCCGGCTCCTGCGACATAATTCAGGGTGTCCGCACCATTTCCACGCAGCTGTGAATAGCGAAACCCTCCCGCAACCTGCGGCCCCAAAAGCACAGTGGCCGTAATCCCCAGCATGGCTAGCGCAACAAGCCCCATCCGCCTCTGCGAACGATCAAACTCCTTTTGATCACGCCACAGGCGGGGGATCGCGAGCAGCAGACTGCCGAAACTTCCCAGGGTGACCCACAGCCATGCCCAACGCGAAACCGGGAGATCACACACAATCAGCCATGAACCAACTATCGTAGTAAGTACCACGCCAACAACAGGAGCAACCACGCATGCCACGACAGTTCTCTGCCCACGTTTTAGCAGGAGCAGCGCCGGCCCCAAGCCGATAAGTGACAGCACCAAAACATTCAATAGATAGCCAACAACAAGCTGATACATTTTACTGGGATTAACCGGCAAAAAAAGCCGGGGAAACGGATCAAGGCCACAGCAAAATGGGGTGTAAACGACATAATCGCATTCTCAGCGACAAGCACGAGATGCACCTAGCCGGATAGCCTGGCTTCGGCCTTAGAGTAACAGCCAAGAGAAGTGGTGAAGCGCTCTTGATTTAAGATATTCATTCTGCTGCCTTACTCGCTCATGGATATTTCCGTCATTGTGCCCGTCTACCGGGAAGAAAAAAACATCCCAGAATACCTGAACCGGGTACGGCCGATTTTGGATAAAATCACATCCAAGTACGAAATCATCTTTGCTCTGGATCCGTCACCCGACCGGACGGAGGAGGTCATCCTTCAGGAACGCGAAACCGACGGCCGGATTAAACTGCTCACATTCTCCCGGCGCTTCGGACAGCCGATGGCCACGCTGGCGGGAATGGAATACTCATGCGGGGATGCCGTGATCGTCATGGATGTGGACTTGCAGGATCCGCCGGAAATCATTGCCACCATGGTGGAAAAATGGCGGGAGGGTTATGATATCGCCCTGCCCCAAAGACGCGCCCGCACCGGCGAACCTTGGCTCAAAAAGGTCGTCTCCGAGACAGGTTACAAAGTGATCAACAAAATCGCTGATGTGAAAATCCCGCCCAATACCGGGGACTTCCGCCTGATGTCGCGCAGGGTGGTAAACGAAATCATCCGGCTCAAAGAATCGCACGGCTTTCTCCGCGGCATGGTCGCAGTGGTAGGTTTCAAACAACACCTGATCCCTTTTGACCGGCCAGCCCGTTTCGCCGGCGAGACTAATTACAATCGGTTCCTTGGTTCGCTGCGCATCGGTTTCAACGGCATCTTTTGCTTTTCCACCTATGCCCTCACTCTTGCCACCCAGATGGGCTTCATTATCGCCGGAGGTTCCTTTCTCCTGATGGCCATTTATTTGTTCTACAAAATCATGGGCTGGCCCATCCTTTGGGGCAATCCCACGCTTGTGATTTTGGTTTCATTCCTCGGTGGAGTGCAGCTGATCAGCGTTGGCATCCTGGGTGAGTACATTGGGCGTATTTATGAGGAAGTGAGAGGCCGGCCCAAGTTTATAGTCGACCGCAAAGTCGGTTTCGACAGCCCATAATTGCACTCTAATGAAAAACATCTTCGTGACCGGCGCCGCCGGTTTCATCGGTTCCAATTTGATTGATCGCCTGCTAGCCGACAAAGCCGCGGTCACCGCGTGGGATAACTTCTCCACCGGGCAAGAGCGCTTTCTGAGTGACGCTCAAAAGAACCCTGGCTTCAAACTTGTGCGTGGCGACAATCTTGACCTGCCAGCACTGACCATCGCAATGAAGGGAGCCGACTTCGTCTTCCACCTTGCGGCAAATGCCGACATCAAGGATGGTTGGTCCCATCCGAGAAAAGACCTCGAGCAAAATACGATCGCAACTTTCAACGTCCTTGAAGCGATGCGGGCCAACGGCGTCCGTCGCATCGCTTTCTCCTCGACCGGCTCAACCTATGGCGAGGCCACTTTGATCCCCACCCCGGAAGACGCACCGTTCCCGGTACAGACCTCCCTTTATGGCGCCAGTAAAGTCGCGGGCGAAAGCCTTCTCTCGTCCTACGCCGAGGGTGGCCAGCTGGACGAGGCCTACATTTTCCGTTTTGTCTCCATACTCGGCGAGCGTTACACTCATGGCCACGTCTTTGATTTCTACAAGCAATTGATCAAACACCCCGACCGACTCCGGATCCTAGGCGACGGTCAGCAGCGCAAGAGCTACCTTTATGTACAGGACTGCATTGATGCCATGCTTCATGTCACCCGCGCGCACACCGCCCGCGATGCGCAGCATCGCACCCAGGTCTACAACCTCGGCACGGCAGAATATGTTCAGGTCAACCAAAGCATAGGCTATATCTGCGCCGCACTCGGCCTGAAACCCAAACTCGAATACACCGGCGGTAACCGCGGCTGGATCGGCGACAATCCCTTCATCTTTCTTGAGACCAAAAAAATCCAATCCGCCGGTTGGAAGCCCAAGCTCACCATCGAGCAAGGCATTATCAAGACCCTGCGCTGGCTTGAAGCCAACCGTTGGGTTTATGAGTCCCGTTGCTAAGCCATGCATATTGTCATTCTTGGCCTCTGGCATCTGGGTAGTGTCACCGCCGCCTGCATGGCCCGACATCATCACGTGACGGGACTCGATTTTGACGGGCCCGTGCTGGCCAATTTGCGCACCGGTCAGGCTCCCTTGTATGAGCCCGGACTCAACGATCTGCTCGCCACCGGAATTACCGGCGGCCAACTTGGTTTCTCAATGGACGCAGCCGTGAGCACCACAGCCGAAGTTCTCTGGGTCTGCTACGACACTCCGGTCGACGCCGATGACCGTTCGGATCTTGACTGGGTTCACTCCCGTCTCGCCCGCGTGCTCCCGGCATTGAAACCCGGCACGGTTGTTCTCATTTCCTCCCAGCTCCCCGTTGGCACCTGCGCACAACTGGCCAGGCAGTATCCGGCGCTGCACTTTGCCTGCTCACCAGAAAACCTCCGGCTCGGCAAGGCAATCGAGGCCTTCGAAAAAGCCTCGCGCATTGTCGTCGGCGCATCGTCCGCCCCAGCTCGACAGATTTTGGAAAAAATGCTCACCCCCCTCGGCACACCGCTGGTGTGGATGCGAACCGAGTCGGCCGAGATGGTGAAGCATGCGCTCAACTCTTTCCTCGCCCTCTCTGTCGCCTATATCAATGAAATCGCTGTTCTTTCCGAGACCGTCGGGGCCGATGCCCAGCAGGTCGCTGCCGGACTGAAGAGCGATCCGCGGATCGGATCTCGCGCCTACCTCGGCCCCGGTGGGCCTTTCGCTGGCGGCACCCTCGCCCGTGATGTCGTCACCCTGACCAAGCTTGGACAGGAGCAAAACCTGCGACTCGCCCTCGTTCCCGCCATCAAGGAAAGCAACGACCGCCACCGCGGCTGGGCCTTGCGCAAAATCCAAACTGCCCTCGGCCAGATCCCGCAACCGGTCGTTGCGGTGCTCGGTCTTGCCTACACCCCCAACACCAGCACCCTTCGCCGCAGCGCAGCGGTTGAGCTCTGTCGCCAGCTGCTTGACACCGGGGTGAAAATACAGGCCTATGACCCGCTCATCCGCATCGCTGATGCTGAACACCGGGACATTCCCCTCGCCACTTCAGCCACCGACGCGCTACGCGGCGCACACGCTGTTGTTATTTGCACTGAATGGCCCGAATTTCGTGAATATCCTTGGCCCGAACTGCTGGCCACAATGGCTCGGCCCGTAATTGTAGATGCCAACCGTCTTGTTGAAAAATCGGTGACGCCCATCCCAATGGCTGTCTACTTCACTGTCGGACGACCATGAAACTTTCCGGACTCAATACCCTTATCACCGGCGGCAGCCAAGGCTTTGGCCGCCATATCGTCGAGGCTTTCCTCACTGAAGGAGCCAATGTGCTGTTTTGTGCGCGGACAACATCTGACATTACCCAGACGCAGACCGAACTGTCCGCCCAATTGCAGCCCGGCCAACGATTGCTGGGCATCACATGCGACATCGCCGACCCCGCAAGCGTAGCCGCCCTCTTTGCCCACGCCGCGCAACTCGGGCCGCTCCATGCCGTGGTCAACAACGCCGGGATCTACGGGCCCATCGGTCCGACCGAGGAGGTCTCGCTTGCCGACTGGACCCAAGCGTGGCAAGTGAATGTCACCGGCACGCTGCTGGTTTGCCAACAGGCCGTACGCGCCATGAAGCCTCAGCGCGCCGGCAAGATAATCAACATTTCCGGAGGTGGCGCCACCAACCCCATGCCTCGCTTTGCCGCTTATGCCGCTACAAAAGCCGCCGTCGTACGTCTTACTGAAACACTCGCGGAAGAGTACCGCTCTGATAACATCGACGTGAACGCCGTCGCTCCGGGCGCACTGCGCACCCGGCTCACGCAACAAGTGCTCGCTGCCGGCCCCGAGCGCGCAGGGGCGGATTTTTTCGCCAAGAACAAGAAATGGGCGGATGACGGTGCGGTCGATCCGCGACTGGGTGCGGCGCTGTGTGTCTATCTCGCCAGCGCGGCCAGCAATGGCATCACCGGCAAACTTATCAGCGCGCAATGGGACCCGTGGAAGGATCTGCAAAAATTCCGCACCGAACTCAAGGGAGACATTTACACCCTGCGACGCATTGTGCCCGAAGACCGCGGGCAACGTTGGAGCTAATCCGAAACGGAACGGCCCCGGAACACGGCAAAGTTCAGCAGCAGGAAAACCGCCAGGGTTGACGGTGGTATGGCGAGGGCCGCAGCCCACATAACGCCGAGTCCAAGCCATCCGCGGCAAAGCGCGAACGCAGCCAGATTGACCAGATAACTTACAGCTACCGTCAGCAGGTATTCAAAAAACTGCCGGCCAGTATCGGAACGAGTACTCCGCAAAGCCCAGAACCGATTAAGGGTGTAATGCGTGGCGGTGGAACAAATGAACGACAGGCTGAAAGCAGCGTTGGGTTCAAGGAAACGGCGCCAGATTGCCAGCGTAGCAAATTGCACCCCGGCCGCGACACCACCGACCAATAAAAAGCGAAAAAACCTCACTTGCGTCGCACGGTCGGTTAGCTTGATCTTGAACATCACTTTCAAGAAATGAACCGCAATCCGGCACCGCAACTGCAATTCGCCATCATCGGCTGCGGTCTCATTGGCCGTAAACGCGCCGCCAGCATGCAACGGGGCCAATTGCGCTACACCTGTGATCTCAGTGCGGACCGGGCCGCCGATCTGGCCAAGCTTTATCCAGAAGCCACAGACATCACCGATTATCGGCAGGCACTCGCCGATCCCACCGTCGATGCCGTCATCGTTTCCACCCTGAATGGTTCCCTGGCCCCCATCGCCTTGGCCGCAGTCCGCGCCGGCAAACATGTGCTCGTCGAGAAACCCGGAGCGCTCAATGCCACCCAACTCAAAGAGGTCGACGCCGCGGCGAACATAGCCAAGGTGAAAGTCCGCTTGGGCTACAACCACCGCTTTCATCCGGCGCTGCAAAAGGCACGTGACTTGGCTGACTCAGGCGTCCTCGGTCCGATGCTGTTTTTGCGCGGACGCTATGGGCACGGCGGACGGAAGGGATATGATCGTGAGTGGCGGGCGGATCCGAAACTTTCCGGCGGCGGCGAGCTTATCGACCAAGGGGTGCATTTGATCGACCTCGCCGGCTGGTTTCTCGGCGAATTCCCCACTGTGACCGGCCACGCGACCACGTCCTTCTGGGACATGCCTGTCGACGACAACGCCTTTCTCTCCCTCCGTACCGCAAGTGGCCAGACGGCTTGGCTACATGTCAGCTGCACCGAATGGAAAAATCTATTCTCCCTCGAATTCTACGGTCGCGATGGCAAAGTGGCAATCGACGGACTCGGAGGGAGCTACGGCCCGGAAAAATGCACCTACTACAAAATGCTGCCGCAAATGGGCCCGCCTGAAACCACGGTTTGGGAATTCCCTGCCGGCGACCAATCATGGGCCTTGGAACTCGCCGCCTTTGAACAAGACATTCGGAGCGATCGCGCACCAAATCCCGGCTTGCACGAAGGCATCCGCACGCTCGAAATCGTTGAGCAGATTTATACGATCAGCGGTTACCCCGTCTCCACTGCGGTCCTCTAGCACCCCGTCCTCCGTTATGATCATCACCCGTTCTCCTTTGCGAATTTCCCTCGGCGGTGGTGGTACCGACTTGCCGTCCTACTACTGCGAGCACGGTGGCTTTCTCGTCGCAGGTGCGCTGGACAAATATGTTTATCTCACGCTGCACCGCACATTCGTTCCCGATCTGATCGTGAAATATTCCAAACTGGAACGTGTGGTATCAGCCTCACAGCTCGAGCACCCGATTATCCGCGAAGCTTTCGGCCTGCTCGGCATGGACGGCCGCTCACTCGAACTCACTTCCATGGCGGACATTCCCGGCGGCACCGGACTCGGTTCATCGGGCAGTTTCACGACCGCACTCCTGAAGCTGCTGCATGCCGCGAATAAAAACCTGATTTCCCCGGCGGAACTTGCAGAGCAGGCCTGCCATATTGAAATCGACCGTCTGGGCGAACCGATCGGCAAGCAGGACCAATATATTGCCGCGGTCGGCGGCATCACGGCATTCACCTTTCACAAAGACGGACGAGTCGACTTTCGGCCGTGCAAGATCGCCGAAGAGACGTTGTTCAACCTGGAAGACAATCTGCTGCTTTTTTTCACCGGCTATTCCCGCAGCGCCTCGGGTATTCTCAAGGACCAGAACGAAAAATCGAAAGCGAACGACCAGGCCATGCTGGACAATTTGCATTTCACCAAGGAACTCGGCTACCAGTCGCTCACCGCTCTCGAATCAGGCAATCTTGATGAATTTGCCCGGCTCATGGACGTGCACTGGCAAAGGAAGAAAGCCCGCAGTTCGGGGATGAGCAACCAGCACATCAACGATTGGTATGACCACGCCATGGGCCACGGCGCGCTCGGCGGCAAACTCATCGGGGCCGGCGGCGGTGGGTTCCTCATGTTTTACGCCGTCGACAAGAAAAAACTCCGCCATGCCATGCGCGAAAAAGGCCTGCAGGAAGTCCGCTTCCGCTTTGATTTTGAAGGAACCAAGGTCGTGGCCCAAAATTGAAATGACAGCCTACATGGCACAGGAATATTCTGAATCTTTTCATCTGCCTTCTGGTGATTCGTACCAGACCGTGGTTACTCCATGAATGCCGCCTCTCTTCCTGTCGCCATCCTGGCAGGCGGCATGGCCACCCGCCTGCGCCCGATCACGGAAAAAATTCCAAAGCTACTCGTCGAGGTTGCTGGCGAGCCTTTTTTCTCCCACCAGCTTAGACTGCTCAAAAAGAACGGCCTCACCCAAATCGTGCTCTGCGTCGGTTATCTCGGAGAAATGATCGTCGAGCAATACGGCGATGGCTCCCAATGGGAGGTGAAGATTGACTACTCCTTTGATGGAGAAAAGCTGCTTGGCACCGGTGGAGCGCTCATCCGCGCCCTGCCCAAACTGGGCGACGCCTTTTACGTCCTTTATGGCGACAGCTACCTTCCGATCGACTACCAGTCTGTCGGCCGCTCCTTTCTCGGTTCAGGAAAACTCGGTCTCATGACGGTGTTTGAAAACCACGAAGCCTATGACGCCAGCAATGTCTGGTTCGAGGATGGCTGCATCAAGTTATACTCTAAAAAGGAAAAGATTCCGCAGATGCGCCACATCGACTATGGCCTTGGCCTGTTTCACGCGGCCGCCTTTGATCACTGCCCACGCAATGCAGTCGTCGATCTCTCTGCCGTGCAAACCGAACTCGTGAACCGCAATGAACTCGCCGGCTTCGAGATGAAAGAACGCTTTTACGAGATCGGCTCACACGCCGGACTCATCGAACTTAATGCCCTTTTGGGACGTCTGCCTCGATAGGTTTATTCTTCCCCTCGCCCGCTATTCTTACTCTTCTTATTGTTTATTCTTATGTCCTACTCCATTCAACACCTCAAGGAAACCAGCGAGATTGTCGCTAAGATCAACCCGGCCGATTGCGAAAAGTGTGTCGCCGAACTCGTTGGGGTCCGCACTCGCGGGGGTCGGCTCTTCATTCTTGGGGTCGGTGGCAGCGCAGCCAACGCCTCGCATGCCGTGAACGATTTCAGGAAAATCGCGGGACTTGAATGCTACGCGCCGACCGACAACGTCTCCGAGCTCACCGCCCGCACCAACGACGAGGGTTGGGCCAGTGTCTTCGTCGAGTGGCTCCGTGGCTCAAGGCTCAATGGCAAAGACGCCCTGCTTATCCTTTCCGTGGGCGGAGGCAACCTGGAGAAAAACATTTCCCCTGGTTTCATTTCGGCCATTCAGCTGGCGAAGCAGGTGGGAGCACGCGTCATCGGAATCGTCGGCAAAGACGGCGGCTATACGGCCACCCAAGCTGATGCTTGTGTCATCGTCCCCACCGTGAATCCAAACAACATCACGCCTCACTCCGAAGCGTTTCAAGCCGTTGTCTGGCATCTCTTCGTTTCCCATCCCGCTTTGAAAGCCAACCAGACCAAGTGGGAAAGTGTTGCCGCGAAACCTTGAGTTAACGCGCCAAGGCGAAGAAAATCTCGTCGTGAGCCCACCGTCGCTTCAGCCAGCCGTTTTTCTGGATCGCGACGGCACGCTCAACGCTTCGGTAATCAAAAACGGGAAACCCTATCCTCCTTCCAGCTTGGAAGAATTTGTTTTGCTCCCGGGAGTGGCAGCCGGTTGCGCCCAACTGAAGGGCGCCGGCTTCCATCTGGTCGTAGCAACCAACCAACCCGACGTGGGGCGCGGCACGCAAACACAAGCCGCAGTCGAAACCATGCATGCCCGGCTCCTCACCTTGGTGCCGCAGATTGACTTGGTGAAAGTGTGCTATCACGGAGGCACCGACCACGGCCAGCCTTGCAACTGCCGTAAGCCCAAACCGGCCATGCTGCACTCCGCCGCAACCCACCTCGGCCTGGATCTCACACGCAGCTGGATGCTGGGAGACCGCTGGCGCGATATTGACTGCGGTCACGCAGCCGGCTGCCGTACCATTTTTATTGATCATGGCTATGACGAGCCGCTTCGTACGCCGCCCGATTTCATTGTCACCAACTTTTCCGCCGCAGTCGGGATTATCCTTGCCCACCATTCCGCCCGCCCTGTTCACTGATTCGCAACATACTTCTTTGATGAAATCGCTTAACGACCTGAAAATTCAAATCTATGCCGATGGCGCCGACAAAGCCGGCATCTTGGATCTCTACGCCAAGCCCTACATCAAAGGCCTGACTACCAATCCGACACTGATGAACAAGGCCGGCATCAAGGACTACGAAGCCTTCGCCCGGGACATTCTTCAAACCGTAACAGCCAAGCCCATTTCACTGGAGGTGTTCACGGACGACCTCACCGACATGAAACGCCAGGCACTTAAAATCGCCTCCTGGGGAACAAATGTATACGTCAAGATACCAATCACGAACTCGGTCGGTACATCGTGCACTCCATTGATTCATGAACTTAGCCGGCAACAGGTGAAACTCAATGTCACGGCGATCCTCACCCTTGCTCAAGTTCGGGAAGTGGCGTCGGCATTGAACGCGGAAGTCCCTTCGGTTGTTTCAATTTTCGCCGGACGCATTGCCGATACCGGAACAGATCCTGTGCCGCTGATGCGTGCTGCACGGGCGCTTTTGGAGAATCAACCCAAGGCCGAACTGCTTTGGGCCAGCGTGCGGGAAGTGCTCAATATCATGCAGGCTGAGGAAAGCGGCTGCCATATTGTGACCGTGCAACACGACATTTTGGCCAAAGCAGCAAAACTCCTTGGGATGGATCTGACCGCTCTCTCCCTGGATACGGTGAAGATGTTTGCGAACGACGCCGCAGCAGCAGGCTACAAATTATAAGCAGCGCTACGAATTAGTATCGTTTACTCAGTCCAGAGCTTCCTCCGTTGTCGGATGAGGTTTGCTTGCTCAGTGCACGATCACCCAATTGGCATCGACATAGCCAAGGTTGACGATGCTAGCTGGCGTAAACCCTCCACCAATCCCGTTCATCAGCCACAGGGCCCTCTGCCCTGTTACCCTGTTCTGCCAAAGAATGTCGGTCTGTGCATCCCCATCAAAGTCAGCGACGGAAGCAATAGCCCAATTGGCGTCCACATAACCTAGGTTCACGATGCTGGTTGGCGTAAACCCACCGCCTATTCCGTTCATCAACCACAAGGCTCTTTGGCCGGTTACCTTGTTCTGCCAAAGAATATCAGTTTTGCCGTCGCTATTGAAATCCCCGGTCCCTGCAATCTGCCAGTTGGCATCAACATAGCCCAAGTTCACGATGCTCGCAGGCACAAACCCGCCTCCGACCCCATTCATTAACCAAAGAGCCCTTTGACCGGTCACCGTATTCTGCCAGAGAATGTCCGTCTGACTGTCGTTATTAAAGTCGCCCGTTCCGGACATCACCCAGTTAGTGTCGACATAACCGAGATTCACAACACTCGCTGGTACAAAACCCCCGCCGATCCCATTCATCATCCACAAAGCCCTCTGCCCAGTGGCTGAGTTTTGCCAAAGGATGTCCGTCTGGCTGTCCGCGTTGAAGTCGCCCGTTCCGGCCATTTGCCAGTTGGCGTCGACCCAACCAAGATCGACGATGCTAGCTGGAGTTAATCCGCCCAAAATTCCGTTCATCAGCCAGAGAGCCCGCTGACCAGTTGACGAGTTCTGCCAGATGATGTCGACCTGTGCATCGCCGTTGAAGTCACCGATGACAGCATCATGCACCATCAATGTAGTTGGATTGCTGATGACCGAGCCCTCACTATTGGAGACCACAACAGTGTAGCTACCCGCATCACCCGCTGAAGCCGTATTGATGGTAAACGCCCTGCCCGTCGCGCTATTGATATTGATGCCGTCCTTCCGCCATTGGAAAGAAGGGGCAGGATTGCCCGTGACAGAAGCAGACAAAGTGGTCGGAAAGCCGAACACCACGGTCCGGCTCATCGGTTGCCCAATAATTGACGGGGGCGATCGGGGAGGGAGACCCTTGCGAATAATGCTGTTATAATAATCCGCGATATATAGAGCACCCGAACTATCCACCGCCACTGATCCAGGGCCGCTAAAGCGGGCTGCGCTACCCGTGCCATCGTTTGAAAGGTTGACCGGCGCTGTCGTGACAACACCAGCAAGCGTCGTGACCACCCCGTCAGATGTAATTTCGCGAATCACACTATTGCCATAATCAGCAACGAAGACAGTCCCCGATCCATCCACAGCGACTCCAGAGGGCATATTGAAACGCGCCGCCGAGCCCGTACCATCACTCGAACCGTGGCTGCCAACACCGCCTGCGAGGGTTGTGACTATTCCGGCGGATGTGATTTTCCGGATCGTATGGTTACCTTGGTCTCCAACGTAAACATTGCCCGAATCGTCCACCGCGATGCCCGCAGGATAATAAAAGCGCGCAACGCTCCCCGCTCCATCGGCCGAACCAGAATTTCCCGCACTGCCAGCAAATGTCGTGACCACTCCGTCGGCAGTGATCTTCCGTATCGTATGATTATTTTCATCCGCTAAGTAGAGATTGCCGGACCTATCCAATGCTATCCCAACTGGAATATTAAACCGCGCTGCTGTGCCCGTATTATCCGTACTGCCAGGCATTCCTGCGTTACCTGCAAATATTGTTACCAAGCCATCAGATGTTATCTTCCGTATCGTATGGTTACCCGTATCCGCCACGTAAACGTTGCCCGACCGGTCAACCGCCACACCCAACGGATTGGTAAAACGTGCTGTAGTACCGGTACCATCTGTTGAGCCAGCACTCAAATAATTACCGGCAATCGTCGAAACAACTCCATTTGGGGTGACCTTCCGAATCGAACTGCCGCCAGAGTCAGCTACAAAAAGATTGCCCAATATGTCCACTGATACGCCATATGGGTTGGAAAAACGCGCTGCAGCTCCCTGACCGTCCTGTGGGCCACCCTGCCCAGCAGCCCCTGCGAGTGTTGTGATTGTATAGGGGGTGGCATAATTGCTCTGTGCTTCCAATTTAACCAGAAAAACCAAACCAACGAGCGGCAGTACTAAATTTCTCAAAGCATATTGAACGCGAGAAAACCACCAACCAAGGTAATCGGAAAAGCGGAATATATTCATGGCAGCGGGAAAATCGATTCTTTTGGCCCAATATGTTAAGCGGAGCCATTCCAAGCAGGCGGATCAATCCTAAACGTAAAGGTTCATAAATCCAATTCGGCAGACTCACCGGTTCCGGGATGTAGCGTCCCAAAAATCGTGAACCCTGTGATCGGATCCAGCCGAAGGTAATACTTCTTGTCCGTTCCGCAGCCGATGTCACTGCCCATAAGGGCCAGCGCGTTATAGCCGGCAATACCCAAATCGAATTGATCGGCCGAGATGCCCGCCAGAGCCGGTGCGAGCGTGCCAAATTTGGCGAACCCGGTAAGTGGATCGGTCCGGGGGTAGTAGAAAATGTTGAGCCCATAGGCTAGATTGGCGGCCGCGAATGTAAGACCAAAGTAGCCGCTTACACCCGTGACTGTGGACGGCCCGCTGGGCCCGGACATGGGTTTCAAATCAGCAACCGATGAAGCGCTGGCGGCACTAGGATTGATAACAGTAAAATAGTCCGTCGTCCCCTAGTGATGGATCAAATATTGATTAATTGATCCAAATCCGACGTCAGGATCGGCTGAGGTCAGAGCCGAGTAAGAATCGGGAGTGAGTTTGCTACCGATATCTGCATGGGGAGTGGCAGCGCCTGAGCCAGCAACGTAGAAGTTGTAAGCGAGTGTATCACCCCCACTCGGAATGGTTGCCTTCGTAATCGAGTAGAATTGGTTGGCCGCTCCTCCGGTTAGCCCCAATCTTGCGACATCAAATGAAAACCCGCCAAGTTGCCACCAATGGACCAACGTGGCGCAGGAGTGACCACTCCGGTCGCGGGGGTGACGGCAATCGACACCATGTTATCAGCCCGGGCTTGGCTGCCCGTAAGGCCTATGAGGACGATGAGAACAGGGAGAGCCGCGCTGTTGAGATTTTTCATTTTGGTATTTTTTGAGTCGGTCGCAAAGAACAGGGCTATTTCAGCAGAGCATGGGCGCTGGCAGTCCAAACCACTATGGGGTGTAGGGCACAGGTACACTTGTGCAGAAGCGCTCCCCAGGATTGTCACCACATACTGCGGCTGGCACGCAGTGTCGCGAGAGCCGCCGCTTGCTTCACTCAGCGCATTGGCACCGATGAAATCGTTCTGATCCGTTGGCTGCAATTCGTATCGAGCGAATACTGCATTAATAATAGTCACGCCCCAATGGGCGTGCTTATATGCTACCGTCGGCACGAATATCAACGAAGGAGCCGGAAAGAAGATGGTGGAGCCGTACTGCACCGCCCGATTGGCGGGACATCGAAATTCTGAGAGAATATAACTTCTTTAATTGGCCATCCGCCAGTTGGTGTCCACATACCCGAGATTCACGATGCTTGCCGGCGTAAACCCACCCCCGATCCCGTTCATCAGCCAAAGCGCCCTCTGGCCCGTAACGGTATTCTGCCAGAGAATATCCGTCTGTCTGTCTGCGTTGAAGTCACCGGTTCCCGACATCCGCCAGTTGGTGTCCACATATCCGAGATTCACGATGCTCGTAGGCGTAAACCCTCCCCCGATTCCGTTCATCAACCACAATGCTCTCTGACCCGTAACGGTATTCTGCCAGAGAATATCCGTCTGCGCATCGGCGTTGAAATCACCGGTCCCCGCCATCACCCAGTTGGTGTCCACATATCCGAGATTCACGATGCTCGTAGGCGTAAACCCTCCCCCGATTCCGTTCATCAACCACAATGCTCTCTGACCCGTAACGGTATTCTGCCAGAGAATATCCGTCTGTGCATCAGCGTTGAAATCACCGGTCCCCGCGATCTGCCAGTTGGTATCGACCCAGCCAAGATTCACGATGCTCGCGGGCGTAAGGCCGCCGCCAATTCCGTTCATCAGCCACAAGGCACGCTGCCCGGTAACGCTATTCTGCCAGAGGATGTCGGTCTGATTGTCGTTATTAAAGTCACCCGTGCCGGCCATTTGCCAGTTGGTGTCGACGTAGCCGAGATCAACGATGCTCGCAGGCGTGAAGCCGCCACCAATTCCGTTCATCAGCCACAAGGCACGCTGCCCGGTAATGCTATTCTGCCAGAGGATGTCGGTCTGCCCGTCGCTGTTAAAATCGCTCGTGAGGGTGAAATCGGTAAGGGTCGCGGGATTGCTGATGACCGAGCTGATGGAATTTGTGGCGATAACGGCATATGATCCGGCATCCGAGTGTCTCACAGTGGAGATGATCAGGGTCGCACTGGTGGCCCCCGAAATGGGCGTGCCATCTTTCTGCCATTGATACGTCGGGGAGGGTGTTCCGCTCACGCCTACGGTAAAAGTGACTGACGTCCCGGTGCGAACCGCCTGGGTCAAGGGCTGGGTTGTTATCCACAATGCGGACGCCGGACGAGTTCCTTTCCGGATGGTATTACTGGAGTTATCGGAGACGTAAATACTTCCCGCCCCATCTACGGTCACCCGAACCGGGTATTTGAACAACGCGGCGCTACCTGTACCGTCAGTCGCACCCACAGTTTCCGCCAGCCCCCCAATCGTCGTCACCACCCCGGCGTAGGTGATTTTCCGTATGGTTTGCCCGAGATAATCAACTGCATAGACATTGCCCGATCCGTCCACTGCCACGCCCGAGGGAAAACTAAAACGCGCGGCGGTACCGGTGCCGTCTACGGTGCCCGTAACGCCGACCGTACCGGCAATGGTTGTCACCAGCCCGGCCGGGGTTACTTTCCTGATCGTTTGATTGGAGTAGTCTGCGACGAAGACATTACCCGCTGCGTCCACTGCGACCCCATTTGGATTCTTGAACCGCGCGGCACTCCCGGTGCCATCGGCCGAGCCGCTGTTACCGGCCGAGCCGGCCAGCGTTGTGACTACTCCCGTGGGCGTGATTTTCCGGATCGCGTGATTGCCGTAATCGGCCACATACACGTTGCCTGATTCATCCACCGCCACGTCAGTGATCACATTGAACCGCGCCGCACTGCCGGTACCATCGGCCGAGCCGCTGTTACCCGCTGAACCGGCGAGCGTCGTCACCATCCCCGCCGGGGTGATTTTCCTGACCGCATAATTGAAATAATCCGCGACATAGACATTGCCCGATCCATCAACCGCCACGCCAAAGGGAAAGTTGAAGCGGGCAGCGCTGCCCGTGGCATCAGTCGAACCGCTGCTTCCAGCAGTGCCGGCGAAAGTAGTAACCACCCCCCCGGGGGTGATCTTCCGGACCGTATGGTTCTCATTGTCTGCAAGGTAAAGATTGCCCGATCCATCAACAGTCAGGCCATAGGGCGAACTAAATCGCGCCGCACTCCCTGTGGCGTCAGTCGAGCCGGGCATACCGGCAGAGCCTGCAAAAGTCGTAAACCCATAAGGTGTGGTAAAAATGCTCTGAGCCTTAAGCGTAGCCGAGGTGACAAGAATAACCAGCAGTAAGGTGGCAAGGCGGAAAAGCACCGAACGCACCAAGGTATCTACGCAGCTCGCATGCAAGGTTGGGGATACAGTATTGATTTTCATATTCTGAGATACCGAGAATACACCAACCTCCCTTGCGCTGATATGGGGCACAGACCCACCCACTGGCATTTGAATCGTGATTCGCTCGTAGATCCAAGTATGCCTAACCCTGTCGAGGCAATCCGCGTAAATCGAGGTTGGATTGCCAGGCTGCACTAGTGCAGCGGCGAAGTTTTTCATAGCACCGTCGTCTGGAGGCGGACCGCAGAAGAACGAATCGTTCGGTGGTGCGAAATTATGCATTTCATACATGATTATTCATGAGCTGATATTGTCGGCAGCCCGTTTCCTATCCTCCCGCCCCGCGTCCGCCCAATAGATCCATGAAGGTGTTGCTCTCGATACGGAACATGGTGACGAAGCCGCCTCGGTTGGGCTTGACTGTGACAAGCCCTCGGTGTCGCAGAAATTATTGCATAAATGCGATAGTCAGGTTCGCATTCCTATTGTCAATTTTCAGCGTCATCCCCGTGTGATCCGCACGAAGAGATCGTGATACACCTCACTCGAAAAGGACTTTGCGGTCTTATGCCCGCTCGTCCGCCCTTGACGCCTTTCAGCAGATTCTTTTGTCGCCCGCAGTTTTGGTCGAGGCTGCCTTCAGACGGACCTCGTGGCCATACCCTGGCGCCTCGCTATCTTTCGCCCCGATCAGGCTGGTACGAGGACTTTCACTTCACTCGTTGGATGACATCCTCAACATACAAAAAAATTGGGAGGCGGTTTAAGCCTCCCAACAATTGATTATCTTATCACAACATTCTTTCAGCCCATGCCTTTGAGATTTATTCCGTCAGGCACGGTAGAATTTTTAGTTTGCGATCACCCAATTTGCATCGACGTAGCCAAGATTGACGATGCTGGCTGGCGTAAATCCTCCGCCAATGCCATTCATCAGCCACATGGCCCTCTGCCCCGTTACCGTGTTCTGCCAAAGAATGTCGATCTGTGCATCGCCATTAAAGTCAGCGACGCCGGCAATAACCCAATTGGCGTCAACATAACCGAGATTGACGATGCTGGCTGCCGTAAATCCACCGCTAATTCCGTTCATCAACCACAAGGCTCTTTGGCCGGTTACAGTGTTCTGCCAAAGGATATCGATTTGGTTATCGTTATTGAAGTCACCTATTCCGGCTATCTGCCAATTAGCATCTACATAACCGAGGTTGACAATACTCGCCGGCGTGAACCCGCCGCTAATGCCGTTCATTAACCACAAGGCTCTTTGTCCAGTCACTGAGTTCTGCCAGAGAATGTCTAGCTGGTTATCGTTGTTGAAGTCACCAATCCCAGCGATAACCCAATTGGCATCAACATAACCGAGATTAACAATGCTCGTTGGCGTAAACCCACCCCCAATGCCGTTCATCAACCACAAGGCCCTCTGCCCGGTAACAGTATTTTGCCAAAGGATGTCCGTCTGACCATCGTTGTTGAAATCGCCCACTCCAGCGATTTGCCAGCTGGTATCCACGTAGCCAAGATTCACGATGCTTGCCGGCGGAAAACCTCCTCCTTGATTCATCAACCACAAGGCTCTTTGGCCGGTCACTGCATTTTGCCAGAGAATATCAGGCTGATTGTCGTTATTGAAATCCGCTGTCACGGCAAGAACCGTGAGCGATCCAACGTCTGATAGGGCAGAACCAGCTGCATTGTATACTCGAACCGTATAACTACCTGTGTTTTGGCTTTGCACCCCTGTCATCACATAAGTGCTCGAGGTCGCACCGGTTATATCAACCCCGTTTTTCTTCCATTGGTAGTTGAAGGGGGCCGTGCCATTCGCAGCAACGGAAAGAGTCACTTTTTTCCCAGGCGCTACAGTAGCCGTGGCAGCGTTAGCCGCTAAGCCTGAGAACATGAAAAAGGCGGCGATCGCTAGAAAAGCAATCCGGAAGAGGGGGGTGGAGACTGATTTAGTCATGTGGGTATGGGATATTGATCGGCTCACTGACAAGAGACTTCAAGGTTTGGTTCACGCAGCTCCTGAACCTTACAAATCGTTGACGGCCACGCAGGGAAACACCCTATAGACTGCCGCCACTGAACCTCGGAATTACTCTTTATCATAAACGAATTGGGTTAAATTCTTGCTTAGTGAATGGAAAATTTGGTTGTGACGTTTCACTCGATTTAGCTTTGGGGGCTAGGACTGCTGCTCCAGCAAGTGTGAGATCTGACTAAGGTCAAAGCTGATTGTTCCAGTACCGGAAAATTTAAAAGGGCATTAGCACTCAACCTCTGCTCGATCGCAGTGGGTTGGCCCTCCCCTTTAGCGGATCTGTTGCATTCATGATAGTCTTGATATTTGTAGGCGTCTACCATTTCGGCTTGAGCATTACACGGCAAACGTTCTGTCATCAAACATTGAATGAAGGAGGAATTCTCAGCTATGTATTGGTTGGTCCTCATGAGAGCTGACGGGATGTGAGCATCGCGGCTGGCGGTAAAATACAAAATCGGAGGCACGTTTCTAAAGCAGTTTTCTGTAACTAACCTGTTACAATCATTCTCGACCAAGATCTCCGCGTCGAAATGAAGTTCGAGCAATTTTTCTGATGTGCAAAACAGCGCCTGGTAAGTGAAATTAGGCATGGAAGGCTGTTCCCCAAGCTGTTTTCGGATGCATTCTGCCCAGAAACCAGCAGCGTTGATGAAAACCATCGCCCAATAGGAAATTGATACCTCGCGACTTCGGACTCACCACGCCAGATCCTGCCAGCCGAAATCAAAGCCTGCCCGCAAAACTGCTCGGTTATCTACGACCCAGTGCTTGGCTCAAGATTTGGTGGCAGTTGGGAATCAGGCTGTGACGTGGAGATAAACCATTGCACTAGGTTCCTATGTGCAAAATGTTGTCCTAGCTAGTCGGCCAAAAAGCACCAGCCAGCACAACAAGACAGGCTCTCTCTGCTTCGCGCTACTGGACAGTAATAGAGATGATAGCATTGCTTGGGGCGACCATTGAAATAACCGTGCCGGTAATGGTGTACTGTCCCAAACTGGCATAACTCGTGTAACCCGTGGGCGTACTGCTCAACGGCGTGCCGCTTCCGGCGCCGAAGACACGAAGATAGTAGGTGCCGCCGCTTACCGTGGTGGCCAGCGTGGCATTTGTGTTACCATCAACGTTCGCACTGGCCACCAAGGTTCCGGCGGAATTATACAGCTCCAAGGCAATATCGAGGTTGCCGCCATGACTCTGACTCGCACTGCGAAATGTCGTTGCGTTGATCGTGATCGCCCCAGCCCCGCTCACGAATGAGAAACGATCGGCCTCGCCCGTCTGAGAAATAATTCCGGCACCGGACACGGTGTTTCCGCTGACCGTCAGCGGGGTCGCGGTTCCGTTGCTGTCAGTGTAATCATCGGGCACATAGCCCAAATGTCCCGCAATCATCGCCAGATCGTCCTGGGGATTATTGGCATTGTAATACTCCCCCTTCGACCACTGCGTGACGTTTCGGGAAGCAGCCGCTCCCATGATGGTATTCCAGGAATTCTCGCCCGAACCGTGACCGCCATAATATTCAGTCCCATCGGTGGTGCCATCGTGGGATAGCGAAAGATTGTGCCCCATCTCATGAGAGGCTGCTTCTGCAATGTAAGAGGCGTTTTTCAAGAGCTGGTTGGCGTAAACGAAAGCCGGCGAATAATAGCTGGCATAATTAAAATCACCAAAAACATCGAGATAGGCCACGCCTGCGGCCGTCGATGCCGGCATGTTCACCCCATTGGCGTCCACGTTGTCGGTGATCAGGATTCGGCCCGTAGTACGGCCAAAACTGACAGGTGCCTCCGTGGTCACATCGACATCAAAGCCTCTATAATCTTCCGCCACCCTCTCCCAAACTTGGATAATGGCCGTTTGTTCACTGTCGCTGAAAGTAGTCGGATCACCATCCGTATCGAATGGTTTGGCCACATAGGAAGTCACAGCGGGACGATCTCCACCTTGCGTGTTCCAAGAGGTGCCGGTGATGGTGTAGCCATTAAAATCCAGATAAATGACCTTGGTCGCTCCCGGCCGGCTGTGCCGCACCGGCGGAGAGGCGATCGGCACCGCCACAGCCGCCTCAGTCTTGTCCAGTGCGCCGGGCAATACCGCCTGAATCTCACTCTGCTCGATCGCAGCCAGTCCTGGTGGCGGCAACCGCGGCGGACTGCATTGATAGAATAATTGTCCGTTCGCCTCAACACTCAGTGAAGCCACGTCGTTCAAAGGCACCTGTAGTCTGCCCAATTTGTCCAAAGCATAGCGACGCGCAGTTGCGCTCAACCGGCCCAGCTCGTTGTGAAACCGGCCCTCCGGCACATCCTCCAATTGGACTGCACCGCTCAAACCAAAAACGTTGGGTCGCTTCACCGGGACGGCCACGGCTACGGACGCTTGACTGGAAATTGTCGGCGCTACAGGATCGGCGATGGTATCATCAGGTCCGCCGATTCGACCGGTTGAAGAAGTGGGCACTGCGTTTGTGGCACTGCCTCTGTTATCACGCGCAGCATCACCAACCCGGGTAGCCAGGTAGAAACCTCCGCCAAGCAGTATTGCTACGAAGGTTGTGAGCTTGATGTACCGCGAGACGTTAAAATTCATTTATCTGGCCTCTGCTTCTTGTTCTTATCGTCCAACTCATGCGATACAGCAAGGTCATGATTTGGTGAAAATTCGCCCCCGCAGGTTTCGCAGCGGCATCGGGAAAAGCAGTCATCGTCACCTTCAAGACAGGTGAAAGGCTCCCGTCCCCCACTCCAGTCATGAATAACTTACTTCCCGTCCCATTTGGTTCCAACGCGGAGTCACGTTCGTGCTCTCTGCGTTAAGTTAACGTGCCCCCAGCCTGACAATTGGCTTCACATCCCGCCCGGCTGCGGGTTGATTGTCGTCCGACCCAATGAAGACCGACCCCGTGGAGCCGGCCGACCTGCTCACTCTCCTCCGCCAGCAACTGATCCTGGCTCAGGTCCGTATCATGGAGCTGGAGGACGTGCGCGACGAACTCTCTCCCAAATTGGCCGACGTCGAGAAACTGCTGGCTGCGGCCCAGAACCTCGCCGATCAAAAATCCGAGGAAGCAGCCCATCTCGCCAAAACCCTCTCCGATCTCCAGGCACAGTACGATCACCTGCGCCACATACAGCATGTCACCAACGAGGCGCTCAACGACACCCGCCGCCAGTTGGCCGAAACCGCCGGCCAGCTCACCGGCGCCCAACAACGCGGCACCCAGCTCCAGCGCGAGAGCGTCGCCTTGGCCGATCAGATCAGCCGGCTTACGGCCGAACTTAAACGGGTGAGTCAGGAACTGAACGAGGAAAACTCCGTCGCCACCGCCCGCCTCATCCGGATCAACGAACTCGATGCCGAGATCCGCGCCATGAAAGCGTCCCGCAGTTGGCGCTGGACCGAATGGCTTCGCGCAATCGAACGCTATTTTTCCGACAAGCGATCATGAGTGCAGCGCCGGTCCAACAGTTGCTCGGTGAAATTGAGACACCCCGGCCGTTGCGCGCGACTGAAGAAAAATGCACGTTCCTCGGCTGGTGCCTGCTGACCGACCAGACCGAAGCCCCGCCGGTACGTCTGCGCACCTCGGCCGGAATATTTCCGATAACTGCGCGCACCGATCGCACCGATGTGCCCCGGCGCTTGCCCGGTCAACCCGCTGCCGCCTATTGCGGTTTTGTCATCGAAGGCCGCTTGCCGGCTGGCGTCCATCTCGCCTCCTTCGAGGCCCAACTCCCGGACAGCACATGGCAGGTTTTCAAGACGCTCACGGTCGCCGTCGACCGCACTCCACTTTTTTCCGCCATCGAATCGCCAGCCACGGAAGGTCCGGTCAGTCTGCGGGTGCATGTCGAGGGTTGGGCACTCCACCCAGTTCAGCCCATCAAGGAGCTCTCGCTGCGTTATGGTCACCAAGAAATTTTCTGTACCCTCGGTGGCAAACGTACCGATGTTCCCCTCCTCCATCCGAGCATTCCTCACGCCGCGACTTCCGGATTCACCAGCAAAACGATTCTTTCCGCCGGCCATGGACCATTGCGTCTGAAGGCAAATTTTTCGGACGGAACCACCACTCTCGCCCGCACAGCGCTGACGATAAAAGTGCGATCCGACGAAAATATCGGTCCGGAAATTGACCTCGCTGGCGAACGTATTCCTTTGCCCGGTTATTGCTGCCGGACGGAAGAGACGCCCGCCGGAAAAGCCGCCCGTGCACTCAACATTCTTTTCATTCTCCACGGAAGTTTCTCGTCGAACAGCGCGCTGCATGTGGCCGCGCTCGCCAACGAACTCGCCAGGCAAGCCCACGATTGTGCTGTCGCCGTGCCGCACGATCCGGAAACCCTCGCGCACCATGCGCATCCAGCGTTTCGAGGCCTGACATTTGCCGAAGCAGAGCAAAGCCTGTCTTTTGCCAATGGACGCGGTCCGGATATCATTCATGCGTGGACCACCCGGGAAAACGTCCGCCAGCTTGCGGAAAAACTGCGCGCTCCATACCGAGCCAGGCTGGTCGTGCATCTGGAAGACAACGAACAGCAGATTTTATCCCAATCGCTAGGACGCGACCTTGCCGAATTGGAGCAGTTGTCCACCGCTGAGCTTGACCGGTTGGTCCCAGATAATCTTTCCCATCCGCGCCGCAGCCGGGAGTTTCTGGCGACTGCTGACGGCATCACAGTGGTTGCGGATAAACTGCGTGAATTCGCTCCACCCAACCGGCCCTGTCAGACGATCCTCCCCGCAGCGGATGCACGCTATTTTTTCCCGCGCCCGATTCCCGGAGAATTCCGCCGACTCTGCGATCTCGCGCCCGCCACGACCTTGCTTTTCTATCACGGCAACACCCACGCCTCGAATGCCGCTGAAGTAAAGGAGCTGTACGCCGCTCTGCTCCGGCTCAATCAGGAAGGTCATCCCACCACGCTGCTGCGCACCGGACTGGATCGGGTTGATTTCCTCGGGAAACT
>Ga0265320_10000250_pt1 | contig 44090 bp, 31 predicted proteins | sample 4827metaG_FD_202087 | JGI IMG/M metagenome (GOLD analysis project Ga0265320, IMG submission 202087) | Rhizosphere microbial communities from Carex aquatilis grown in University of Washington, Seatle, WA, United States - 4-8-27 metaG | ecosystem: Host-associated > Plants > Roots > Rhizosphere >... | reverse complement strand
CGAGTTCGCATTTCGAACTAGCCAAACTGGTCGCCGAGACTCGGTGCGAACGGCCTGCCCGGCCATTGCGGTCCGCGATCCGGAGCACGGTGACCAAACATTGTTCGCCCGCACGAACGGACTACGCTCGGTTTCCGGTAAATCTCGAGTCTGCAGTAGTCGGCACGCAACGTGCTCGCGCCCCTCGCCATGAAAATACTCCCCGGCATCGAACAGGAGTCCTACGAACGGCATCTCGTTCTCGACCACGTCGTCGCTCCTGCTTCGAGCGACCTACGGCAACGTTTCGAAGCGGTCGCACGTTCGGTGCGCGACGCCCTAGCTCGACGCTGGATCGACACCGAGGACGCGTACGCTCGCGAGACGCCGAAGCGCGTCTACTACCTCTCGATGGAGTTTCTCATTGGACGCTCCCTCGCCAACAACATGACGAATCTTCTGCTCGACCCGCTCGTGAGATCGACGGTCGAAGCCGAAGACCTCGACTGGCTCCGGCTCCTCGAGCGAGAGCCCGACGCTGGACTCGGCAACGGCGGGCTCGGCCGGCTCGCGGCTTGTTTCCTCGATTCGATGGCGACCCTCGAGCTCCCGGCGATGGGATACGGGCTCCGCTACGAGTACGGCATGTTCAAGCAGACGATCGTCGACGGATGGCAGAAGGAGCGGCCGGACAATTGGCTGCTTCATCAAGATCCTTGGGAGGTCGCGCGCCCCCACGAACGCGTCGAGCTCGAGTTGAACGCCTCCTTCGAGATCTGCGGCGGCGCGCTCTGTCCGATTTTTGGTCGCTCATCACGATTGATTGGGATTCCCTTCGATCGCCCCGTCGTTGGTTTTGGCGGGAAGACCGTCAATACGCTCCGACTCTGGGCGGCACGTGTCCACGACTCCTTCGACTTTCAGCGCTTCAGTCGCGGCGATTTCGTCGGCGCCGTGGCCGACTCCCTCGACGCCGAATCCCTGACGCGAGTCCTCTACCCGGACGACTCCACGAGCGCCGGCCAAGGTCTGAGGTTCGTGCAGGAGTATTTCCTCGTCGCTTGTTCGCTCGCCGACCTGATCCGACGTTTTCGACGGACCCACTCCGATTGGGCACTTCTCCCCGACATGGCCGCCATTCAACTCAATGACACGCATCCCTCGATGGCGGTCGCGGAGTTGATGCGCATCTTGCTCGACGATGCGCATCTCGGGTGGGACGAAGCGTGGGATCTCACTCGAAGGACGCTCGGTTACACGAATCACACGTTGTTGCCGGAGGCACTGGAGAAATGGCCCGTAGCGTGGTTCGAGGCGCTCTTGCCGCGGCAGCTCGAAATCATTTACGAAATCAACCGGCGCCTCCTCGAGTCGGTGAGCGTGTCGTTCCCGGGCGACAGCGGACGCGTGCAACGCGTGAGCTTGGTCGAAGAGGGCCCCGTCAAGCACGTGCGCATGGCGAACCTGGCCATCGTGGGTTCGCACAGCACGAACGGGGTCTCCGAGATTCACACCCGGTTGCTCCGAACGACCACGGTGAAAGACCTGGCCGAGATATTCCCGGAGCGGTTCAGCAACAAGACCAACGGCGTCACGCCCCGGCGATGGATGCTCCTCGCGAATCGTCCGCTCTCGCGGACCATCACCGTTGCCATCGGCGACGGCTGGGTGACCGATCTCCGCCGAATCCAAGAATTGAAGACGCTCGTCGAAGACAAAGGCCTTCGTGACCTGTTCAAGAAGGCGAAGCGCGAGGCCAAGGCCGGGTTCGTCGATTGGTTGAAGTCCGCAACCGGCGAGAGCGTGGACCCCGACACGATCTTCGACTGTCACATCAAGCGCATCCACGAGTACAAGCGGCAACTCCTCAACGGGCTACGCATCGTGATCCTCTACAATCGGCTTCGAGCGAATCCAAAGCTCGACATGACGCCGCGAACGTTCTTCTTCGGCGGCAAGGCCGCCCCCGCGTACTCGCTCGCCAAACTCATCATCAAGTTCATCGAAAACCTGGCGGGGACCATCGACGGAGATCCGATAGCGCGAGGTCGGCTGAAAGTTCTGTTTCTGCCCGAGTACGACGTTTCGCTGGCGGAGCGGCTGATCCCCGCGAGCGACGTGTCCAATCAGATTTCGACGGCGGGCTACGAAGCAAGCGGCACCAGCAACATGAAATTCATGATGAACGGCGCGCTCACGATCGGGACGCGCGACGGCGCGACCATCGAGATGGCCGAAGAGGCCGGCGAGGAAAATTTCTTCCTTTTCGGGCTCTCGACGGAGGAGGTCGCGGCTAGCCGAGGGTGGTATGACCCGCACTGGCACTACGAGCACGACCCGGAAACGCGCGCCGCCCTGGACCTCATTTTCTCGGACCATTTCAGTCGCAACGAACCGGGCGTGTTCAACCCCTTGCGGGACGCCTTGCTCACGAACGGCGACCACTACATGCACCTCGCCGACGTGAATTCGTATCTCGCCGCTGACCAGCGACTTTGCGATGCCTACGCCGATTCCGACGAGTGGTTGCGCAAAGTCATTTTGAACGTCGGAAGCTCCGCCAAATTTTCGAGCGACCGCACGATCACGGAATACGCGAACGAGATCTGGCACGTGAAACCGTGCCCGATTCAGTGAAGGCGTTCGACCACGGGCGCAGGCGTCGCGACGACCAAGCTCGCGCACGACGAGCGGGCGCGACAACGAGTCGTTCTCGAAGCCGACCCGTGATGAGGCGAATCGTCTCATGACCGTGCGGCGTCCCTCATCGGGGCGCCGCGGGATGACGGCCGTGTTATGTGCCGTTTCATCCCGTGAGCTCGACGAAACGCACCGCTGCCGCAGCTGTCGGCGCCGTCGGCGTCGTGTTCGGTGATATCGGCACGAGCCCGCTCTACACGCTTCAGGTCGCCGCCGAGCACGCGCGCGCCGCGCCGTCGCGGGCCGACGTGTTCGGCGTCGTGTCGCTCATTCTCTGGGCGCTGATCCTCGCGGTGTCGGTGAAATACGTCACGTTCGTGATGCGCGCGGACAATCGCGGCGAGGGTGGCATCCTGGCCTTGCTCGCGCTCTTGCCCGTACCCGAACGCGAAGATCGGGGGCCGATGCTCGTCGCGCTCTTGGGCATCGCCGGCGCCGCGCTCTTGTTCGGCGACGGGATGATCACGCCGGCGATTTCGGTATTGAGCGCACTCGAAGGGCTCGAGCGTGCGGCGCCCGGGCTCGAGCGCTACGTGGTGCCGCTCACGTGCGCGGTGCTCGTCGGACTCTTCGCGTTGCAGCCGCGCGGAACCGGCAAAGTCGGGAAGATGTTCGGCCCGATCATGGTGACCTGGTTCGTCGCGATCGGCGCACTCGGGCTGAAAGAGCTCGTAAAAAACCCGGTGATGCTCGGCGCGATCTCGCCGTCGTTCGCGGCTTCGTATTTCGCGCGCCACGGGTTCGGCGGATTGCGCATCCTCGGCGTGGTGGTGCTCGCGATCACCGGCGGTGAGGCGCTCTACGCCGACATGGGTTACTTCGGCGCGCGCCCGATTCGCCTCTCGTGGTTCGCGTTGGTGCTCCCTGCTCTCGCACTCTCGTACATGGGACAAGGAGCGCTCGTCTTGCGCGACCCGGGCGCAGCCGAAAACCCCTTCTTCGCGATGGTTCCGAGCGGAGCGCCCGCGTACGCGCTCGTCGTACTCGCCGCGCTGGCGACGGCGATCGCGTCGCAGGCGCTCATCAGCGGCGTCTTTTCGCTCACGCATCAAGCCATCGGGCTCGGCTATTTCCCGCGATTGACGCTGGTGCACACGTCACACGAGGCGGAAGGTCACATCTACGTCCCGCTCATGAACTGGGGACTCATGACGGCGTGCATCGCGCTCGTCGTCCATTTCAAGCATTCGGCGCGGCTCGCTTCCGCTTACGGTATCGCCGTCAGCGGCACGATGGCGATCACGTCGATCGTGTTCTTCGAAGTGACGCGGAAGACCTGGAAATGGAACGCTTCGCGTTCGGTGCCGCTTCTCCTCTTGTTCCTCTCGTTCGATTTACCGTTCCTCGGCGCCAACGCGCTAAAGTTCTTCGACGGCGGTTACATCCCGATCTTCGTCGGAACGCTATTTTTCGTCGTGATGGTCGACTGGCACAAGGGGCGGCAGGTGCTCCGTCGCCGCCTAGAAAGGGACTCCGGCACGCTCGCCGAGTTCTTCGACGCGCTCCCGGGTCGAAACGTCACCCGAATCCCCGGCACTGCCGTCTACCCGACGTCGACCAACGGCGTGCCCCACCCGTTGAGCCTCCACGCCACTCACTTGCGCTCGATCATGGAGAACGTCGTGATCGTCAACGTGATCGGCACGCACGAGCCGCGTGTCGACGAAGAGCATCGTCACGAATACGAACCCTTCCCCGACGGCTTCGCTCGAATCAAGCTCCGCTTCGGGTACATGGAGCTCCGTGACGTGCCGAAAGCCCTCGCCGCGGCGCTCGAGGAGGCAAAAAGCCCGGCTCGTCTCGACCAAGCAACCTACTTCGTCGGACGCGAGACCATAGTCGCGACCGGCCGCGGCGAGATGAGCCTGCTCCCCGAGCGTCTCTTCGCGCTCCTCGAACGGAACACGAAGAGCACCATCGACAAGCTCGGGCTGCCCCCCGATCGCGTCATCGAGATCGGCGTCCGATTGGATCTTTGATTTACGCTCGCGAGCCGAGTGTCGCGTCTCAAGAGGCGCAATCGCCTAGTCGCCGCCGAACGACACACAGCGGCCGTTCAAGCAGACGAGGTCCGCGGCGCACTCGACGTTCAGCACGCATTCGTCGATGGGACGGCGATCCGGAAAGCAGAGCCCACTCGTGCAGCGGTCCTGAAGGTTTTTGCAATCGTTGTCGACGGCGCAGGGGTCGTGGCACGTTCCGTTCACGCAAGTTTGGACCGCGGTACAGATCGCCGACTCGTCGCAACGAACCGCGGGATTCGGATCGGGCATGCAGAGCCGCCGACCCGTTTCCACCGAACAGCGATCGCCGGTTCCACAGTCGCTATCGCTCTCGCACGCGACGTAGCAAATCCCCGCGTCGCATTCGCCCGCGCCGCATTGTGTGTCGCGCACGCACGAGAAATTGAGCCGTGGAATGCGAGCGCCGCCGGACGCGCCCCCAGTTCCGTTTGCGCCGCTCGCGCCGCCGCTGCCACTCGTCGTGCCCGCGTGACCGCCCGAACCGGGGGTGCCGCCCGTGCTCGAACGACCGCCGGTGGAGTTCGCTCCCGAGCTGCCGCCGCCTGCGGTATTGCCGCCGCTTCCGCCTTTGCCGCCGTTCGCTCCGGAATCTCCGTTGCTCGCGCCGCCGCTTCCGCCGTCCACGTCCGAGGTTCCACCGGAACTTCGCGGCGCCGAACCATCGAGCGAGCTCGCCCCGCCCGCGCTCATGCCACCCGAACCATGGGATGCGCCACCGCTGCCGTGCGATGCACCGCCGGAACCGTTCGCCGCGCCGCCGGATGCGCCCGTGCTCACGCACTGACCCGCGGCACAATATTGACCGCGCTCGCAATCGTCGTTCCGCGCGCACGTGGGCGCGGTCGTCGCGCCGCCGCAATTGCCGCCCCAACACGACGCATGATCGTCGTGGCAAACCCCGCCCGCCGGATAGCAATCACTGTAGTAGCCCCAGAACGGATCGTACCGTTCGACGCAATTATAACCGTGATTGCTGCGGCAATCGTCGCAGCTCAGCAATGCGACCGCAGCGACGCCGGACACCAAGTAACGCCACATGCTCCCTCCGAAGATTGGCAAGCACCGCGCTCAAGAAGCTCAAACTTCCTACCGCAGAGTTCTCGAGAGTCAACTGAGCGTTTCGAAAGTTTGCAATCGACGCATCGAAAGCAACACGCGCGCGCCTCGCATGATCGCGACGTCACGGTCGACGTCGCGCTCGACCAACCGGACGGGAGCGGAATCCAATCGCAACGTTCGCTCCGCACGCAGGCGCCATGGCTTCATCAACATGAAGATGCAGCGCGCACTCCGGCCGACGCGACGACAACCGCAACCGTCATGAACGTCGCTTCATCGCCACTCGCGCGGTCGTCCTGCGCACTCGTCGCAACGGTTGCGGGGTCATTGGTTTTAGGGGACCACCGTTCCGCGGACGCGTCCCACGCTGGTTCATCGAGTGGCGTCGCTCTCGCTCCGCGAATCGAACACGGTCGTGACTGCGACGACGAAGAGCTCGGCGCTGCCGCAAGTGCGCGCTCGCGAGACGCCCGTCACGTGCCACAACGAACCCATTTCGCCCCGCCCCGAACTCCACGCGCAGCCACTGCGATGGACGATGACGCGTCCGTCGCGTGGCGCAGTCGCACGGCACGACGCGTGAGCCGCTCGCGAAACCCCCGCGCTTAGGCTGTCGCGAATCGGTCGCGGAGCGCGAGTGGGGTCGCTCTCCGCGGCTCTGATTTTCGCTCTCGATTCGACGGGTCTGGTAGACCATCGTCGATACTTCGATGCATCGAAGTACCGCAAACGCGAGCTCTGGATGGGCCGGCGACGACCCGGACCCTTCAGGAGGTTTGAACCGCAGAGTGCGACTCCAGGCCGGCCCGGTTCGCGACACGGCGTGTGTTCAGGGATCGAAGCGATGCGGCGGGACGACGCCCATCGTGAGCGCGCGCGGCGGGCGAGTATCGGTCACGGTGAGCTCGTAGTCGCAGCGGCACGGGGTTTCGGCTGCGGCCGTCGTTTGCGCCAAGCTCGCCGTCTTACTCACGGGCGTGCTCGATGGGGCGAGAGCGAGACCAGCAGCGTGGATGAGGACGGAAGCGATGAGTCCGATCTTCATGACGTGTTGCTCCTGGCGTGGCTGGCCGCGTGGCGAACCTGAAAACTAATCGTGACGAACAGGTGTCATTATGTGGCGAACAGGTGACGGACGCAAATAACTACACGCTCGCACCCCCGGTCAGATCGCTCGTAACGTGCCGTTTTTAGTAATGAAACAGGCTATACGGTACGCATGATCCGGGTCAGTGACTCGCCTTGGAACAACCGCCTTCCGAGGCGGAGGCCGACTTCGCCCCCTTCGTCGAGGACCCGACGGAGCTCCGTCGAAAGCACGCGGAGTCGGTCATAAGTCGGCGCATCGAACGAACGCCGGCGTCCTGCAATCGTCCCGAGTGGGCGCGCAGGGAAATGTTCGACGCCGACGACGGCGTCGAGCACGACGCGATCGACGATCTCGCCCTTGTCGATCACGAGGGCACGCGCATGCTCTCGGTCGCTCTCGCGGAACGCGACCGTCGCGCCGGCGAGCAAGCACAAGAATCGCGCGCGACGAAGCAAGAGCCCGCCCTGTACCAGGCTCCGTTCGAGACGACGGAGAACGCGCGCGAGATCCCAGACGTCGGGCGCCGCGTCCTCGGTCGTCGACTCCGTCTCGGCGTAACGCCGTTCGAGCCAGAGCGCGAGCGACGCACGGAGGACGCTCCGTCGGGCGAGCGGCGCCGAGGAATGAAGTCGACCGGCGTCGGTTTCGCCCCGACCGAGATGCTTCATCGCGAAAGCCGACCATCCTTCGGCAAACAGCGCCGCTTCCGGCGCGAACGCCGAGGGAACGCCGAGCGCGCGGGCCCGCTGTTCGAGCGTCGCTTCGGCTCCTTCTGCCAGTGCAATCATCGCCGGAAGCGACCAGAGCGCGCGCTCCGACGGGAGCGGGCCGAGCGAATGGGCATCATCGGAGATGGCGACGGCGCTACGAAAATCGCGCGACGAAAACCACACGCTCCGGTCGAGCGCGCGCAGTTGAACGTTGTACGGCGGATCGATGCGCTTGATTTCGTCGGTTTCGAGGAGCGCCGCCTCGAGCACGCTCGGCGTCTCGGTGTGCACGATGTCGGAGACTTGCGTGAGGAGCTCGAGCCCGCGCTCGGTCGTAGGGCCGCTGCTCTTGAAATGACCTGCCACGCGTCGCTTCAGGCTCGTCGCTTTACCGACGTACAAGACGTCGCCGTTCTTGCGCAGAAAGCGATAGACCCCCGGTCGATCCGGCAGCGCGCGGCGACGCTCGGTGGCGAGCGGATAGACCCGACGAGCGCGCGACGCCTTGGGCGGCGCTTCGTCGAGCCACGCGTGGAGCGCGCTCCACGTGGACACGCCCGCTCGCTCGAGCAGCGGCACGAAAGCTTGCCAGATGAACGCCGTCGCCTCGACGTGTCCGCCCGATCGGCGCATGAGCTCCGGCGCATGGCCGAGAAATCCCGACAGTGCGCGGATGTTACGCCGAGGCAGGTCGGGGAAAAGTCGCGACGAGACCGCGTGCAGACAGACGACGTCGAACGGAAATTCGCCGCCGTCGCCGAGCCGCTCGTGGAGGTCGCGCAAGAACGGCAGCTCGAAGCGCGCGTAGTGAATCACCGTTGGGACGCCGCGCGCCGTCGCAGGCCCGACGAGCCGCGCCGTCCCTTCGCGGAGCGCCGTCCATGCGCTCGCTTCGTCGACGGCGTCGTCGACGCACGACGGAGTCCAACCGGTGAGCTCGCGCACGGCTCGCCCGATCGGCCGCTCGGTGCGCGGCACGATCCACGAGCTTTGCACGGCACCGACCAGACCCGACTCGCCGCACACCGCCCACCCGAGCTCGAGCAAGTCACCGTACGCGGGCGATGCGCCGGAGGCCTGGCAATCGAGGGCCAGCGCGTGGATCGAACCGAGCAAGTCGCCCATGAGCGGCCGAACCATACCAACCCATGGCCGGAGCGCCGCCACCGGCTCGAACGGGAACCGCTTTAGCCGCCGTCGTAGATCGTCAAGTTGACGACGCCGGCGCCGATCCCCGGGTCGGAGCTGAGCCACGTGTTCGCGTTGAGCCAGGCGTAGGGGCCGTCGATACGGGTCTCGAACACCGGCACGAGCCCGCCGAGGGGGCCACAGTTGCGGACGATGATGAGCTCGCCGTCGCTCGTGTGGAGCGTGTAACGCGCGTCGAGATCGAACGTCGCGCCGATCAGCTGATAGTCGGCGCCGCCGGAGAGTACCGAGCCCGCGACACGACCGGTCGTCGTGCCCCCCGTGATCGGAATGATGTTGCGCGTGCCGCGTTTGCTCGCGCCGACCGCGACGGACCCCGCGCCGATTCCTACCGACTCCATGTAGACCACGGCGCCCTTGGTCCCGGATGCGACCTTGCAATCATAGGATTGATCGGGAACGCCCGCGGGATCGTGGACGGCGACCTGGGCCGCGGGCAGCGTGACGGCGGTGACGTCGTATACGGAAAACGTGAGCGTCTTCTTCACGGGATCGAAGGCGCGGATCCCGGCGTATTTTCCGGTGTTCAAGAACGCGTACGCGCTCGCCGTCGGGGCTTCGAAATCCGGCACGATCCGGACCTCGCTCGCGCCGTCGGGAGCCGTGCCGCAGGTACGGAGATAGATGGGCACGCCGTCCGTGGTCTGCAGAATGTTCAGCTCTTCGATTTCGAGGGCGCCGTTCGAAAGTGCGAGCTGATAGTCGAGACCGCGACTCATCAAGGTCGCGTTGATTTTCGAGCCGGTGACGGACCCGCCGTCGATCTCGGTCAGCGTCCGATGACCGTACTGCGTCGTTCCGATGTCGTAGATCTGTCCCAGGGTCGTGGTGGCCTGGAACACGAGCACTCCGCTGTCGGGCGGAGGGATCCCGACGGGCATTCCGCAGTCCCACGACTTGTCGGGGATCAGGGTCTCATCGTGCGTGAGCGTCGGGGGCGTCGAGCCATCGGGCGGCTCGGCGGTCGTGCCGCCCGTGCTCGACGCGCCGCCCGCGGCGCCCACGCCGCCGTTTGGTCCGCCCCCGCTGTTCGGCGCGCCGCCGCTCGTCGGCAAACTCGTCGCGCCGCCGGTTTCGGGATTGCTCGGGGTGCCCCCGTTGTTCGCGCCCGCGACGCCGCCCGTCGTGTTTTCGACGCCGCCCGTCGCGCCGGGTGCCCCCATTCCCCCCTGCCCTACGGTTGCACCACTGGCTCCCCCTGACGCAGAGACGGGCTTCGTCGGAGTGACGCTTCCGCTACTGCACGCAAGCACGGCGAGCGTCGTGATGAGGAGAATGCGTTTCACGGAAGGGTGTGCCGTTTCATCGTGGTCCATCCGAGGGTGGCATCGCCCTCGACGTGGCCGTCGGATTTATTCGCAGTGTGGCCGCTGCACAGCGTGACTTCGACGCCGGCTTTGCAAGGTGGATACGTCTGACAATCCCAGTCGCCATTGCCGGGCGCAGCGGAGGGAGCGCCGGGGCAATCGTCGAGCTGGCTCCACTTCGTGAAGGTTCCCTCGGCGCCCAGGAAGGTCACCGGCGTCAGTGTGTACGAGGACGGCGGCGCCGGCGGAGTTCCGCCCGCGTACGGAACGACGGGGTCGTTCAAGCCTCGGAACGCGATCTCGGTGATGGGTCGCGAAGGCGAGCAAGGCGCGGCCTGCGTGATCAGGTCGAACGACGCGGGCGCGACGGCCGCGAAAATGTCGGCGGCCTGGCACGCGAGGATTTGCGTCATTCCGCCGCCGTTCGAGTAACCGGTCGCGTACACCCGCTTCGGATCGACGCAGGCGTCTTGTTTCATTTTCGCGACGAGCGCCTTCGCGAACCCGACGTCGTCGACCGAGTGATCTTGCGTGCAACAGGTCGCGACGCCTTGGGGGTTCGGCATGTTCCACGCGCTATCGATCCCCTCCGGCCACGCGACGATGAACCCTTCCTGATCCGAAAGCTGCTGGTAGCCCGAGTTGGCTTTCTGGTACGCGCCCGGATCGCCAGGCAGGAAATTCAGGAACGGGTGAAAATCGACCACGAGCGGCACCGACGTTTTACCGGTGTAGCTCGCGGGGATGTGGAGCAGGTACGTGCGCATGGTGCTGCCGACCTGAACCGTTTGCGTCGAGTCTCCCGCCGTCAGCGTGGCCGTCGCGGGACACGCCGCCGGCGGAGGTTCGCCCGCATCGCCCCCGTCGCTCGCGCCGCCGCTCGACGGCGCGCCGCTGGTGCCGCCATTCGCAGCGCCGCCGGACGTCTCCGGCGATCCGCCCGTCGCAGTGGACGGAGTGCCGCCCGAGCTCGAGGTGAACCCACCGGCGGAAGCTCCGCCCGGGCCGACCGAGGTCGAGCCACCCTCGCCCGCTCCAACGTCGCCGCCCGACGCGGCGGGCGCCCCCCCATTCGCACTCGTGAATCCACCGGTGACGCCGGTGGAACCTCCGCCGCCCGTGTTCGTGCCGTTGCTGCTCGAGCAATTGCACGCCAAGAGCGCGGCGAGCAGCACCCCGATGTTCGTCTTCATCATCTCGTTGCCAGCGTGTCGGCCGCAGTCCGAACGCCCGAGAGCAATGCAGCAGAAGCGGCGCGAGCGCTCTCAGAATCCGGACCGCGACTGTCAAATTCCGGAGCTACGACCGCGGAAACGGTGGTGCGGAAGGCTCTGCCGGCGGCGAAACATCCCAGCAATGACAGAAAAGGGACTGCGCTCGCGCAGCGAGCCCGCGAAGCGGCAGGCGGAGCGGTCGCGCAGCGAGTGATTGTGCCTGGGGGGCGTGCCCGCCACGTGCCCGCCCCCCTCGCCCGGTCCGGGCGGTCCCCCTGGTATTCGCTTCGCTCAAAGTAACCGGAGCGCGACGCGCGACGCTCGCGAAGCGAGCCCGCGAAGCGGCAGGGGGAGCGGTCGCGCAGCGAGCCGCGGGGGACAAGGTCCCCCTACTAATAGGACATCGCCGACCGAGCCCTCGACGCCATGGCCGTTTCGAGCTCGACGGCTGCGCTACGCTCGCGTCCGAAGCGAAGCGACCCATGATCGACAGACTTCAGATCCAGATTTCCGGAGTCCAGCGACCGCTGAGTTTCGATCCGGAAGGACGAGGGGCGCCGCTCCTCACGAGCGCAAACACGCCGTGGGCCGGCATGCCGTTCGAGCTTCACGAGGTGAAACCGTTCGCGCGCGCCGGTGGCGCCGGTCCCGTCGACGGCGAGTGCGGCGTGGTCGTGCTCCTCGACGGCGCCGTCGACCTCGCCGTGCGGCGCGACCGTCGCGAAGTGCGCGGACGCCTCGAAGCGGGTTCGATGTTCTTCGTCTCCGGCGACAGCCGCCCCGATTGGGTGCGCATGAACGGCAACGCGCGCGCGGTCGCGGTTCGGTTCCCGCAAGCGTGGTTCGAGCGCTACTCGGTCGACGGCCCGCCGAAGGGATTCGGACGCACGCCGCCGCTTCATCGCGACGAAACGGTGCGCACGCTCGCGCGCCTCATGTGCGAAGAAGTCGAGCGCGGCGGCGCGAACGGTCGCTTGTATTCGGAGTCGCTTTCGATGGCGCTCTTTTCTTACGTGCTGGAGCGCGTGCCGGCGGCTCCAGCGCGCGCGAGCGGCGCGCTCAACGACGGACAACGTCGCAGCCTACAGCAATACGTCGCCAGTCGTCTCCACGAGGAGCTTTCGCTCAGCGACTTGTCGGCGCGGGTCGGCCTCGGTCCGCGTCACTTTTCGAAGCTGTTCCAGCGAGCCTTCGGTACGACGCCGCACCAGTACGTGCTCCAGGCACGCCTCGCCGAAGGCGCGCGCCTCTTGTCGGATGGCAAACACGACATCGCGGCCATCGCATTTCACGTCGGGTTCTCGAGCCAGAGCCATTTCACTGCCGCCTTCCGGCGTGCTTACGGCGTGACCCCGCGTCGCTACGCGAGCGAACGACGCCCCACGCAGATCGTGCGCTGAGCGCAAACCTTGCGCTCGTGACGCCCGCGCGGCGCACGCGAAACGTCCGCTTTCTACGCAAATTCTGCGCTCGAAAATCGTTGGAATTCGGTTAGTGATCGAGCCGAAGCGGATCGACGAATCACGACGAAAGATCCGGCTCCACCCAATCGCAAAGTTCATCGAGTGCAGGGCGAGAACGACGACGAAGAGCAGTCGCTCGTCGGGTCGCAGTGCGACGCGAAACCACGCGAACGCCATGACCAGCAAGCTCGTGAGCGAGAGCAGCGCGGCGGTGACGTGCAAGCTCGCCGGTGCGTGACCGCTCAGCCAATAGCCGGGCACCAGCACGTACGGCAACAGCGGGCCCGGGTGATGCCACCCGAACCGTGAATACGGGCCGAGCGAGAGCGCCGCCCTCGCCGCCTCGTGCACGTCGATCTGAAGCAACGCCCAGTCGCCGCTCGGGTAAGCGAGGGCAGCGCCTCGAAGCGCTTGCACGAGCGCGGCGAAGAGCGGGGGCGCAACGAGCATCCCCACGCAAGCGCCGAGGATACGGTTCGGTTTCGTGACGCCGCTCTCCATTCGATGGGTTCGCTCCGCGCCGGAGACTGTCCCAAGTCGTTGTCGCCCCAACACCGCTCCCGATTCGAGGGCGACGACTCTTCGCAAGATCGTCGCGCGGAACCGCGCCCCCGTCGGGACGTAGCTCGACGCCCAAACGGTGTCACGGACCTCGTCGTCGCGGGCGCGCTGCTGTTCGGGGCGTTCCAACGGTCCCCGGCGAGAACGCGCGAACCTCCCCGAGCATCATGAAGCGGTTACGATAGCGGGACCGGCGCTGGCTCGATTCACGAGTGAGGCGCCGTATTTCAGCGGGTTTCCGTTGACACCGAGGAGAGGCTGCACGCACGATCCAAGTCGTGAGGCGTGCTCCAGGTCACGCAGCCCTGGTCCGGCGAATTGCCTTCGGGCGGGCTCGGGCCTGCATTTGCGCTAGTTCTCGACGAGATGGAGTCGATGGCGATTGAACTCGAGGGACTGCTCGCGACGGTCTCCGAGACGTCGGAAACAGGGGAAAACCTCGAGTACGATGCGTCCTTCGCGGCGCTCGAACGAGCCCTCGCCGGCAAGGCCGAGCAGCAAATCGGAAGCACCATCGTTCCGGCGGAGCCGCCGAACTGGGAGCGGGTCGAGGGGCTCGCCACCGAGTTGTTGCAGCGGAGCAAGGACCTCAGACTCGCGGTTCCGCTGGCGTCCGCGCTCGCGGTTCGCCGCGGTTTTACGGGGTTTGCGGACGGCTGTGCCGTCATTCGGGGCTTGATCGATCGGTATTGGACGACCCTTCACCCCCACCTCGACCCCGACGATCCGCGCGACGCGACCATGCGCGTCACGGCCCTCGCCGGGCTGTATGAACCTCGTCTTCTTGCGCTCTTACGCGGTGCTCCGTTGGTGAAATCGCGCTCGCACGGCGTACTGACGTGGCGAAATCTCCAGCGTTCTCCGGGTGCCGCCGCCGCCGATCCCGCGACGATCGACGCCGCGTTCAACGAGTCGGGCGATCAGGCCCGGGAGCTCGCGCGAGCGCTGCGAGACTCGATTGCCCATCTCGGGGCCGTCGAATCGGCATTCGCCGCGGTGACCACCGTCCCCGATCTGGCCCCGCTCACACAGTTCCTGAGGGACGTTCTGGGCCAGATCGAGCCGCGAATTCCCGCGGAATCGGCGGAAACGGCAGCCAGCGCCTCGACCGACGACGGCGCTTCGACGAGCCCCGGGCCGAAGCGCGCCCTTTCGGGCGAGGTCCGGTCGCGAGACGACGTCCTCCGGGCCATCGACGCGATCTGCAAGTATTATGCGACTTATGAGCCGTCGAGCCCGCTGCCGCTCCTCCTCGGACGCTGCAAACGACTCGCGACGATGTCGTTCATCGAAATCCTGAAAGAAATGCTGCCGGATGCGCTGACTCAGGTACAGCTCATCGCGGGGAAGACAGACGAATAGACCCATCGAGGGAGCTAGGTGAATCATGAGCGGTCAGAAATTTATCGGGCGAAATCGGGCGCCGCGAGTGCAGATCGAATACGACGTCGAGCTCTACGGCGCGCAGAAGAAAGTCCAGCTCCCGTTCGTGATGGGTGTGCTCGCGGACTTGTCGGGGAACCCGGCTGAGCCGCTCCCGCAGGTTGCGGACCGGAAGGCCCTCGAAATCTCGGTCGACAATTTCGACGATCGCCTGAAGGCGATGAAGCCGAGGTTCACCGGGCAAGTGAAGAACACGCTCACTGGCGAGGGAAACCTCAGCCTGGAGATGACGTTCGACAGCATGGAGGATTTTTCGCCGGGGGCCATCGCGAAGAAGATTCCGGCCCTGGCCGAGCTGCTCCGCGCGCGCGCCCAGCTGACGAACTTGATCACGTACATGGACGGCAAGACCGGCGCCGAAGAGTTGATCGCGAAGGTGCTCAAAGACCCCTCGCTCCTCGAAACCCTGGCCAAGAACCCGAAGCAGGGCGGTGAGCCCCAAAAGAGCGAGTGACGATGGCGACCGAAAAGCAAGCCGAACAAAAGGCAGAGACCACCTCCGTCGAGACCAGCGACTTCGATGCGCTGCTCCGGAAGGAGTTCCGACCTCAGACCGATCGGGCCGGCGAAGAGATCACCAACGCCGTCCACACGCTGGCCGAACAAGCGCTCACGAAAGCGACGCTCATTTCGTCGGACGTCGTCGAGTCCATTCAAGCCATCGTCGGCGAGATCGACCGCCGCCTGAGCGCGCAGATCAACGAGATCTTGCACCACGCCGAGTATCAGAAGCTCGAGGGCGCGTGGCGCGGGCTTCATCACCTGGTGAACAACACCGAGACCGACTCGATGTTGAAGATCCGCGTGATGAACATCTCGAAGAAAGAACTTCACAAGACCTTGAAGAAGTTCAAGGGCGCAGCCTGGGATCAGTCGCCCCTCTTCAAGAAATTCTACGAAGAAGAATACGGGCAGCTCGGCGGCGAGCCGTACGGCTGCATCGTCGGCGACTATTACTTCGACCACAGCGCGCCCGACGTCGAAGTGCTCGGCGAAATGAGCAAGATCGCGGCCGCGTGTCACGCGCCGTTCATCACCGCCGCGGCGCCGACGCTGTTCCAGATGGAGTCGTGGCAAGAGCTCGCGAACCCCCGTGACCTCACGAAGATCTTCCAGACGCCGGAGTACGCCGCGTGGCGTTCGCTCCGCGACTCGGACGAGTCGCGCTACATCGGCGTGACCTTGCCGCGCATGCTCGGCCGCCGCCCGTACGGCCCCGATTCGAACCCGGTGGACGAGTTCGACTTCGTCGAAGACGCCGCGGGCCCCGACGCCGCGAAGTACACCTGGGCGAACTCGGCGTACGCGATGGCCGTGAACATCAATCGGTCGTTCAAGCTGTACGGCTGGTGCTCGCGCATCCGCGGTATCGAGGCGGGCGGCGCGGTCGAAGGCCTCCCGACGCACACGTTCCCGACCGACGAAGGCGGCGTGGACATGACCTGCCCGACCGAGATCGGCATCAGCGATCGTCGCGAAGCGGAGCTCGCCAAGGCCGGGTTCATGCCGCTCATTCATCGCAAAAACTCGGACTTTGCGGCGTTCATCGGCGCGCAATCGCTCCACAAGCCCGCCGTCTACGAAGATCCGGACGCGACGGCGAACGCCGCGCTCGCGGCCCGGCTCCCGTATCTCTTCGCGACGTGCCGCTTCGCGCACTACTTGAAGTGCATCGTTCGCGACAAGGTCGGCTCGTTCCGCGAGCACGAAGAGACGCAGCGCTGGCTCCAGAACTGGATCATCCAGTACGTGGACGGCGATCCTCAGCACTCGAGCGAAGAGACCAAAGCACGGCTACCGCTCGCGGCGGCAGAGGTCGTGGTCGAGCCGGCCGAGGGCGCACCCGGTTACTACAACTCGAAGTTCTTCCTGCGGCCGCACTACCAGCTCGAGGGCCTCACGGTATCCTTGCGACTGGTCTCGAAGCTGCCGTCCAGCAAGGCTCAGTAGGGAATAGCTGCCGCTCGCAGTAAGTTGAGCAGCGAGGGCCATGGCGGAGCTCACTTCGAAAGTGCGACTGCAGCCGTCGCTGCTCGATCGGCTCACCGACACCGAGCCCGATCGCACTTCGGAATCGCGTGAACGGCGCGTACTCTCGGCGGCTCAGCTCCGCCGCAGCGTGCAGCGCGATCTTTCCTGGCTCTTCAACGCGATCCGCCTCGACGCCGTTCAAGATCTGAGCGCGTATCCCGAGGTCATGCGCTCCGTCCTGAACTACGGCCTGCCCGATCTCGCGGGTCGACCCGTCTCGAGCCTCGACGTTCCCGTCCTCGAGCGCACGCTTCGTCGCGTCATCTGGGACTTCGAGCCGCGGCTCCTTCGTGACACGCTGAAAGTGACGCTCGCCAAAGATCCAGAAGTCGCCGGACACAACATGCTCTGCTTCGACATCGAGGCAGATCTCTGGTCCGACCCGATACCCATTCGCCTCTATTTGCGAACGGACATCGATCTCGAGGACGGCAAGGTGCGTGTTTCGGAGCCGGGTGCAGGTAGCCCGAGCTAATGGACGCGCGGCTTCTCGATTATTACAACCGCGAGCTTCAGCACTTACGGGAGATCGGCGGCGAGTTCGCCAAGCAGTTTCCCAAGGTGGCCGGGCGCCTCGGCCTCGACGCGTTCGAGTGCGCCGACCCGTACGTCGAACGCCTCCTCGAGGGGTTTGCGTTTCTGACCGCTCGCGTTCAGCTCAAGATCGACTCCGAGTTCCCGAAGTTCACCGAGCAGCTCCTGGAGATGGTGTGCCCGCACTATCTCCCGTCGACGCCGTCGATGGCCGTCGTGCAGTTCACGCCGAGCTACAAGCAAGGGTCGCTCGCATCCGGCGTCGCGATCCCTCGCAACACGATCCTGCGAAGTAGCACCGGGCGTGGCCGCTACACGCCGTGCGAGTACCGCACTGCGCACGACGTCACGCTCTGGCCGGTTTCGCTGACGAGCGTCGTGCACACGACGTCGCTCTCCGATCTCGGCGACATCAAGCTGCCGGGCCGTCGCGCGCCGAAATCGTCGCTTCGCCTCCGGCTCACGACGGAAAACGGCATTCCGTTCAACAAGCTGTCGCTCGATCGGTTGCCGCTCTTCGTCCGCGGCAACGAACCGGCGGCGATGCGCCTCTACGAGCTGGCGCTGTCCGGTCCGCTCGCGTCGGTGGTGCGTCCGCCCGATCGCTCGTGGCAGGTGTGGAATCGGTCGCCGCCGCTCCAGCGCAAGGGGTTCTCCGACGACGAGGCCCTCCTCCCTTACGGCCGTCGATCGTTTCGCGGCTACCGCCTCTTGCACGAATACTTCGCGCTCCCGAGCCGGTTCTTGTTCGTCGAGCTCACCGGGCTCGCGCCGGCGATCCGCCGCTGCGAAGGCACCGAGCTCGAGGTGATCATCCTGCTGGATCGCCACGACTCGCTCGTCGAGAACGCGGTTTCACCAGCGGGCCTTTTGCCGTTCGCGACTCCGGCGATCAATCTGTTCCCGCGCAAAGCCGACCGTATTCACCTCACGAACGCCGCGCCCGACTATCACGTCGTCGCGGATCGCACGCGCCCGCTCGATCTCGAGGTGCACTCGGTCGTCGACGTCGTGGGTTTCGGGACGAGCACCGACGTCAGGCAACGCTTCCTTCCGTTCTACGCTTGCACCGAGCGCCTCGACGCGAGCTCCGAGACGGGCTCCTACTACGCCGTGCACCGGCGCCGGCGAGTCGGCGGCGCGCATCAAAAGAGCGCGAACCACTCCGGCTACTCCGGAGCCGAGGTGTTCCTGTCCCTCGTCGACGGCCAGCACGGGCCGTTTCGCCCGACGCTCCGCCAGCTCGCGGTCGATACCCTGTGCACCAATCGCGATTTGCCGCTCCAGATGAGCATCGGACACGGTCGAACCGATTTCGCGGTCGACTCCGGCGCGCCCGTCGATTCGGTGCGGGTCGTCGCCGGGCCGTCGCCGCCGAGAGAGTCGCATGCCTGGGGAGAAACGACGTGGCGTCTCATCAGCCATCTGTCGCTCAATTACCTGTCGATCAGCGATCTCGACGACGAACGGGGCGCGGCCACTTTGCGCGAGCTGCTCGGTCTCTACGCCGATCTCGGCGACGCCCACACCCGGCGTCAGATCGAGGGCGTGCGCTCGGTGAGCACCTCGCCCATCGTGCGACGAGTGGGGCCCGGAGGCGCCGCCGCATTCGCCCGCGGGCTCGAAGTCACGCTAGAATGCGACGAGACCGCGTTCGAGGGATCGAGCGTGTTCTTGCTGGGGTCGGTCATGGAGGAATTTTTCGCGAGGTACGCCAGCCTCAATTCGTTTTCGGAGACCGTGCTCAGAAGCAGTCAGCGAGGGGATCTCATGCGATGGCCAAGCCGAGCGGGAAATCGTCCGACGCTGTGAACGTATTGAACGAGCTCGAACGAGATCCACACTCGTTCGACTTCCACGTCGCACTGCGGCGACTCGAATGTGCCTTTCGCGATCGTCCGCGCTTCGGTACCGCGGTGCGCCCCTCCGAAGAGCCGGTGAGAATCGGCCAGGAGCCCTCGATGGCGTTCGCTCCGGCCGAGCTCGCTGCATTCAACCAGCGAAGCGACGGCGGCCCTGCACGGCTGTCGGTCGCGTTCATGGGATTGTTCGGGCCGAACGGAGCCTTGCCCACGCATCTCACCGAGTTCGCTCGCGATCGATTGCGCAACGCCGGCGATGCCACGTTCGCTCGCTTCGCCGACATCTTCCACCATCGCATCTTTCTTTTGTTCCATCGCGCATGGTCGAGCACCCAGCCGGCCGCGGAGCACGATCGCCCCGAGCAAGACCGCTTCCGGCGATACATCGGGTCGATCACCGGGTTCGGTGCGAAGTCGGTGGCCGAGGCGCTCCCTCGCGACGTGCCCCTCTACTACGCGGGCCTCTTCGCGACGGCCAACCGGAGCGCGGAAGGGCTCGCGAACCTGCTCTCCGACTACTTCGACATGCCGATCCGCATCGAAGAGTTCGTGCACGAATGGGGCGATCTGCCGGAGTCGTCTCGATTTCGCCTCGGCGGGTCGGCGGAGACGTCGGCGCTCGGACGCACCTCGGTGGTCGGCGCACGGGTGCTCCTCTGCCAGCAAGGGTTTCGCGTCGTGATGGGACCGCTCGAACGCGACGCGTTCCGTCGTCTCTTGCCGGGCGGCGCGGCGCTCGAGCGACTCGCCGCCCTCGTCCGCGCCTACGCCGGCGAGGAGTTCACCTGGGACGTGCGTCTCGTGCTCGCCGAAGACGCGACCGAGCCGCTGCGCCTCGGGAGAAATGGTCGTCTCGGATGGAACTCGCGGCTCGGCGCCGCGGGGCGCGTCGAAGACGTGATCGTCAACCCGTCATCGAATCAAACGCGGCGATCGGCGGGCGCACGCAGGCCCACTTCAGCTCTCCGGGTGCCGGCAAACGGGGCCCTTCGAGAAACCCGAGACCCGAGAGGACCGTCCGATGTCCGAGATTAGCCGAGTAGCCCTGTTCGGAAAGCTCAACACCCTCACCTATCGCAGCATCGAGAGCGCGACGCTCTTTTGCAAGATGCGCGGCAATCCTTACGTCGAGCTCGTGCATTGGCTGCATCAGCTCTTCGAGTCGCAGAACTCCGACGCGCAGCGCATCTTGCGCCATTTCCAGGTCGATCCTGCGCGGCTCTCCGCCGACCTCACCGAAGCACTCGACCGGTTGCCGCGAGGAGCCACGTCGGTTTCGGATCTGTCGGTCCAAGTCGAGGAATCGGTCGAGCGCGCGTGGGTGTACGCGAGCCTCCTCTTCAATCAATCGCGCGTGCGGAGCGGACACTTGCTCGTCGCGATGGCAAAAACGCCGTCACTCCGGAACGCGCTCAACGGCATCTCGCGCGAGCTCGGGAAGATCAAGGTCGACGCGCTCACGGAGGCGTTCGCGAAGATCACCGCGGGGTCGGCCGAAGACGCCGACGACGTCCCCGCCGACGCGGCGAAGGCTCCGGACGGCCAGCGCGTCGCACCCGCGGCAATGGGCAAACAGGAAGCGCTCGAGCGGTACTCGGTCGACCTCACCGAACGGGCTCGGAGCGGCGAGCTCGATCCGATCCTCGGTCGCGACGACGAGATCCGGCAAATCATCCACGTGCTCCTCCGCCGCCGTCAGAACAACCCGATCCTCACGGGCGAGGCCGGCGTCGGAAAAACGGCGGTCGTCGAGGGATTCGCGCAGCGCATTGCGCGCGGCGACGTGCCCCCGGCGCTCGAGCACGTCACCTTGCGGGCGCTCGACATCGGACTCTTGCAAGCCGGCGCGAGCATGAAGGGGGAGTTCGAATCGCGCCTGCGCCAGGTCATCGACGAGGTGCAGGCGTCGGCAAAGCCGATCATCTTGTTCATCGACGAGGCGCACACCTTGATCGGCGCGGGGGGCAACGCCGGCACCGGCGACGCCGCGAACCTGCTCAAGCCGGCTCTCGCCCGCGGCAAGCTCCGCACCATCGCCGCGACGACGTGGGCCGAGTACAAGAAGCACATCGAGCCCGATCCGGCGCTCACGCGGCGCTTTCAGGTCGTGCAAGTCGCCGAGCCGACGGCGCCGAAGGCGCTCCTCATGATGCGCGGGGTCGCCGCGCAGCTCCGAAACCACCACAAGGTCGAGCTCCTCGACGAAGCGCTCAGCGCCGCGGTCGACCTCTCCGCGCGGTACATCCCCGACCGGCATTTGCCCGACAAGGCCGTGAGCTTGCTCGACACGGCCTGCGCGCGCGTCGCGATGACACAGCACGCGGTGCCCCCGGAGATCGAGAACACGCGGCGCCACATCGACGCGCTCAAGGTGGAGCTCGAAATCATCGGTCGCGAGCACGCGCTCGGCGTCGACGTGGGCACGCGCGAAGAAGTCGCGCAAAAGTCGCTCGATGAAGAAAAGGCGGCGCTCCTGACGCGCGAGGCGCGGTGGAAGGAAGAGAAGGAGCTCGTCCAGCGCATCGTCGCGGCGGAAGCCAAGCTCGTCCCCAAGGCCGCGCCAACAAAACAAGAAGCCGCCCCAAGTCCGCCCGATCGAGACGCCGCGGCGCCCACGGACCGTGACGCGTCCGTCGCGCCCGTCGCACGCGTCGAGCGCGACAACGCCGCCATCACGGAGTTGAATCGCCTCCGCACCGAGCTGTCGGCGCTTCAGGGAGAATCGCCGCTCGTCATGGCGACCGTGGACGGCCAGGCCGTCGCCGCGGTGGTGTCCGAGTGGACCGGCATTCCCATGGGCCGCATGATCAAAAACGAGCTCCGCACGGTCCTCGATCTCGCCCAGGTGCTCGCGCAGCGGGTCGTCGGGCAAGATCACGCGCTCGAGCTCATCGCGCGTCGCATCCAGACGGCGCGCGCCCGCCTCGAAAATCCGGGCAAGCCCATCGGTGTCTTCTTGCTCGCCGGGCCGTCCGGCGTCGGAAAAACGGAAACGGCGCTCGGACTTTCCGCGGCGCTCTACGGCGGCGAGCGCAACGTCATCACCATCAACATGAGCGAGTTCCAAGAGTCGCACACGGTGTCGACGTTGAAGGGCGCGCCTCCCGGCTACGTCGGTTACGGCGAGGGCGGCGTGCTCACCGAAGCGGTCCGACGGCGCCCGTACAGCGTGGTCTTGCTCGACGAGGTCGAAAAAGCGCACCCCGACGTGCACGAGGTGTTCTTCCAGGTGTTCGACAAGGGCTTCATGGAGGACGGTCAAGGAACGTACGTCGACTTCAAGAACACCGTGATCCTGCTCACGTCGAACGTCGGCAGCGACGTGATCGCTCATCTCTGCGCGACGAAACCCGGCGTCGACATGGAGACGATGGTCCAGGCGCTTCGCCCCTCCTTGCTCGAAGTGTTTCCCGCCGCTTTGCTCGGCCGCATGACCGTCGTTCCGTACCGGAGCCTCAGCGACGAGACGATGGGCAACATCATCCGGCTCCAGCTCGATCGCATCAAAGAGCGCGTCGAAGCGCAGTACGGCGCGCCGTTCGTTTACGACGACTCGGTCGTTGCGCACATTCAGAGCCGTTGCAACGAAGTGGAGAGCGGGGGCCGAGTGATCGACTCGGTGCTCACGAACACCCTCTTGCCACGCATCGGCAAGGAGCTGCTGTTGCGCATGCTCGACGGCGCGAGCGTGAAGCGCGTGTCGGTGACGGCCGCGGACGGGGACTTCGTCTATGCCTACGACTGACGACCCTGCCCCCGCGGGCAGGTCGGTCACTCTCGACGAAGCCTTCGCCGAAGCGCAAGCGCTCCATCGAAGCGGGCGCATCGCGCCTGCGCACGCGATCTACCTCCGTATTCTCGAAGCGGCGCCCGAGCACGTGAGCGCGCTTCACTTCGCCGGCGTGGCGGCGTTTCAGCTCGGCCACGCCGAGGACGCGACGGCCTTGATCGAGGCCGCCCTTCGTCTCGATCCCGACTACGCCGACGCGCACAACAACCTCGGCAACGTGCTCAAGCGCCGGGGCGAAATCGGGCGCGCACGCGCGCATTACGAACGGGCCCTCGCGCTCCGACCGAACGATCCCGACGCCTTGAACAACGTCGGCACCTTGCTCCGCGCCGAGCACCGCCTGGTCGAAGCGCTCGCGGCGTTCGACGGCGTCGTCGCGCTCCGGCCCGACCACGTCGAGGCGCACCACAACCGCGGGAACGTGCTCATCGCGCTCGGGCGCGACGACGAAGGGCTCGTCGAGTATCAGCGCGCGCTGATGCTCAGGCCGTACGACCGCAATTCGTACCGGCAGCTCGGCGCGGCGTTTTATTCGACGAACCGCGTCGATGACGCCGCCGAGGTCTACCGGCGCTGGCTCGCGTTGATGCCCGACGACGCCGAAGCGAAGCACATGCTCGCGGCATGCACCGGCGAAGGCGTGCCGGCGCGCGCGTCGAACGAGATGGTCAAACTGGTGTTCGACACCTTCGCGATGAGCTTCGACGCCGTGCTCGCGCGCCTGGAATATCGAGCACCGGCGCTCGTTGCCGAGACGGTCCTTTTGGTTCGGGGGGAAGCCTCGGCCGACGCGACGATCCTCGACGCCGGGTGCGGCACCGGTCTCGGCGGCCCGCTTCTCCGTCCGTACGCCAAGCGACTCGTCGGCGTCGACATCTCCGAGCGCATGCTCGAAGCGGCTCGGGCCCGGGGCTCGTACGACGAGCTCGTCGTCGGCGATCTGACGAGCTATCTCGAGGGCCACGCCGCGACGTACGATCTCGTCACGTCGATCGACACCCTCGTCTACTTCGGCGATCTTGCGCCGGTCGTCGCCGGCGTCGTGAACGCACTCACCGACTCGGGCCATTTCGTCTTTTCGATTGAGCGCGCCGAGCCCGCCGAAGCGCCACGCGGCTTTCGTTTGAACCCGCACGGCCGTTACAGCCACACCGAGGGCTACGTGAGCGAGCTGCTCAAGCGGTCCGGGCTGTCGGCGGTCACCTTTCGCGAAGTCGTGCTGCGGAAAGAGGCGGGCAAGCCCGTGCCGGGATACGTCGTCGCCGCAGGCCGCCGTGCATGGTGAAACCGAGCCGCGCTCGAACGACCAAGTCCCGCCTGCGGAGCCAACCTCGCCGTCGATCGAACGAGCCTTTCGCGCTCTTCGCCGTCGGGGTTGCGGCGCTCGCGCTCGTCGCGGCTTGGTTCTTCCATCGGCGAAGCGCGCCGTCGGCGGAGTCCCCAAGCGCGCCGTCGGCGAACGCCCTCGGCGCGAGCGTGCCCGCTTCGACGGATTCGGTCGGCGCGACGAATCCGCCGGCAAGCAGCACGGGCTCCGCTGAACGAGGAACCGCCCCGACCAACGCCGCGCTCGACCCGTCACCGTCGAACGACGGCGGTCCGAGCGAGCCGCCAGCGGTGACCGGACCGCTCGCGCGGTTTTTTGACGCGGCCGAGGCGCTCAAGCACGGCCGACGGCGCGAGCCGGTTCGCGTCCTGTGGCTCGGCGATTCGCACACCTTCGCGGATTTCTGGCCGGACGCCGTGCGGCGTCCCTTGGCGGATCGATTCGGCGCCGGAGGACCCGGATTCTTTTTCACCGGGCTCGAGTCGTATCGCCACGCGAACGCGCATTTCTCGCGCGCCGGCGACTGGACCGTGAAGCCCGATCGACCGTCGCTCCCCGAACGCCAGGACGACGGGATCTTCGGCCTCGGCGGGATGCGCGCGGTCGCCGAATCTCCGGATTCGTCGTTCAAGATCGACGTCGAGCGCGACGGCATCCGAGGCGACGCCACCTGGGATCTGTGCTTTCGCTTGCCGGCTCCATCGTCTGGTTTTCGGATTCAAGGCGACGGGATGAAACCGATCCTCGTCGATGCGACGAGCTTCCACGTCGGTCGGCTCGAGCACGTCACCTGGCGAACACCCGCGCCGGCGAGCGTGACCGTCGACGGCACCGACGGCTCACCCGAATTCTGCGGCGTGGTCGTCGAAGGCACCGTGCCGGGGATCGTGCTCGACAGCGTAGGCATCATCGGCTCGCGCATCGCGACCGCGCTTTCGTGGGACGCAACGCAGTGGATCGCCGAAGCGAAACGACGACGCCCGGTGCTCGCCGTGCTGGCGTATGGGACCAACGAATGCGGCGACGGCGTTCCCGTATCGAAATACGCCGCGCAGTACGCGGAAATGATGCGGCGACTGCGAGCGGCCGCGCCCGACGTCGATTGCGTGATCGTCGGACCCACCGATCGCGTCGTGAAGCTCGGTTCTCCCGGCCGCGTCGGGCAGATCACCGCCGTCCAACAGCAAGCCGCGGCGTCGCTCGGGTGTGCTTTTTTCAGCACCCAAGATGCGATGGGCGGACCGGGCGGCTTTACGAAATGGGCGTCGGTGGACGGCGACTTCACGGCGTCCGACGGCGTGCACCTTGCGCCGAACGGCTACGCCGAGCTCGGCGCGCAGATGGTGCGCGTGCTCCTCAGCGAACGCCCGGGATTGCCGTCGCTGAAGTGATGCTCGCTGAGCGTTCGCTGCGCGCTCGAGAGCAGGGCACCGATCCGAGTGCGCGGGTCACAACTCGGTGTAGCCGCCGGGGACGACGAACGTATCGTCGCGGCCGGCGATGGTGAACACCCCCCAGCAGGCGAGCTTCGTCTGGGCAGCGAACGCCAACGCGTCCGCTTCGGACGCGATCGGACCGAGGATCGCGATGTTCGAGCGGTGCACGCCCCAGGAACCTTCGCCGTGTTGCAAGAGCGCCTCGTGCAACTCGCGTCCCGCCTGATCGGCGTTGGCGAGAATCGCGACGCGGAGCCGCACCGGGTTCACCGTGCCCGCACCCGACACGATGAGATAGACGAGATCGGCCCGGGGCCGCTCGATCTGCACGTCGATCCGTTTCTGTTCGAGAAACGCGACGACCTGGTTTTCGTCGACGGGTCCGTACGCGGGGCTCAGCTCTTCACCCGAACAGACGCCGGGACGAAACCGCGTCCGGCTGAGCTCGCCGAGACCTGCTTCGCCGGAGCTACCCTGAACGATGTCGTCGATGTTCGGCGTGCTCGTGAGCTGGAGCACCGCGGAAGGCCCGCAACCGACGGACAACGACGCGACCAAGCACGAGAAGCACCAGCGACCCATCCGAGCTCCCAATGTCCGGGATACATACTATGAATCCGCGGAAGCGAGCCCGAGATCGTCGCGTGCGCCGGAGCCGCGCTCGCGGCGGGCGGCCCGCAAAGCGGACGGTTGCTGCCCCGAGAGCAGATTGATAATCTCGCCGCGCTTTGAGAAGGGTCGCACAGTGGTTGCTCGCCGGGCTGGCCGTGGGGTGCGGCGGGGGCGCGCCCGAGATCGCGTCGCAGAACAAGACGTTTTACGACTTTCCGTCGGCCGGCGCCGCGGGAGCGCAAGAATTCGGCGGCGAGTACGAGCAAAAATACCCGCGCCTCGATCTGGTGGGGTTGCCCTCGCAACCGGAGTACGTCGGCGTGACGGTGCTTCGCGGCGGGGTCCATCTGTCGCGGCCGAAGGATTGGCGCATCCGCGAAGCGAGCAACGAACCCGGACGCGCGTTCATTCAGTACATCTCGCCGCGCGCGATCTCGTTCGCGATCTACGAGCGGTCGGACAGCCCAACGGATTTGTGGAGAAACGTGATGTCGCGCTACGAACGCGACGCGGCCTCGGTCGGAGCGAAGCTCACCGGACGCGGCGTTCCGTACGCGACGTGGATCGGTCAGGGCCGGGCGTATTCGATCGAACGCAGCGCCGATTCGTCGAAGCGCCCGTTCGTCGGTTACAGCCGCGAGATCTTGCTTCGCGGCGATAGTCGCGTGGTGCTCGTCCAAATCGTGCGGCAGCGCGCGGAGCTGTCCGACGTCGATCAAGAGCTCCTGCGCGTCGTCAGCACCCTGGAGGTCCTGTGACGATCCGAAGCCTTCGCACGCGGCTCGTCGCGGTGGTCGGCGTGGTCGGGCTCGCGGGAACCGGCTGCGCGGGGGCCGTCGGATCGTCGAAGTCCGAAGATCGGGCGCGGCGCACCATCCCCATCCCGATTTGTCTCAAATCGCTTCCCCGACACGCAGCGTCGAGCGTCGTCTCCACGCTGACCCCCGAGGACTATTGGGCCCTGATCCTGCCCAGCTACGATTCGGAGGCGGGCACGGTCGACCCGGCGTCGCCGGATTGCGCGGAGCGTCCGCTCCTCTCCGATCCGGCGCTCGCGGACGCGGTGGGCGTGAAGTCGAGCCTCGCCGTGACGCCGACCGAGCTCACCATCGCGAAGGGTCCGGACGGTTTTCAAGTCGTGTGGCTTCGTTCGCATCGCTTCGCCGACAACAGCGCGGGCGGCCCGATCGCGCTGGTCCGTCCGAAAGAGGCCTACGCCGAGGCGTACGCGATCGGTCTCTATCGCGGCACTCCAGCGACGGCAGAGTTCGCCTACGAGCGACTCGGCGCCGACATCCTGGTGACCGCGACCGAAAATGGCTGCGCCAATCCGGGGCCGTCGCAGAGCTGCGAGAGCCCGGAAGTGATTTACCTGGCTCGCGAGGGTGCGCTGAAGCCGGCGGCGACGTTCGCACTCGACGAGATCAAATACGGAACGGCGCCCGCGGTTTCCGGCCAGGTGCAGTATCGGCTCACCTCGACGGCGAAGTTCAAGGCGAAGTCGGTCATCGTGTCCGAGCAGCTCGTGCTCAAGGATTCGGGTCAGAACGAGATCCGTCGCGCGACCTTGGACCGCACCCTGACGCTCGGCCCCGACGGAAAGCTCGTGGCCGACGTGGATTCGCTGTGGGGCCAAGTCGCGGCCAAGCCGCCGCCCGAGCCGCCCCCGCCGCCGCCGCCACCGCCGAAATCGCACCGATGAGCGCCGCGGCCGCGCGGTTCGCGTCTCTGAACGACGTGCTCCGGCGCGCTACCAGCAGATCAGGCTACCGGTGTAGCCGCATTCCGGTCGCTGCATGAGCGCGTAAAGCACGCCCATCCCGAGGCCGGACACGAGACCGAGCCCCGCGCTGCCCCACGCTTGGCCACCGCGTTCGAGATGGCCCGCGGTGCGACCGACGGTGGTGATCGTGCCGAGAATGAGCGGGACTGCGACGTGCCCGATCAGCGCCCCGGCGTTCACGTTGCCGTGGCTCCACTTGAGCGTGTCGACGAGGAAGATCCCCGTCCCTTGCCCCGCAGCGGCGAACGCCGCGTACGCCTGCGACGACATGAACCCGTACCCCGCGCATTGCGGCAGGTCGACGGTCGAGTAGTCGCACCCGGGCAGCTTGCCCTTGAAGTCCTTCTTGAGGATGACCTCGTTGAAGAGCGTCACGGTCGCCAGAGTCATGATCGGCGCGAGCACTGAGACGTGCCATCGCGCCTTCCACCCGACGGTGACTTCCGGGTCCGAATAAAAGACCCGCGGCATGATCAGCTCGACCGCACCGGCGGAGACGGCCAGAACGTTGGTCGCATCGTGCCAGCCTTTGCTGCGGTCGAGGTCGTCGGCCTTCGCCTTCGGGCACGCGAACAACGTGACCGTGAACAACAGTAAAGAAAGTGCTCGCGCCCCCGACCTTGCAATCCTCCGCTCCGACACGGCCGGTACCGTAGGCGAGCTTTTCCCGACTCGCAACGACGAACCTCGGCCGCGCCCCGTGTATTGGCGGGGAAACAGAGTCAACCGGGACGGCGGTGTCCTAAGCGTCCCGCTTCTTTCCGTGTTGCTGATACGCCGTCGCGAACTCGGGCCCGAAGATCCGTTGGAAAGCCTGTTTCTCACCGGACAGCTCTTCGAACCGCGCACGAAATTCTTGCCACAGCGCGCGGTGCCGGCCGAGCGTGCGCGACAGCGCCGTCGCATTGTCGTCGACCGCCTCTTCGATACCGTCCGGCGAGAGCTCGTCGAGGAGTGCACGAACCCCTTGCAGGACGCCGTCGAGGAGCGCGACCTGATGGACCATCAGATCCGCGAAAATTCCCTCGATGGCCGCGGCCGAGTCTTGCGACGGATCTTTGAAGTCGAGGAGCGCCGCGGCGACTTCCTCGGCTGTGCGTGCATACTCGACCCGAGCATAGCCGGACGAGCGATGCTGACGACGCTGCGTCGCTTCACGTTGCAAGTCGAGGTTCGAGACGAACTGCGTGTGCCCCTCGCGGAGAGGAATGAAACAACGGCAAAACACTTCCATCGCGTCGTGCAGGCGGGTGATGAGCCGCGCGACGTCGCCCGTCGTCGTGAGGCGTTGATGAGGAAACAAGGACGCCGCGAGCTCCTGCAAACCGGTGAGCGCGAGATCGGCGAGACTGAGATTGAAATTGTTCGTCGCGCGCCCGGGATCGGGTTGCGGCGAGACCGACGGAGGCCGCGCGCTCGGACGGATGGCCTCGTGCGGGCGCGGGTAACCGCCGCCCGGACGTGACGGGTCGAGCATCGGCATGGCTTGAATCGGTCGCGGCGGCGGCACGGACACGGGCGGATGAGCGCCGGATCCCTGAGGACGCTGGCTCGCCCGATCTTCGAGCATGTGCTTGTTGCCGAGCACGCTGCCGCTGAAGTCGCGCTGGCTCGCCCCGCCTTCGAGGATTTCGAACCTCACCCACACCGCGGGGCCGAGCAGAAACATGTTCCCCACCGAGGCGAGGTTCACGAGTGTCGAGGGCGGAATGAGGATCGGTTCGCCGTTCGCCGGGTGGACGTACACGCCGTTTCGGCTGTTCAGATCGACGACCCCGATCACGCCGTCGACCTCCTCGATCCGCGCGTGAAACGCCGACACGATGGGCGACGCAATCGACAGATCGTTCAGCGCGTTGCGGCCGATGCGAATGGGAAGCGCGCTGAATTCTCGTCGCCCGAGCTCTGATTCCAGAACGTAGCCCCTCGCCACCCCTCGACTTTATGCCAAGGGGAGTGAATTTTCAAAGAAGGGCCAGAAGATCGAGCACGCTCGCACCCTCGGTTGCGAGCGTGCGTTCGACGAGCGCCTCGCGGAACGGCGACCGAAATGCCGCAGTGTGCGGGTCGAGCAAGTCGAGCACGTCGTCGGCCGGCGCCGGCATCCAGAGTTGGGACAAGGTGCTCTTCGGGAACACGCCGACGGAGAGAAGCAACGAGCCCGACTCACCATCGTGCGTCCAAAAGAAACTCGGGACGCGCTCTCCTGCGACGGCGCGTTGAACCACGCCGAGCCAGAAGCAGACCGCGGCGCCGCCGGCGCGCCCGAGCGGCAACCGGAGGCACAGCCGCGTCCGCGGCGGCGTCGCTCCTCGGTGTGGCGCGACGGCTTCGAGCACCGCACGGAGCGCGCCGGCGATCGACGCGACGTCCCCCGTGTCGAAGAGCAACTCGGCGAGTTCCGTCAACGAGACGCCCCGGGTCCATTGCTCCCAGCTCTCGAGGGCTCGCGGAAACTCCACCGCCTCGCTGGAAGGGGTATCGCGGAGGAGCTGCTCGAGCGCGGAAACCGAGCCGTCACGCGTCGCCGAGGCAGCGACCCGGCTCGCGCCGTCCCAGACGTCTTCGAGCACGAGCGGTAACCATTCGAGGGAGCGAACCGCGGCGGAGGTCACGTCGACCTCGCGCGCGACGAAGAGCGGATAACCGCGACCGGCGCTGTCCTCGCTCGGAGCGAGCGCGCCCGCGAGCACGACCGACGAGTCGCCGGTCGAGTACACGAACACGTGCGGCCGGCCGGCGCGGTAACTCGCAGCCCAATCGGTGCCGCGTCTCGACGCCGTGGCCATGTTCTCGCCGACCCACGCGTCGAACGTGACGAACGCTGGCGTGCTCGCGTTGACGCGCACGTACTCGTCGAAACCGCGCAGCTTGCCCATCGCGGCGAGCGCGCCCGCGGGAGCGTTCATGGCGGCGCGACTCCGGACGTGATCGTCTGCGGACACCGGAGGCGAACGAAAAAATCGGCCGCGAACGGCTGAACGGCGCGGCTCGGACGCACCGAGAGCGTCACCGGCGGCTCGCCCGGACGACTGAGCGGGAACGTCGCCACGTAAGTCGGCGTGCCTTGCCGGACCGCGCGGAGCCCGCCCGACGCGAGCAATCGAAAGAACCCGAAGTCACCGTTGCGCGGCGTCTCGTCGGCGAAGTTCGGGCCTTCGACCTTCAACACCGCGCCGTGTGCGGGGCCCTTGCCGGGCCATTGCGCCGGCATCCATTGATCCGGATCTTTCTGCGTGAACGCCTGGCCGTCGATCGTGAGCGTGAGTTTTCCGACCTGGGTGGCTCCCGTGTCGAGCTTGATCGACAAAGGAACGGCGGCGTCGCTGCCGGTCCCGAACACCGCATCGGTGATCTGCTGCCCGATGCTCAAGCAGCGGAGAAACTCCGAGGTGAACCCGGCGGAGTCGGCCGAGGGGCGCGGCGTGAACGTCGCGTCCGACTGGTCGATCTGATCGCCGAGGTTCTTCTGATAGAAGCTCCACAGAGTTCCGCTTTGCGGGCGAAAGAAATCGACGAAGTCCGAGAGCGCGACGTCGGGGCCGTCCTTGAACGGATACCGCGACGCGATCTTCGAATCGTAGATGGCCCAGACGTCGCTCTTCCACTTCTCGCTGAGAGCGGACGTGGCGGTCGTGGCGACACCCGCGCGGCTCCCGCGGATCGGGTTCATCAGGAGCGGCTCGACGAGAAGCCGCGTCGCGCCGTCGAGGCCGGCCAACAGGCGCTCCACCGTCGCCGAGGTTCGCCCGAGCTCTTCCGCGAGCTGCGCGGTCGGCTCGCTCTTCGACTCGCGCAAGATGCCGAGCTTCACCTCGAGCGTGCGGAGCTCCTCGAGGCATTGCACGAGCGGCGCGGGCGCCACGGGTGCGGAACCTTGCGGCGCGTCGCCCACGCCGAATCGAATCAACGGGCCGAGCCGATCTTCGGCGGGTGAGATCTTCTTTTCGGGCGCGCCCGCGTCCCTCCCGAGGAGCGAGCCCGCCGCGGAAGCCGCCATCCCCTTCGCGCCGGCGATGAGCTTGTCCTTCAGCGACGCGGGGCTCATGTCGAGACGCGCGTTCGTCGCGAGGGTCCGGAAGAGGACGGCGTAGGGGCCGTTCTCGGTGCCGTCGAGCGCGCGGAGCTCGGTGATCGCGTCCTCGACGCTCCCCGGCGTGGCGACGGTGAGGTTTGCGATCAAGTCGCGCCACGACTGCACGTACTCGCCGAAGTACATCGCGCGGAGGCGATCGGTGCCGACGGCCTTTGCCGTCGCGCCGCTCTCGCCGAGGACCCACGGCTCGAGGGTGAACGCCGAGAGCGCGGACGAGAGGCTCTTCTTCACGATTTCCCAGCCGTCGCGCGTGTACGCGCCGGGCACGCCGGACGGGGCGCGGCTGGTGACGTACGACGCGGCGCCCCCGATGAAGATCTGATCGGGGCGCACCGGCGCAGCGTCGCGCGCGTTCTTCAAGAGCCACGAGTACTGGAGCGTCTCGAGCGGTTGCTCGGACAACTTGCGGCGCGCGGCCTCGAGCGTCGAGGCGTCCTTGGTCCACGCCCAGGTGTGATCGCTCGCGACGGCTTCGACGTAGTACTTCGCGTGCAGATTGAGCCGTTCGAGCTCCGGCGCGCTCTCGACGCCGGTGAGCTTCGCCCATTCTTTGGCGAGGCGCTCGGCCGCCCAAGCGCTCTCCGTCGCGTCGCCGCCTTCGCCCTTGAGATGCTCGGGCTCCGTCATGAGCGCGTAGAGCTTCACGTCTTCGTACGCGGCCCAGAAATTCTCGGCCTCGTCGAGGCGAACGACGTTGTCGATCGCGCGAACCTCCGCCGTGATCTGATCGCGGAGTGGCCCTTCCACCACCTGGCGCAATCGATTCGTGTAGAGGCGGAGCGCCGTGGGCTGGAGCTCGCTCGCCGTGTACGGACCCCAGAGCCCGCTCACCGAAAACCGCTGCTCGGCGGTTTCGAGAGCCCGCTCGCGGTCGAGCAACGCGTCGAGTGACGCGGCCGCGCCGTCGAGGCCGGGCCCCGCCTTCTGAGCCTGACCGAGGCCCTGCGCCGTCGAGTACACCAGGTCCTGATTTTCGACGTAGCTGACGAGCGACGGCACGATCATGCCGAGCGCGACGAGCAGCGCGGCGCCCGCGACGACGATCTGATTTCTCGCTCTCGACTGAACGAAGCTCCCCGAGCGGACGGCCGCGTCTCGATCGCGGAAGATGATCGTCTTGAACAGATCGGTGACGAAATAGCTCTGCGGCGCGGACGGCTCGCGCGAATCGCCCCCGAGTCGATCGCCGAGACCGAAACCGGAGGCCATGTTCGCGAGGATTCGATCGAGGGGGCGCCCGACCTGCGTCGCGCTCGTGAAATAGAATCCGCGAAAGAACGCGGTGTCCTTGTACGGGTTCGGCTGGCACAGCTCGCCGATGAAACGAGTCAAGATCGGCCCGAGCGCGTCGAGCTCCGCCGGAAACTGCAGCACGCGAGCGCGCGAACCGACGACGCGCTCGTCCGGAAGGCGCGTCAGCATCCGCGCGTGAACGGCTTGGACCAAGAGCCGGAACTCTTCGTCGAACGCGACGGCGGGCTCGGCGAGGCGCTCGTCGTCGAACGCGAAGGTCGCGCCCCAGACTTGCCGCCGCTGCTGCTTGTTCAGATCGGACCAGAACTCGGCGAAACCGCCGATGAGGTCCGCTTTCGTGAACACGATGTACATCGGCAAGACCATGCCGAGGTGCGCGAGCATCTCGTCGACCTTCTCGCGGAGTTTTTGCGCGAGCTCCTCGACGTTGCCGCCGTGTTCACCGCCGACCAGTTCGGCGATGCTGACCGCGACGACGACGCCGTCGAGCGGTTTTTTCTCGCGATGGCGCTTCAACGTATCGAGAAAGGCGATCCACTCGGCTTCGTCGTCTTCGTGGGTGACGAAGCGACCGGCCGTGTCGAGCAAGATCGCGTCCTTCGAGAACCACCAGTCGCAATTCTTCGTGCCCGCGGTGCCTTGTAGCCGCGGCGATTGGCCCCCGGCAGCGATGAACGACAACTCGGATTGCTGCAGCGCCGTCGTTTTTCCCGACGCGGGCGGTCCGACGATCACATACCAAGGAAGCGCGTACAGTGCGGCGCTCCCGCCTCGTCCGCCGAGCTTCGACGACTTCAGCTGAGCGATGGCCGCCTTCATGCGCGCCTGCAGCTCGAGGACCTGAACCCGGCGATCGGGTCTCAAATGGTCGGCTTGCTGCTCGGCTTGCCGGAGGAGCTCGCGTTCGAGCGCCGCGGCCCGTCGTGCTGCAACGATTTTTCGGAACACGAACACGCCCGCGACGACGAGCACGGCGACGACGGTCACCGTCGCGGCGATCCACCACGGGAGCCCCGGGAACCACACCGTCACCCAACCGAGGGCGACGATCACGAGCGCTGTCGCGACGAGCCAGACCATGGGATTCCGTCAGTGCGGGGGCGCGTCCGGGGCCCCGGGAACCAGTTGCACGGTGGTGGCGACCGAACGCTCGATGGACCATTTGAGTCCGCCCCAGAGTCCGAGCGCAACGATCGCACAACCCGCGACCCACGCGATGAGCGGCCAGCGACTCTGCTTTTGCGCGCTCGCACGATCTTGCGGCCACGCGTTGGGGCTCAGCTGCGCCGACGGCGTGAACACCGCGGCGAGTCGCTCGCGCCCCGTGTCCAGGAACTCCGCGGACGAACGGCCCTCTCCCTGCGCGTTCGCCGCGCCTCGAAACCCGAGCGACAAGCACAAGTAGTACGCTTCGAGCGCGAGCAAGCGGTCTCCCGATTTGAGGAGTGAGCGCATGCGCGCGTAGAAATTCTCGCCCGCCGTGTACTCTCGATAGAGGAGCAGCTGGAGCGGCTGATTCATCCATTCCGAGCGGTTCACCCAATCGGACTTGAGGATCTGCTCGTCCATGAACGCCACCATGGCGTACCGCGCCTCCGCGATGTCTGCGGCGGAGATCCCCGCTCCGCGCGCGGTCGACTCGAAGCGATCGAGCACGCTGACGAGACGGTGCCTCAGCTCTTCCGCAGGCGGCAGACGCATCGTCGAGAGCTGCGAGGCCAAGAGGAGCGCGGGGGCGGAGCACCAATAAATGGAAGCGTCCGTCGCCCGAACGGCAGCCTCTGACGTCGCCCCGCCCCTCATTTGAGATACTGGGGATCCACCGCGTACACGTATAGCGCCGTGTTCGCCCACTCCGTCTCGTTCGGCAGGTAGAGCGCGAGACTCTGCGTCTTGACCACGTCGTCCCAGTACGCGCCGCGCTTTTGCACGCGGAAAAAGCAAACGCCGGGACGGAGCGGAAGTGCGCCCGAGGGCTGCCACTCGATCTCGAGGCGAACGCCGTGACGCGCTTGCTTGACCACCTCGTAGATCTGGTTCCACGACGCCATCTTGAGCACCGCCGGCACCCGTTCGCGCACCAGCGCGTCGGCGATGGGCGACTTCAGCGCGACGAACAGCTCGTCCGAGATGACCTTCGGCGAGGTGAGCCGCCCGATGAACATGCCGTCTTGCCGATGCTCGAGCGGGATCTCGACGTAGCGCTGTTCGATCCCGCCGGAGAGCAAGGACAGCACACGCGCGAACAGCGTCTCGAACGTCTCACCGAGATCGAGATAGTTGAACTTCGGGAGCGCGAGCGGGTCGGCATCGGGGTCGAACGTGCAGAGCTGCCCGACCAACGACGCGAGCGCGACGTACGCCTCTTCGGGATGCGCGCGTGGCGAATTCACGAGGTGCGACAGGAGCGGGAGCGAGCCGTTCAACGAATGCAGGAGCCAGAATTTCCGCGCGTCCGTCGAATGGAACTCGATGTTGTTCGATTCTCTGAGCTTTCGCTCCGAGCCGAGCTGACGTTGCCGCGTGACGATGGCCGTCAGCACGCGGCGGAGGCCCGCCGAAAGAAACGGCGCCGCGGACAGATGAAGAACGGGGGGGACGTAGTTGTCCCGCACGATGACCTGTCCGGCCTGCGTGCGAACCAACTCCGCGAGCCGGATGACCGTGAACCCCTCCGTGCGTTCGCGGCCGAACAGAATCCGGAAATGGGGGCGCGAAAAATCGATTTCCTGGGGGGAAGACCCATCGTTCGAATCGACGACGCCGCGCCGCCCGGGGGTGAAACGCCTCGCCCCGACTTCTCCTTCCGGAAGAACGTTGCCCGTCACGTCCGATTCGTCGGCGAGCGCCGCGAACACTTCGAGCTTCGGCAGATCCGCGGTGAACGCGGCTTCGAACGACCGAGGTTCGGGCGCCGCTTCCTCGGAGCCGTCACCGCAGCGAATCACCGTGCCGTCCGGCCAGATCGCGTGCAGGCGCTTCATCACGAAGTGCCCGGACGCGAGTGCGCGCTCGTCCACGTCGAGGTCGATGACCCCCCAGTCGAAATGAAGGACGCCCTTCAGGCGTTCTCGAAGCAGAGCCTCGTGGTAACGGTCTTGCTGCTGAAAGTGGTGCTGGCTGACCAGCAATCCCTCGGTCCAGAGCGGTTTTCGGGGGGTCACGCGGCCTCTCTCCGGGCCGAAAAGCCCATGACGAGGGAGCGGATCGCGAGGGAACCGTCGCCGAAATAAACGAGCGGGGCGCGCATGCGCATGGTGCGACCCGCGTTATAGTACACGGCGGGTCGAGGTTGCTGGGGTTAGCGCTTGACCCGACCCGATCGAAGCCTGTACGCATATCGGAGAGAGGTTATCGGAGTGTTCTGGGGCACTCCGAAGGGAGTTAACGCATGGCCGTCGATTGTTTTTTAAAGCTCGATGACATCAAGGGTGAGTCCGCGGACTCCAAGCACGCCGGTGAAATCGACGTGCTGGCGTGGTCGTGGGGGGCGAGCCAGACCGCGTCGTTCCAAACGGGAACCGGCGGCGGCACGGCCAAGGTGGCCGTACAAGACCTGACCATCACCAAGGCCGTGGACCGCGCGTCCCCGACGCTTTGGGGTCTCGTCCACTCCGGTAAGCCGATCAAGCAGGGGCAGCTCACGCAGCGCAAGGCGGGCGGCACCCAGCTCGAGTTCCTCATCATCAACATCGAGGACGCCGTCATCTCGTCGATGACGAACAACAACCCGGTCGGGGCGGAAGCGCTGACCGAAACGCTGACGTTGAACTTCGCGCGCGTGAAGTACGCCTACACGCCGCAAAAGCCCGACGGTTCGGCCGATGCCGGCGTGAAGTTCGGCTACGACATCGCCAAGGGCGTCCCCTGGGGTTGAAAATCCGGCTCGCGGATTCCTGACGGTTTCTCACGTCAGGCTTGCGCGAGCGACTATTGCGGTAGCGGGGCGGGGTCGACCGTGGCCGCCTTTTTTCGACAGAACTCGGCCATTTCCGGCGTGAACCGCTGGCGACCCCAATCGAACGACGAAGGCACGCACGTGTCTTCGTCGTTCTTGCTCCGTAGAAGGTCTTCCAGCGTTTCGCGTGCTTGCTCGACGACGCTCGCCGAGACCTGAACGACGAAGTGGCCGCTGGTCACCGACGGCACGCGGTCCGACAAGATGTCGCGATTGAGACGGCGAATGTCGTCGAGGCTCGTCGACGCGGCACGAGCGATGAGACTAAGCCGCGTGCCCGACGTGACCTCGAGGTCCGACGTGTCTTCCGGCGAACGCATCTGAAGGCCGGCGAATCGAAGGCGCGGGAGGTTCGCCAAAATGAGCGCGAGCGCCTCGATCCGGGGAACGTACTGAGCCGTCTCGTCGGGCAGCATATCCGCGTCGACCAGATCCCAGAACCCGACGTCATCGCCGGCGCGGTGCAACCGCGCGAGCAATCCGAAAGGACCCAAGTTGTACGCGGCGAACACGAGATCCCACGAGCCGAGCTTCGCGTAGAGGTCGCTCAAGAACCGCACGCCCGCTTCGGTCGACTTCGTCGCGCTCAGACGCTCGTCGAGGACGTTGTCGATGATACGGAGGCCGTAGCTCCGACCCGAGTCGGGCATGAACTGGAACAAACCGAGCGCGCCGACCGGCGACCTCGCCATCGGCTCGCATCCGCTCTCGACGAGCACGAGGCCGAGCACGCCTTCCGGGACGTCGTAGCGAATCATGGTCGCGCGAATCAGATCGCGGTAGGCGCCGCATCGAAACAGCATCGACTGCAAGGTCTCGCGACCGACGCGATTCTCGGCATATTGCTGAAAATAGCGCTTCACGAGCGGGTCGTCGTCGACCGGAAGCCCCTGCGGCAGTTGGAGACCAGGGGACCACGAGAGAACGACGTTCGGATCGGCCGGGCGGCGGCGCTGCGCAATCGGCTTGGGCGGCGCATCGACGAGGAGCCCGCGCGCCTTTTCCCATTCGGCGCAGGACCCCTGCCCTTCGCACTTTCCGGCTTTGAGGAGCTGGCTCTGGATCGTCGCCTGTTCGTCGAGCAAGCCGCGGAGCTCGGGGGATTCTTTTCCGCCGTGCCCGTGGATCTGCGAGAGCAAGGACCGGAATTGCTCGTCGTCGGTGAGCAAGCGACTTCTCGGTATCGCGGCGACGGCGCTGAGCGCGGGCGGCGCACCGGACGCGAGCGCCGCACTCGACGTCGCGGACGCCGGCACGCCGGGGGCCGGCACTTCAATCGGTGCGCGGCGGATCAAGAGGAACGCGACGACACCGATGACGGTGAGCCCCGCGGCGCCGAAACCGGCCAACCATCGACCGACAGCCGGCGGCGAACCCCGGCTGCGCCCTCCGCGCGTCGGCACGCGGCGCTTCCCACTTGGCTCACGATTTGGAGGCGTGCTCGGTCTCCGATTCCCCCGGCGTTCGTCCTCCTTGTCGCGGTTGCCCCTTCGGACTGGCGCGGGGCGTTCGACCAGCGAGTTGTCGGGTTCCCACAGCGGAGGGAGCGGACTCGACAACAAGGGAGGCGCCTTCGCCGGCCCGGATTTTCGCTTCTGTCCGAGACCCAGCACCGACGAATCTCCGGGAGGCTCTCGTCGCGGGGCGGGTTCCTTCGAGCGACCGAACGCCCTCAGACCGAACATCGTTCGGACACGGACGTTCAGCCCCATGTCCGCGGGCGGGGCTTCGGCCGCCACGTTGCGCTCGCGCGCGGATCGGTAAGTGACGTCGGCCGGTAAATCCTTGTTGACCGGTTCGTTCCGAATCGGCGGCGGCGCCGGCTCCTCGGCGTCGCGGGGTCGATTCGACGGATGGACCGTCAAGAGCGGCGGCGGAGCGACGGACTTTCCCAATGACGAGACGCCTCCGACCGAAGCGGCCATGTTCTCCTGGTCGATACGGCGGCGGGCGCTCTCGTTCACTTCGTCACGCACCTGGAGCGTGATCTCGCGAACGTCGTGGAGCGCCGACCGCGCCTTGGCGACGTCGAGCGGCGCCGCGCACGCCGCGCTCGCGACCTCGAGGTGATGCGCAATGCCGCCAAAGCCGAGCGCGCGGGCGCTAGCCTGCAGTTCCCGCGAGCGCTGGCGGCAATATTCCAGGGCGTTCCGCGATGCACCGGGGTCGAGCTCGAGCGCCCGGGTCCACTCCTGCGCGAGGCGCAGAATGACGCTCGCCAGCTCGGCTCGCTGCTCTTCGGCAGAAGGGTGGGGCGCGGACATCGACCTCGCTGGCGGCTCCCGTAGCATAGCCGCTATAGCTTGAGCGTCCGGCGCGACCCCAAAATTGCGGGTCCTAAAGCCACCTCCGAGGGCTGCCGGCCGCGGTCATGCGGTATCGGCGCAATGAGGCCTCCCTCCCCAACCGGGAAGACCGACGGAGGCGCCCAAATCTCGTTGTGAGACTCGGACGGCTTCATCCTTGCGGCGTGCAATACGTGCCGGCGAAGACGCCGGACCACAATACGCTGCCGTTCGACTGCGTTCGCACGCCGGGTTCGATGGGTCTGCCGCCGTAGCTGGGGTTGAAGAACGCAGGGGCAGGCGCCGGGTTCAGGTCTTTCGTGCCGTGTAGGATGAGCACACTGTCGCCGGTTTGCGCTCCCGTGACGTTCAACGCGCCGCTCGAGTCGATTTCGACGCCGGCCGATAGCACCGACACGTCGGAGCGCGTTCGTTGCCAGAGCGCCGAGCGCTCATCGGCGTCGAGGACGGCCATCCACAGGTCGAGCCCGTCGCTGAAGCCGCCGACCGCGAGCAACGGCGGTCGCGCGCTGACGACATTGATCCCGTTGCCGAGACCGGCGCTCCAGATCGACACGATGGCGAAGTCGTTCGATTGAAACTGGACGTAGTCGCCGACGGTCGAGGCGTAGGAAACGAACGCGAGCGCGACCGCGTCGTTCGCGAGGATGGCCACGCTGACCAGCACGTCATTCGTAACGTACCGACCCTCGGTCAGGATGGCACCCGATGGCGAGAGCCACCGCTCGACGACGAAACTCTCGCTGCCGCCGTCGACGCTGGAGGTGTAGCCGGAGCTCGCAACGAACACCTTACCGGCGTCGTCGACATCGACGTCGATGACCTGCGAAGAATCGTCCGATGCCGGATCGCTCCATTCCTTGCCGTTCACGAACAACGCAGTGCTCGTGAATCCGGTCGATTCGTCGGCGTATCGCGCCAGAATCGCCAGTGTGCCGCCACGCGACACCGCGCGAACGACGCTGACGAAATTGCGACCGGCGGGTAACGGCGGCGACGCGAACGCCGTGCAGCCCGTTCGCGCGGGACCGGTTACCAAGTAGTCGTCGCCCTCGGCGTCGCTCCGCGCGACGAGGGACGCGAAGCCGTCGGAGCCCGAAATCGGATAGGCCCGCTTCAACGTCCAGAGGCCCGACGGGTCGGTCGGACGCCACTCGGTGAGCACTCCGCACTGGGGAGCATCGACCTGAAAGCACGGCGGCGCGATCGAATGCGGCCCCCCGTCGAAGATCGGAACCGTTAGAACGGCGGCATCAGACGACACTGGCGGGGGCGGCGCCACGCCGGCATCAATGTGTGGAGTGAGGACGCCTCCCGCGCCGCCGTCCGACGCCGTCGAGCGGCCCCCGGATGAGCGAGTGGCGCCCTCGACGCCGGTGCCCCCAGTATTCACCGCGACGCCGCCGGAACCGCCGAACCCCGCGCCGGCAATCCCGAGACCGCCGGCCCCACCGGAACCAGCGCCATGCTCGACGACACTCCCGCAGCCAACGACGCACGCGACGATTCCTATGCTCCCCCACCCGACTACGAACCCCCGCATCTTGCTCCTCATTTCGCCCTTTCGAGCCGCACCCCTCGATCAGCCGCACCGACCGCACGATAGCGCTTGCTCGACGGGACGCAGGCGAAAAGCAGCCCTCTCTACGCCGATCTCGGGCATCGGGCGGCGTCACCGGAAAACGGCCCGGAGTATGCCCCGCGGGTCTTCGAAAATGGCCGCATCGGCCTTGCCACTGTCGGCGAAGCGCGCGCAACGCACCGAGGGCCCGCGCGTCCACCCCGGGTCCGTCCGTTCCTCGATCGAGCGCTGCCACGCGTTGAATGTCAGCGACGACCGACTGGACCTTGATTCAAAACAGCCCAGCCCGATTCGGCTCGCACGCCGTTGAGAGCCGAACGGGCAACGCACGACTCGAGTGTGGCCGCGACGAGGCCCACTATTGCTCAGGCGCCTCGCCAGTTCGCAGCCGTCCGATAGTGACTGCTATCCGCCGCGTCACCCGACCGTCGATAGGCTCACGACGGACGGAGGCAAGAACGGCGAGTCGGCGATCTGGTGAATCACTGGTAACGATAGCCGGAAGTCAGCTGACTCATACTCCACGTCGTCTGGTTCGGCGCTTGGTAGTATTCGTGCAGGTCGCCGTCCGTTCCGACGTAGAAAATATGACTATAGCTAGCCGTATCCAGAAATCCTGTGATCTCACTTAGCTGCGTCCCGCTCGCGGTGCGAAGCACGGCAGGACCGCCATATAGGCTCTGCAGCGACGTCGAAAAATCGTAGATCAGCCCGTCGGATCCGACATAGTAGGGATTGAAATTGACCGAAATCACCGCAGAACTTGGGTCACCCAAAGCGGGCACCGAAACCTCCAAACTTTCCCACTGATTGACGTACTGGACGTAACGAAGCTCCGTCCGATCTGACTGTATGCCCCAGATCCCCTGCGTCCCACTGATATCATAACTCGTGAGGTAGCCCGACGGCACTTGGCCCCCTGTAATGGGCGGAGTGATAGCTCCAGACGGTCCGCTTAGTTCATGACTCTGCCATGAGCCGCAGTCGTAGTCCTCCCACAGGCCGCCGTCCGTCGCCGTGTAGTAGATGTGCTCGCATCCTCCATCCCACTGACTACTCAGCCCGCGTCCATTCACGGCATTTGCCGCCCTGGAAGCGTGCCCTGTCGACCACCCGCCAGAGTAGTGATAGAGCTCGCGTATCACGCCAGTGGCATCCGAGTAAAATATGTGATTGAGGTTCCCCTCAAAAAAACCTGTCAAGGTACTCGGATTTACAAATATTTGATTGCCAGCGTACTTATCAACGGAGCCGTGGCCCACATAAGTATGGAGCGTGGCAGTCAAGTCCGTATCGGTGACGGCTCCGTTCGCCCCGGGATTGTCTGTCCAGTACGCCTCATGAATATTTCCTTCGGAAGACTGATAGAACAGGTGATCTTGATTGTCACCGGACGAATAGTACCCAAATATTTTAGTGCCTTTCGCCGGTCCAGTATGACCTGCACCAATTTGAATCTGCACGCAATTGTGCACCCATCCACTGGATGAATGAACAAATTGGGTAATGCATGATTGGTTGCTCCATGACCAGACGAACACATGCTCCAAACCTGGCGAAGCGTAGCTCGCGAGGGCGATCGGCGGAGGTGTTGTCGCAGCCGAAGCTTCCGCTGTGATTGCGCAGTAGGCACCGACAAGACCACAAATAGCAGCGCCCTTGTTACCAAACAAATGTTGCAATGAAAATTTCATCGGATCCTCCTTATTGATTCGAAATATATTCCCGTCACAGTCACTCTGTGGACTGCGAGCCGCTCCTCACTCACAACATATCTTGTGCCAATTCAACACCACTCTGGCAAGGGAACTCCGCGATCGCTAAGCGATTGATAGACAGTCTCTTACGGACTGTTCCCGCCTGAACAACGACCTGCGAGCGAACCGCGCGGCTCACGCCGCTCCACGCCGCCCGTCGAGCGGCGCGATATTTGGGACTAGAACACTGGGCGACGTTCGCTCCGCTGAATCGTTCGTCTGGTGAGTGCCCTGGGCGGATCCATGCTTACCCTTCGACTCGCGGACATTCGCCTTGAGGGCACGCACGGACCATCCTTCCGCGGCGATCCTCGCCGCAAAAACGGCCCGCATTCTGGCGGACCTAATTTCCGCGAGGTGCTCGAGGTGGGACCAGGTCATGGGCATGCCACGCTGACTGCGCAGGGCCACGAATGCCTCGAGCTGTGCTGGCGGAATCACCGTAGCGACACGCACGTACCGTCGTAACAGGGTCCAATGAACACCCAACGCGTCAGCCACTGCCTCCAGTGCCTGCACCGCAGCCGGTTCCCCATCGCGAACGGCGCGCAAGGCGCGACCGAGGTCGTAGCGTGCGCGGATGTCCTCCTCAGCCGCGATCGCCAGTCGGCGCGAGATCGTTACCGCAATGGTGTGGGCGTGCGGTGATTCCGAGGCTCGCCCTGCGTCTCCTAGCCGCTCTCCGTGCACGACCCAGCATCGCGATCCCCGACGAGCCGGTCCATAGCAAGATTGTCGAGCGATCGCCCTCTCACGGGGTGATGCCCATCCATTGCAGCGACGTGAGGAAGGTGTCGACGCCGCTCCCACTCCACACCGTAACGTCGTCGAGCAGGTAGCCGTGGTGCTGATTGAACGGACGCAAATTCGAGCACGGCCACGGCGTGCAGGCAGGACTGGAAGGCGGAGGAGAGGTGCTCGCCACGATCCAGAGCCTTGCGTTCGAGTGGCTCGTGATCACGTTGGTCTTGAGGTCGTTCAGGCCTTCCAAGATATTCGGCAG
>Ga0265320_10000249_pt1 | contig 44095 bp, 38 predicted proteins | sample 4827metaG_FD_202087 | JGI IMG/M metagenome (GOLD analysis project Ga0265320, IMG submission 202087) | Rhizosphere microbial communities from Carex aquatilis grown in University of Washington, Seatle, WA, United States - 4-8-27 metaG | ecosystem: Host-associated > Plants > Roots > Rhizosphere >... | reverse complement strand
ACCCGTAGCCCGCGGTCGGATCGGACTGAAGCACGTGCGGCGGGCGAAAATCCGCGCTGTCCAGCCGATTGTAAAAGACGCTGGCGATCACCGGACGCTCGTCGGCCTTCGCGGCTTCCTTCTCGACGACGGAAGCCAGCGTGAGGATCTCGTGCTGACCCCAGCCGTATCTTTGCTTCAGTCGATCGAGCGCGTCGGCGTGCGAATCGGCGAGCGTCGCCCAGCGGCGCGAGCCTTCGCCGAACATCTCGGCGATGATCGACTCGGCGGTCGCGTCGGCGAACAACTCGTAGGTCGCCGGAAATAGGTATCCCTCGACGGAAGAGCCGGAGATGCCGAGCTTTTGATTGAGGGCGCCATCCACGGCCGAGGCGTCGAAGGAGCGGCGTGAACAAACGCCGCTCGCGTCGAGTCGCTCCGCGATCTGAAATCGGTTGAACCCCTCCGGAACGACGACGCGGATCCGGGAACGCGACGTGAGGCGGCCGAGCCGGCGCACGACTTCGCCGGGCGTCAGGTCGTCCGCCAAGAAGTGCACGCCGACGACCGGCGACGTGAAGGGAGCCAAAATAAATAACAATGCCCGGAACGCGAGCGGGCGATCGACGACGCCGGCATCGACGAGATGCTCGATGGCGAGCGCGCGATCGTCGGTGACGACGACGTCGACGGCGTGCCCCGATCCGCTCTTCGGCGACCCGAGCCACATCAGGGCGAGCACGGTGAGCCCGAAAGCGACGACGGCAATGCCGAGGGTCACGCGGGCCATGCGCGACGGTTTCTTCGGCGGCAGGGCGAGCGGCGGCGTCGATTTCCGGACGCGCTTTTTCTTTTTGCGGCGCGGGCCCTTCAAGCGTCGGGGTCCCGGCGATCGAGCCACGCCTGGAGCAGCACGGCCGCCGAGGCGCTGTCGATGCGGCTCCTCGAGTCACGGGCGGTGAGGCCTTGCTCATGGAGGCGCGATTGGGCTTCGCGGGTCGAGAGCCATTCCTCGACGAGCTCGACCTTGCGCCCGGTTCGGGTCGCCAGCTCGGCGGCAAAGACCCGCGCGCGGCGCGCCGGCGGACCCTCGGCGCCGCGCAAGGTGCGGGGCAGCCCGACGATGAACACGCCGATGCCCTCGTCGTCGGCGAATCGGGCCAGCGCTTCGATGAGTGCGCGGCGCCGAGTGCCGTCGAGGTGCGGCCGAGGGTGCGCCATCAGGCCGAGTTCGTCGGCGACGGCGAGACCGACGCGCACCTTTCCGAGGTCGATGGCCGCGGCCCTCATCTCGACGGCAGTGCTACCACAATAGGCCGGAAATTCGGGCTCGGAGCCTATTTGCAGTCGAGTTGGGCCGTCCCCGACCCGAAGCTTGACCCGACCCGGCGCATTGAGCATAAGCCTCCCGCTCGCCGTCGTCGTGCCCACGGGGCGGCCCCTGCCGAGAACCCTAAGAGTCGAGGGCCCGTCCGTCAGCCATGCAGTACCGCGCCGCCAAGGGGATGAACGACATCCTCCCTGACGAGCTCCGGCGGTGGCGGACTCTCGAAGAGGCGTTCCGGCGCACGGTCGAGCTCGCGGGCTACGCCGAGATTCGTACGCCGTTGCTCGAGCCCACCGAGCTCTTCGTGCGGTCGGTCGGGGAATCCACGGACATCGTCCAAAAGGAGATGTTCACCCTCCTGCACCACGGCGATTCGCTGACGCTCAGGCCGGAAGGCACCGCAAGCGCGGCGCGAGCGTACGTGGAGCACACGGTTTTTGCTCGGGAACCGGTGACGAGATGGTACTACCTCGGCCCCATGTTTCGCGCCGAGCGGCCTCAGCGTGGCCGCTACCGGCAGTTCTACCAGGCGGGCGCGGAGATTTTCGGCGACCCCGGCCCCGCGTGCGACGCCGAGATGATCGACATGCTGTACCGGCTCTTCGTCGGACTCGGCATCACCGACGTCGAGGTCGTCGTGAACTCGCTCGGCAGCGCCGGCGTGCGCGAGCGCTATCGCGAGGTGCTCCGCGAGCACCTGGAACCCAACAAGGGTGAGCTGAGCGAGGCTTCGCAGCGTCGCCTGGGCGACAATCCGCTCCGCATCCTCGACTCCAAGGCGCCGCGCGATCAGGAGCTCGTGCGCGAGGCGCCGCCCATCCTCGACTTTCTGGACGACGCCGATCGCGCGCATTGGGACGCGCTGCGCGCCGGTCTCGACGCCCTCGGCGTGCCGTATCGCGCCGAACCGCGGCTCGTCCGAGGCCTCGACTACTACACGCGCACGTTGTTCGAATTTCAGTCGTCGCAGGGAGGGCTCGGATCGCAAAACGCCCTCGGCGGCGGCGGTCGCTACGACGGCATGGTCGCCGATCTCGGCGGTCCCGCTGCGCCGGCGATCGGGTTCGCCCTCGGCCTCGAACGGATCTTGCTCGCGATGAACCCGAGCGACGACGCGAAGCCGTCGCCGTGCTTCATTGCGCCGATCGGCGAGCGCGCGACGCTCGAAGCGCTGGTGCTCGCCCGCTCCTTGCGCGATCGCGGCGTACCAACGGACCTCGACGGCCGCGGCACGTCGATGAAGAGCATGCTTCGCCGCGCGAACTCACGCGGCGCCCGGCTCGCCGTCTTGATCGGCGATCAGGAGCTCGATCGCGGCGTCTTCAAGGTGAAGGATCTCGCCGCGCACACCGAAATCGACGTCCCATGCGCTGCCGCGGCCGAGCAGATTTCGGAGCTCATGGCACGCGCCCCCCTGGAGCCGGCCCATTGAGCGTCCGATGCCGAACTCCGCGCGCTGCGGCGGCCCTCGTCGCAGCGAGCGTTCTCCTGAGCTCTCTCGCGCACGCGCAGTTCGGCGGTAGCGGGTTCGGTCCCAGCGGCGGCCCGGGCGGGTTCGGCGGCGGCCTTCCCGGCGGTGGCGGCACGGGCCGCTCGGGCCCCGCGAAACCGAAGAAAAAATCGAACGAACCGGAGACCCACGCGGCGTCCGGCGCGTCCGACGAAGTCGTGTCCCCGGGCGCCGAGCCCACCCTTCCTGCGGAGCCGCTGGCGATCCCGAAAAGCGTCGAGAACCGCATCGGCAGCGACGCCGCACTGGACGACCCCGAGGTGGGACGCGGCCCCGAAACGTCACGGCACTTCTACGGCCTCTATTACGCCGAGCGGAGCGGCGACTACCACTTCCACACTCTCTTCCCGCTCTGGTTCGAGCGCAAACAACCGAGTCTCGAAGATCCGACGAAGACGGACCGCGCATCGCTTTACGGCGGCTTCTTCTACGACCGGCGCAGCGCGACGCACTCCGACGACATTCTCTTCCCGCTCTTCTGGAACCTGAGGAGCCCGACCAGCCGCACGACCGTCGTCGGACCGTTCGTCAATCGGCGCGCGCCCGGCGAAACCGACAACTGGTTTGCGCCGCTGTACTTCACCGGGACTCGCCCGCACGGCGGCTACACGGTGATCCCCCCGCTCCTCACGTCCCTGCACTCGGACGAAAAGGGCGGCTTCAACCTGATCGGGCCGGCGTTCTGCACGTGGACCGGCGGCGCTACTTGCGACACACGCACCGCGACGAATATCGACCTCGGGATCGCGCCCTTTTACTTCCACGGCCAGACCGAGGAATCGTCCTACGACCTCGTCCCGCCGCTCCTTCACTATCACGCCGACGACTCGAAAGCCGAGTCGTGGATCGACGTCTGGGGTCCGGTGATTCGTCGGCACACCGAGAAGCGCGACGCCCTTCACATCCTCCCGCTCTATTACAGCCTGTGGGGTGAGAACGAGCGCCACACCACGCTGCTCCCGTTCTTCCACTACGGGCACACGCCCACGTCGAGCCTCTTCATCAATCCGCTCTACTACTTGTCGAAGGACGACACGGACGGCACGACGTTCATCACCTGGGGCTACGCGCAGCATCGAGGCCGCACGAAGCTCGACATGATCACGCCGCTTTACTGGCACTATCAAGATCCCGACGTCGGCCTCGACGAGCAGCTCCTGTTTCCGTTTCTCTATTCGAAGACCAGCCCGCGCGAGACGAACCAGGCCTTCTTCCCCTTCTGGGGTCACTTCGAGCGCTACGGCATGAGCGAAACGACGTTCATCACGCCGCTCTTCATGCACCAGAAGGATCTCCGCGGCTGGTCCACGAACCTTCTCCCCATCGCGTTCTTCGGACGGGACGGCACCGACACCCACACCGTGATCGCGCCGGTCTTCTTCGACTTCGCGAGCACCTCGTCACGCGCCACCATCGGCTTCCCGATCTACTGGCGCTTCTCCGACGACGAGAGCGTCGCTCAAGTCGTCGCGAATACTTATTACCACGAGAAGCACGTCACCCACGGCCTCGACTGGGAGTTCCACTTCTTCCCCCTCTTCAGCTACGGCGAGACTCCCAGCGGCAGCTGGTGGAACGTCCTCTACGGCTTGGCCGGCTACACCCGCCGCGGCGAAAACGTCCAAGTGCGTACGCTGTGGATTCCGATCAACGTGCACGGGTCGTTGTAGCGATTCGACGCGGGCGCGACCCGGGAGCCCCGTTCCAGGCCCTCCGTGCACTCCGCGCCGTTGCGGAGCAAAATGAGGGATGACCCAGCGCTTTCGAGCGGCCATCTACGGCGGTTCCGGGTTCGCAGGGGCCGAGCTCATTCGCCGGCTCTTGATTCATCCGCACGTCGAGCTCGCGCGCGTCTGCTCCATCGATCACGTCGGTGAGCTCCTCTCGGTCGCGCATCCTCACCTCGAAGGCGTCACGGACCTTACGTTCGAGCAATTGCCTGCCCGCGAAGCCGCGCGCGACGTCGATATCGTCCTCCTCGGCTTGCCCCACACCGCGAGCATCGGCGTCGTCGAATCTCTCCTCGAAACGCCGGTCAAAGTTCTCGACATGTCCGGCGCGTTCCGTCTCGACGACACCGCCGCCTATGCTCGCTACTACGGCGCGACGCACCCTCGCCCCGATCTCTTCGCGCGCTTCGCCTACGGACTACCCGAGCTCAACCGCGACCAGATCGCCCGGAGCCGCTTCGTCGCGTCGCCCGGTTGCTTCGCCACCACCATCGAGCTCGCTCTCCTGCCCCTCGCGCGCGCGGGTTTGCTCCACAGTGCGGTCGACGTCGTCGGGATCACCGGCTCCAGCGGCAGCGGCGTGGTCCCCAGCGCCGGCACGCACCACCCGGTGCGCGCGAACAATCTGCGAACCTACAAGCCGCTCGACCACCAGCACGTTCCCGAGATCGAGCGCGTCCTTCGAGAAGCCTCCGGCCGGGAACTCCGAGTGCATTTCGTGCCCGTGTCCGCGCCGCTCGTGCGGGGCATCTTCGCGACGGCGTTCGCTCGCGTTCCGGCCGAGTACGGGGACGCGGCGATCAAGAGCCTCTTCCAAGAGGCCTACGTCCGCGAGCCCTTCGTTCGAGTGCCTGCGAAGCGCTTGCCCGAAGTGGTCGCCGTATCGGGCTCCAACTATGCCGAAGTCGGCGTTACCGTCGGGCCGATCGAGGGAGCGACGCGCCTCGTCACGGTGTTCGGCGCGCTCGACAATCTCGTCAAGGGCGGCGCCGGCCAAGCCATTCAGAACATGAACCTGATGCTCGGCGTCGACGAGCGCGCGGCGCTCGAGGACGTCGGCGGATACCCTTGATTTCGGCCAGGCCGCGCGTCGGAGGGCACGCGCGGCCTTTCCGAGCGCGCTTACGGCTTCACGTCGTAAGCGTCCATCGTCGGATCCTTCGCGATGAATTGCTGATAGCGCGTGTCTCCGAGGACCTGCACTTCGAGCCAGGACAGTCCGATGCGCGCAACGACCACGTCGGTCGCGGCCCCGCCGAGGGGCGTGTTGGCGACGAAGTGCGAGCCGCCGCTGAACTCCGCGTAGACCTTCTTCGTCGTCGTCGGGATGCTCATGTATTCCGCCGACGATTGCGACGACCCCACGAGGACGTCTGCATTGCCGTCGAAAAACAGCGTGGGCACCGTATCGGTTGGATACGTGCCTCCCGGGTTCCAGGGGCAGAGGCCGATCGCGGCTTTCAGTTCCGGATGTGTGTTGGCCGCGATCAAGGTGCCGCCACCGCCCATCGAGTGACCCATGATCGCCATGAGGCCGGTGTTCAGCTTGCCCATGAGCGGACTGCCGGAGCGCGTGTTTTCCGCCTTCAGGTTGGTCACGCCTTCCGCCAACCCGAGCGCGCGCGACGGCGGCTCGACTCCGGTGTTGCCGACGCCGCCGGCAGCAGAGTCGATCATCATCACGACGAAGCCGTGAGACGCGAGGAACGTGCCCCACTGATTGATCTGCGCTTGAACCTCGGTGAAACCTGGAATGATGACGACGCCGGCGAACGGCGCCGGGCAATCGGTGGGGTAGTAGATCGTCGGCGTGGCGTAGTCGGCAGCCGTCGCGATGCCCGCCGTGTACGTCATGACGGTACACGTTCCCTTGGTCGATGCCGTGGTGCTCGTCGGAGCGGGTCCGGTGCCGCCACCGCCCGCACCACCACCGCCGTCGACCGCCCCTCCCGTGCCGCCTTGAACTCCGCCGGTGCTTCCTTGATCGCCGCCCGTGCCGCCTTGAACGCCACCCGTGCTTCCCTGATCGCCACCCGTGCTTCCCTGATCACCACCCGTGTTGGTCGGAAACCCGCCGCTGCTCGTGATCGGAAACCCGCCGCTGCTCGGAAAGCCACCCGAAGAGGAGAATGAATTGCCGGCGCCAGCGGTGCCGCCTCCCCCGAACGGATTGCCGCCTCCGCCGCTCCCCAATCCCTCGTTCTTCTGGCCCCCCTGATTGCTGGTGCCCGAGCAGGCAGCTGCAAGAGCACTGGTGATGATCAACGCAAGCCCGAGTTCGATAGCTTTCATAGCCAAAGTGCGCCTCCTGAACGGTCCGGTCGGACGTCCGGGTGTTCAATGACACAAAAATGGCTGGGCGGGTTAAAGAGTGTACCGATCGGAACACCGCCACACTGAAGAGTTATAGTGTGTGTACTAACCGCGCTTGCTCGAATGTAATTTTGGGGCAGGCCCTCAATATTTCGCGTCCGAGTTGTCGACGCCCAGCCGATCGAACCTTCTGTGACTCGCTGCGTCTCGAGCAAGCTTTTGCCGCCACGTGATCTGCGGGTGCGATCGACTCATGCGCGACTCAATGCACTTCGACACCGTCGAGTTTTCCGAAGAGACGATCGAACGTTGCTGCGGACGTGGGGCTACCGACTCGGCGTGAGTCGATCGAGCAACGCCGCCGCCCGACGTCGCACGAGCGGTGTTCGACCCTCGCGAACGAGTCGTTCGATCGTCGATCGCACGCCGTCTTGCCGTCCGTGAGCGACCCACATCTCGGCGCGCGTGAGCTCCGCTGCGTCGCGCGTCTGAGGATCGGGATCCGCGCTCAGATCTCGGAGCGCTTCATCGGCGGTCGAGAAATCGCTTCCGGCGATCGCGCGCGCGGCCCTGACCCAGGGCCCGTCGGCTGGCCCGCTCGACGTCCCTTCTCGTCTTTCGCTCGCCGCTGGCAAGACTTCGCTCGGTACGACGGCATGGAGAGCGACGCGGTCCGTTCGCGGATTCAGGTGCACGACTCCCGCCGCATTCGCTTCGGCTTCTTGGGGCACGCGGACGTCGGGATCGGCGAAGACACCGACGGGAACGTTCGCCTCCGGAACGGGGCGCACGCTCGGATGCCGAACGCGATTCGAACGCCGTGTCGCGCCCGAGTGCGCCTCGCGAGGCGCACTCGGAGATTCCACGGACGCGCGATGCGTGTGATTGGCGATCCACGCCGCAGGCGCCGCGGTCACGACGCCGAGCACGAAGCCTTGAGCGAGTGCCATGGCGACCTTGAGCACCGTCGTGTTCGCCTTCGGTGTGACCCTTCGTCGTCGCTGAAACCGCAAATACGTCTGTCGAATCTCTTCGTCGGTGGGCGCGACGGCTTCCCAGCACTCCGCCATTCGACCCCGACGGATCTCGTCGAGCTCCGCAACGTCTGCGTCGAACATCATGGGAGTTCCTCCGCGCACGCGTCGTTGCCGAAGTACGGATCGGTTCGCAGCAGCAGAGCCAGCGTGCGCCTTCCGTCGCGCAAGCGAGATCGCACGGTGGCCTCGTTCGTCCCGACGATTTCGGCGATCGCGTGGATGTCGAGCCCCTCGAGATCGCGAAGCACCACGACGGAGCGTCGCTTGTCCGACAGGTGCCCGAGCGCCCGCGCGAGCCGCTGACTCCGCTCGCGTCGTTCGAGCTCCGAGCAGCCGTCGAGCTCCGGCGCGGCCGGCTCGCGCGCCAAGGGCTCGAGCGTGAAGCGACGCAACCAACGCCGGGACCAACGCTGGTGCCGGAGCACGGCTCGATAGCAAATCCGATAGGTCCACGTCGACAGCTCCGCCTCTTTTCGGAAGGACGGGAGCGCTTTTAGCGCCTGCTCGGCCGCGATTTGGACGAGGTCGTCGAAGTCCGGACGGTACCGCCCCCACAGGGCATTCATCTGGCGAAATACGAGCCCGAAGATCCTCTCCTCGAACAGGTCGCGTTCGACGCTCGACACGTCTTCGCGCGCCGAAGACCGTATCGGCGCACGGGCCGTCCGCTCGTCGCCGGGCCCCGCGCCGTCGTGCTCGCGGGAAATCATCGGCGCGGAGATCGCACGTTGCACCTCGGGGTTAGTGCCCGCTCGAGCCACCGCGTGCACTCCTTTCGTGCGATTTTTCGGCACTCGAGGAAACGGCATCCGCACTATCGTGCGCCGCAACGTGAGAATCGGTCGGCGCATTTCGACGGCCACTTGCGCGTGGGTCGTGGCCGCGCCGGCCCTGACGAACGAGCCCCGCGCCCTCGCCGACGAGCCCACGGTCGTCATTGCCATCGACTGCCCTGCCCTTGGAGCCGAAGAAAAGGCTGCGCTCGACGCTCGGGCCCGGGTCGAATTTCTCGTTCGACGGCTCTCGGGCACCCTGGTCGTCGTCTGCCGCGAGACCGCCGAGCTCACGTGGCATTCCTTCGATCACTCGCCGGTCCGCGAAAGCGTTCCGCTCGCGTCCGAGCCGCGGGCCACCGTCGAACAGATCCTGGCAGCCCTCGACCCTCTCCTCGCGGGTCAATCGCAACCTGCGACACCCGCAACGTCGGCGCTGGGCGCGGGACCGCAGATGACGATGCCGACACCGACAACACCAACACCAACACCAACTGACTCACCGCCACCGCTAGCGACACCTCTGGAAACGCGTTCGAGTGCCCAGAGTCGTTCCCACGGCGCGTTCATCCAAGCGGGCGCCGTCGGAGAGGTCTGGGCAGGCTCGTTATCCGCCGCGTTGGGCCCCCGCGTGAGCGCGCGGCTCGAGTTGCCGAATCGCTTTGCCGTCGAGGTCGGTGGAGCGATGTTGTTCGGGCTCACCTCGCCGAACGACGTGAGTGCGCGCCTCGCTCGAGTGCATGCCGGCAGTGAAGTGGCGTTCGACGACGCGCGTCGATTCCGGGCCGGCGTAGACCTCTTCGTCGATTTCCTGCACGCCAGCGCCCCTCCGTCCCTGAACATCGGGAGTGCCGACAAATCGGTCGGGGGAATGGATGTTCGACTGAGCTACGCCTTGGCTTCGGGTCCATTCGGATTGGTGTTGGGTCCGACCTTGAATCTTCATCCGGGTCCGGTGCGCGTGGAGCTCGGCACGCGCGAGCTCTTCCATATTCCCACCGTATCGGCGGGCTTCGTCATCGAGGCCGCGCTCGGCCCCCTCTAAAATGCTTTTCGACTCGTCCGACCGCTCGAAACGACCGGTACGGGTCACCAATAGAGGCATGGGTCGAATGCGCTTTGCACGGTACGGGTTCGAAGGATCGCCGAGGGGAAGGCGAGGGAAGGCCGTTCTTGCCGTCGCGCTGGGGCTCGCCTGGACAGGAAGCGCGAGAGCACATGGAGGGCCACCTCGCGGCACGCAGATCCTCGTCGAACCCGGCAACCCGAACGACATCGTCATCCATTCGGACTACTGGGGCCTGTTTCGCAGCACCGACGGCGCGAAGACGTGGAACTACTATTGCGCGGAGGCGTGGGGTGCGTCCTCCCTGAACTCGAGTCGAAGTAGCACGCTGCTGTTGGGCGGCGGCCGGCTGCTCGTGGCGTCTAGTTTCGAAGGGCTCGCCATCTCCGACGAACCTTGTTCGTGGCACGCGTCGAGCTCGTTCTCCTCGCAACAGTCGCTGCAAGACATCGTACCGTTCGGTTCGGATGTGATCGCCGTGAGCGACTTTGCATCGGACGGCGGGATTGAATCGGCCCTTCTTCGCTCTTCCGACAACGGCGAGACCTGGACGCGATTCGGCGGGGCGTTGCCTGCGAACTTTTCGGGCGAAGGAGTCGCGGTTGCGCCGTCGGATCCGAATCGGATTTATGTCGCTGGCGCGACCAGCAGTACGTACGATCTCGCGGTATCGATGGATGGTGGCGCGAGCTTCGCCCTGCGCCCGATCCCTCTCTCTCTCGATCCCGACACGTATTGGATGCTTCGCGTTCGACTGGTCCACCCCACGAGGCCGGACGCCCTCGTGATCTGGGTGGACGGCGGCGACTTGACGGACGATGTCGCGGATCAACTCTGGGCATCGTCCGACGCCGGCGTTCACTGGACGCAAATGTTCCTCGGCTCGGGAGATCTCCCCGGGTTCGCTCTGTCGCCCGATCACACGACGCTCCTCGTCGGGGCACCCGGCGGGTTGTCACTCGGCGGGTTGCAAGGCATCCAATCGGCGCCCCTCGACGACGCAATTGCCAACGGCCAAAGCGCGTTCACGGAGATCTACGATCAGCCGGTCTGGGGTCTCGATTGGACCTCCACCGGACTGTACGCCGGCACCAACGAGTTCACGGCCAACGACGTTCCTCCGCGGTCCATGCTCTCCGTCTCGCACGACGGAGGACACACCTTCTCGAAGGTCATGGACCTTTGCCAGGTACAGTTTCCCGCGTGCCCTTCGAGCACGACGGAGCAGGTCTGCGTCACCCCGGCATCGCTGCCGAGCGTGGGCAACGGGGGCCTCGACTACGACTACCTCGAGGGCCCGCTGTGCATGGCAACGTCGGGCAGCGACGCGGGCGCGAGCCCGAGCGGCGATGCGTCGTCGAGGCCGCCGCCCGCCGCGAGCGGAGCTCACGACAGCGACGGCGGCGCGGCCTCTTCCGATCACCTCTCGATCCACGCGTGCAGCGTGGGCGTCGTTGCAACGCGTGGCGACGGAGTCGGCATTTTCTCCGGACTGTTCGCTCTCCTCGCGAGCTCGTTCCGGATCGCGCGCCGTCGCTCGCTTGCGGCAGAAACCAGACGGTTAAGGTAAGCTCTCCGTCTCGTGCGGCGCGACGTACGACGGCAGCGAGCCGATGAGCAAAGACATCCGCATCAAGCGAGCCTACGAACCGCCGGATCCGGACGACGGACGACGGATCCTCGTCGAACGGTTATGGCCACGGGGCGTGCGAAAAGAGGTCTTGAAGCTCGATGCGTGGATGAAGGACGTCGCGCCGAGCGACGCGCTTCGCCGCTGGTTCGGTCACGATCCCGCGCGCTGGGCAGAGTTCTCCAAGCGCTATCTCACGGAGCTTCGCGAACCCGAGGCCACGCGTGCCGTCCGTGAGCTTCGCGCCTTCGCGCGCGACGGAACCCTCACGTTGATCTACGCGGCGCGCGACGAGGCCCACAACAGCGCGCTCGTGCTGCGCGGCGTTCTACAGCGACGATGACGCTCCCGCTGTCGGCACCGGTCGCTCGTCGACGAGCGTGGAGGCATCGGTTCCGTCGACCTTTTCCGCAACTGAGATCCGACCCGATAGAAATTTTCCATCGCGCCTCGACGCTGGTGGCACCAGTTCACTTGGTCACCACGCAACTCGGCGAATTCGTTTCACGATCATCATTACGTAACCAGGTGAATCGTTGAGTTTCGTGTTATGTACCGAGCGGTCCCTAGCCGAGGCGTTGGACCGAGCGTCGGAGGAGCACCTTCCCAATGTACAAAATCCCCAAACTCACGTTGATCGGCCTTTCGGCCGCAGCCCTCGGCGCATGCTCGGGTTCGACCACGTCGCACGGCACGCCGAGCACGTCCTCGACGACGACGGCCGATAGCGGGACCTGTCCGCGCGTCGCGTCGTCCGTCAAGCCCTGCCCCGACGTTCCGGATCCGTGCAATCTGAAGAGCGGGTTCGAGGGCGACGAGTACTGCATTGCAGCGCCGCCTGCCGACAAGGGGATTCAGATCCACTTCGGGCCGTCGAACTACACCGACCCCACCGAGACCGCGAAGTACACACTCGCTCCCGGCGAAGAGTTCAACGCGTACGGGATCGCGTCGATCGGGACGGCAGAAGACAAGTGGTACAACCGCGTGACGATCCACATGCGACCCGGTTCGCATCACCTGATCAACACGGTGGTGACGGGGGACAATTTGCCGGTGGGCTTCTCGACGGGCGGCTGCCCCGGCACTCAAATTGCCGGTTTCCCGGGCACGCAGAACCTCGTGTTCGACAGCCCGCCGCAAGGCATTCCCGCGCCGGAGAACGTCGGCATGGGCGGCGAGTTGCCGGGCAACGCGAGCCTCTGTCTCAACTATCACGCGTACAACACGACGAACATCACGCACCTCCGCGAGGTGTGGATGAACGTTTACTTCGTGGATCCGTCCCTCGTGACCCAGAAGGAGCAATCGGTGTTCGTGCTCGCCGGCCCGTTCCAGGGCATTCCCCCGGGGACGAAGACCGAGCTCAAGGCGAGCGCCGACATCACCCAGGACGGACGCATCGTGTCGCTCTTCGGTCACCGCCACGTCTACACGGATCGCTTCGCGGTCTGGAAGAACGAGGAGCTCGTGTACGACTCGTGGAGCTGGCAGGAAGCGGCGGTGTTCGACTACGACAGCATCACGAACAATCCCCCGACCAACCCCACGGCCAAGACCGACGGCGCGGTGTCGGGCGATCTGAATGTCAAAGCGGGCGACAAGGTCTCGATCGAGTGCGACGTGAACAACACGTCGAGCCAGACCTTGACGTTCAAGAACGAACTCTACGGCGGCGAAATGTGCATTTTGTTCGGCTCGTCGCTCAATACCTCGGTTCGGTCCGTCGGCGGCACGGCCGCGACGCCGCTCGAGGATGGCGGCAAGGCGGCCGACGCGCCCGACGCGAACTAGCGGAGGCGTTCGGAACGCGGGCGCTGAATCGTCAGCGCCTCTCTCGACGGTGCCTCGACTCGAAGGAGTCGGGGCATTGTCGTTTCCGTCAGTCGTGAGGGACGGGGTGGTCCTGGCGCGTCGCCGCATAGCCGACGTAGTCCCGGAGATCCGGCATCGCGAGGAGCTCGTCCGGAGTTCGTTCGAGGGTCGTCAACGCTCCAGCGACGTCGCGATCGGCGAGCTGCCCCGCCACGACGTGCGGTAGCCACTCCGGCGCGGCGCGCTCGCCCGGCGAGAGCTGCGCGAGCACGCGCTGCACGTCGGGGTCGCTCCCGAGCAGAAGCAGCGGAGCGAGCCGATGCGGCACGCCGCGAAGCACCGCGTGGAGTACCCGCGTCGTTCGCGCGATGGTCGGCGACGATGCCAGGAGATCGTCGAGAAGCCGCTGTCCTTCGAATTCGCGGAGCGAGGCTCGCCGCATCGACTCGGGGAACAACGCCGCGACGAAGCGGCTATCCTGAAAGCGCGACCGCGACGTTCGCGTGTCGTGCCATTCGGCGAGCAGCGCTTCGGATTCGGCAGCGTCCGTCGGCGGACCGAGCCGCTTCGGCCAGTCGTCGACGAGCGCCGGCGTGTCCGTCGTGAGCGCGTTCAGATAGTCCGCGTCTCCAACGAATAGCGCGCCGAGCTGCGACGGCTCTTCGAACCCGATGGCAACGAGCTCGCCGCGGAACTCGGGCCTTTCCCATTGTGCGACGAATCGTTCGTCGCTCACCGGGCCGCGGGCGCTTCGCGTTCCGAGCAGCATGAAGTTGTCGGCCGTCCCGCGCCAGAGTGAGCAGTCGGCGAAGGCGTCACAGAAGGCGCGAACGATGGCTTTGCCGGAGCTCGCCGACAGATTCATCATCGGGAGCCAGTAGGTCGCCATGCCCCCGTCTCGGAGTCGTCCGTACACGAGCTGGAAGTACTCGGTCGTGTACAGGCTCACGACTCCCGCCATGATCGGAGGCGGCGGCTCGCCCGTGATCAGATCGTACCGTTCGTTCGTGCTCCGAAGAAAGAAGCGCGCGTCTTCGACGTGGACTCGCACACGGGGGTCGGCGAGCGGATCCGCTCCCGCCCGAGTCGCGAGCCGGCGGCTCATTTCGAGCATGTCGGTGGAGACGTCGACGACGTCGATCGTGCGGAGCTCGGGTGTGTCGGTCAGCGCCTGCGCGGTGTTGCCGATCCCGTAGCCCACGACGAGCGCCCGCTCGACGTGCGGGTGAACGGCGATCGGCAGGACCGCGAAGAGCTTCATGTAACGCCGCCCCGAAAAGCCGTTCATCGTCATCGAGTAGGCGTTCGTCGCAACGTGGTCGAAGCGGGCTTTGCCGTGGATGCGGTGCACGACGTGAATCAAGGTCGCCGTCTGCCCTTCGCGGACGCTTTCGAGCAAATCGGACGGCAATTGCCAGCGGGCCGCCGAAGTGCGGATGTAGTCGCGCTGCATCGCCCCGAAGGGAAAGCCGAAGCAGGCGAGCGCGAACACGACCGGCGCGATCAGCCGGGCCTTTTCGAACGCCGCGCCGCCGAAGGCGAGCACCAAGCCGAGCACGCCGTAGGCCGCGAGCAGCGCGAAGAGCGACCGCTCCATTCCGATCGTGGGAAGGAGCACGAGGCCACCGAGCAGCGACCCGACAGCCGCCCCGATCGTATTCCAGAACAGGAGCCGCCCCGTCGTGGCCACGTCGCTGGTCGAAACTCGGCGTAGCGCCGCGCCGACGAGCGTGAACAGCACGCCCGAAGCCACCGCGGTGGGCACGACGAGAACCGCGGCGAAGCGCGCCATCGTCCCGGCGCTCTGATAGGGCGTGAGCGTGCCCTCGGCGAAATGCGGAAAGGCTCGATAGGCCGCGACGCCGAGGAGCCCGGCGCCGTACGCGGCGAAGGACGTCGCCGTCGATGCCGCCCAGCTCTTCTGGGCCATCCAAGAACCGACGAAGCCGCCCGCCGCGATCCCCGCGAGAACGAGCGCGAGCACGACCGCGAAGATGAGCGGCGTTTCGTTCAGGAAGAGCATCAGGAATCGAAGCCACACGACCTCCAAGCCGAGCAGGAGCATCCCCGAGCCGAATCCACCGGCGTAGAGGGGCCATGTCTTCACGGGAAGCGAAGGAGCGCTCGGCGTCGGGGATGAATGCGACGACGCTTCGTGCTCCTGCGACGAGGAAGCGCCGCTCGACGCACTTGATCCGGCTTCTCTGGATTTGCGCGCGTCACGTCGCGAGACGACGAGGACAGCTCCCGCGGCGGCGAGATCGAGCGCCCCTGCGACGAAGGCGGAACCGCGAATTCCGCACGATTCGAGCAAGAACGTCTCGGTCCCCACCACGCCGACCACGGCGCCCAGCGCGTTGATCCCATACAAAAACCCGAGCACCGAGCCGAAGTTCGGCAGCGCGCTCGTCCCCGCCGAAACGAGCACGGGGAGCGTCATGCCGAGCGCCGTGGACGGAAGCAGGAGCAGCACGAAGGCGAACGAAAACCGGAGCGCGTGTAGAACCGCCGGCGCGTGCTCGAACGCGCGCCCGAGCGGCGCGAATGCGACGCCGATCTCCGGCAACAGCACGACGAGCAGCGGGCCGCTCAGCGCGATCGCGATTTCGAGCGCGGCGTATGCGGGCAACGGACGCGCGAAACGCCGCATCCACCGCGGGGCAAAGAGCCCGCCGAGAGCGAGCCCGGTCATGAACGCCGACAAGACGAGGCTCGACGCGACGATCCCGTTGCCGAGACCGAGCCCGGCCTGACGAAACCAGAGCGTCTCGAACACGAGCGCGCTCGCGCCCGAGGCGAAGAAAATGGCTCCGAGAACCCAAAGACGTCGCACGCGTGGAGACTACACGGGCCTCGACGGTGCCGTACTCGACGAATGGTGCCCCTGGCTCGTGCCCGCACCGCGCGATCCGCGACCGGCCACTTCGTTACTCTCTGACGACGACGGTCGTGCCTTCGGCGGTCTCGGGGCCGACGTTGATGCCGTGCCAGCCGGGGGGAAGCTCGGGCTCCGTCCAGTTGAAGACGTAGCGTGCGTCGATGGGGCTCAGGTTGATGCAGCCGTGGCTTCTCGGAATGCCGAAGACGTCGTGCCAGTACGCGCCGTGGATGGCGTAGCCCGACGCGAAGTACTGGATCCAGGGGACGTCGCGGAGCTCGAAGTTCTGTGAACCGCGCCGCATCGTGATGCCGTACTCGGGGTGGCGGCCTTTCTTGATGTTCTCGAGGCGGCGTTGGTCGTCGTCGTCCAGCTCCTTGCCTTCTTTCTCCGCCGCTTTAAGGCGCTCGACGGTCGACATCGCCTCGGCCGAGATTTTCGGCGCGGATTCGACGGTGCGCGAGCCGCCGAGGACCGCCGAGTTCTCCTCGGAGTCCATCGCGGCCGCGACGTGCTTGCTGCGGATGTGAAACTCGCCGCGGGGCGTCGACTTGGTCGTCTTGGGATCGCCCAGGCGGTCTTGCCCCGTCGACACCAGTGTGGCGAACACCGCGTGCCGTCCTTCGTAGAGCACCAGGGTCTGTTCCGTGATCGACACGTCGATCCACCGTTGCCCCTTGTCGGCGGCTTCGGGCCACGACGGCGGATCGGCGACGATCCCGAGATCGTCGGCCTTGAGCCAGCGCGTCGCGTCACCGCGCGTCTGGTAAAATCGTGTGCCCTGCTTCATGCGCGCCGTGCCCGTGAGCGGAACGATCGCGCGGAGCGGCACGGCGTCGGCGGGCTTCGCGACGTCCTTGTTCTTGATGAGCTTCCACGTCGTGACGTCGCGCTTGTTGACGAACGCGAATGGCATCGCCAGTTGCGCAGTGATCTCGGTGCCGTGAAACATCGAGGCGGCGTCCGGCTTCACCTTGGTGGCCGGGATGAGCCGGAGATCGACGGTGACCGCGAAGCGTCGCTCGAAAGCGCCGTCCTTCGCGACGAAGGCGTCGACGAACGAGAGCCCGGTCTTGCGACGCACGCGATCGGCGAAGATCGCGTATTCGGGCACGTCGTAGCCCGATACGTTCGCGACCTTCCGTCCGCCGTCGAGCCACCACGGAATGGGCTCGTCGGCTTTTCCGCCGAGGATCTCGTTGCCGTCGAGCTCGGACGAGAGCTTTCGTGGAGTCGAGAACGCGACGCCGACCCGCGGATAGCCCTTCGCGTCGAGCGGCACGTCGTTCGCGCCGAGCGAGACCCGCTGTACGTCGAGCTTGTTGTCTTCGAACCACTTCAGGTGATCGTCGAGCTGAAATTCGCTCTTCTCTTGCTCGTCGTGGGTCGGAACCTTGAGGTATTGGGGTGACGTGGCTCGCACGAATCCGTACTGGTAGGGGAGCGGCTTCGAGAGGTCCGGCCCCGTCGACGCGGCGCGCACGATGGGAGCGTCCATCTGAGTGGTCACTTCCTCGGTGCACACGTAACCGAGCGGGTACACGTGATAAAAGGTGCCCTTGCACCCCTTCCCTTCGACGGCTTCGGCGTCGCGCCGCACGTGACGTCCGAGACGGATGTAACCGAGTTTCCGAGACGCCACGTCGGGCAGTTTGTAGATCGTCGCCGCGATCACGGTCGCCGCGACTTCGGGTCCCGACGAGGTCGGCCGAGCCGCGCCGAGGCCGCCCGCGTCGCTCGTCGCGGACGCCGCGGCTGCCGCGCCCTCGGGCGGGGCGCTCGCCGATTCGGACGCGGAGCCCGGTGCGGGCGCCTTGTGACTGCACCCAGGGGCAAACCACAGTAGCGCCGCGACAGCGAGGAACACGACTCGCTCGGAAGTCATCGGGGCGACGGTTTAGCTGCTCGACGCCGCGCGGTCGACTCCTTCGCCAATCGGATTGCAGAGGCGTCGCGCCCGGGTAACGCTGCACCAGCGCTCCCCATGCAGGTCACCGTCAACGGCGAGTCACGCGAAATTCCCGACGGACTCACCGTTCGCGGCTTGATCGAACACCTCGGCCTCGACGACGGCCCCGTCGCCGTCGAAAAAAACCGCGAAGTCATCCCCCGCGCCGCTCACCCGGCCACCCGCGTCGCCCCCGGCGACATCATCGAAATCGTCCACTTCGTCGGCGGCGGTTGATCGACCTCGGGTTTGGGCAGCACGATCAACGATAATTCCCGGCGAGGTCTACGTAGTGGTGGGCGCTGGCGCGGCCCATGAGCCATTCGCCTTCGGTCAGCACGCGGACGAATTTCCCGGGTTGGCCGCGAACGAGGGAGCGAGGCGGAATGACGGTGCGCGGCGTGATGACGGTGCCCGCGGCGACCAGCGATTCGGCGCCGATCTCGGCGTTGTCGAGGATGACCGAGCCCATGCCGATGAGACATCCATCGCCGATTTTGGCACCGTGCAGGATCACGCCGTGACCGATCGTGACGTATTCGCCGACGTCGGTGTTCGAGATGCCGGTCGTCGTGTGAACCATCGACAGATCTTGGACGTTCGTGCCGCGACCGATGTGGATCCACCCGACGTCTCCGCGAAGGACCGCGCCGAACCACACATTGGCGTCCTCGCCGAGCACGACGTCGCCGATCAACGTGGCGTTCTCGGCGATGAACGCGCTCGCAGGGATCACGGGGGTCTTGCCTAAATAAGGAAGAATGAGGGCCATCACATCACCGGTAGATTGCGCCGGGCGCGGGGAGAGTTGGCAAACGCGAGGGGAAGGCGAACCTTTTTCCGCTCGAGCTCACCGGAAAGCGAATTTTTGAAGGCGCGCACGATGCGGACGTCCACGACGTCGCCGACCTGTTCCGGCGACGCTTCGAAATGGACGATCTCGTTGCGCTCCGTTCTTCCGGTGTAGGCGCCGCTCTTCCCCTGCCCTTCGACGAGCACGCTTTGGAAGGTGCCCACCAAACCAGCAAGGTGCGCTTGGCGGGTGCCATCGACCAACGCGATGAGCTCCGCGAGTCGCGCCGATTTCTCGTCTTCGGAGACGTCGTCGTCGAGCTTCTGGGATGGCGTTTGAGGACGCTCGGAGTACTTGAAGGCGAACACGCCCGAGTAACCGACGCGGCGCATGAGCGCGAGCGTCGCTTCGAAGTCTTCGCGCGTCTCCCCGGGGAACCCGACGATGACGTCGGTCGAGAGCGAGAGCCCCGGCGCCGCGTCGCGGAGCATCGTGACGCGTTCGACGTACTCTTCTACGGTGTAGCGCCGGATCATCCGCTTCAAGACGCGGTCGCTCCCGGATTGCACCGGCATGTGCACGTGCCTTGCTAGCACCGGCAGATCGGCGTGGGCCTGGGCGAGGGCCGGCGTGAGATGCCTCGGATGTGGGCTCGTGTAGCGAAGCCGTCGAAGCTTCGGGGTCGCGGCAGCGATGGCGCGGAGCAACGCGGGAAATTCGCTGTCGTCACCGTCGGCGCGGCGCACTTTCTTCCACGGTGCGTCGGCGGGGTCGAAAGCGCTCGACGGCGCGTTCGCGAGGCGCCGTTCGGGGTCCCGATAGCTGTTCACCGTTTGGCCGAGGAGCGTAATTTCCCGCACGCCCGCTTCGACCCAGCGCGAGACCTCGTCGAGGATCTCGGTCGACGGACGATAGCGCTCGGGCCCGCGTGTGGCAGGGACGATGCAGAACGAGCAGCGCTCGTTACAGCCCTTCATCGTCGTCACGAACGCGGTGACCTTGCCGCCGCCGACCACGGGTTCCGCTGCAAGGAAATGTGGGGTCTCGGTATCGAAGACGGTGCTGACGCGGCGGCGGCCGTGCTCGACGTCGCGGAGTAACTCCGGTAGTTCTCGCAGATTGTCCGGACCCACGATGACGTCTACGGCGGGCATGCTTTTCAGGAGCCGCTCGCCTTCTTGCTGGGCGACGCAGCCCGCGACGGCGAGCACGAGCTCGGGCCGCTCGGCCTTCAGCATCGCGAGCCGCCCGACTTCGCTCCGGAGCTTGTGCTCGGCCTTGTCTCGGACGCTGCAGGTGTTCAACACGATCAACGTCGCATCGTCGAGCCCATCGGCGTCGCTGTACCCGGCGGCACGGAGCACCTCGGAGAGCCGCTCCGAATCGTGCTGATTCATCTGGCAGCCGAAGGTCGTGACCGTAAAACGAGCCATGCCGAAGTCGGCGCCACCCTAAATCACCGTGCGGCGTTGTGCCACCGAGATGGCGTTTTATGATGGGAGACTCGCCTTGAACCGGACGTTGACCTCGGCCCCTGCCGTCCCTTACGTTCCGCTCCGAGTCGAAAGGCGACGCCTCGACCATGACTGAGCGGTTCAATAGCCTCGTAGACCTTCTCGAAAAGAGTACGCGGCGGTTTTCCGACAAGCCGCTCTTCGGCACCAAGACCGGCGGGGCTTGGCGGTGGATCGCCTATGACGAGTTCCGCAAGGACGTCGACCGATTTCGCGCCGCGCTCGGGCAACTCGGCGTCGGGCGTGGCGATCGCGTCGCGATCGTCGCCAACGACTCGGTGGAGTGGGCCATCGCCGCCTACGCGACGTTCGGTCGCGCCGCGGCCTTCGTGCCCATGTACGAGGCCGAAGCCCCCGAAGAGTGGGAATTCATCATCCGCGACTCGGGCGCCCGCGTCGTGATCGGCGGGACGCGCCGCGTCTACGACAAGCTCGTCGAGATGAAGCCGCGGCTTCCGTCCCTCGAGCACGTGATGGGCATCGCCCTGCCCGACACCGACGAAAACTCGTTCCGGTCGCATCTCATTCGCGGAGGGCCGAACCCGGTCGAGACGGCGCGCCCCGGCCCCGACGATCTCGCGGCGTTCGTGTACACCTCGGGGACCACCGGGAACCCGAAGGGCGTCATGTTGAGCCACGACAACATTTGCTCGAACGTGAATGCCGTGCGGCAACTCTTCCCGTTCGAGTCCGATGAGCGCTCGCTCGCGTTCTTGCCCTGGGCCCACGCGTTCGGTCAGACCTGCGAGCTGCACCTGATGGTGTCGGTCGGCGGCTCGATGGCGATCAACGACGACATATCGAGGCTCGTCGACAACCTCGCCGAGGTGCGCCCCACGATTCTGTTCGCCGTTCCGCGCGTGTTCAATCGCATCTACGACGGCGTGAATCATCAGATGAACGGACGCCCTCGCGCGATTCGCGAGCTGTTTCACCTCGGCGTTCGCGTCGCGACGCAGAAGGCACGAGGACGCTCACCGAATCTGCTCGAAGAGGGTGCGCTCGCGCTCGTCGATCGACTGATCTTCTCCAAGGTCCGTGCGCGATTCGGGGGGCGCTTGAAGTGGGTGGTGAGCGGCAGCGCGGCGCTCAACTCCGAAGTCGCGGAGTTCATCGACGCACTCGGCATCCAGGTCTACGAAGGGTACGGCCTCTCCGAGACGAGCCCGATCGTGACGACGAACAGTCCGGGGCAACGCAGGATCGGCAGCGTAGGCAAAGTGATTCCCGGCGTGCGCATCGAGATCGACCGGGAGAAAAGCGGGGATCCGAAGATCGGCGAGATCGTCGTTCACGGGCCCAACGTGATGCTCGGCTATCACGATCGACCCGAGGAGAACGCCGCGGTGCTCACCGCCGACCGCGGGCTGTGCACCGGAGATCTCGGCTATCTCGACGGCGATGGCTTTCTGTACGTCACCGGTCGCATCAAGGAGCAGTACAAGCTCGAGAACGGAAAATACGTCGCGCCCGTGCCGCTCGAAGAAGAGCTGAAGCTGTCGCCCTACCTGACGAACGTCATGGTGTACGGCGCGAACAAGCCGTACAACGTGGCCCTCGTGGTGCTCGATCGCGACGCGGTCGATCGGTGGGCGAAATCGGAGGGTCTCACCGTGAGTGACCCGGCTCACGACGACCGCGTGCAGGAGCTCATCACTCGCGAGCTCACGCAGCGGGGCGCCGGGTTCAAGGGGTACGAACGCCCCAAGAAATTTCTCCCGATCGTCGAAGAGTTCACGGTCGAAAACGGGATGTTGACGCCCACCCTGAAGCTCAAGCGCCGGAAGGTGCTCGAGAAGTATCAAAAAGCACTCGATTCGCTGTACGGCCGCGGCGTTTGAGGCCCCGGCGGGTATTCTTGACAATCCCGATGCATGAATGCATATCCGAGGCGTGAAGCTCTCGAAAAAGGGCCGCTACGCGGTTCGGGCGTTGTTCGACATCGCCTTCAACAACGAGGGCCAACCGACGCAAGTGAAAGACATCGCCGAACGACAGAGCATCCCGGCGCGCTTTCTCGAGCAGATCTTTCAGGACCTGAAGCGCGCGGGCATCGTCGCGTCGAAGCGCGGGCCGCAAGGCGGCTACAGCCTCGCGCGGCTCCCCGAGCGCATCAGCCTCGGTGACGTCGTGCGCGCGCTCGAGGGCGCGATCGCGCTCGCCGAAGACGGGGCGACCGACAAGGGCCCTCCCTCGCGTCGCGTGACGGACGCGGTCTTTCGCGATCTCTCGGCGAGCATCCAGCGGTGCTTCGACGACGTGAGCATTTCGGACATCTGCACCCGCGCCGAGGAGCTCGGTATGCACCGCCCGGGCACCCAGCGTCAGGCCTATGTCATCTGAGCTACCCCCACTCCCCAAGCATCCGCGGGTTTTTCGGAGCCTCCTCGACCTGATCGGCGACACGCCGCTCATCGAGATTCCGCTCGACCGCGCCGAACCGCGCGCGACGCTGCTCGGCAAGCTCGAGTCGGCGAATCCGGGCGGCTCCGTCAAAGATCGCATCTGCCTCGCCATGATCGAAGCGGCGGAGCGCGACGGAAAACTCAAGCCGGGCGGCGTCGTCGTCGAGCCGACCAGCGGCAACACCGGCGTGGGGCTCGCCCTGGTCGCGGCCGCGCGTGGATACCGCTGCGTCCTCACCATGCCCGCGAGCATGAGCCTCGAACGGCGCGCGCTCCTCGGCGCGCTCGGCGCAGAGGTCGTGCTCACGCCGGAAGAGCAACAACTCGCCGGCGCGATCGAAAAATCCGCCGCGCTCGCTCGAGAGACGCCCGGAGCGTTCATGCCGCAACAGTTCGACAACGCGGAGAACCCGAAGGTCCACTACGAGACGACCGCGAAGGAAATTCTCTTCGCGATGGGCGACGCGTCCATCGACGCGTTCGTCGCGGGGGTCGGAACGGGCGGCACGATCACCGGCGTCGGCAAGGCCCTCCGCGAGCGATACCCGGAATGCCGGGTGATCGCCGTCGAGCCCGAGTCGTGCGCGACGATCTCGCGCGGCGAGCGCGGGCCGACGAAAATTCAAGGCCTGGCAGCCGGCTTCGTCCCGCGAAACTACGACCGCTCGGTCGTCACCGAGGTGCGCACCGTCACCGACGAGCTCGCTTATCGCACGACGCGACGGCTGGCTCGCGAAGCGGGGCTCCTCGCCGGAATCAGCAGCGGGGCTGCGGTGGCCGTCGCGCTCGCCGTGGCGCGCGAGCTCGGTCCGGGTAAGAACGTCGTCACCGTGCTGCCGGACACCGGCGAACGCTACTTCAGCCTCGATGAATACTTCATCTCCTGACTCGAACGGCGCCTCGCGAGGGACGGTGCTCCTCGTCGGCGTGGGCGGCCTCGGTTGCCCCGCGGCGTCCGCGCTCGTCCGGGCCGGCGTCGGTCGCGTCGTGCTCGTCGACGACGACCTCGTTGACGAGACGAACCTGCATCGGCAAGTGCTGTTCGGAGAAGACGACGTCGGACGAGACAAGCTCGACGCCGCGCGCCGCGCGCTCTTGCGAGCGACCCCAGCGGCGCGCATCGAGCTCGTGCGCAGCCGATTTCTCCCGGACAACGCGCGGGAGCTCGCTCGTTCCGCGGACGTGGTCATCGAGGGTGCCGACAATTACGCGACGAAGTTTCTCGTCGCCGATGCTTGCCGCATCGAAGAGCGTCCCGTCGTTCACGGTTCCGCCGTGCGGTGGCGTGCGACGGCCTGGGCCGTCGGTTCGGACGGCGCGCCATGCTACCGGTGCTTGTTCGAAGATCTGCCGGCCGGAGAGGCGCAACCCAATTGCGCCGAGGCAGGAGTGATGGGTCCCGTCGTCGGCATTGCCGGCGCGTTGATGGCGGACCTCGCCTTGCGCGTGCTTTGCGGCGATGCTTCGGCGTTCGGCATCATCCACACCTTCGACGGGCTCGCCGACCGCCTGCGGGCCGTGGGCGTCCAGCGGCGCGACGCTTGCGCGCTCTGCGGCCCGGGCCGCACCATTTTCGACATCGACGAAGCGCGGTACACGGGTACGAGTTGCGCTGCCTGAAAGGAAATTGAAATGGCCGTCACGATCCGCATTCCCACCCCGCTACGCACCCTCACCGGAGGCGAAGAGCAAGTTCCCGCCGAAGGCTCCACCGTGAAGCAGGTCATCGAGAACCTGGAGCAGCGTCACCCCGGCATTCGCGATCGTCTACTCGACGAAAAAGGCGTGCGCCGGTTCGTGAACATCTACGTGGGCGACGAAGACATCCGCTTTCTCGACGGCCTCGAGACGCAGCTCAAGGGCGGCGAAGAAGTGAGCATCGTCCCAGCCATCGCCGGCGGCGGATGAGCGACGCTTCGGACCGCTATAGCCGGCAGCGACGGCTCGCCGAGGTGGGCGACGCCGGGCAAGCGCGCATCGAGCGCGCCCAGGCGCACGTGTTGGGCACCGAAGGCGCCCTGACGGAGGTATCTTACCTCGCGCGCGCCGGAGTCGGCTCCGTCACCGTGATCCCCAACCTGGAACCGACACCATTTTTGCATGCGTCGTGGTTTCGTCACGACGCCACTCGCGCGTACGGTGCGGGCGCGTGGCGCGCGCTCGCGACCTTGCGCGGCGCCCTCGGAGTCGACCCGCCGTGACCCTTCGGCTCGCCCGCTCGAAGCGCCTCGGCTCCGTCCTCGAAGCGGTCGGAAATACGCCGCTGCTCCGCCTCGAAAAAGTCGCGCGGTCGGCGCCGAGCGTCGAGGTGTATCTCAAGCTCGAGTTCGCGAACCCCGGCGGCTCCGTGAAAGATCGCCCGGCCCTCCGCATGCTTCAGGATGCGATCAACGACGGCAGGCTCACCTCCGACAAGATCGTCATCGATTCGACGAGCGGGAACACCGGCGTCGCGTACTCGCTCATGGGCGCGGCGCTCGGGCTCAAAGTACAGCTCGTGATGCCGAAGAACGTGACGAAGGCGCGAAAAGACATCACGCAGGCGTTCGGCACGGAGCTGATTTACAGCGACCCGATGGAAGGCTCCGACGGCGCGATCCGGCTCGTTCGCGAGATCGTCGCGAAGAACCCCGACAAGTATTTCTACCCGGATCAATATTCGAATCCGTCGAATCCCCTCGCCCACTATCACGGCACCGGCGGGGAAATCCTCGACGCGCTCGGCGATCGCATCACGCACTTCGTCACCGGCCTCGGCACGAGCGGTACGCTCATGGGAACGACACGCCGGCTTCACGAGCACACGCGCAAAGTGCATTGCTCGGCCATGGAACCCGCCGAAGCGCTGCACGGCCTCGAAGGGTTGAAGCATATGGAATCGAGCCTCGTCCCGGCGATCTACGACGCGCATACCCCCGACGAGATCGTCCACGTCACGACCGACGAGGGATGGGACATGACCGAACGGCTCTCCGCCGAGGAGGGGCTATACGTGGGGCATTCGACGGGGGCGAACGTCTTCGCCGCCGTTCGCATCGCGAACGAGCTTCATCGGACGCAAGGCGGCGGTTGCGTGGTGACCATCGCGTGTGATCGCGGCGACCGTTACTTCGGCCCCATGAAGTGGGAGAAAAAGTACGTCTGGTGAGCCGAGACGTTCTCGAAAGGATCCGATGAAGCCAGCGTGGATTTTCGGAAATGTGCGTCTCCCGGCAGCCGTCTTTCAGGTGATCGAGCGCGCGGGCCGGGAAGCATACGGGCGCGACGAAGAGGCGTGCGGCTTCGTCTCCGGACCCGCCGACGATCCGTTGCTCGCCGATCAGGCCGTCGAGCTCGAGAACCTCGCCAACAAGTATCACCGCGTCGACCCCGAATCTCATCCGCGCACCGGCCGCGAGTACTTCAAGATCAACGCCCTGAAGTTCGAGCGCTCGATCGCCGAGGGCGCGAAGAGCGGGCGCCCGGTGAAAGTATTTTTCCACTCGCACCTCGACTGCGGGGCGTACTTCAGCGCCGAAGACGCGGCGAGCATGACGATGGGCGGCGGCGACGCGCCGACGTACGACCTCGCCTATCTCGTCACTGCCGTCGACAAGGGCGAAGTCACCGCACACCGTCTGTTCGTCTGGGACGCCGCGACGCGAGCGTTCGTCGAGGCGCCCTTCGAACGAGTCGACGGGTGATCCGCGCCGCCCGCGGCGTCGCGCTCCTCGCCGCGCTCGTCGGTGTCGCGAGCCCGGCGCACGCCGACCTCGGCAAAGACGTCGACACGCTGGCGAAGAGCTGGTCGTCGCTCGGCACGGTGACGGTGCTCCCGCCGCGGTTTTATGCCGCCGGAGCGCTCGTCCCGGTGTCACTTCCGCCCGCATCGGTCGACCGCGCCGGCGATGGGTGCACCACGCTCGCCGTGCTTGGCGCGCTCTCGACGGGCTTTTTGCTCCATCTGGCGTCCGACGACGAGTCGCCCGGCGCGAACGCGTTGGTCGGCAGCGTCGCGGGAGCCGCCGAGATCCAGCGCTGTGGTCCGGCGCGCGCCGAGCTCGCCGAGCTCGGGATCGAGCTGCGTTCGCCGCACGGCGTGCTCGAGGTGCTTTCCGTCGAATCGCCAGGCGCGGTACCCGATCTCCGAGAAGTCCTTCCCCATCGCGACCCCGGCGCGGTTGCCGAGAGCGGCGATCGAACCCTGCCGCCATTGACGCGACCGCCGCTCGCGTCGCGCGCCGTCGCCTTCGAGCGCACGCTTCGCGAAGAGGGCGCGTCGAACGTCGATCGCCGCTCGTTCTCCGCCAACGAGGAGGGTGCGGGCAAGGTGCTCCTCGATCTGTCGCCCGGTTGCCATTGGATCGGGATCCTCGGAGGGCCGACGCCGATTCACCCGGACGCCTACCACGACATCGACGCCGAGCTCGGGTGGGCCACGGGCGGCGTTGCCGCGACGGATCGCACCGACAGCCCGGACGCGAACCTGCTCGCGTGTACCGGCGAACGTCAGCCGGCGATCCTCGTCTTCGCCGGTGCCGGCGCGAACGCGCCCATGCTCCTCTTGCACGGCGCTCGCGAGCTTCCGAGCGGCGTGCCGGACAGTTTCGGCGTCGTGGCTCGAGCGCGGATCGGTCGCGCGCTCGTCGAACACCACGCGGCGGCTCCCGCCGGACCACCGAGCTACACGTCGCTCGGCATCGGCGGCATCACGAATCTCCCGATCGAGACCGACCCCGGACAGTGTTACCTCGCCGCGCTCACGCCGACCGAGGGCTCGTCGAGCCTCGTCTCTCTCGGCGTGGATCTCGGCGCGACGGATGCTCGCGCGCACACCGACGAACCGGACTCCGCCGTCGTCTTGTCGTTCTGCACCGGGATCGCCCGGCGACGGATCCTCAACGTCGAGACGCATGGAAGCGGGGTCGTGTGGGTCCTCGGGCTCTGGCCGCTCGCCGGACAGCGCCTCGGTGAGGAGGAGCCATGACCTCGCGCTCGACGGTGGTCCTCGCGTTCGCGGCGGCGACGGCGTGCGCACCCCACGCGAGTCGCGGCGTGATGCCGGCTCCGCCGCTGCCTTCTGCGACGTCGGAGCCGGAAGGCGCGCGCTGGGTCTCCGTCGACGCGGCGCGAGCGACCGCGGTGGGGGCCGGTCCCGCCCGGATCCTCGCAACCGGCGCGGGTTCACCGGGTGACAGTCTGGGCGGGCGGTTGGCCGCACCGCCAGATGCTTGCGTGCTGGTGCTGGCACGCGGCAGCCCGTCTATCGAAGATCTCGACGCGTTCGTGTACGCCGAAGACGGCGCCGTACTCGGCGACGATGAAACGTCGAGCGACACGGCAAGTGTGGTGGTTTGTCCTCCGCATCCGGCCAATTTCTACGCGTTCGGGCGTATCGCAGCGGGGCACGGGCTCTTCACGGTCTCCGAACAGCTCTTTCGCCCCGCGGATCTCGACCGCGTTTCGAAGGCCGTCGGCGCGAAGGGCGAGCTTCGCGAGGACCCGGCGGCCGCCGAGGTCTGGCCCGGCCTCGACGAAGCGCTCGCGGCGCACCGTCGCGAGCTCGGCTCGACATGGCACGACGTCCGGCGCTCCGCGGTTCCCATGGATCCGAGGCTCGCGACGCGCGTCTCGGCGACCGTCGAGCCGAACCAATGTCTCGACGTGTTCGCGTTGCCGTCCTCCGACGTGGCGTACGTGGAGCTCACCGTGCTCGATTCGGACGGACGGATCCTCGGCCGCGGCGCCGCAGAGCACGACAACCCCTCCGCGGTGGTGTGCGCGACGCGCCACACCGATCTCACGCTCGAGCTCCGTCCTCACGCGGGACGCGGGCTGTCTGCGCTCGTCCTGTCCATTGCAGACTCGCCGGGGCCGCTCCTCCAGCGCACGGACGACATTTTCGTCTACGAAGCCGACGCGGCCTCGACGCTCGACCAGCGCCGCACGGCGTTCGACGCACGACTCACTCGCGACGGCTATCCGGCACCGACGACGGTCGGCAAGGGAACGATCTCGGTGGGCAAGCGGGTGAGCGTGGACCTCGACACCACCGAAGGATGCTCCCGGCTCGACGTGCTCACGGGCGATCCGGCGCGCGGCGTCGAGAGCTGGATCTGGTCACCCACGGGGGCGCTCGTCGCGCGCGGCGAAGGGACTGCGGTAGCGACCTCGTTTGCCTGCGGTGAATCGAAGCGCGGTCGCTTGGACGTCGAAGCCGTCTCGCGGTCGGGACCCTTCGAGGTTCAAATGCGCGCCATCCACGGGTTGCCGGCGGCACTTTCCGAGCATCCCGTCGCGGCAGGACGATTGCTCGAACGGATGGTCGACGGACAGCAGCTGAAGAGCCCGCGTGACCTCGGCGCACTCACCGTGCAGAGCGTGAGCGCGGAGTTGCTCACGACCGCCCACGCCGAAAGCCCGGGCGGTCACTGCGTCGCCGTCGCCGTCGCCGTCGATCGCGGCGCAGAAGGAGTCGATCTCCGGCTGCTCAACGACGAGACCGGCGAAGAGCTCGCGCTGACGCATGGGACGTACTCCGCGATGGCCGACGCTTGCGCCATTCGAACCCCGGAAGCGCTCCGCGTCCGGATCGAAGTGCGCGTCGCGGCCGGACAAACCGCGGCGCTCCTCGCCGTGCACCCGCGCGCGCTTCCGAGTCCACCGAGCGGCAAGCCGCACCCATGATCGGCTAACGCTCGGTCGGCGCACCGTGGGTGAGCGGAACGAGTTGGTTCAACGGGGCGCGTCGATTCTCGCCCGTCTGCCCGATCACGCTCGCCTCGTCCGCGCCGACCCCGGTGATACGCACGACCTCCCACGCCTCGGACATGCTGGCGGGGCGTGTGAGGACGAACTCACCGATGACGAACGTGTGCTCGAATGGCGGCACCGGCACCACGTGTCCCCCGGGGATCGCGACCGGAATGTCCTCCGAGTCCCAACTCACCACGACGCCCCCGTCGGACGCCGCGCCGAGCGAGTGCGCCGCGTACCAGCCGAGCTCGCGGCGCGCGAGCACCGGTTCCTTGCGCCCCGGCGTCCAACCGTGCGGTCTCGCCGGCTCGCCGGCGTGCTCGGCTTGGTCGACGAAGCGCCGGCGCGTGTCGGCGACGTCGAAGGCCCGACGAATCCCGAGTGCCGTCACTTCGGTGGGCGCGAGCATGTCGCCGGGCCGAAGCGATCGCGGCTCGCCCGACAGCAACGTGACCTTTCGAGGATCGCCGCCGTCGATCACGCGACACGCCAACCAGACCGCGTCCGCCGTCCGACAAATCGCGGGATCGGCGGCACGGAAGTCGTGAAGCGGAACGGGCAGGCGATAAGCGTCGCTTCGAGCGACGTCGACGGGGTCGCCTTCGCTCGCCATCTGTACTTTCAAGCGTGATTCGCTTGCCGCGAGGACACGTCCTTCGAAGAAATCCGCCGCGGCGCGTTCGACGACCACGTTATCTCCGCGCGCGAGTACGGCGGGTGCTCCTGGTGCCTTGCGATTCGAATCGTCGGAACGGCACCCGCTCGCGACGAGCATGGCGAACGATGCGAAGCCCGTCGCAACGACGACGATGGGCTGAGGGCGCAGGGGCGTTGTCATCACTCGAGACCGGCGCTCGTTACCCTAAGCCAGGTTCGCAAGACCCGACGCCTCTCGGCCGCTTTCGGTCGATGACTCGGAAGACGGGAACCCTGAATCGCGGTCCGACGCCAATCCGACGTTTCGAATCACAAAACGAAGACGCCCCGAAGCCGTTGCTTCGGGGCGCCTTCGAGGCCGCGAACGATTGCTGCGGCCCTTAGCGCACCGCGCACCGAGTGAACCCTGGAACCGATGTCCAGCGCCCTTGGCGCGCGGCGCCGGCTGCGACGAACCGATCCGAGACCAGTCCAGTCACAGCCGCTCGGCGATCACATCGCCGCGGGGGCCGCGGGGGCCTTCTTCTTGCGGCCCTTCTTCTTGGCCTTCTTGCGGCCCTTCTTGGCGGCCTTCTTCCGGCCACCCTTCTTCTTGGCGGTCTTCTTCTTAGCGGCCTTCTTCTTCTTCTTTTTCTTAGCAGCCATGCGTTCCTCCTTGCCTGACCGAATCGATTGCCCTCGCTCGGACCGGCTTACAGCACATATATTGCCATCTAGTGTCACGTGTCAACACAACATGTTGTGGCGCTACGTCAGTTGTGCTTGGGCGCGCGCCGCCGCGGGATCTCCGCAAACCGCGACGCTCCGCCGAACCCACGGCGTGAGCGAGCGCGGCGGCATTTCGCCGCACGCTAGAATCGCGACAAGAGCTTCGCAGTGATTGCATTGAATCCGTTGGTGTTTTCCAGATTCACCACGTGACCGATCGACGGCATCACGATGAGCTCCGCTCCGTGAATGGCGTCCGCGAGTGCGGTCGAAGGACCACGTGAGGGCGTGTCGTTTTCGCCGACGACGATCGTCGTCGGCACGTCGATTTTTTTTAGTCCGTCGATCTCGTCGACGCTCGGCATCACCGCGAGGGTGCGTCGCAGGATCGACGCGAGCGCGTGCGGCGAGTGTTCGACGAAGCCTTGGCGGATGAGTCGCGCGGCCGCCGCGTCGTAGCGCGCGCCGCCCCAGACGAATTCTTCGCCCGCCGATTCAGAGCCGCGCTCGTCGAGCGCGTTCGCGAATCGCATCGCCCACGACGAGGTCGATGCGTCCCCCTTCGGCGGGAACGACGCGAGCAAGAGTCCGCGCACGGCACTCGGTTGCGCGAGGGCGAACCGGAGAGCGATGCTCGCTCCCATGCTCACGCCGCCGAGCACGCACGTCTCGGCGTTCACTTCCTGAAGCACGCGACCGACGTCCTCGACGAACGCTTGGGGTTCGTAGGCCGACGGATCTTCCGGCGCTTCGCTCCGCGCGTGGCCGCGCAGATCGAACGTCACGATGTGGTGATGTTCGCGCAGAAACCGCACTTGCGGCCCGAAATTGCGCGCGCTTCCTGCGAAGCCGTGCAGAAGCACCACCGTCGGTCGTCCGCGGCCGTGTTGCTCGATGTGGAGCGCGACGGCCGACGTCATTCAGCGGGGCCCTTTCATCGGAGTGGGCCGTGTCGCTATCGGACATCGGCGTTGGGCTTCGCCGATGACACCGATCACGATCATCGTGTTCGATACCGTCGCCGCACTGCGATCGGTCATGGAATAAAGAGAGAGCACTTCCTTTCGATGTTAGTCAAGAACGTTCGAACACGTCCACATTCGAAACGTTCCTATTGACCGTGTGCACGCGCGCGGGCACGGGATGCGCTCGCACGACATGTCGATCGCCGATCTCAACCACGAGCAGCGCCTTGCGGTCACGACAGCATCAGGTCCACTCCTCGTTCTCGCGGGCGCGGGTACCGGAAAGACGCGCGTCATCACCGTACGCATCGCGAAGCTCATTCAAGACGGCGTGCGCCCGGAACGCATCCTCGCCGTCACCTTCACGAACAAGGCGGCACGAGAGATGCGTGCGCGCGCGCTCGCACTCCTCGGTAAGCGGCGCAAAGGCGCTCAGCGACCCGAGATCTCGACGTTTCACTCGCTCTGCGTCCGGATCTTGCGTCGGAACATCCAGCACCTGGGTTACCCCGCGGAGTTTTCCATCTACGACGGCAACGAGCAGGAGAGCATCGCTCGGAGCGCGCTTCGCGATCTGCGTGTAGGACACGAGACTCTGCGACCGGGTGACCTCCTGTCTCAGATCGGGAGCTGGAAGACGCGCGGTATCCGCCCCGATCATGCGGAAAAAGTCGCCGAAACGGACCGACAGCACCTCGCCGCGCTGGCCTTCGCCAAGTACCAGTCCGCACTCCGAGCGGCCGGTGCCGTCGACTTCGACGACCTTCTCCTCTGCACCGAGGAGCTCTTCGAACGGTTCGCGGAGGTCAGGACGGCCGAGGCGACCCGCTTCGATCACATCTTGATCGACGAGTACCAGGACACGAACGCGCTCCAGTACCGAATCGTCCGCGCGCTCGCCGAGAAGCACCGAAACCTCTGCGTGGTCGGCGACGACGACCAGTCGATCTATGCGTTTCGCGGCGCGGAGGTCGCGCACATCCTGAGCTTCGGTAAGGACTGGCCGGGCGCGACGGTCGTTCGCCTCGAATCGAACTATCGCTGCCGCGAAACGATTCTCGACCTCGCGAACACGCTCATCGCTCACAACCGGAGCCGTCACGACAAGGTGCTCCGCGCGTCTCGAGTTGGGGGCGACATCCCGCGATTCATTCGATTCGAGAGCGAGACGAACGAAGCCGAGGAGGTCGTGCGCGAGATCAAAGCGAAGATCACCGTCGAGTCGACCGAGCGGATGAACCCGCGCGATTTCGCGATCCTGTTTCGCACCAACGAGCAACCGCGGGCCTTCGAGGTCGAGCTCCGGCGCGAAAAGGTCCCGTACGTCCTCGTCGGCGGGCAATCGTTCTACGACCGCAAAGAGATTCGCGACGTGCTCGCGTACCTCAAGGTCCTCGCGAACCCCGCGGACGAGGTGTCGCTGCTCCGCATCATCAACACGCCGCGACGCGGCATCAGCGACTCGGTCGTCGAGAGCTTGTTGAAGCGCGCCGTCGCGGAGGGGAAGTCGCTGTGGGACGTGTTACCGGAAGCCGTTCGCGACGCGGACGTGCCCCACCATGCCGAGGCGCGCGTGCTCGGGTTCCGCGATTTATTGAATCGGTATCGCACGCGTCTCACCGAGGTGCCCTGGGTCGAAGGCGTGGCCGAGTTGCTCACCGAGATCGGCTACAAGGGCGAGCTCGAGCGCGCTTACAAGAACCCCGGCGACGCCGAGGCGCGCTGGGAGGTGCTCGGCGAGCTCGTGAATACGCTCGCTCACTACCAGTCGAAGACCGAGAACCCGACGCTCCGCGACTTCCTCGACGAGACGACGCTCGCCCGCGACGACTTGAAGACCGACGACGACCGCCCCGCATCGGTGACGTTGATGACGCTCCACAGCGCCAAGGGGCTCGAGTTCCCGCACGTGTACATGGTCGGGATGGAGGAGGGGCTCTTGCCGCACAAGCGCTCGGTGGAAGATTCGTCGGGCGTCGGCATCGAGGAGGAGCGACGGCTCTGCTACGTCGGGGTCACGCGCGCGAAGGACCGTCTGACGCTCTCGTTCTGCAAGGCCCGCATGAAATGGGGCGCCGAGCGGCCGCAGATCCCGAGTCGCTTCTTGATGGAGATGCGCGGTCAGACCGAGCGCGCCGCCCGCGCGGCGGAGGCGGCCGAGAAGCTATTTCGCTCCGAGCCCACCTTCGGCCGAAAGCCGCCGAGCGCCCCCACGGCGAAGTCCAAGACCGGTTCAGGCGCCAAGAAACAAACGAAGAACGGCGTCACGGACGCCAAAAGAGATTCGAAGACCGGCGCGACGCGAAAGAAAGCGCCCTCCGACAAAGCGCCCGTCGCGCGTCGCCGCGCCTGACCTGGTCAATCGGTGCGCCCGAAACGCGACTCAGTCCTGCTCGTCTAGCGCTTCGTCGAGCTTCTCGTCCCACTCGTCGCGCTTGGCGTCGGGGGACGGCGGCTCCGGCTTCTTCTCGCGGGCTTCCTTGGAACGCCGTCGCCATCGGACGACCATGGCCGTCGCGAGGCCGCCCGCGCCGAAGAGCCCGAACGAGAGATACGTCCCGAGGCGCGGCAGCGGATTGTCGGGCGGAACGGCGAGGATCTTCGTCGTGTAGCGGCGAACCAGATCGGCCTGGATCGCGTCGGGGGTTTCGCCGGCCTTCAATCGATGCCGGATCTCGCGGCGAAGCTCGTTCGCGATGGGCGAGCCGTGAATGTCGAGGGTCTGGCGGCTCGCATCCCAGCAGCACGGCGCGAGGAGCCGCCCTTCGAGGCCCGCGGCGCCGGGGACGTACTCGCTGAACGACTCGTCCGGCGCTTCGTCGACGTGGGTCGCGATCGTCGCCGCGGACGCCGCCCGGGGAAACCCCAAGACGAGCAGGCATCCCATCAGAAGACCGAGCACGGCGCGTCGCATCGCGGACGAGCATGCCACAGGCCGCCGCCACAGGCCCGAAACGAATCCGCGGTTTTTACCCAAGTCTTGACGCGGCACGCGGCGATACCTACGACGCCCACGTGACCGCCGCTCCCGGGTCTCTGACCCCAGAACCGCCGCGAGATGGCTCGGGCGACATGTTCGATGCGATCGCCGGCCGCTACGACCTTCTGAACCGACTCTTGTCGCTCGGCATCGACCAAGGGTGGCGGCGTCGCGCCGTGGCGGCGATGAACCTCGATGGAGCGAAATCGGTGCTCGATCTGGCGACCGGAACGGCCGATCTCGCCATCCTCATCGCGAAGCTCTACCCCGAGCTCCGCGTCACCGGAGTCGACCCGTCGATGCGCATGCTCGAGATCGGGAAAAAGAAGGTCCACGACGCCGGGCTCGCCGAGCGCGTCGAGCTCGAAGCCGGCATCGCGGAGCGGCTTCCCTTCGGTGACGGCGCGTTCGATGCCGTGTCCATCGCGTTCGGTATCCGTAACGTGCCGGATCGGCCGCGCGCGCTTCGCGAAATGGCGCGCGTCACGCGACCCGATGGGCGCATCGTGATCCTCGAGCTGTCCGAACCGAGGGCGGGCCTCTTGGGTCCCCTCGCCCGCTTCCACGTGCAAACGGTCGTGCCGTGGGTCGGTGGCCTCCTGTCCGGCTCGCGCGAGTATCGTTATCTGCAACGGTCGATCGCGGCGTTTCCGCCCGCCGCGGATTTCGCGAACATCATGAGCGAGGCGGGCCTCGAGGTGCTCGAAACGTCGCCATTGACGTTCGGCGTGTGTCACCTGTACGTCGCTCGGCCGAGGCCCGTTTCATGACGACCCCCGCGCTGCCTTTGCCCGCGACCGAGAGGCCATTGGGCGTGGCAGATTGGCTCGAAGCGGCGTTCGACGAACCTCGAGACCAGAACGCGATCGTCGTCGCGACGCTTCAGGCACCGGTCGCGCCGCTCGAGTCACTGCTCGACGCGGACCCGAACGCCGAAGCCGTGGTCTGGCACCCGGCGGACGGTCCGGCGTTCGCCGCGCTCGGCGCCGTCGAAACCTTGGTCGGCTCGGGTCCGGATCGAATGGCGCAGATCCGTGAGCAAGCCCGCGTGCTTCTCGGTCGCGTCGTGACCCGATCGCCCGAGCTCGGCGCGCCGTCGCCGCGTTGCTTCGGCGGTTTTGCATTTCAGGCGGGTTGGGCACGCGAAGAACCGTGGTCCGAATTCGGGGACGCCCGGTTCGTCTTTCCGCGATTCACCTACGCGCGAACGCGCGACGCGGCGTTCCTGAGCGTCGCGCTCCGCAGCGACGAGGCGGCGAGCGAATCACGCCGTCGTCCGTTCTTCGACCTGGCCGAAGCGCTGGTCGGCGTGCTCCGTTCAGCGGCGGCGCGCGGACCGCATCGCGCGCCGGCCGGGCCGCGCACCATCACGAGCCGGGTCGAAGCCACGGAAGCGGAGTTCCGCGCGCTCGTCGAAGAGACGCGCTCGCGGATCGAACGCGGCGATTTCCAGAAAGTGGTAGTCGCCGGGCGTACGGCGCTGTCGTTCGCCGAACCCGTCGACGTCACCGACGTGCTGTCGGAGCTCGCCGTCGGCGATTCGTCGACGCGGTTCGCGTTCCGGTTCGGCAAAGTGACGTTCCTCGGCGCCACGCCAGAACGCCTCATCCGCGTCTCCGGCCTCGACGTGGACACGGAAGCGCTCGCCGGCTCGGGCGACGCGTCCCGCGCCGCGGAGCTCTTCGCGAGCGTCAAGGAACGGAACGAGCACGAATTCGTGATCCGCGAGATCGTCGAACACCTCGCGCCGCTGTGCTCGCGCCTCGATTTCTCGAATACGCCGGAAGTGCGCACTCTCCGGCATTTGCTTCACCTGCGCACGCCGGTTCGCGGCAAGCTCGCCGAACGGCGTCATGTGCTCGAGCTGGTGTCGCGCCTTCATCCGACGTCGGCGGTGGGCGGTCTGCCCGGCCCCGAAGCGGTGCGATTCATCACCGAGCACGAGCCGGCCGAGCGCGGCTGGTACGCGGCGCCGATCGGCTGGTTCGATCGCAGCGGGGACGGCGAGTTCGTCGTCGGGCTGCGCTCAGGTGCGTTCGCCGGGAATCGGGCTTATCTTTATGCCGGCGGCGGCGTCGTGCGCGGGTCGGACCCGGCGAGCGAGTACGCGGAAACGCGCCTCAAGCTCAGGACGCTCTCCACGGCGCTGCACGTCGCAAAATGAACCCAGAAAATCTGCTCCGCGAGTGGTCGCGGCTACTCATCACCAGTCTCGCGGACGCGGGGCTCACCGACGTCGTCATCAGCCCCGGCTCCCGATCGACGCCGCTGGTGTGGGCTGCGCTCAATTGTAACCGTCTGCATTGTCACAGCGTGCTCGATGAACGCTCGGCGGCGTTCTTCGCCGTCGGACGCGCGAAGGTCACCGGGCGCCCCACGGCCGTGCTCTGCACGTCGGGTTCGGCGGCGGCCAACTACTTCCCCGCGGTCGTCGAAGCGTCTCTCTCGGCCGTCCCGCTGCTGCTCCTCACCGCAGATCGTCCGTACGAGCTGCACGACTCCGGCGCGTCGCAAACGCTCGACCAAGTGAAGCTGTACGGCGGCTTCGTGCGAAGCTTCGTCGACCTCGGCATGCCCGAGTCGTCCGATGTCTGCTTAACCGCGCTGCGACGACGCGCCGCGCAGGCGATGTGGGACACGATCTCCGGTGACCCGGGCCCGGTGCACCTCAACGTGCGCGCGCGAAAACCCCTCGAACCCGCCGAAGCGACGAGCGCGGCCGGCAAGGACTTGAGCCAGCGGGTCGACGCGCTCCTCGCGACGCCGATCCCGCGTCCCATTCGCGCGATTCGCACCATCCCCGACGTCGATCTCGAGGCGCTCGCCGCGGCCTGCACGAACGCTTCGCGCGGGCTCATCGTGTGCGGTCCGATGGACGCTTCCGCGGGGCTCGGCGCCGACACCTTGGAGCGTCTCGCCGCGGCGACGGGGTTTCCGGTCTTCGCCGAGACGACGAGTCAGCTCCGCTTCGACTCGTCGCACGCGCACGCGCGCCGGCTCGACGCGCTCGACGTCCTCCTTCGGTGCGAAAGCGTCCGCAAGCGCTTCTCCCCCGATCTCGTCCTCCAGATCGGCGCGACTCCCACGTCGACGGCGTTCGAGCGATGGCTCGGCGAAAAACGCAACGTCCCGCGCCACGTCATTGCGGCGCACGGCTACCCGGATCCGCAGGGCACCGCGACCACGTTGATGATCGGCGACGTTCGCCGGATCGCGCTCGGTCTCGCCGACCGTCGCGCCAAGCGCGGCCCGACGAGGCCGACGGCGTGGAGCGAGGTCCTCGGGCTCATGAACGACGCTTCGTGGGTTGCGGTCACCGAGCTGCTCGCTACGGAGCGCACGCTGTCGGAGGGTGCCGCGGTGCGCACCGCGGTCGACTCGTTGCCCCGCCGCGGGCTGCTCGGCATCGGAAACAGCTTGCCGGTGCGTCACGCGGACGCGTTTTGTCGGAGCGCCACGCGCGAGCTCTTCGTATTTTCGCAGCGCGGCGCGAGCGGCATCGACGGCATCATTTCCGGCGCGGCGGGCGCCGCGAACGCGAGTCGCGAACCGACGTTGCTCGTCCTCGGCGATCTATCGACGTTGCACGACCTCGGCGGCTTCGCCGTCGCCGCGGCGCTCGACGTCCCGTTCGTCGTGGTCGTGCTCAACAACGACGGCGGCCGTATTTTCGAGCAGCTCCCGCTCGCCGACACCGGGGTGGAAGACGCCGCGTTTCGGTTCTGGACGACGCCGCATGGACGGCATTTCCAGGGCCTGGCGTCGCTCTTCGACGTCGATTACCGGCGCGCGTCGACGATCGACGAGCTAAGGCGCGCCGCCGACGCGGGGCTCGCGCGCCCGGGGTGCACCGTGATCGAAGTGCCGCTCGCGCCGCACGGCTCGAAAGAGCAATATCGCGAGCTGACTCGTCGCGTGGAACGCGCCGTCGCGCCGCTTCTCGATTCCCTGCCCCAATGACGTTCGGGCTCGCGTTGCTCCACGGCTTCACTGGAAGCCCAACGAGCTTCGACGAGGTGCGCTCACGGCTCGGCCAGGGCTTCACGGTCGTGGCACCGAAACTGGTCGGACACGGAGACCCGGCCGACGCACTGGTGCGCGACTTTGCCGGCGAAGTCGACCGGATCGCGGCGCTTCTTCAGGAAGGCGGACCGAGCTGGTACGTCCTCGGTTATTCACTCGGCGGGCGCATCGCCCTCGGTCTTCTCGCGCGGCATCCGACGCTCTTCGCAGGCGCGACGTTGATCGGCGCGCAGCCCGGGCTCGAATCGGACGAAGCGCGCGCTTCACGACGAGCGGACGACGAGCGGCTCGCGACCCTTCTCGAAACGGACGGCATCGACGCCTTCATCGCCCAGTGGGAGGCTTTGCCGCTCTTTGCGACGCAAGCGTCGCTCGACCCGGCCGTCCTCGAGCGACAGCGTGCCGAGCGTCGAGCCCACGATCCGCGCGGGCTCGCTCGGTCGCTACGGGCGACGGGGCTCGGCGTCATGCCGTCGTACTGGAACTCACTCGGCGCGATCACGACGCCGGTTCGACTCGCGGCGGGCACGCTGGACCCCAAATTCGCGACGATCGCACGGGAGATGGCCCGGGGAATGCCGCGTGCGACCGTCGAACTGGTCGAAGGAGTCGGTCACAACGTCGTGCTCGAACGACCTGCTGCGGTGGTAGAAATGCTGAAACGCGGCGTCGCGGACGCGGGAGCAGGGACACGGTCTTGACGCCGAGCGTCTGCGCGGTCGCCGCTGCGGCTCGCAACGTCCTTGCCGTCGGACGCATTTCGCGAGAGATCTTTCCGTGGCCATGACGAGCGCGCCGTCGATCCGACCCGGCTCGGTGAAAGCGTGGGTCCTCGCTTGTCGCCCCGCGACGCTCACCGCCGCGGTCTCGCCCGTGCTCGTGGGCACGGCGTGCGCGCACGCGATGCACTCCTTTCGCCTCGGTCCGGCGCTCGCCGCCCTCGTGGGCGCCATGCTGCTTCAGGTCGGTTCGAATCTGGCGAACGACGTGTTCGATTTCGAAAAGGGCGCGGACACCGAAGAACGTCTCGGGCCGATGCGCGCCGCGGCCGCCGGTTTGCTCACCCCTCGCGCGCTCCGGAACGCCATGGTCGTCGTGTTTGCGCTCGCCCTCGTCGTCGGCTCGTACCTCACTGCCGTCGCCGGGCCGGCCATCGTCGTGATCGGGCTCGCGTCGATCGCGTCGGCCATCCTTTATACGGGCGGCCCGTACCCGCTCGGTTACCACGGGCTCGGCGATCTCTTCGTGCTCCTGTTCTTCGGCTTCGTCGCGGTCAACGGCACGGTATTCGTGCAGACCGGAACCTTGACCCAACTCGGGTTCTGGGCCGCCGCGCCGGTCGGCGCGCTCGCGACGGCCATTCTCGTCGTGAACAACGTTCGCGACGCCGAGACGGACGTCAAAGCCGGCAAGCGAACGATCCCGGTGCGCTTCGGGCGCGCCGTCGGTCTATACGAATACGCGGCGCTCATGACGCTCGCGTACGCGGTGCCGCTCACCTTGGTTCTGGTCGGGAGAATGTCCCCCTGGCTGCTCCTCCCGCTCGGGTCGTTGCCGATCGGGGTTCGGCTTTCACGGCGCGTTCTTCGGGATTCCGGGCGCGCCCTGAACGCGAGCCTCGTCGGAACGGCGCGCCTCTTGTTCGTCTATGCGGCGCTTTTCTCGGCGGGGATCGCGCTCGGCTGACCCTCCGAGGCGGCCACGTGCGACACTCCTCCAATGCGCGTCCGTCGCGTCGACGTCGTGACTCACGCGGGCGCCGTTTCGGGAGCCCGAACGGCAAGTGCGCGCATCATCGAGCGTCGCGGATTGTTGCTCCGCGTCGAAGACCGCGACGGACGCGTCGCGCAAGGGGAAGCATCCCCCCTCCCCGACTATTCGACGGATTCATTCGAAGCAGCGAAGGACGCCCTCGAGCGCATCGACTGGACGGCGCTCCCCGAACCTGACCCGGCCGGTGACGCATCGGCATTGCTCGCGCAGCTCCCGGCGGACCTCGCGACGACGTCGAACGCCGCTCGGTTCGCCGTCGAGACGGTGCTGCTCGACGTGCTCGGGCAGCGCGCAGCGGCTCCACTCTGGGCGCTCCTGGGTCCGTCGAAATCGCTTCCGGTCGTTCCGCTTTCCGCCTTCGCGGGCGGAGCCGAAGACGCCGACGTGATCGCTCGCGCTCGCGGTGCTGCCGCGCGCGGCGTTCGGACCATCAAAGTGAAGGTGTTCGGGCCGAGCCTCGGCGCGCAGCACGACGTGCTCGCCGCCGTGCGCGACGCAATCGGCGGGGCTGCGCTTCGCCTCGACGCAAACGGCTCGCTCGATCCTCGCTCGGCGCACGCGGAGCTCGAACGACTCGTCGCGCTCCGGCCCGAGCTCGTCGAAGAACCGGTTCCCGCGGCGGCGCTCGGTACCACGTTCGTCGATCCCCCCGTGTCGATGGCGCTCGACGAGTCTCTCCGAGATCCGGCGCATTGGGAACGGCTCGCCGACGGACTCGAGCGGATCCGATGTGTCGCCGTCGTGCTCAAGTTGACGGCGCTCGGCGGATTTTCGCGCTGTCTGAAACTGGCCCGCGAGGCGTCGAAGCGCGGCCTCGACGTCACGGTGTCGCACACGTTCGACGGGCCCATCGCCCTCGCCGCGAGCGCTCACTTCGCGCTCGCCATGGCGTCGCGCACCCGCGCGAGCGGGCTCGACAAGCACGGGGGCCTCGCCGTTTGGCCGCCCACGTCGGTCGGGCTCCTCGGCGAAACCGAGCTCACCGCCGACGATCGCCCTGGGCTCGGGCTCGCGCCGCTGACGAGGCCACGATGACGCTCTCGGTGCGCCGTGCGAGTCGCGAAGCGCCCGACCACACCGCACTCGTTTTCGGAGAACGCACCTGGTCGTTCGCGGAGCTCGCCGCGGTCGTCGAACCGATGATCGCGCGGCTCGAAGAGCGGTGGCGAGGCGCTCCCGCGACTTTGCAATCGCCGCTCGCACTCGTCGGCGCGAGCGATCTGCCCACGCTCGTCGTGCTCTACGCGCTCATCGAGCTCGGTTGGCCGGTCGCCCTCGTCCACCCGCGCTTCACCGACACCGAACGCGCCGCCCTGTACCCGCTGATTCCGAAAACGCGTTGGCTGGACGCGCGTGAACTGAACGACGTTGCCGCGACGACGCCCGTGCGAGCCGCCGCCGAACCACTGCCCGACGACGAACTTTGTCTCGCGATTCTCTTCACGTCGGGAACGACCGGAGCGCCCAAGGGCGTCGTCTTGAGCCGGCGCGCGTTCGTGGCGGGAGCGCGCGCGAGCGCCTCGAATCTCGGGTGGCGTGACGACGATCGGTGGCTCCTCGGGCTGCCGATCGCGCACGTCGGCGGATTGTCGATTCTGACGCGATGCTTGATCGCGCGCCGCGCCGTCGTGATCCCGCGCGACGTTGCCGAAGGACGACGGCTCACGCCCGAAGCGCTCCGCGCGGCCCTCGACGAGCTCGACGTGTCCATCGTGTCGCTCGTCCCCACGCAGCTCGAGTGGTTGCTCGCTTCGGACGCGGCATGGTCGGCGCCCCGTTCGCTTCGCGCCGTGCTCCTCGGCGGCGCCGCGGCGTCACCGAGACTGCTCGAGCGCGCCTGGGAACGCGCGCTTCCCGTCCTCACGACGTACGGCCTCACCGAAGCGTGCTCCCAGGTCACGACGCAGCGCGCGGGCACGGTGAATCGCGGCAAGCTCGGCGCGGGGCCGCCGATCGACGGCGTCCAGGTCGACATTCTCGGCGGCGTGATCCGCGTGCGCGGCCCGACGTTATTCTCGGGCTATTTTCCGAGCGACGCCGGAGGACGGCACCCGGACGCGGAGGGGTGGTTCGAAACCGACGACCTCGGACGCTACGACGCGAACGGGAACCTGCACGTCCTCGGACGTCGCTCGGACCTCGTGATCACGGGAGGCGAAAACGTCGTGCCGAGCGAGGTCGAGGCGGTCGTCGAACGGTGCCCCGGGGTGCGCGCCGCCTGCGTATTCGGCGTCCCCGACGACACCTGGGGTGAGCTCGTCGCCGTCGCCGTCGTCCCCGAGGGAGCGCTCGCGGCACTGGAGTCGCTCCAAGCGGGCCTTGCGCGGCACGTGAGCGAACATTTATCGCCCCATCGCCGGCCGCGACTGCTTCGGTTCGTCGACGCCTTCGAAACGACGCCTGCGGGAAAGCTGGACCGCGGTGCGACGGCGCGCCTGAGCGGCCCTCATCTCCGGCGTTTTCCCTGATGGAGTCGCGTCGTTCCGACGCTTTTGCCGGCGCTCGTCCTCTTTGGCAACTCCGCTGGAAAAGGGGCGCCGCCGCGGCATCGGAAAAAGAACCTTCCCCAGTTTCTCCCGCTCAAGCGGCGGGTTGTGGTAGCCGTTTTCCCCGTCATGCGACTCCGCAAATCGCTCCCGCTCGTCATCGCCTTGGCGTTCCTGGCGCCTGCCGCCGGAACCGCGCGCGCGGCGAACGAGCCCCCGGCAGCCCCTTCCACGACTGCCCCCAAAATGGCGGTCGCGGACGTGCCCGACGCCGGAAGTTCCGGGGAAATGACCGAAGACGAGGCAGCGCCGCCGCCTGAGCCGGCCGCCACGCCGGTCGTTCCGCGTGAGCCCGCGGCCAAGGCGCCGCAAGCCGAGCCGTCGAACGGCGCCCGGTCGGTGGTGGTCGGCAAAGGCGACACCCTCGGCGGCATCGCCCATCGATACGGGATCACGAGCGGCGCGCTCGCGACGGCGAACGGCATCACGCGCGGCACGCCCATTCGAGTGGGCGAACGACTCGAGATCCCCGTCGCGGGTGAAACGGTACATCCGCCGACGCGGGTCCACGTCGTGGTCGCCGGCAACACGCTCGGCAGCATCGCGAAGAGCTACGGCGTCTCCATCGACGCGCTCCTCGAAGCGAACAAGATGAAGCGGACCGACCGGCTGAAGATCGGCCAAAAGCTCGTCATCGCCGACGAACCCGAGACGACGCACCCCGCGCCGAGCCGCGCCGAAGAACGCGCCGACGCCGAAAACGACGAGCGCTCGAGCGGCCCCGCCGACGCGGGCATGCAAGAGCTGTCGATCCCCGGAACGGCACCCGCGTACTACTTCGAGCCGACCGGCCCCGGTCGCTCGGGGATGCGTCCGGTCATCATTTACCTGCACGGCCGCGGCGCCGAACCCGGCAAGTATTGCCAGCGGTGGGCCCGCGTCGCGCGTCGCCTCGGCTGGCTCGTGTGCCCCTCGGGTCAAGAAGATCGCGGCGAGGGCAAACGCGGTTGGGGCAACAGCTGGCCCGCGGGGCGCCGGATCGTCATGGCC